>Ga0310811_10005572_pt1 | contig 15963 bp, 17 predicted proteins | sample YCmetagenome_FD_207642 | JGI IMG/M metagenome (GOLD analysis project Ga0310811, IMG submission 207642) | Soil microbial communities from experimental microcosm in Duke University, North Carolina, United States - YC | ecosystem: Engineered > Artificial ecosystem > Soil microcosm > Unclassified ...
GAGGAATCCGCGCTGCATGGCGCCGCCCCTGGCACTTTCACCGAATGGGAACGGCTGCCGGAGAACTCGGACCTGTTGTTCTACGAAGGCCTTCACGGTGCCGTCGTCACCGACAGAGTGAATGTCGCGCGCTACGCGGATCTCAAGATCGGCGTCGTGCCGGTGATCAATCTCGAATGGATCCAGAAGCTGCATCGCGACCGCAGCGCGCGGGGCTATTCGACCGAGGCCGTTACCGACACCATCCTGCGGCGGATGCCGGATTACATCCACTACATCTGTCCGCAGTTCACCGAGACCGACATCAATTTCCAGCGGGTGCCGACGGTGGACACGTCGAATCCGTTCATCGCGCGCTGGATCCCGACCCCGGATGAATCGATGGTCGTGATCCGCTTCAAGAACCCGCGTGGCATCGACTTCCCCTATCTGTTGTCGATGCTGCCGCACAGCTGGATGTCGCGCGCGAATTCGATCGTATGTCCGGGTGCGAAGCTCGATCTCGCAATGCAGCTCATCCTGACGCCGCTGATCATGCAGCTCATCGAGCGCAAGCGCAGCCTGAAGTGAAAAGGAGGGTTTGATGAACATCTCGGTTCACGCCGATGCCGATCTCACGGCCGTCGCACATTGCGATCTCGCCAACGCTGTCCGCTTTCTTGCGGTCGACGCCATCGAGACCTCGCAGTCCGGTCATCCCGGCCTGCCCATGGGCATGGCCGACGTCGCGACCGTGCTGTTCTCGCGCTTCCTCAAATTCGACTCGGCGCATCCGAACTGGCCGGACCGCGACCGTTTCGTTCTTTCGGCAGGCCACGGCTCGATGCTGCTCTATGCGCTGCTGCACCTGACCGGCGGTGACGTCAGCCTCGACGACATCAAGGCCTTCAGGCAGTGGGGCTCGAAGACGCCGGGCCACCCTGAATATGGCCACACGCCTGGCGTTGAGACCACGACGGGTCCGCTGGGGCAGGGGATCGCCACCGCGGTCGGCATGGCGCTCGCCGAGCGCATGGCCAATGCGCGGCACGGTGATGGCCTCGTCGATCACTTCACCTACGTGATATCAGGCGACGGCTGCCTGATGGAAGGGATCAGCCAGGAGGCGATCTCGCTCGCCGGCCATCTTGGGCTCGGCCGCCTGATCGTGCTGTTCGACGACAACGGCATCTCGATCGACGGCCCGACCTCGCTCGCGACCTCGGACGATCAACTGGCGCGCTTCGCCGCGTCCGGCTGGTCGGTCCGCCGCGTCGACGGCCACGATCCCGAGGCGGTTGCGCAGGCGATTGCGGAGGAGCGAGAAGCCGCAAGGCCGTCCTTGATCGCCTGCCGCACCATCATCGGCTACGGCGCGCCGGATCGGCAGGGCACGGAGAAGGCGCATGGCGCGCCGCTCGGCAGCGAGCAGGCGGCTTTGGCGCGGCGGACGCTCGGCTGGGACTATCAGCCATTCGTCGTGCCGATGCCCGTCGCGAAGGCGTGGCGGATGATCGGCCAGCGCGGCCAGGTCGAACGCCTCGCCTGGCTCGACCGCTACGAATGCGCGACGCCGGAGCAGCGTGATCTCTTCATCGAGGGCAAAGCCGTTGCCCTGCCGAACGCCTATGCCCAGGCCTCGGCGAAATTGCGCGAGCGCTTTGCCGCCGAGCGCCCAAAGCTCGCGACGCGGCAGGCCTCACAGCAGGTGCTCGACGGCATCGCCGGGACGATACCCGGTTTCGTCGGCGGCTCGGCGGACCTGACCCATTCGAACCTGACGCATGCCAAGGCGCAGGTTGCGGTCAAACGCGACGCATTCGCCGGCGACTACATCCATTACGGCATTCGCGAGCACGGCATGGCTGCTGCGATGAACGGCCTGGCGCTTCATGGTGGCTTCATTCCCTACGGCGGCACCTTCCTGGCCTTCTCCGACTACAGCCGGCCGGCAATCCGCCTTGCGGCCTTGATGCGACTGCGTGTCATCCATGTGATGACTCACGACTCCATCGGGCTTGGCGAGGATGGGCCGACGCATCAGCCGGTCGAGCATCTCGCGGCGCTCCGCGTCATTCCGAACCTGCTGGTGTTCCGCCCCGCTGATGCGGTCGAAACCCTGGAGGCCTGGGAGTGCGCACTCGAAGCGGAGAATCGTCCCTCCGTGCTTTGCCTGTCGCGCCAGGCGTTGCCGACCTTCCGCAGCGATGTTCGCGGCCGGAACCGGGTCGCGCGCGGCGCCTATGTCATCGTCTCGCCGGATGGTGGTCGCGACGTGACGCTGATGGCCACCGGCTCGGAAGTGTCGATTGCGCTCGAAGCTGCCCGCCTGCTTGCAACAGAGCATGTCCGCGCCGCTGTCGTGTCCGCGCCGTGCTTCGCCCTGTTCGACGAACAGCCGGATGACTATCGCGCCGCGGTTCTCGGCAGCGCGCCGCGTGTCGGCGTCGAGGCGGCGGTCGCCGGCGACTGGCATCGCTGGATCGGCACGGAGGGTGAATTCGTCGGCATGCGGGGCTTCGGTGCTTCGGCGCCGGCGCCGGTGCTCTACCGCGAATTCGGCATCACGCCGCAAGGCGTTGCCGAAGCCGCCCGGCGGGCAGTCGCCCGCGCCCGCAAGCCTTAACAGGAGGATTCTTCGTGGCCCGTATCACCCTTCGCCAACTGCTCGACCACGCCGCCAGCCACGGCTACGCGGTGCCGGCGTTCAACATCAACAACATGGAGCAGGGCATTGCGATCATGCAGGCGGCGGCCGAGGTCGACGCGCCCGTCATCATCCAGGCTTCGCGCGGTGCCCGCAGCTATGCCGGCGATCTCATGCTCTCGCACATGATCGACGCGCTGGAGCGGACCTATCCCGACGTTCCGCTCTGCATGCATCAGGACCACGGCAATGACGAGGCGACCTGTGCCTCCGCCATCGCCCATGGCTTCACCTCGGTGATGATGGATGGTTCGCTCAAGGCCGACGCCAAGACGGCGGCTGACTACGATTACAACGTCGCGATCACGCGCCGCGTCGTCGATCTCGCGCATTGGACCGGCGCTTCCGTCGAAGGCGAGCTCGGCGTGCTCGGCTCGCTCGAGCATGGCGGCGGCGAGCAGGAGGATGGCCACGGCGTCGAAGGCAAGGTCAGCCACGACCAACTGCTGACCGACCCTGAGCAGGCCGTCGATTTCGTCCGCGCCACCAAGGTCGATGCGCTCGCCATCGCGATGGGTACCTCGCACGGTGCCTATAAGTTCAGCCGCAAGCCTGACGGTGATATCCTGGCGATGCGGGTGGTCGAGGAGATCCACCGCCGGCTGCCGAATACGCATCTGGTGATGCACGGCTCGTCGTCGGTGCCGCAGCCGCTCCAGGACATGTTCAACGAGTTCGGCGGCGAGATGCCGCAGACCTGGGGCGTGCCGGTGGAGGAAATCGTCCGCGGCATCAAGAGCGGCGTGCGCAAGGTCAATATCGACACCGACTGCCGTCTCGCGATGACCGCGGTGTTCCGGAAGGTGGCCGCGCAAAGCCGTAACGAATTCGACCCGCGCAAATTCCTCAAGCCCGCGATGGATGCGATGCGTGAGCTCTGCCGCGACCGTTTCGAGCAGTTCGGCACCGCGGGCCACGCCAGCAAGATCAAGGTCGTTCCCCTGAGCGAGATGGCGCGGCGCTACCGCGCCGGCGAGCTCGATCCGCGCATCGGCGCCCGCGAGCCGGTCGCTGCCTAATCATTCAGAGAGAGAAGAGCAGGAGAGAGCCATGAATGCACATGCAGGAACGGTCCGCGGCAAGGAGCGCTATCGCTCGGGCACTATGGAATACGCGCGCATGGGCTATTGGGAGCCCGAATACACGCCGAAGGATACCGACGTCATCGCGCTGTTCCGCGTCACGCCGCAGGAAGGCGTCGATCCGATCGAGGCGTCCGCCGCCGTCGCCGGCGAATCCTCGACTGCGACCTGGACGGTGGTGTGGACCGATCGCCTGACCGCCGCCGAGAAATATCGCGCAAAGTGCTACCGCGTCGACCCGGTGCCGGGCACGCCGGGCTCGTATTTCGCCTACATCGCCTATGATCTCGACCTGTTCGAGCCAGGTTCGATCGCCAACCTGTCGGCCTCGATCATCGGCAACGTGTTCGGCTTCAAGCCGCTGAAGGCGCTGCGTCTGGAAGACATGCGCTTCCCGGTCGCCTATGTGAAGACATTTCAGGGACCCGCGACCGGCATCGTCGTCGAGCGCGAGCGGCTCGACAAGTTCGGACGGCCGCTGCTCGGCGCAACGGTGAAGCCGAAGCTCGGTCTTTCCGGACGCAACTACGGTCGCGTGGTCTACGAGGCGCTGAAAGGCGGGCTCGACTTCACCAAGGACGACGAGAACATCAATTCGCAGCCCTTCATGCATTGGCGCGACCGCTTTCTCTATTGCATGGAGGCAGTGAACCGCGCGCAGGCCGCCTCGGGCGAAGTCAAGGGCACCTATCTGAACGTCACTGCGGGCACGATGGAGGATATGTACGAGCGCGCGGAGTTCGCGAAGGAGCTCGGGTCGTGCATCGTCATGATCGACCTCGTGATCGGCTACACCGCGATCCAGTCGATGGCGAAATGGGCGCGGCGCAACGACATGATCCTGCATCTCCACCGCGCCGGTCACTCGACCTACACGCGGCAGAAGAGCCACGGCGTTTCGTTCCGCGTCATTGCCAAGTGGATGCGGCTTGCCGGCGTCGACCACATCCATGCCGGCACGGTGGTCGGCAAGCTCGAAGGCGATCCCAACACCACGCGCGGCTATTACGATGTCTGCCGCGAGGAGTTCAATCCGACCAGGCTCGAGCACGGCATCTTCTTCGACCAGTCCTGGGCGAGCCTCAACAAGATGATGCCGGTCGCCTCCGGCGGTATCCATGCCGGCCAGATGCACCAGCTGCTCGACCTGCTCGGCGAAGACGTCGTGCTGCAATTCGGCGGCGGCACCATCGGCCATCCCATGGGCATTGGAGCCGGCGCGATCGCGAACCGCGTGGCGCTGGAAGCCATGATCCTCGCCCGCAACGAGGGACGCGACTACGTCCACGAGGGACCGGAGATCCTGGCTAAGGCCGCGCAGACCTGCACGCCGCTGAAATCGGCGCTCGAGGTCTGGAAGGACGTCACCTTCAACTATCAATCCACCGACACGCCGGACTTCGTGCCGACGGCGCTCGAGACCGTCTAAGGAGCTTTGACATGAAACTGACCCAGGGCTGCTTCTCGTTCCTGCCTGATCTGACCGACGACCAGATCTACAAGCAGGTGCAATATTGTCTCGCCAACGGCTGGGCGGTGAACATCGAGTTCACCGAGGATCCGCATCCCCGCAGCACCTATTGGGAGATGTGGGGCCTGCCGATGTTCGATCTCCAGGATGCCGCCGGCGTCATGATGGAGCTCGCCGAATGTCGTCGGGTGTATGGCGACCGCTACATCCGGGTCAGCGGCTTCGACTCCAGCCATGGTTGGGAGTCTGTGCGGATCTCCTTCATCGTCAACCGTCCGCCGCAGGAGGCCGAGTTCGAGCTGGTGCGGCAGGAGGTCGGCGGCCGCGCGATCCGCTACACCACCGTACGCAAGCAGCCTGTGCACGCCTCAACCTAAGTCGTTCTCCTCCGCGCGGAGCGCTCCCTGCTCCGTATCTTTGGCGGACCACTGCTTCGCCGCTTCCCCCGCGGCGAAGCTCTTTTCTTCGAGGTACCCATGCTCGACGTTCCCCACACCACGACATCGGAGCTCGGCGAGACCCATTTCGATCTCCGCAAGGAGGCGGAGGCGGCCGGGATCACCGACACGCTGCAACAGCTCGAGCAAGAGCTGATCGGCCTGAAGCCCGTCAAGAGCCGCGTGCGCCAGATCGCTTCGCTCCTGCTGATCGAGCGCATCCGCCAGCGTGCCGGTCTCGCATCAGCACCACCGACGTTGCACATGTCGTTCACCGGCAATCCCGGCACCGGCAAGACCACGGTGGCGCTGCGCATGGCGAAAATCCTGCACGGTCTCGGCTTTGTACGCCGAGGGCAGGTGATCTCGGTGACGCGCGACGATCTCGTCGGGCAATACATCGGCCACACCGCGCCGAAGACCAAGGAAATCCTGAAGAAGGCGATGGGTGGCGTGCTGTTCATCGACGAGGCCTATTACCTGCATCGGCCCGACAACGAGCGCGATTACGGCCAGGAGGCGATCGAAATCCTGCTCCAGGTGATGGAGAACCAGCGCGAAGATCTGGTCGTGATCCTGGCCGGCTATGGCGAGCGCATGACGAGCTTCTTCGCCTCCAATCCCGGCTTCCGCTCACGCATTGCCCACCACATCGAATTTCCCGATTATGCGGAAGCCGAGCTGCTGGTCATTGCGGAACTGATGCTGAGGGAACGCGGCTATCGCCTCTCGGCAGCTGCGCGCGAGGCGTTCGAGAAGTACATTGCGTTACGCCGGACCCAGCCTTTCTTCTCCAACGCGCGCTCGATCCGCAACGCCGTCGACCGTATCCGCCTGCGGCAGGCCGACCGCCTGGTGTCGGACCTCGACCGCATGCTCGATGTTGCCGATCTCGAAACGATCGATCCCATCGACGTCCTGGCCAGCCGTGTCTTTAGCGGCGGGGCGGAAGCGCGGAGTGCCACGCCATGACCAGGGAGATCCTTATCGCGCCTTCAATCCTGGCGGCGGACTTTGCGCGTCTCGGCGAGGAAATCACGGCGATCGATGCGGCTGGCGCCGATTGGATTCATTGCGACGTCATGGATGGCCACTTCGTGCCGAACATCAGTTTCGGCGCTGACATCATCAAAGCGATCCGTCCGGTCACAAAGAAGATCTTCGATGTGCATCTGATGATCGCGCCTGTCGATTCCTATCTGGAGGCGTTCGCGAAGGCGGGTGCCGACGTCATTACCGTGCATGCCGAAGCGGGGCCGCATCTGGATCGATCGCTTCAGGCGATCCGCGCGCTCGGCAAGAAAGCCGGCGTCAGCCTGTGCCCGGCGACGCCGGAGAGCGCGATCGAATATGTGCTCGATCGTCTGGATCTCATTCTGGTGATGACGGTCAATCCGGGCTTCGGCGGCCAGTCCTTTCTCGAATCACAGCTGGAGAAGATCGCGCGGATCCGGGCCATGATCGGCGAGCGGCCGATCCGGCTCGAGGTCGATGGCGGCGTCACGCGCGACAATGCTGCCGCAATTGCCGCCGCCGGCGCCGATACGCTTGTCGCGGGTTCCGCCGTGTTCCGGGGCAACAGCAGTTCCGCTTATGCCGCGAATATCGCGGCCATTCGTTTTGCTGCGGAAGCCGGGCGGGTTCCGAAACCGCCTGATGGTTCCACCAGGCCGATGCTTGCCGGGGAACGCGTGCTCGTCCGGTAGATTACGGAGGCGTCGCAGCCGACCGCGATGTTTTCCCCGGAGAGCTACGGAGAAACGATTGCGAATCCGCAACGCCTTTCATGCCGGGGTAACCAACGGTGGTAAAGCAGGCGCTGGATTAACGGCGGCGCAATGCGCTGCGCCGCAATCTGTGGTTCAAGGACTGCAGAGAGTGTGGGATGCAAATTCAATATCGCCACTGGAATGCTGCTCATGGCTGGCGCGGAGCGTCTGCCCTGCGCGAGCCGCCTCAGCTCGTCCTCTATTTCGGCAGCCGTGAGGGACTTGCGGATGGCGAGCGCTATCGCGAGCTGCGCGGCTTCTATCCCGACAGCCACATCGTCGGTTGCAGCACTGGCGGTCAGATCCACGGCGACGACATCGCCGACGACGTCATCGTCGCCGTCGCCCTGCATTTCGCTCGGGCGCAAGTGCGGGTCGTGAATGAAACCATCGAGTCCCGTGAGGCCTCGCGCCTCTGCGGCATGCGTTTCGCCCGTCAACTGGCGGCGCCTGATTTGGCCGGTGTCTTCGTCCTCTCCGAAGGATTAACCGTCAACGGCAACGAATTGATTGCCGGGATTACCGAGGTGCTGGGGCCCGATGTGCTGGTAACGGGCGGTCTGGCCGGCGACGGTATCAAACTCGAGCAGACATTGGTCGGCGCCGACGGCGAGCCGGAGCCGAACCGCATCGCCGCGATCGGCTTCTATGGCGCGTCCCTCCGCTTCACGCATGGCTGCGCCGGCGGTTGGGACGTGTTCGGCCCGCGGCGCAAGGTGACGAAGTCCGACGGCCCGGTTGTCGTGGAACTCGATGGCGAGCCTCCGCTTGATCTCTACACCCGCTATCTCGGCGAGAAAGAAGCCGCGGCCATGCCGGGCTCGGGTATAGCCTTTCCCTTGCGCATTCATGACGAAGCCGCGCCTGAGCGACAGATCGTGCGCTCGGTGTTCGCTGTCGATCGCGATGCCCGCACGCTGACCTATGCCGCGGACATTCCGGAGGGATGCACCGCGCAGCTGATGCGCGCCAATTTCGACAGCCTTGCCGCCGGCGCAGGCGAGGCGGGCCGGCAGGCGCGCAACGCGCTTGCAGACGAGATCGTCGGCGACAAGCTTGCGATCCTGGTGAGCTGCACCGGTCGCCGCCGGGTGATGGGGCAGCGCACGCAGGATGAGCTCGATGCGGTCGCTGCCGAGCTTGGCGACGACGTCACCCGCATTGGCTTCTATTCCTATGGCGAGATCGCGCCGCCGGCCGCGACCGGCCGCTGCGAGCTGCACAACCAGACCATGACCGTCACGATGATCGCGGAGGCGGCCGCGTGACGATGCATCGCCTGTTGGCAAGGCAGATCAGGCAATCGACGGACGAATCCGGGCAGATCGACATGACCAGGCTCGTCGAGCTCGTCAGCGCGGCTTACGCGGAAAGCGACGGCGACCGCCGCCGCACCGATCGCGCCATCAAGCTGATGATCGAGGAACTCGAGCAAACGCACAAGCGCGCCGAGCAGGACCTGTTGCACGCGCGGGAATTTCTCGACAGCATCATCGAAAACATCCCGATCGCGGTGTTCGCCAAGGACGCGGCGGATTCCCGCTACATCCTGCTCAATCGGGCCGGCGAGGAGTATTACGGCTTGCCCCGCGAGGAGATGCTGGGCAGGACCCCGGAGCAGATTTTTCCCGACGATATCGCCCATGTCGTCAACGAGCAGGACCGTCGTGTCGTCGAGACCGGCTCGCCGATGGTTCTGGACGGACATCTGCTGAAAGTCGGTGTCAACGGCCATGACCGCGTCGTCAATTCGCGCAAGCTGCTGGTTAGGGACGGGAACGGCGCGCCGCAATATTTGGTCGGCGTGATTGAGGACGTCACGGAGCGGATCACCAACGAGGCGCGGATCAGCCATCTCGCGCACCACGATGCGCTCACAGATCTGCCGAACCGCAGCGCCTTCAATGCCGCGCTGGGAGAACGACTGGAGCGGGCGCAGGAGAGGTCGACCAGCTTTGCGGTGCTTAGCCTCGATCTCGACCGGTTCAAGGATGTGAACGACGTGTTCGGTCATCCCGTCGGCGACATGATGATGCGGGCCGCCGCCGAGCGCCTTGTCGCAGAGGCCGACGGCGCCTTTGTCGCCCGCATTGGTGGCGACGAGTTCATGATCCTGATGTCCGACGACATCAGGCGCGATGATGTGCTGTCGCTGGCCGAGCGCACGGTCGAGGCCATCGGCAAGGAGCTCGAGGTGGACGACTACCTCTCCCATGTGGGCCTGAGTATCGGCATCGCGGTCTATCCGGATGACGGCGTCGATGCGGCAACGCTGCTTGCGAATGCCGATTCCGCGCTCTATCGCGCCAAGCGCGAGGGCCGCGGCAGGGTCTGCTTCTTTGAAACCGAGATGGACCGGGAGCTGCGCGACCGCAGGCTGTTGCAGCACGATCTGCGTCATGCTCTCGAGCAGAACGAGCTTCTGGTCTACTTCCAGCCGCAGGCGCGGATGGATGGCGAGATCATCGGCTTCGAGGCGCTGGTGCGCTGGAACCATCCGACGCGCGGCTTCGTGCCGCCCGATCAATTCATTCCGCTCGCCGAGGAGAACGGGCTGATCATCGAGATCGGCGAATGGGTGCTGCGGGAGGCGTGTCGCGAGGCGGCGTCCTGGCCGCGGCCGTTGCAGGTCGCGGTCAATCTGTCGCCGATCCAGTTCCAGGCCGGTGATCTCGAGCGGTCAATCCACCAGATCCTGCTGGAGACGGGGCTTGCGCCGACGCGGCTCGAAGTCGAGATCACCGAGGGCGTGCTGATCGGCGATTTTACCCGCGCGCTCAATCTGCTGCGGCGGCTGAAGGCGCTCGGCATTCGCATTGCGATGGACGATTTCGGCACCGGGTATTCATCGCTGTCCTATCTGCAGTCTTTCCCGTTCGACAAGATCAAGATCGACCGCAGCTTCATCTCCAACCTTGGGGCAACACCACAATCGGCCGAAATCGTCCGCGCAGTCCTGAGTCTCGCGCACGCCCTGCACATTCCGGTCGTAGCGGAAGGGGTGGAGACAGAGGCGCAGCGCGCCTTCCTGGAGGACGAGGCCTGCGAGGAGATGCAGGGCTATCTCATCGGGCGGCCCGAACCGATCAAACAGTATTTTGATTTGATCGGCATCAACGTGGAACGTCGCCGCTACGCGTAGTATACGTGAGGTCGGAGCTCGGTTGGCCTGATAGGAACCAATCCGCGTCTGCGTGTTTCCTAAAAGTTAACCTGGGTCAGGCGAGCCGTGCGAACAAAAAATGTTTTGCACAACCGCCATCGGCGTGACGTAAATCAGCGCAATAAGCCTGTGTGAATGCGAGGGAGGGTCTCATGGAGAACGTACGTCGCTACCGCGCGCTGGCGTCCCTCTGTCGCCAGCAGGCGGCCTACCGGCCGCTCCAGAACTGGCAATTGCTGGGCCAGGCCGAGCATTTCGAGCATCTCGCCGAGATCGCGCTGAAGGCGCATTTCGACGCGTGCAATGGGCAAGGCGAAGAGGACGCCATCGCAGGCGCGGCATGGGAGCGACCTGCCGCCGCGTGAGGCCCGTCCGTTCCGCCGCCGCTAATGCGACATCAGCGTCGGGACGGTCATGGCTTCCAGCATGGCGCGGGTGACGCCGCCGAGAAAGCGTTCCTGCAGGCGGGAATGGCCATAGCCGCCCATCACCAGGACATCGAGGCTCTCGTCGGCGGCCAGCGACAGGATGGTAGGCTGGATGTCGGCGCGCGCGGCCGACAGGCTGACCGTGCGTGTCGACAGGCCGCGCCGGCCCAGATGCCTCACCAGATTGTTGGCGGAAGCTTCCTCGGGGGCAGTATCGGCCTCGTTGATCGCAATGATCACGATCTCCTCGGCGCGGGCCATGAACGGTGCTGCGTCGCGCATCGCGCGGCCCGCAAGGCGGCTGCCGTCCCAGCAGATGCCGATCCGCTTCGCCCTGAATGTCCCGCGGAAGGTGTGGGGAAGGAACAACACCGGGCCGCCCGCCTGGAACAGGATCTCGCCGGGCACGTCGTTGTCGAATGAGCTCAGCGTCGGATCGGGCTGCAGAACGACACTGAGATCATGCAGCCGCGCCATCTCGCCGAGCGAGGCGGCCGCATCGGCCGGCATCGCACCGAGCGGGTGGCAGGTGTAGGAAATGCCGGCGTTGGCGGCCCCGCTGCCGAACAGCGCGAGCGCGGCTTCGGCCCGTTCCAGCGCACGCTCTCGTTCCATCTCGAGCACGGCCGCCACGGCGGCGCCGCCCTCCATGACGTAAGCCGCAGTGCTCGCGACATAGCCGACGGCGACCGCATCGACATGGGCGTTGAGCTTGGCTGCGAGCGAGATGGAGCCGTCGATCAGGGCACGCATCGGGCGTTCGGTCGGGATGTGGACGAGAATGTCTTTGTACATGGCGCGCCTCCGATGGACATCATCCAGTGCCCGGAGTTTTTCACTGTGCGGAGGAGCTCACGTTGAGCTGTATCAAATGTGCAGTGAGGATTTTTCCCTGCGGCCGCCCGCCGCACTTTCTTTGCCAAGAATTAATCGCGCGGACGGGACGTCGTAAGGTGGCAATGACCATGTTGGGTGCAAGGCGACTAACCCAACATGGACATTTCGACATGAAAGATCCCGTCAATTCCGGCAACCCCAAGACCCGCACAATCCTGAAGCCGCGCCGCCTGGCGCTGCTCGGCACCGTGGCCGCGCTCGGCTTGGCCGTGTTCGCTGCTTCTCCCATTTCGGCGCCTTTCGGCGTGAGTTCCCTGATTTCGCCTGCGCAGGCCGCTGAAAGCGCCACGACGCCGCCGGGCTTCGGTGACCTCGTCAGCAAGGTCAAGCCCGCCGTCATCTCGGTGCGGGTGAAGATCGACCGGGACAATGACAAGAGCGCGATGCTGCAACAGAACCGGATGGATCAGGACGAGGATTCTCCGTACGACCAGTTTTCGCGGCAGTTCGGCTTCCGTTTCCCGGGTGGCATGAACGGCATGCCGCATCAGCGTCACCAGGTGATCACGGGCGAGGGGTCCGGCTTCTTCATTTCGGCCGACGGCTATGCCGTGACCAACAATCACGTCGTCGATCACGCCGAGTCCGTGCAGGTGACGATGGATGACGGCACGATCTACTCCGCGAAGGTCGTCGGCACCGATCCGAAGACCGACCTCGCGCTGATCAAGGTGGACGGCAAGAAGGACTTTCCGTTCGTGAAATTCTCCGACCAGAAGCCGCGGATCGGCGACTGGGTGGTCGCGGTCGGCAATCCCTTCGGCCTTGGCGGCACCGTGACCGCCGGCATCGTCTCGGCCAGCGGCCGCGACATCGGCAACGGTCCCTACGACGACTTCATCCAGATCGATGCGCCCATCAACAAGGGCAATTCCGGCGGTCCGGCGTTCGACATGAACGGCAACGTGATCGGCGTGAACACCGCGATCTACTCGCCCTCCGGCGGCTCGGTCGGCATCGGTTTCGACATTCCGTCCTCGACGGCCAAGCTCGTCGTCGCGCAGCTGAAGGACAAGGGCGCCGTCACCCGCGGCTGGCTCGGCGTGCAGGTGCAGCCGGTGACCGCAGAGATCGCCGATAGCCTCGGCCTGAAGGCGGCCCGCGGCGCGATCGTCGACAACCCGCAGGACGGTAGCCCGGCGGCGAAGGCCGGCATCGAGGCGGGTGACGTCATCACCGCCGTCAACGGCACCGCGATCAAGGACTCTCGCGATCTCGCCCGCACCATCGCCGGGCTGGCGCCGGGGTCGTCCGTGAAGCTCGACGTCGTTCACGGGGGTGACGCCAAGACAGTGACGCTGGCGCTCGGCGAACTGCCGAACGAGCGCCAGGCCAAGGCTGATGATGGCAAGATGCAGCAGGCTCCTGGCACGCCGCGCCTCGGCCTTGCCCTCGCGCCGGCCGGCGACGTCCAGGGCGCAGGCCAGAAAGGCGTCGTGGTCACCGAGGTCGATCCGCAGGGCCCGGCGGCACAGCGCGGTATCCAGACCGGCGACGTCATCCTCAATGTCGGCGGCAAGGCCGTCGCCAATGTCGGCGACGTCCGCTCCGAGCTGGCGCAGGCCAAATCGTCAGGCAAGAACAGCGTGCTGTTACAGGTGAAGAATGCGGAGGCGACCCGGTTCGTCGCGGTGCCGCTCGCCTGAGCTCTTGGTCGCGACGGCAAATTCAAAAGGCGGCCTGCGGGCCGCCTTTTTCGTGCGCGCTTGCGAGATACCCACAGGCACCGATAACATTCTCGTTAACGGCAGCAATGGTGACGGGTTCGCTCGAAAAAGCCGCGTTCGCCCGTCAGACTTCGGAGTCGCGTGTTGTGCCCTGGCGGCAATGAAGGCGCCGAGGCAAATTGCAGGAGTGGAACTTCGGACGTCCGGCTGCTTCCGTGAAACCGGCCGGCGGTTCGCATTTGATCGGTGCCGACATGGATCGATTGAAGCTTTCGCTGAAGATTGCGCTGCTCGCGGCGCCGCTCGTGTTGTCGACCGGAAGTGCCATGGGGCGCGATGACGGCCGCTTCACAGACTCACCGCTGAAACCCTGGTTCGACAGTTTGCGCAGCCATCTCGGTCCGTGCTGCTCGGATGCCGACGGTGTGGCCGTGGCCGATCCCGACTGGGATTCGCACAACGGGCACTATCGGGTCCGTCTTGACGGGGAGTGGGTCGATGTCCCCGACGACGCCGTGATCACGGAGCCGAACCGCGCCGGCCGCACCATGGTCTGGCCGGTCAAGACCGTATTCGGCGTTTCGATTCGCTGCTTCATGCCCGGCAGCATGATCTGACGCCGGTCATCGTCAACGCTTGGCGGATTTGCGCTTCGAGCTCTTCTTGGTCGTCTTCTTCTTGGACGTCTTTTTCTTGGACGTCTTTCGCTTCGATGCCTTCTTCGGCACCTTCTTGCCCTTCGCGCGCGCTTCCGACAGGCCGATCGCGATTGCCTGCTTGCGGCTCTTCACGCGTCCGCCGCGACCGCCGGGTCCGCTCTTCGCCGTGCCCTTCTTGTAACGGCGCATCTCGCGCTCGACATCGTTGCCGGCGCTGCGTGAGTAGCGGCGCTTCTTTGCCTTGCGTGCCATCAACTCTCTCCCTTGACCTCGGGAGAGAACAGGAGTGCTGACGCAACGTTCCAAAGGCGCCGGCCGCGCCTCTCAGAAGGAGTTTGCGAGTTCGATCTCCGCTTCAAGCACCTGGATGCGGCGCGCGGCTTCGGCAGAGGAGAGGGCGCGATCAAATTGCGCCGGCTGGTAGGCCTCTTCGCTCAGCCGCTTCAGTCGCAGCCCCTGCGCCCGGGTCATCTGCTCCATGAGAAAAGCCTTGGCGTCGTATTTACCCTGAACCTGCATGTCCGCTCTCCATCGTGAATTCGTGGCTTGACTATATGTTCTTATTTTGTTCTAACAAGCCATGGACAACAGAATTAATGAAATTCGACGTAAGATCAGCGCCTTGAGGCTGGAGATGGCCGATGTTGAGGCGTCCGTGCGCGATTTCGTCAACCGCGATCGGGACTGCACCGAACGGGCCCAGGCGCAGATGGATCTGCGCCGGAAAATCAATCTGCTGATCGGCGAATGGAAGACGGCCGGGGGCGGCGAAGTGTTGCCTGACATCCGCGACCGGGTGCGTCTTCGTTTGTTGAAGAGCGAAAGCAGGCCGACGCGCCGTTGAGACAGTCCATATCGGTGGCAGATGGAGGCAGGCGGTGGAAGAAGACCCGGACACCTACCGGATTCTGAAACTGCGCGCCGAGATCCTCGAACTGGGCTCCGCCATCAGGCAGTTGCAGCGTGAGGGCCTCGATGATGCCGCGGCCCAGCTCCTGATCGCGCGTAAGCGGGCACAGCTCGACCATTTGGTGAAGACAGACACCTCAAGTCGCCGCCTTAACATCACTGACATCCGACGCAGCTAAAGCGGTCGCGCAACGCGACATGCCGGAGCTCGTCGATGCCGGATGCCGAAATGGCCGCCCTGCTGCAGGCGGTGCTCGAAGAAGTCTGTGCCGGCCTTGCCCCGCCCCAAATGGCGACGCGCGAACGCGTTGCCGCACGACTGAATGATCTTGTTCGATCGGGACACTGCTCGGCCGACGAGTTACGGCGAGCCGGTCGGGATGCGCTGATCCGCGCGCCGACGATGTGGCGCTGATATGACTGCCGGACACGAGCGCTGTTTCAGCAACGACAGCATCGCGCTTGCTGGCGTCTGCTTGGCCGCTGATCGAGACCGGCATCGCAACAGCAAATGAAAAGCCCCGCGTCGCCGCGGGGCTTCCGGGTGAGTTCGTGCTTACTTGCTCATTCCGTTCTGGGGCTTGGTCATGCTGCCGCCGTGATCGCTGCCGGGACCAGCACCACCCTGGCCGGACGCATCGGGAGGAACGGTTTTCTTCATGTTGGCGCCCGTCGTCGTCTGCGACATCGAGGAGTGATGCTTCTTGTGCGATTTCGCTTGAGCCGCGAACGGCGCGGCGGCGAGGCCGGTTACCAACATCACCGCGAGAGCGAGCCTGGTCGTCTTCATGTGAG
>Ga0310811_10005574_pt1 | contig 15961 bp, 9 predicted proteins | sample YCmetagenome_FD_207642 | JGI IMG/M metagenome (GOLD analysis project Ga0310811, IMG submission 207642) | Soil microbial communities from experimental microcosm in Duke University, North Carolina, United States - YC | ecosystem: Engineered > Artificial ecosystem > Soil microcosm > Unclassified ...
GTTCACCCGGATATGATAGGCATACCCTTCTAAAAAGCGATTGATCGCCACAATCGCCAGTGGAATGGCAATCACTATGCTCACCAGGACCAGCCGCGTGAAGCCGGTCGATAATAAATACACGATATTGAAGACGGACGCGCCCAATACCTTACGCACCCCGATCTCGCGGGTCCGCTCCTGCGCCAGATAGGCAGATAACCCATACAATCCGAGACAGGAGATCAGCAACGCCAGCCCCGCAAACAAATTAAAAATGCCGCTCATCTGCCTTTCCCCCTTATACAGGTTGGCGAGGTCCTGGTCAAGGAAATTATACGTAAAAGGAAAAGAAGGGTTCAACTTCCGGCTGATCGCCTCCATTGTCCTGATCGTCGCCTCTGTCTGGCCCTCCGGCGCCCTCACGACTACATTTCCGCCATACCGGTTGATCCTGAGCACCAACGGTTCGATGGCCTGCTGGATGGGCTTGAAATTAAAATCCTGTACAACCCCGATGACCTTGCCATCCTGACTATTCCAGGAGAGCGGTTGTCCAATTACATTCGTCAATGTCATCCCCATGGTCCTCATCATTGTCTCGTTGACAATGAAATTATTGCTGTCGGTTTTCAAGGCAGTGGAAAACCCCCTCCCGGCCAGTATCTTCATCCGGAAGACGTCAATGAAACTCTCCGACACGTTCATACCCGGGATTACGATCTGCGTATTCGGGTCCTTCCCCGGCCATTTTCCATCTACATTGCCGGATATCAGGTTAACCGGCAGCTCACCGACGATGGTATAGTTACTCGTCAGGGAATTCCGGCTGAGCTCGTCGCGCAGCGCAGCCTGCCTGCCCCAGATCTCACCTGTCATCGGCATGTATAACAAATTAGCTTTTGTGAAACCGGGGTTGCGGTGCTGGATAAACTTCAGCTGCTTGTAGACAACGATAGTGCCGGTCAGCAGGACAATCGAGAGGACGAACTGCGTGATCACCAGGCCATTTCTAAAAGCGAGATTGCCGCCCATAGATTTTAGTCGTCCCTTTAACACCTTCACCGGCTGAAAACCGCTTAGGTACAGAGCAGGATAGCTTCCCGCCAATAATCCCGTCAGCGCCGCAACCCCAATCAGGCTTAGCCAAAACGTCCCGTCTGAAAAATGCAGGTGCAGATGTTTTTCGGCCAGGACATTAAAGGCCGGGAGGCTTAGGCTGACGAAGACTACCGCCAGCACCAGCGCCAAAAAAGAGATCAGCAATGATTCGCCCAGGAACCGCCCGATAAGCTGTCCCCTCACTGCACCCACCACCTTACGCAGCCCCACTTCTTTTGCCCGTCGTGCGCTTCGTGCCGTAGCGAGGTTCATAAAATTGATACAGGCAACGACAAGGATAAAAACAGCCACGATAAAAAAGATGCTGACATATTGGCTATTTCCATGACCGGGCACGTCTACCTGGAGACCGTCCGAATGCAAATGAATACTCGTCAGCGGCTGCAAAAAGAAATCAGCCTTTAGCTGATCCCGGGGAATATGCCGCTGATAGATTTGTGTCATCTTCCGATCCAAAGCGTTCAGGTTGCCAATACTCGGAACGAAATTTTTGTCGAGCTGTAAATAACTATAGAAATTGAATCTATCCCAGACGCTATTTTTTAATTCATCAACCTTCCGGGCGACGGACGACATCGGCAGGATATAATCGAATTGCAGGCTGGAATTGGCAGGAATATTGGCCAGTACCCCCGTAACGGTTACCAGTTCCCCATTATCTTTCTTCAACGTCTTGCCGAGCGCATCCGAAAGGCCAAAATATCGTTTGGCCATGTCTTCGCTGATCAGTATCCCATCGGGACGTTGCAGGGCTGTGCGCCGGTCGCCCTTTATCAATGGAAATGAAAAAACATCCAACAGGGTACTATCGGCATAAAACCCTTTTTTCTCCACGACTTTTATGTCCCCCTTTTCAAACAGGGTTTCTACGGGATGGGACACGCGAACGGTATTACGGATCTCCGGCATCGCAGCCTGTAATCCTGCCGGCATTCCCGCCGGATTTGTCGCTGCTTTGAACTGATCGCTGGCCACCACCGTGATCCGGTAGATCTGATCTGCATTGGCGTTGAACCGGTCGTAGCTCAATTCGTTTTGGCACCATAACAGGATGAGAATGCTCGCCGCCATGCCGATGGCGAGACCCGATATGTTGAGAAAGGAATACGCTGGGTGACGGCTGAGATTCCTGATGGCAATTTTAAGATAGTTCATTAGCATGAGCGATAGCGCACCAAAAAAATACCAATCTGCAAACGAAGTAAAAACCGTCAATTACATATTAAAAAATGATGCAACTGTCCGTTTACGATACGGCTGGTGTCTGGATCCGGCCGCCCAGCGGGCACGATTGCAGGTGGGCTAAAAAGTAGGCGTTTCGGAGAATTCCCACCAACAAAAAGTGAAAAAATGCAACATTAAACGGTTCTTTGCATTGTAGTGAACAATGCCGGCATATAAGTTCAAAAACGAAGAAGAATTAATTAGTATAGCCAAAAATAACCCCAGGATATTTGGCGAGCTATATGACACATACTATCCCAGAATTTTTGGGTATATTTTCAGGATCACCGGAGACCATGCCCTGGCATGCGATATAACCGCCGAAACCTTCTTAAAAGCCTGGCTAAAAATCGGCTCCTTTCAATGGAAAGGGGTTTCTATCTCCTCGTGGTTTTTCAAAATTGCTACCAACGAGCTGAATCAATATTTCAGGAAGAAAAAGTACAGCCCTCAGGTCCTTCGGGACCTGTCTTATTTTGATGAGGAAAAGCAAAAAATCGCCTCTTGCTATGATAGTGAAAACACTGAGGTCACCGCGAAAATGGATAAAGCGGATGAATTCATACAGCTCCGTCGAAAGTTGAATACGCTGCCCCCAAGATATCAGACGGTGCTGGCCTTGCGTTACTTCGAAGAATTGAGCATAGCAGAGATCAGTCACATACTCGTCAAGAAGGAGAATACGGTCAGATCTCTGCTATCCAGAGGCTTGGAGAAACTTAAAATTTTATTCCCATAATTTGCAACTAACGTTTTGTTATTGCATTATAACTATAAAGCTACCACAATGGATAGAATGAATTTGGTGGATTATTTGAAGACCATTCCCAAACCTACTCCGACCGAGACAGGCGAAAGGGAGAAATTGAAAATATTTCTGGTGACAGCAAGAAAGTCATCGAAGATTGGCCTCTTGCTGATTGGCTTACCCTCTTTGCTCATTTCGATCTTCATTTTACAAGCCTTGTTTCACTTTAAGTTCGGCTTTATTCAGTGGCTTGGAGGAAACACCTTCTCTCTTCCCACTCCCGCAAAGGCGGTGCTGATTTTTGTTTTTCTTGTAGGGTTTCCAATGATTGCCATGGTTCTGAATCTTTTGTCCCTTTCTCATTTTCAGTTTGACGAGAGAAGCAGGGAATTTCGGGCGACGTTTAGAATCCGATGGTGGAATATTGTTATTGCATTGGCAGGTGGCGCATTGGCGACATTTTACATCCTGCGCATTTTGGCCGATACATTGCTTGGTGGCCGATAATGTCACCCAAAACAAAAGCAACAAAATGAAAATTCATTTTTCCTCGGTGTTAAAAGAAGTGGTTTCACTCAGCCGCGAGGAGGCTATCCGTTTACAAAGCGAAGCCATTGGCACAAGTCACTTCCTACTAGCGATGATACGGCGAGGCCACAGCTGTACGATGGATTTGTTGAATCAGGGCACGGTTCCCTTGCCTGACCTGCAAAGAGGGATCGAAACCGGTATCCGGGAATCTAAGGAAGCCGACATTCCCGAGGGGAGGGCTATGATATTTAAGAAGCGGCTGTTGGGCAGATTTTCTTCCCCACAGCCGAGTGGCCTGCACCTGACCAGAGAAGCTGAAAAAGCGATAAGAGTAAGCGCGGTGCTGGCTGCACGGATGAAAAGCCCGCTGGTCGAACCGGAGCATCTGCTCCTTTCTATTCTTAAAGACAAGGATAATTTGGTCGTCAGAACCCTGACCGGATATGGCCTGACGTATGAGGTGACGGAAGCAAGACTTCGGCATGTCCTTAAATAATACAACGACTTCATTTAACGTTAAAATGGATGGACCTAATTATGAAACTCCTTCTCACTTCTTCAGGCATCAATAACAGCAGCATCCACAATGCACTGGTTGGTCTTTTGGGCAAACCAATAGCCGAATGCAATGCACTGTTCATTCCCACTGCTATTTACCCCTTCCCCGGTGGAGCTTATTTTGCGCACCAGGCTATCTGTGGAAATACCAAATCACCATTAGCCCAGTTGGGCTGGAAGTCCGTAGGTGTGCTGGAACTCACTGCGCTACCCGGCATCGATAAAAAGGCCTGGGCCCCCTCGGTTGAGGAGGCCGACGCGATTTTGGTTTGGGGTGGCGATCCCGTATACCTGGCGTACTGGATGCGGGAGTCTGGCCTGGCCGATCTGATTCCGTCACTACCCAAGGGTTTGGTGTATGTAGGCGTAAGCGCCGGAAGCATGGCGGTATCCTCCTTTTTCGGCGAAACCTACCGAAACCCGCCGAACGGCAACAACGATTTGCATTCATTAGAAGCCATTGTATTCGATACGCCTCAGGGAGAGATCGGCCGGACATTTGTTACCGCCAGGGGAGCAGGACTGGTTGACTTTGCCCTAATCCCTCACTTTGATAATAGCAACCACCCGGATGCTTGCGGAACTAATGCCAAAAAATGGGCTGCAAAACTACCGGTCCCAGTATATGCAATAGACGACAATACCGCCATCAAAGTGACAGACGGCACGGTCGAGGTGGTTTCCGAGGGGAATTGGAAACTGTTTAATGCCTAATGCTTACTAATTTTAGAGAAATCCCAATCTACACTACCAGGCCTATTTGCTTGCCTTTGGTTTTCGATCACTTTGTCCTTTGTCAATTACATGTGCTGACGACCAAAATTGAAGCAACTGACCCTTGGTCTCCAAAATCTGTTTGAGCTTTTCCATGGGGGATTGGGAAAGCCAAAGCTTCAAGTGAAGTTCTTTAATATGCTGTGGAGTATCTGTCATCTGTTTTCGGTCTATATCTCTGGTCATCCTTGGAACGGCATATAACCCCAGGGCTATACTACCCGAGAGCATATACGCATGGAAAAGTCAAGTTACCTTAAAGTTCGCAACCAGGAAAAAGAGACAAAATCATATGACCAATTTCTGGCCCAAACCTGACCCAAAATGACAAAAATAAAAAAAGCGAGTTAGTTTATAACTCGCTAATTCTAAGTCGGGAAGACAGGATTCGAACCTGCGACCCCCTGGTCCCAAACCAGGTGCGCTACCGGCCTGCGCTACTTCCCGATCCGGAAAATCCGGCAATGAGGCGCAAAAATAAGGATTTATGGGGGAAAGTCCTAGAGATTCCACCAATAGTTGAATTTAAGGACGACAGCGCGGTTGCGGACGCTAAAAGGAGTGGTAAGGTAGTTGTCGGTGTAGACGAGGAAGAGGTCGGAAGCGGGCTTGTAGCGCCATTGGAGGCGGGTATTGAGGTTCATGTTGCGGGTTTGCTGGTTGTATTGAACATAAGTGGTGAGGAAGAGGGTGTTGGTCATGGTAATGTCGAGGCGGGGGCCGATGAGCCAGAAATGGGTGTGGCCCCAGGGTTGGGGAAGGGTGAGGTCGGTATAGTTGGCGCTCATCGTGAAGTTGACGTAGGGCTGGACCCGATAACCGACATCGCCCATGAGGGTGAGCTTGTTGCCATCGGCATAGTAGCCGCCATAGCGCAGGGAGGCGTCCCAGGTGAAGAGGGCCTGCGGCTTGCTGACATAGTCCGCGCCGAGGGTGTTCCAGCGATGCCGGGTGCCGACGGCCAGGGAGCCGATGCCGGCATTGGTGGGATCGAAGGGGGCCAATAGCTGGACATAGTCATTCATCAATACCCCGGCCAGGGTGCTCTTGTCGCGGAAGGTGGTCAGCCAGGTGAAGATGGTCTCATTGTCGGTGCGGCGAAAAGCCTCATCATAGTAATACGTCGAGGTCAGCTGGGGACCATGGCTCAACACTACCCCACCCCGGGGCAGGAAGAGATACTGCACCACGGGATTGATCTTGAAATACCCCGTGCGCGGTACGTAGCCCACCTCCGCATTGTAATGGACGCCGGTGTACTCATATTCCGCGCCGATGAGCCAGTGACGGTCATTGTATTGCAAGTTGGCCGCGTGCACCCAGTCGTCGCCGCGCTTGCCGGGGCTAAAGGCCTTTAACGCCAAGACCTTGCCGGTCCAGTAGTTGTTCGACGAAGCAAGGTTGAACTCGACGCCTGCGTTGCGATTGTATTGAGAGTACGCCGGCAGCGTCGTGTCCTTACCAGGTTGATAATGGATCGACTGCTTGTTGATGAAGATAAACCCGATATTGCTGCGGGAGAAGATCTTCCGCTGCAGCGCCACCATGGAGAAGTTTTGCTGCGGCAGCCCGGTAGAGTCGACCTTACCCGTCTGCATGTCCATCAGGCCGATCCGCCAGTTCGGGTCGAGCTTGCCACTGAGGCGGGCGCCGAACTCGATCGGAACGCCCAGCCCGATGCGACGGGAAAAGAAGGGCCGGATATTGGGATAGCCCAGGTTATTGAAGTGATCGGCGTTCTCCAAAAAGAACTGCCGCCGCTCAAGGTAGAATAGCTCATAACGGCTGAGATCGATCACCTCCTTGTCGACGTCCACCTGTGAAAAATCGGGGTTCACCGTCAGGTCGAGATTGAGCGAAGAAGTGACCGCGATCTTCGCATCCCCGCCGATCTCTTTCTTGTACACATTTGCCCCGTGAGCCGCATAGTCCTTTTGCACTCCGCCCAACACATAGGGGATGACCGAGATATTGGGACCGGGCGGCGGCGGGGGTACATCCCAGACCAGGACGCCGGTATAGGCCAGCAATGCGGTGGGGAACTGGCGGGGCACTGGAGCCCAGGCGGATTTCTCGGTCGTCTTGAGATCATTCCGGCTGAAGTTGATGCCCCAGTGGGTGACGCCGTTCTTGTAGCGAAGGGTCTTGAAGGGAATGGCAAGCTCGAGCACATAGCGATCGTTATAACGTTTGACCACCGAACTCCATTTATTGTCCCAGCTGAGATCGACCTTTCCACCCTCATACATCAATCCATCCCATTGCCCACCCGCGGCGTTGGCGCCGAAGGAAAAACCGCTGGTCTGATCCTCAAAGGGATCGATGAAGAAGATGAAGTTGTCGTTCTTCAAAAAACTGAAATCGCGTCTTAGCGACTCCACCATATCGGGACCCGGGCCGGGGAGGAAACATTCGGCTACGAGGTAGAGGTAGTTCATGTCGTACGTCATGCGAACCTCGGTGCGTACATTCGCCTTGCTCGTATCCATCGGCAGGACCATGAAGAAATTGCCCGCCCGTTCGGCCTCCTGCCAGGCCGGTTCATCGATGACCCCATCGACGTGGATAGGGCTTGTGGCCCGGTGGATGTGCAGCTCGAAGCCGATATTTTTTTTCTGTGCAAGGGCCGGAAAAGCAAAAAGGAGCAACCAACAACTCCAACAAGCAGCTAATCGATTAAGGATCATTGCAAAAAAATACAATTTTTTGCCGATATCTGAGTATCTTTGACGGCGAAAGGTGATGGTGTTCCACCTTATCAACCGCCCTGGCCCAGCCGAGGGACGATGGCGCCTACAAATTGTCAATTATTCATTGATCAAATTCTTAATTTGTAGGCATGAAACGACCCAGGGTTTCGTTCGAACAGTTCTCGATCCTCACCTATTTACTTCGTTGGACGTTATTTGTCATCCCGGTCTCGCTTACCGCAGGATCGCTTGTCGCGCTTTTCCTGTGGTCGCTCGATAAGGCGATCCATTTCCGGTTCGATCATCCCTGGCTGCTATTCCTGCTTCCGCCGGCGGGTATCCTGATCTACCTGCTTTACAAATACCTGGGTAAGAATTCCGATGCGGGTAATAACCTGATCATGGATGAGATCCATAAACCGGGTGGCGGGGTGCCTGTGCGGATGGCGCCGCTGGTCCTGCTGACGACCGTAATGACCCATCTGTTCGGCGGGTCGGCGGGAAGGGAGGGTACGGCGGTTCAGATCGGGGGAAGCCTTGCCCAGTTCTTTGCGCGTAGCCTGCGGCTGTCCGCTGAAGACACGCGCACCCTGCTGATGACCGGCATCGCGGCCGGCTTTGGCGCAGTATTCGGCACCCCGATCACCGGGGCCATCTTTGCGCTGGAGGTCCTGGCGCTTGGCAGGATCAAACACGACGCCCTGATGCCCTGCTTTATCGCCGCCGTCCTGGCCGATATCACCTGTAGCGCCTGGGGTATCCATCATACCCTCTATCGCATCTCCTTCGTGGAGTCAGGGGTGACGCTATTTTCCTTTTTCCATTTCGATGCGATCCTCCTCGCCAAGGTCATTCTTGCCGGTGTCCTTTTCGGCCTGGCGGGCTATGCGTTCGCCGGTCTCTCGCATACCCTAAAGAATATTACTCACCGGTGGATCAAACCCCAATGGCTGATCCCGGTCATCGGGGGATCGATCGTCATCGGACTGACTTTCCTGTTGGGAACGGAGGACTACCTGAGCCTTGGGGTGGCGGGGAAAACGCCGTCCTCGGTGACGATCCCTTCCTGCTTCCATTCGGGCGGCGCAACGATGCTCAGCTGGTGGTGGAAAATGCTGTTCACGGCCATTACCCTCGGGACGGGCTTTAAGGGCGGGGAGGTTACGCCACTGTTCTTTATTGGCGCGGCGCTGGGAAATACGCTGGCGGCGTTGACCGGGGCTCCCGTAGACCTGATGGCTGGTCTCGGGTTTATCGCGGTCTTTGCCGGAGCCACCAATACCCCAATCGCCTGCACCATCATGGGCGTGGAACTATTCGGCGGCGAACATGTCCTATACTACGCCGTCGCTTGCTTTACCGCCTACTATTTCAGTGGTCATGCGGGGATCTATCGTGCACAACGGGTAGAGATCTCTAAGATTGGGATCAAGAAAACGCAATCATGAAAACATTGATCATCATCGGTCTTGGAGGCGCGCTGGGGAGCATAAAAGTTTATTATCTTGCCATCACTATGCTGCGCGCGACGACCCATTTTGACAAGGCCCAGATCCCCGGCGCTTCGATCCCGCTGCTGCTGAACTTCTACCAGCAGGAACTGGAATATCAGCGGGTGCATTCGATCACGGTCACAGGGGATACCCTCTGGTTCAGCAACCGGCCCTTCGGGATCGGCAGGACCCGCTTCGGCAATCAATATTTCTGCTTCTCCGAAGGCTATATAGTTGTAGAGGACACCGGCAACGAATACCGGGTGTTCTTCGAAGGAAGCCTCAAGCGGATCCTGGTGCTGGGGGGCACGCTGGCCGCGGTGTGCGCCCTGTCGGCCTTTATCGCCTCCGGCTTCAACTGGATCGCCATTGGGCTGGGTTTGCTCATCTTCCTTTTGGTCTCCGTCGTCAACTATATCTACACGCGCCTTTTCTTCCCCGTATATTTTACCGATCTGCGCGACGAAATGGAAGAATCCCTGCGGAACCTTCCCTAGTGCATGAATTTCCGGACAAAGAAATCGGCCGCCGCGGAGTATACCGTGACGGCATTGTTGAAGTTCATCCAGTGATGGGTGTCGTCGACGATCATCAGCGACTCATACGGCACTCCTTTCTTCTCGAGCCGGCGGATGAGATCGACGCTTTCGCTGAAGTGCACGTTGCGATCGTCATCCCCCTGGATAACCAGCACGGGTGAGCGCCAGGTGCCGACCGCGGAGACGGGCGAGGAAAGCCAGGCCACCTTTAGCGCCTTCTCATAGTCGGGGGCCTTCTCGTATCTATCGTTGAATTCCCTGAAGATGGACGACTGGGTGAGCCAGTTATGCACGCCATGAAAGTCTACGCCGGCGGCAAAAAGGCGGGAGTCCTTTGCGAGCGCCATGGCTGTAAGGAAGCCGCCATACGATCCGCCATAGACACCGATCTTTGTTGTGTCGACAAAGTTCTGTCTTCGCAGCCATTCACCGGCTGCTTTTATGTCCTTGTATTCCGAGGCCCCGGCGGCGCCCGCGTTTGCGGGATGGTGGAAATCATATCCGTAGCCTATGCCCAGCCGGTAGTTGACGGCCAGCACCACGAATCCGAGACTGGCGAGGTATTGATTGGAGGCGTAGGCGTTCGAATAATAATCCGAATAATGCCAGCCCAGCAACATCTGACGCGGCGGACCGCCGTGGATATAGACGATCGCGGGCCTGCGGGGCTTGCCGCCGCCGGCTGGTTCGAAGAGCTCGGCGTGGACGACGACGCCATCGGGGGCGGTGAAGGTGACTGCGCGCGGCGTTACCAGGCGGCTTTGAGGGAAGTCCTGCGGGACCCCGTCGCGGCACAGGAGCTGGATGTTGTTGCCGCCATGGTCCTGCAGCCGCAGTACGGCGGGCAGGGGTGGGCGTTGGGGGGTGGCGCTGAGAAAAGCAACGGCTCCGCCGTCGCCGGTGAGTACGGGTGTCCACTCGAGGCCTTCGCCGGGGGTCATTACCCGGGCGTCGGGGTGATCGACGCTGACCATGAGGACATGTCTTCTATCGAGATCATTTGCATTGGGGCCTGTGTTGGCGCTGCAGACGAGGTATTTTTTGTCGGCGCTGAGCTGGATGTGTTCGCACATGAAGTTGCCGGGAGTCAGGAGGAGGGGCTGGGGGTTTGCGGCGGGGGTTGCATCAATGGAATAGAGATGCGGCCAGCCGTCCTGGTAGGAAAGAAAAACGATGGTGTTGCCCGCGGCCCAATGAAGGTTCGCCCCGCCGTCGGTCGTGGGATAGGAGCCGCGGAGGGTAACGGGGGCCTTCCATAACAGCGCGGTGTGTTCGCCGGTGGTATCGGCGACGTACAGGCTCCAGGGAGCCGGCTTATTCACGAGCATAGAGTCAGGCGCCCCGCCAGTTCCCGGCCGGCGGACGAAGACGATGCGGCTGCCGTCGTTCGACCATTGGGGTGACTCGTCGCGGCTGAAAGAGGGGGCGATAAACTTTAGGGCTGATGAACCGGGAGTATAGATGCCGATGATGGAATGGTCGGTCCGGGTGGATACGAACAGCAGCCGGCGGCCATCGGGTGACCATTTAAGGGAGCTGACATTTCCGCGGGTGGTGAAGGCGTTCTTTGCGGCGGCCGAGCCGTCGACCGGCGCGGTCCACACCTGGTTGCTCTTGATGAAGGCTATGATATGACCATCGGGAGAGACGGCCGGCTGATCGCCTTCGGACAGGTATTTTACGGAGCCACCGCTAAAGGGGACACTGGCCACCTGCACCTTGAAGGGCTCGGTTTCGAACGCAGGGTTGACGGGCTGTCCGCTTTCCCAATTGGCGCCATGGTCACCGCCACGGACGAATACGACCCAGCTTCCGTCGGCTGAAAGCGATAGACTGGTGATCTCCTGTCCGTCGTCCTTTGCAAAGTCGGTGAGCTTTCTCGGCGTGTAGGCGGGCCCTTCCGCGACGTATATATTGCGCCGGCCTTCCTCATCCATTGCCCAGGCAAGGCGGGCGCCAGTCGACGCGACGGTAAGCCCGGTGGGGAACGGATACTTTTTAAAGGCAAGAAAGGGAGTGGGTTGCGCCGTCATTTGAAGCGGCAGCAGCAGGAATAGCCAAATTCTTCTCATGTGCGTAGCGAGGTTTACGCAATAAGATACGACATTTATCCTTTTCTCCTATCGTTGCCAGCGGATCAGCGTGTCTTCCAAGGGCAGGGAGATGTTCTCATAGGCGGGGATCACCCGTACGGTGTAATCGGCCGCGGGCCGCTCCGTTCGGATGGTTGCCTGGTATATTGCGGACCCATCGGACCCGGCGCCCTGCTGCATGACGATCCTTTCGGGAGCGTCCTCGTTCTTGCCGTCCGCGTAGAGCTCGACAGCCACCTTTGCAGGATCGATCCCGTTGAGGTCAACGGAAATATGGAACGACCAGCCGTCGCCGGTATGGGTCGACTGAAGATCGCCGAGATGCAATCCGCCCCATTTCTCCTGCAGCTGCCGATGTACCTTGTTGATGCGGATACCCGCGGCGCCGTTGTCGCCGGCGCGTTGCAAGTAGTTGGTGGCGGCAGGCAGGTAATATTTCTCCGTATACTCCCGCACGGTCCGGTTGGCCGAATATTGCGGGGTGAGGGTCGACATGCTTTTCCTGATCCGCTGTACCCAGCGTGCGGGTACGCCTTGCGCGTTGCGGTCGTAGAATTCGGGGATCAGCTGCTGTTCGAGGATCGCGTATAGCTCTTCCGCCTCCTTTGCGTCCCAGGCGGGGTCATCGCCGTGTTCCTGGCCATCGCCCAGGGCCCAGCCTACTTCGGGGGTATAGGCTTCCACCCACCAGCCGTCCAGCTCGGAAACGTTGATGCCGCCATTGACCAGCACCTTCATGCCGCTGGTGCCGCTGGCCTCCCAGGGACGGCGGGGGGAGTTCAGCCATACGTCGACGCCTTGTACCAGGTGTTCGGAGAGGAGCATGTCGTAGTCGCTCAAAAAGATGACGTGCTGATAGAGGTTATGGTTTTGGATGAACTGCACCCATTGACGGATCAGGGCCTTGCCGCTTTCGTCATTTGGCGAGGTCTTACCGGCCAGGATGAGCTGCACCGGCCGTTCGGGGTTTGTGAGGATGCGGATCAGCCGTTGTTCGTCGTGGAGCAGGAGGAACGGACGTTTATAGGGAACAAACCGCCGGGCAAAACCCATGGTCAGAACGGCGGGATCGAATACCCTTTTGGCCGTTTCGAGCAGGTCGGCGGAGCCTCCGGCGACGGCTACCTGGCGGGAGAACCGGTCGCGGGTGTACCGGATGAGGCTATCGCGCGATAGATTGCGCATCTTCCACAGGAACTCATCCGGCACCGATGCGATGTTCTCCACGAGACCTTCGAGATCGCCTTTCCACCGTTGTTTTCCGCAGGCATGGGTCCAGACCTCGTCGGCATAGGCGCTATCCCAGCTGGGCATATGAACGCCGTTGGTGACAGAGCCTATCGGAACCTCGATCCTCGGCCAGCGCTGGAAGAGTTGCTGGAAGAGCTGCTGGCTGACCTTGCCATGCAGCTTGCTGACCCCGTTGACGGCGCCGCTGCCGCGGACGGCCAGCCAGGCCATGTTGAAGCCTTCGCCGCCGTTGTCCGGGTTCTCGCGTCCCAGCCCCATCAGCGTCTTGAAATCGATGTGCAATTCATCCCAGGCATAAGCGCCGAGGTATTGGCCAACGAGAGCGGGGCTGAAATGGTCGAAGCCCGCGGCCACGGCCGTATGGGTTGTGAAAAGATTACCGGCGCGGGTGACTGCCAGGGCCTCTTCGAAACAGAGGCCCGTCTCTTTCATCAGGTCGTTGGCCCTTTCGAGGACGAGAAAGGCGGCATGTCCTTCGTTCATGTGACAGACCTCGGGCCGGATACCCAGCGCCCTGAGCAGGCGCCAGCCGCCGATGCCGAGGATGATCTCCTGCTTTATCCGGAGGTCTTCCCCGCCGCCGTAGACCTCGCTTGTGATGCCGCGGTGGATGGGAAGATTCGACGCATCGTTGCTATCCAACAAAAAAAGCCTTGCTCTTCCCACCTGGACCTGCCAGGTACGCAGCCAGACCGGGTAGCCGCTGAGCTCTACCTTTACCCGCAGCCATTCGCCGCTGGGCAGCCGCAAGGGGGAGATCGGGAGCTGCATGGGATCGTTAAAGGGAAATGTAGCCTGCTGGTTGCCGTTGTGGTCGATCGACTGGCGGAAATAGCCCTGCTGATAAAGCAGACCGACGGCCGTGACAGGAACTCCGAGATCGGCGGCGGACTTTAGCTGATCGCCGGCGACGTTGCCCAGCCCGCCTACGTAGATGGGCAGGGCCTCGCTGAGCATATATTCCATGCTAAAATAGGCTATGGTCTTTAGTGGCGAGTTCGGATATTTCTGCTGAAACCAGCGGGAGCCGTTCTCGGCCTCTTCTTTTTGATGGACCAGGTGGTTCACGATCTCCCGGAAGGCGGGATCGGCCAGCCGGTTCCGCAGCATCTCCTGTGACAGGGTCATTAGAATGATCCAGGCATTGTGGGTGAGATCCCATAGAGCGGGGTCCAATTGACGCCAGACCTCATCGGCGGCATGATTCCATGACCAGCGCATATCGAGGGCAAGGCGAAGCAGGTCATCTGCGCCTTCAATATCGGAAGGCATAAAACCGAAGGGCTGGTAAAGGTTGATCTTTTGATCCATTGGATGTCGATTTGGGCTGATAATACAGTCAGCAAATATGAATGTTTAACGTGTTGTTGTTTTTAACCGGGAAATAATGAACTTCGGTGAGAAAAAATACAACTATGGCAATCAATCCGCTGGCAGGAAAGCCTGCCGAACCCCAACAGCTCGTCGATCTTACGCGCCTGATCACTGCCTACTATTCCGAAAAGCCTGATCCCGGGGTTCCTTCGCAGCGGGTGGCATTCGGGACTTCGGGTCATCGGGGAAGCTCGTTCGACGCGGCCTTCAACGAGGATCATATCCTTGCCATTACGCAGGCTATCTGCCTGTACAGGCAACAGCAACGGATCGAAGGTCCATTGTTCCTTGCGGTCGACACTCACGCTCTTTCCTGGCCGGCGCAGATCACGGCGTTGGAAGTATTGGCGGCCAACGGCGTAGAGGTAATGATCGCGGACGGCAGCGATTACACGCCTACCCCGGTGCTCTCCCATGCGATCCTGACCTACAACGACGGACGGACGAGCGGCCTTTCCGACGGGATCGTGATCACCCCCTCTCATAATCCGCCGAAGGATGGTGGGTTCAAATACAATCCGCCGCATGGCGGCCCCGCGGAGCCTGCGATCACCGACTGGGTGCAGAAAAAAGCCAATGAATTCCTGGAGAACGGATTGAAGGGTATAAAGCGGATGCCCTATTCCCGCGCCCTGCATGCCTCCACGACGCATAAATATAATTACCTGAAACCCTATATCGACGATCTTGGCAATATCATCGATATGGACCGGATCCGGGCATCGAAGCTTCATTTCGCGGTCGATCCGCTTGGGGGCGCCGGCGTTCATTACTGGGGGCCGATCGCCGAGCAGTACAAGCTCGATCTTACGGTCATCTCGACGGTGGTGGATAATACGTTCCGGTTCATGACCGTGGACTGGGACGGCCAGATCCGCATGGACCCTTCCTCGCCGTATGCGATGGCGAAGCTGGTGGGGCTGAAGGATCAATATGATATCGCCTTTGCCTGTGACACCGACCATGACCGGCATGGGATCGTAACGCGAAGCATGGGACTGATGCAACCCAACCATTATCTCTCGACCTGCATCTATTACCTGTTCCAGCACCGGGCGAAGTGGCCGGCAGGGGCGAGAGTGGGGAAGACGCTGGTGAGCAGCCAGATGATCGACCGCATTGCCGCCAAGATCAACCGCGGACTCTACGAGGTGCCGGTGGGCTTCAAATGGTTTGTCGACGGGCTCCTGGCGGGCACCCTGGGGTTTGTCGGCGAAGAGAGTGCAGGAGCCTCCTTCCTCCGGAGCAACGGTAAGGTATGGACGACGGACAAGGACGGGATGATCGCAGGCCTGCTCTCGGCCGAGATGACGGCTGTCATGGGAAAAGATCCCGGACAGATGTACCAGGAGCTTACGAAGGAGCTGGGTAATCCCGTCTACGACCGGGTCGAAGCAAAGGCGACGCCCGAAGAGAAAAAGAAGCTGTCCAAGCTTTCCCCGTCGATGGTCAAGCAAACGGAGATGGCCGGCGAGAAGATAACGGGTATCCTTACCACGGCGCCGGGTAATGATGCGGCGATCGGGGGATTGAAGGTGACGACCGAGAATGGTTGGTTTGCGGCGCGGCCGTCGGGGACAGAGGA
>Ga0310811_10005575_pt1 | contig 15960 bp, 14 predicted proteins | sample YCmetagenome_FD_207642 | JGI IMG/M metagenome (GOLD analysis project Ga0310811, IMG submission 207642) | Soil microbial communities from experimental microcosm in Duke University, North Carolina, United States - YC | ecosystem: Engineered > Artificial ecosystem > Soil microcosm > Unclassified ...
GGAAGGTCGGCGGCTACCACGCCAGCATGCAACTCCTCCTGCTGACCACGACCGGCGCGCGGACCGGCCAGCGCCGCGCCGTACCGCTCACCTACCTGCCCGACGGCGGCCGCTACATCGTCACGGCAGGCAATGCCGGCTCCGACAGGCACCCAGCCTGGTACCACAACCTGGCCGCCAACCCCGACGTCACCGTCGAGGTCGGAAACGAGGTCTTCCAGGCCATCGCGCTCATCGCCGGCGAAGCCGAGCGCGGGGCCCTGTACGACCTCTTCGCCGCCGCCTATCCCCAGGCGGACGGCTACCAGGCCCAGACCACCCGCAAGATCCCGGTCGTCATCCTCACGCGCCGCTAGCGGCCCTGCCTGCCGGCCCAGCGTTGTCTTGCCCAATCCGTTTCCCCCGACGATCCCCATGCCTGACGGTCCCGCGGCGACCGTCAGGGAAACCTCGTCCACTGCGGTCACCGGCCCGGACTTCACCCGCAGATCGCCGAGCACGAGTCCGCGAAGATGTGGCCGCCACCCTGGAATCCAGGTGCTCTCGCAATGCTGACAAGCTCGAGCTCCTGCTGTAGGCCCGCAAATGGTGGGACGAGTTCGCGACAGGGTTAGGCGCCCGAAACGTCGCGGCTGGCTGAGGCACGCCTCAACCGGAAGATCGACCCATCTATATTCGAACTCACTCACTATCGCTCGAAGTTAGGAACGGTGTTCTTCCTTGCCTTCCCCGCAAGAGACGGACCGGGCCAGGGGCGCCCTGTACGGCCTGGCGATCGGCGACGCGCTCGGCATGCCCACGCAACTGCTGTCCCGGCAGGAGATCACCGGGCGCTGGGGGCCGCTGCTGTCGGGCTTCGAGCCCGCTCCGCCTGGGCACCCGATCGCGGCCGGGATGCCGGCCGGCGCCGTCACCGACGACACCGAGCAGGCCGTGCTGCTCGGCCGCCTGCTGCTGTCTGGTCCCGTCGACCCCCGCGCGCTGGCGGATGCCCTGGTCGCCTGGGAACGCGACATGGCCGCGCGCGGCTCGCTTGACCTGCTTGGCCCGTCCACGCGCCGCGCGGTTGAGGCGGTGCTCGCAGGCACCCCGCCGGAGGAGGCCGGCGCCTCCGGTGACACGAACGGCGCCGCCATGCGGATCACCCCCGTGGGCCTCACGAAAGCGGCAGATGACCTGCCGGCGCTGGTCGCAGCCGTGCACGGAGCGAGCCTCGTCACGCACAACACGTCGGTGGCGGTGTCCGGCGCCGCCGCCGTGGCCGCCGCGGTGAGCGCCGGCATCGGGGGCAGCAGCGTCGCTGAGGCAATCGAGGTCGCGCTCGCCGCCGCCCGGCTCGGCGCGCAGTGCGGCCACTGGGTAGCCGGCGCCGAGGTCGGGGCCCGCATCGGCTGGGCCGCTGGCCTGGTCAGGGGTCTGCCAGCGGACGAGGCCGCCACGGTGATCTACTCGCTTGTCGGCACGAGCCTGGCTACCCAGGAGTCGGTTCCCGCCGCGTTCGCCGTGCTCAGCACGGTGCCCGACGATCCGTGGCGGGCCTGCCTGCTGGCCGCGTCGCTCGGCGGCGACTGCGACACGATCGCCGCGATGACCGGCGCGATCGCCGGTGCCTGCCACGGCCGCACCGCCTTCCCCGCCCACGCAATCGAGGTCATCGACGCCCAAGGGCTCGCGCTCGCGGACCTCGCCGACTCCCTGCTGGCCCGCCGCTCATGACCATCCAGAACGGGAGCTTGCTGCGCCCGGAAGGCCCGCGCCGCCTTTTGTTCGCGGGCGAGGCCCTCGTCGACGTGGTCATGCGCGTCCCGGCGCTGCCTGAGCGCGGCGGCGACCTCCTGGCGTCGTCCGCCGAGGTCACGGCAGGGGGCGGGTTCAACGTGATGGCCGCCGCGGCACGGCAGGGCCTGCCGGTGCTCTACGCCGGCGGGCACGGCACCGGCCCGTGGGGCGACCTGGTCCGCGCGGCACTGGCCGCCGAAGGGATCGGCGTGCTCCGGCCGCGCGAAGCTGGCCGCGACACGGGTTTCGACGTGGCGCTGGTCGAACCGGACGGCGAGCGCACGTTCGTCACGCGCCTCGGCGCGGAGATGGTGCGCGGCCCGCGCGGCTGGGACACGGTGCCCGCTGCGCCAGGTGACGCGGTCTACGTCTCCGGCTACGGCCTTGCCGCCGCGGAAACCGGCCCGGCCCTGTCCGCCTGGGCGGCGGCCCTGCCGCCCGGTGTCCTGCTGTTCGTGGACCCGGGACCGCTGGCGGCGCAGATCCCGGCGGCCGTCCTGGAACCGGTCCTGGCGCGCTGCGACTGGCTGAGCTGCAACCAGCGCGAAGCCGGCCTGCTCGCGGACGAGCAGGCAGGCGGCGCCCGGCCGGAGTCCTCTGCTACCGTTCCCGCCGAAGCGACCCGCTGCCTGCTCGCCCGCACCGGCCAGGGCGGCGTCATCGTCCGGGCTGGGGCCGCCGGCTGCTACATCGCCCGGCGCGAGGCACCGGACCCGGACCACGTGCCGGCCCCGGCGGTGACGGCAGTCGACACGACCGGCGCGGGTGACGCGCACTCGGGAGTGTTCCTCGCGGCCCTCGCCGACGGCCTGGCCCCGCTCGCCGCGGCCGCCCGCGCCAACGCCGCGGCGGCCTTCGCGGTAACCCGCCAAGGCCCCGCCACCGCGCCCACCCGCGACGAGCTAGCGGCCTGGCTGCCCGCGCAGCGTGCCTGAGGCCCGGGATGGCGGCGGGGACGGGTTATCCCCCAGACCACGGTGGGCGACAGCCCGCTGCCGCCTGCCCGCCACCCTGCGTAGCGTCCTTTGCTATGACTAAGCGCATAGCAAAGGCCCTGCTCCCCACCCTTCTCCTCGCCGGGACTATCGCCGGCTGCTCGTCGGCCGCTAGCGGCGCAACCGCGAGCAAGCCAACAGCGGGCACCGCAGGCTCGGCGACGCTCGCTGCTGACACGGCGAACACGCACCTCGCGGTCTGGAGCGTGAACAGCGACGGGCCTGACTTTCAGGCGATCCTCACTGGCGCGGTCGGTGACTACGGGCCCGGTGTGACCGTCCACCCCGATGGCTCGGTCGACCCGGACCACACAAGCGAGCTGGAGCTGAAGCTGAGCCGCGGCTCGTTCCGGGTGTCGATCGCGGCGATCGACGCCGCGTTCGTCAAGGCCGTGGCGCACTGGCCGTACAACAAGGAGACTTGCTCGATCCAAGGCGCGGTCACTGGCACAGCCCCGGTCGTGGCAGGGTCAGGCACCGGCGTCTACCACGGCATCACGGGCGGCTTCACGCTGACCATCAGCCTCAACGAGGACTACATCAAGGGGCCGGCGTGCGGCGAGACCACCGGGTTCAAGGCACAGCTCATTCTGATATCCGGAACCGGGTCCATCCGGGCGTAACCGGCTATCCTCGGCCTGTGCCGCAGCAGGCGTACCGGTGGATCCGCAGTCATCCCATGGCGTCCGACAGCCTGCTCGGCCTCGTGCTCCTGGCCGGCAGCGCTGAGCAGCTGCGGCTCTCCCCCGCTGACGTGACGCTCGCGGCGGTCATGGTCAACCTAGCGCTGGCGCTGTGCGTGGCGATCCGCCGCCAGGACAGCGTGGTGGCGTTCGGCCTGGCCGCTGCGATCGGGCTGGCTCAAGCCGCCTTCGGCTTCCGGCCCGGCGGCGAGCCACCCGTCCGGTGGCTCCAGCCCACGGTGACCGATGCGGCGCTCGTCGTGCTGCTGTACACACTTGCCGCGTACCGGACGCGGCGGGTCGCGCTGGCCGGGCTGCTGGTCTGCCTGGCCGGCGCGGGGCTCGCGATCAGCGGCTGGTCCTTCGCTCGCAGCTCGGTGGCCTTGCTGCTGCTGGCGATGGCGGCGCTCGGCGCGACGTTCACCGCCGCCTGGCTGCTCGGCGATTCCGCGTCGTACCGGCGTGCTTACTATGCCTCGCTCGAAGTGCGCCTGGCCGCCGCCGAACGCGCCAGGGACCTGGAGGAGAAGCGCGCCCAGGCGGTGGAGGAGTCGGCGGCGCGGCTGCGCGGCATCGAACGCGACCTGCACGACGGCGCGCAGGTGCGGCTCACCGCACTGGCGATGGCGCTCGGCGAGATCAAGGAGACCCTGGCCGGGCACGGCAACCCGCGCTTGGCCCTGGCGCTCGCCGACGAGGCGCACCAAGCGGCTAAAGACACGCTGGCCGAGCTGCGGGACCTCGTCCGGGGCATCCACCCGCCCGTGCTTGACCGCGGCCTCGCGACGGCGCTGCCCAGCCTCACGGAGACCAGCGCGATCCCGGTGAGCCTCGACATCGCGCTCGCCGGGCGCCTGTCGCCGGCGATCGAGGCGACCGTTTACTTCAGCGTGGCCGAACTTCTCGCCAACGCCGCGAAGCACAGCGGGGCCGGCCGCGTCACGGTGGCAGTGCGTTCCGGGGCCGCCGGCGTCACGGTGACCGTAACCGACGACGGCCATGGCGGCGCGCGGGTAGCCGGCGGCGGAGGGCTGGCGGGCCTACGCGAGCGCGTCCGGACGGTCGACGGCCGCATTGACATCGACAGCCCCGCCGGGGGGCCGACCGTTATCACTATCGAACTGCCGGGACGCCCCTGATGCGCATCGTTATCGCCGAGGACGCCGCGATCATGCGGGACGGGCTCGCCGCGATCCTCACCCGCCGCGGCCACGAAGTCGCCGCCGCCGTCGGAGACCCGGAGGCACTCAGCAAAGCCGTCGGCGAGCACCGGCCGGATGTCGCGGTCATCGACGTGCGGATGCCGCCAACCCACACCGACGAAGGGCTGCGCGCCGCCGCGGCGATCCGCAGGGACTTTCCCGGCACCGCCGTCCTCGTCTTCTCCCAGTACATCGAGGCCCACGCCGCCACCGAACTGCTCTCCGCCGCCCCAGCCGGGGTCGGCTACCTGCTGAAGGACCGGGTCGCGGACGTCAGCGACTTCATCGACGCGCTCACCCGGGTCGCCGAAGGCGGCACCGTGCTCGACCCCGAGGTCGTCGCCCGCCTGCTGAACGCCGCACGGCGCCGCGACGCACTCGCGGAGCTCACTCCCCGCGAGCGGGAAGTTCTCGCCCTGCTCGCGCAGGGCAGGTCCAACGCCGCGATCGCCAGTGAGCTTTTCATCACACAGAAAGTCGTGGAGAAGCACGTGGCGAATATCTTCGACAAGCTCGGCCTCGCCCCGTCGGACAGCGACAACCGCCGCGTGCTCGCGGCGATCAGGTACCTGCAGTCGTAGGAGCCTCACCCTAAGTATTAGAATCAAGCCCCGGCCTGAACACCTGGCTCGCCGCCACTTGCCGCGTCGGCTGCGAAATGTTTCTGCTGATCCGCACGTTGGCTGCGGAATCGGGCAGTAGCCTGAGCGGACCGGCGATGTCGGCTACCGCGACCGCCGCCGCCGGAGAACAGGCAGTATGACCGGAGGAGCTGTTCGCCACGGATTCGTTGGGCCCAGATCTCAGCCGAAGCGACGTCGCCCAGTCCGGCGACCGCGCCGCTGTTTCGTCCGAGTGCCTTGAACTCCCCCGGCCCGCGACCCTAATCCGCACGGTCGGCTGGAATATCGCCGAGTCCTTCGGGCTGCCGACCGGCAGCTACGCCCTCGCCGCCTGGCTCGGTGGCCGCAACGCGGGCCTGTGGGCCATGCTGGCCGCCATCTGGCTCACCGCCGTCATCCGGAAGGTCGCCAGCGGGTCCGTCCCCGGCCTGGTGATGATCTCGCTGATCGTGCTCTCCGTGCAGACCCTCGCCGCCGTCATCACCGGCAACCTCTGGATCTTCCTGCTGCACTTCCCGCTGGCGAACCTCGGCTTGTGCCTGCTCTTCGCCCGGACGGCGCGAGGCCACAGCCCGATCGCCGCCCGGCTGGCCGCCGAGGTGATCGGGTTGCGCTGCCCCGCCGTCCACCAGCAGCGGATGCACCGCTTCTTCCAGAACGTGACGGTGCTGTGGGGCGGGGTGTTCCTAGCACTCGCCGTCAGCCTCGGCGCGCTGCTCGCCGCGGTCCCCCTCGCCACTTATGTGCCCGTCTGGGCGGTCACCACGATCGCGCTCATCGGGCTCGGCATCGCCGCGTCCACGCTGTGGCTCAGGTCCGTGACCCGTAGCCTCGGCATCGGGTTCCGCTTCGCCTGAGCCGTTAGCGCGCCTTCCGCGCTACCCCGCCCCACAGGATGGCGGGTGCGTTGCCTTCCAGTTCGGTGCGCGGACGCCATCGGGAGACCTGGACCACACCCGGGTCGACGAGCTCGAGGCCGTGGAAGAAACGGGACACCTCGGCGCCGCTGCGCGGTGTGACGTCGACGGAAATGTGCTCGCTGACGGCCCGCGCGAGGGCAGTCATCTGCTCCGGGTAGAGGTCGCTCGCGAGGTGGGAGACCGCGAGGTAGCTGCCCGCGGGCAGCGCGTCCAGCAGCGCGCCGACGATCAGCTGGGGTGCCTCGTCGTCCTGGATGAAGTGCAGCACCCCGAGGAGCAGGACGGCCGTCGGCTGGGTGAGGTCAAGCGGGGGCGCCGCCTCCTGGAGAATCCGCTCCGGGTCACGCAGGTCGGCGTTGACGTAGTGGGTAGCACCGGCCGCCTTGCCAGTGTGCAGCGCCTGCGCGTGCAGCACGACGACCGGGTCGTGATCGACATAGACAACGCGGGACTCCGGGGTGACCGCCTGGGCGACCTCATGGGTGTTGTCCGTCGTCGGCAGGCCGGCCCCGATGTCGATGAACTGCCGCACCCCGGCCTCAGCCAGGAAGCGGACCGTGCGGGTGAGGAACGCGCGGTTGGCGCGCACGGACACCGCGACGCCGGGAAATGCCTCGGCTCCGGCCTCCGCGGCCTTCCGGTCCGCCGCGAAGTGGTCCTTGCCGCCGAGCCAGTAGTCATAGACCCGCGCTGGGTCGGCCACGCCTGTGTCGAGGAGGGGAATGCCACGGCCAACAGGCGTGCCGCCAGCCGAACCGCCCACCACGGCCTCCCGCGTGCGAATACGAATTTGCGCCGCTTTGCAAGGCTGAGATTACAGCACCGACGGTATGGAGCGCGTCCTCAGCCAAGAAGGCGGGCCCGGCAGGCGAGCTGCAAGGCCAGCCGCTGGTCGGGGTCGTCGAGATCCACGTCGAGCAGCTCGGTGATGCTCCGCAGCCGGTTGGTCACCGCGTTGCGGTGCAAGTGCAACTTCTGCGCCGTTCTGATGATCGACCCTTGCTCGTCGAGGTACACCGCGAGGGTCCGGATCGCCGTGTCCGCACGACCTGGCCCGAGGTTCTCAAGCGGCGCGAGCTGATCGCGCACCGAGGCGCGGACGGTGTCCGAGGCGTACCACTCCATCAGCATCCGTCGGACGCCCACCGCGTCGTGGGCGGCCACGCCGGCGGGCTGGCGGGCGGCCCGGGCCGCCGCGAGGGCACTGCGCGCCTCGGCCGCCGAGGCCCGCAGCCCCGTCGCGCCCTCATGGGCTGTGCCCACCCCGGCCCGGAACCCGAACGCCGGCAGCCGGGCATTGAGCGCCTGCAGCGCGCGCTCCGCCGACTTGACGGCCCGGCTGCCCGCCTGCGGCCCGGGATTGAAGCTGGTCTCGCGGATGAGGACGATGGCCCGCGCGGTCCGGGACAAGTACCAGGTATCGCCGCTGAGGCTGGCCGCCTGCAGCGCCGCCTGGCCCGCGGACTCCAGGAGCTCGAAGCGCCGCACCTCGTCCTGCTCGGCCTCGTCGAGGTCGTCGGCCTCGATCCGGACCACGACGTGCCAGCCGCTCACCTGGATGCCCAGCTGCCGAGCCCGGCTGAGCAGGTCGTCGCTGACCATCGAGTCCGCCGCCAGCAGTTCCGCGAGCAGCTCGCTGCGGGACCGGGTCGGCATATCCCGTGCCCGCCGGGCCAGGTCCACCGACCGGGCCGTGGCGGCGGCCGCGGCCCGCAGCACAAGGCTTGCCACGGTGCCCAGGTCACCGACGGCGTCCGCGGCGGTGAAGTACCCGTGGGGCGACTCATCCCCGAGGACCGGCACGGTGACCGTCGCCCCGATCACCGGCTGGCCGACCGGCGAACCGCCGCCCGGCGCGGCCGGCTGGTACTCGACGGGGATGCCGAGCGCGCGGCCGACCGCCGCAGCCATGTCCACCGGCCCCAGGTCGGCCTGTTCCGCGTCAAGCACAGCCGCGAGTCCCTGCTTGGCGTGCCCGAGCGCGCTCTCGGCGCCGCCGCTGATCTCGGCGGAGATCGCCGGGATGAGTTCAGCCAGCTCCGCGTCGGCGGGGATGGAGATGAGCGCCAGTCCGGCCTTGGCGGTGATGTCGAGCGCCGTGACCGCTGGCTGCCACTCCTCGGCGGAGAAGGCCGCGACCGCGGCCACGCCGTGGAGCGACGCCCAGCGCAGGGCCATGTCCAGCCGGTAGCCGTCCACCTCCGCGGAGGCGAGCCGGCCGAGCACTACGAAGCTGCCCGCCGACGCGCCATCAAGCTCGGCGAACTGCTCGGCAAGGCGCACGCTGGCGACCTTGCGGTCACCGCCGCCGTTACTGACCCGCCGCAACCCGGAAAGCGGGGAAGCCGCGAGGATCTCATCGACCGAAGGCATCGGGGATCACCTTATGCTGAGCGCACATTTCTGTCGGGATCATAGTGCAATCCGCCCATTACTCTCAGCTCAGCCGGCTGTCAGCATGTCTGTGTATTCAGGATCTCCAGCGCGGCGTGAGTAGGGTTCACGCCGCGATCCAGCCCTACCCGAAGGACAGTGATGGAGTTCCGGCCTGGAACCCTGGCGGACATAGAGGTTCAGGAGGAGACCGCCGAAAACACGGCGCCCTCCTGGTGGGCTCACGCACGCGAATTCCCGGACTGGTATGTCTGGCGCGGCGTCAGCGGGCTCTTCTACGCGCGCATCCCGGGCATCAGCCCGCAGCGGGTGCTTCGCGCGACGACCGCCGACATGCTCCGGGACGAGATCGTCGGCTGCGGGGCCACGCGCCGCAGGGTGGCGTTACTCCCTATCTGAAATCGTTCGGGTTCACCGTCCGGCAACTCCCCCTCTACGCTGCCATCATTGCGCTTACCATGAAACGTCTCCTTGACCCTCCCGCGCTCCGCGCGCTGGCCCGCGGCTGCGCCGTGCTCGGCGCCGGCGGCGGCGGGGATACCTACCTGGCGCTGCTGCAAGCGCTGCAGGCCACCGGCGACCACGGCCTGGTTCCCCTCGTTGACCTGGACGAGCTACCGGACGGTTCGCTGATCATGCCGTGCGGCGGAATCGGTGCGCCCACCGTCAGCATCGAGAAGATCGAAAACGGCGACGAAGGCGAACGGCTCCGCGACCACCTGGAGGCCCTGACCGGGCGCCCCGTCGCCGCGCTGATGGCGAGCGAGATCGGCGGCGGTAACGGCCTGGTACCGGTCGCCTGGGCCGCGCGGATGGGGCTGCCGGTAGCGGACGCCGACGGCATGGGGCGTGCTTTTCCTGAGACGTTCCAGGTCACCATGCATCTCGCCGGGATCTCGCCGAGCCCTGCCGTGATGACCGACGAGCGTGGCAACGTCGCCATTTTCCGGACGGCTTCCGGGGAGTGGATGGAACGCCTGGAACGTGCGGCAGCCATGGAGTTCGGCGGAATGGCCTCGTCGGCGGAGTACACGCTCACCGCCGCGCAGGCCCGCGAGAGCACGGTGCGGAACTCGGTCTCGCAGGCGATCCGCATCGGCGAGGCCATCGACAACGCGCGCACCGACCCAATCGATGCCCTGATCCAAGAGATCGGCGGCTACCGGCTGATCACCGGCAAGATCGTCGACGTGGAGCGGCGGACCACAAGCGGGTTCGTCCGAGGTTCGGTGGTGATCGAAGGGCTGGGCGACGACGCCGAGCGCCTGCTCAGGCTGGAGCTGCAGAACGAGAACCTCGTCGCCCTCGACCGCGGCCGGGTGGTCGCCTCGGTGCCCGACCTGATCACAGTCTTGGACAGCGAGACCGCGGAGGCGATCGCGACCGAGCGGATCGCCTACGGCCAGCGGGTCACGGTGATCGCGTTCGCCTGCGATCCGGTGTGGCGGACGCCGAAGGGGATCGCCCTGACCGGGCCGCGGGCGTTCGGCTACGACTTCGACTACACAACGGTGGAGAAACTCGCAGATGCCCGGGATTGACTGGCGGCTGGGTATCGACGTCGGCGGCACCAACACGGACGCCGTCATCATGGACGCGGCGGACCGGCTGATGGCCACCGCCAAGGTGCCGTGCACGCCGGACATCACCGGCGGAATCGTCGCGGCGATCGCCGCGGTGCTGTCGGCGCCCGGGATCGAGCCGGACCGGATCAGCCACGTCATGCTCGGCACCACGCACGCGACCAACGCCGTGCTTGAACGCAGGGGCCTGCGGCGGATCGCGGTGATCAGGATCGGCGGCCCGGCTACCCACAGCATCAGGCCCATGTTCGAGTGGCCGGACGACCTCGCCGCCGAGGTCGCCGTCGGGGCCACGATCGTGAACGGCGGAATCGAGTACGACGGCCGGGAACTGTCCCCGCTCGACACCGACGCCATCGCGCGGTTTCTCGGCGAGGTCGGCGAGACAGCCGACGGAGTCGCTATCACGAGCGTGTTCGCCCCGGTATCGGCCCGCCATGAACTGGCGGCGGCCGAGGTGGTCAAGCGCGAACTCGGCGAGGTACACGTCTCGCTCAGCCATGAGATCGGCTCGCTCGGGCTCCTGGAGCGGGAGAACGCCACGATACTCAACGGCGCCCTGGCCGGGGTCGCCCGCGACGTGGCCCAGGCAATGCAGGACGCGCTCACCGCGCATGACCTGCGGCCGGTAACGCTCTTCGCGCAGAACGACGGCACGCTGATGGGCCTCGACCAGGCGATGAGGTACCCGGTCTTCACGATCGGGAGCGGGCCCGCGAACAGCGTCCGGGGCGCGGCGTTCCTCACCGGGCGCTCGGATGCGCTGGTGGCGGACGTCGGCGGCACGTCCACCGACATCGGCGTGCTGGTCAACGGGTTTCCCCGGGAGTCTTCCTACGGGGTCGAGATCGGCGGCATCCGCACCAATTTCCGGATGCCTGACCTGGTCACGATCGCCCTCGGCGGCGGCTCCGTGGTCTCCAACGACGTGGACGGCGCTCGCTTCGGCCCGCGCAGCGTCGGCTACCTCCTGCAGCGAGCGGGACTGGTCTTCGGCGGCAGCACGCCAACGCTCACCGACGCCGCGGTCGCGGCCGGCCGGACCCGGCTGGGCGATGCCGAGCGGGTCGCCCGGCACCGGCAGACGCTCACGGCTGCGCTGGCGAAGGCCGACGCGATGCTCGCCGACGCGATCGACCGGATGAAGACCTCCAGGGAGGATCGCCCGCTGATCACGGTCGGCGGCGGCAGCATTCTCGTCCCGGACAAGATCCCGGGCGTCAGCGAGGTTATCCGGCCGGAGCACTTCGACGCGGCGAACGCGGTCGGCGCGGCCATCGCGTCGGTTAGCGGGCAGATTGACCGGATATTTCACCCCGGTCCGGGCGGTCGCGATGCCATGCTTGAGGAAGCGCGCGGGGAGGCTCGCGAGCGAGCGGTCGCCTCGGGCGCTGACCCCAGCACGGTGCGGATCGTGGAGCTCGAGGAGATCCCGCTCGCGTACCTCACCACCCCCGCGGTCCGGGTCCGCGTCAAGGCCGCGGGCACCCTCGCTAGCGGAGCGCAACGCCTGTTAGTGCCTGTTAGTGCGACAACAGTGATCCACGGAGGCATCCATGAAACCCCCTCGGGCCGGACTGATCGCAGCCGGCGCCGTGCTGATCGCATCGCTGGCCGCCTGCAGTGGCGGCTCGACTTACTCCGCCGGCACGCACTCGGCGACACCGTCGAGTTCGGCGGCAAGCGACGTTTTCACGTATGACACGACCGCCGCGGTGATGGTGGACGGCTGGGACCCGGCGACCGAGTACTCCGACGGCATCATCGCGATGAGCGAGATGTACGAGACGCTCACCCACTACGACGCGGCCACCCAGGCCATCGAACCGGAGCTCGCCACCAGCTGGACGTCGGCGGACGACGCGAAGACCTGGACCTTCCACCTGCGGCACGGGGTGTACTTCCACACCGGCCGGCCGATGACGGCCCAGGCGGCGAAGGCAGCGATCCTGCGCACCATCAAGCTGGCCGGCGGTGCCTCCTACGTCTGGTCGGCGGTTAAGACGATCGACACCCCGGACGCGTACACGCTGGTGTTCCACCTCAGCGCCCCGTCCCCGCTAGCGCTTGAAGCGTCCGCCGACTACTCGGCCTACATCTACGACACCCAGGCCGCCGGCGGCGGCAACGCGCTCACCAGCTGGCTGAACGCCGGACACGACGCCGGCACCGGCCCGTACACGGTGCAGAAGTGGAACAAGGGCCAGGAGTTCGAGGTCACGCTGCAGAAGTTCCCCAAGTACTGGGGCGGCTGGACGGGCGCGCACTTCACCACGGTGGTGTTCCGGGTGGTACCGGAGGACACGACAGCCGCGCAGCTGCTACGGTCCGGCCAGGTCAGCTTCATCGAGCAGATCAACTCCTCGGCGTGGTCGTCGTTCAAGGGCGATTCCGCGATCAGCCTGGTCAGCTCGCCGTCGTGGCAGAACCTGCTCGGCCAGCTCAACACGCAGCGGCTCGGCGTCAAGGTCCGCCAGGCGATCCTGTACGCGATCGACTACCAGGGCATCATCGCCGCGCTGCACGGCGCGGGCGTGACGTCGAGCGGGATCGTCCCGCCCGGCCTGCCCGGGCACTTCGCCGACCTGCCCAACTACTCCCGCAACCAGGCCAAGGCGGCGGCCCTGCTCAAGCAGGCCGGCTACGGACCCGGTCAGAAGAAGCTGAACCTGTCCCTCACGTACACCTCGGGTGACAGTAACGAGCAAGTGGTCGCGACCATCATCAAGTCGGACCTGGCGGCGGTGAACGTGAACCTCACCACCCAGTCCCTCGCCTGGACCACCCAGTGGGCGAAGGGCAAGTCGTCAAGCACGGCCCAGCGTCAGGACATCTTCCTTGAGTACTGGTGGCCGGACTACGCCGATCCGTACTCCTGGTTCGCCAACACGCTCGAAACGGAGAGCCCGCCCTACTTCAACCTCTCCTACTACTCCAACCCGTCCCTTGACCACTCCATCAACCAGGTTGAGCCGCTGCTCGCCACCAACAAGACGGCGGCCGAGCAGCTGTACAAGAACATGCAGGTGACCATCCTGCAGCAGGCACCAATGGTGTCCTTGTACAACGTCAACTACCAGTACGCGCTGCTCAGCCAGATCTCGGGTTTCACGGTTAACCAGGCCTACCCGAACGTGGTCTTCGTGCATGACCTGAAGCCCTGACCCGATGCAGCACGGGACCTGCGGATGATCCGGTACGCGATCCGCCGGATCATCCTGGCGCTCGTGGTGGTCGCGGGCGTGGTGATCTTGACGTTCGTGATCGCCGACCTGGTACCGGGCGACCCGGCCGCGGCGTGGGCGGGCCAGCACGCCTCCGCCGCGGAGGTCGCCCGCGCCCGGCAGTACCTCGGGCTTAACGCGCCGCTGCCGGAGCGGATCGGCCGGTACTTCGGCGGCATCCTGACCGGAAACTGGGGCCTCTCGATCCACACCCACCAGCCCGTGCTCTCCGACATCGGGACCGCGGCGCCGGCCACGCTGGAACTGGTCGTCGCGGCGCTCCTCATCGCGGTCGCCGTGGGCATACCGCTCGGGCTTGCCGCCGCGCGATGGCCCGGCGGCATCCTCGACGGCGTCATCCGGGTCGGCTCGGTGCTCGGCGTCTCCATGCCGGTGTTCTGGCTGGCGCTGCTGCTGCAGCTCCTCTTCGCGCAGCGGCTGCGGCTGCTGCCGGTCGCCGGGGAGTTCGACCAGAACCTGATGTTCAGCCACCCGCTACTCGACCGCACCCAGATGCCCGTGATCGACTCGCTGATCAGCGGCAACTGGGCGATGCTAGGCAGCACGCTCGACCACCTGATCCTGCCCGCGCTCGTGGTGGCCAGCTACCCGGCCGGGGTGATCGCGCGCATGACGCGCGCGCAGGTACTCGACACCCTTGGCGAGACGCACGTGCAGATGGTCCGCTCGCTCGGCTTTCCCGAACGGGCGGTGGTCGGCACGTTCGCGATGAAGCTGGCCTGGAATCCGCTGGCCACCGTTCTCGCGCTCGTCTTCGCGGACTCGCTGGTCAACACGTTCCTGGTGGAAGCGATCTTCGACTGGCCCGGCCTCGGCAGCTACACCGCGGCGTCGGTGGCCGCGCTGGACACGCCGGCGATCGTGGGCGTCACCTTGTTCATCGCCGTCGTGTACGTGGTCGCCAACCTGGCCGTGGACCTGGTGCAGGCCGCGCTCGACCCGAGGATCCGGCTACGGTGAGCTTCAACGACCTGCGCCGGGCGGCGCGCGGGCGGCCGCTGATCACCGCGAGCGCGGTGATCGTAGGGCTGATCGCCATCGTCGCCGTGTTCGCGCCGCTGCTGGCCCCGTACCCGGCAGACGCCGGATCGGCGGTGCACCCGGAGATCGCCTTGCAGGCGCCGTCGCTGCACCACCTGTTCGGCACCGACCAGGTGGGCCGGGACGTGTTCTCCCGGGTGCTGTACGGGGCCCGGGTCTCGCCGCTCGTCGCGTTCTTCGTCCTGCTGATCGCGTGCGCGGCCGGCGTGCCGCTCGGCGTGGCGGCGGGGTACTTCGGCGGCGCGACGGACGAGATCATCATGCGCGTCACGGATGTCTTCCTCGCGTTCCCGCCGCTGCTGCTCGCGCTCGCCTTCGCCGCCGTGCTGCCGCCCAGCCTGACCAGCCTGACCATCGCCATCGTGATCACCTGGTGGCCCTGGTACGCACGGCTGGCCCGCGGCCAGGCGGCGTCGGTGGCTGGCCGGCCGTACGTGGAGGCCTGCCAGGTCCTCGGCATCCCGCGCTGGCGGATCCTGCTGCGGCACGTCCTGCCCAACTCGGTCACGCCGCTGATCGTTCAGGTATCGCTGGACGTCGGCGGCGTGATCCTGACCAGCTCCGCGCTGTCGTTCCTCGGCCTGGGCGCACAGGATCCCGTCCCGGACTGGGGGCTGATGGTCGCCGAAGGGGAGAACTACTTCGGCACGCAATGGTGGATCGGGACGTTCCCCGGCCTGGCCATCCTGATCACCGCGCTCGCCTTCACCATGCTCGGTGACGGGCTGCGCGATGTGCTCGACCCGAAGGGCCAGCGCGGTCCGAGGAGGCTGGCGACCCGGTGAAGCTCCAGATCCGTGACCTTGAGGTGCGGTTCGGCGACCGGCTGGCCGCGTCGGCGGCGGCGATTGACGTCGACGCCGGGGAGATCGTCGGGCTGGCCGGGGAAAGCGGGTCAGGCAAGTCGATGACGCTCCAGGCGGTACTCGGGCTCGCTGAGACCGCCGGGGCCACCGTCACCGGATCGGTCAAGCTCGACGGCGCCGAGCTGATCGGGATGCGCGGCGCCGAACTGCGGGCGGTCAGGGGGCGTCGAATCGCCGCTATCTTCCAGAGTCCAGGGCTGGCCTTCAACCCAGTGTTCCGGGTCGGTGCCGTCGTGACGAAGGCGCTGCGGTTGCACGGGCTGTCCGCCGCCGAGGCACGAGCGCGGGCCGACACGGCGATGCGCAGCGTCCTGCTCCCCCCGGAGCTGCTGCGCCGCTATCCCGCGCAACTGTCCGGCGGCCAGCTGCAACGGGTGGCGATCGCGCTCGCCCTCGCGCTGCGTGCCGAGGTACTGCTCGCCGACGAGCCGACCAGCGCCCTGGACGTCACCGTGCAAGCCGAGGTTCTCCAGCTGCTCCGGGAGCTGCGGGACTCAGCCGGTATGGCCGTCTTGTTCGTCAGCCACGACCTCGCGGTCATCGCGGAGCTGTGCGACCGGGTAACGGTCATGCGGGCCGGGGCAGTGGTCGAGCAGGGCCCCACCAGCGACGTCATCGCGGCCCCCCAG
>Ga0310811_10005576_pt1 | contig 15959 bp, 19 predicted proteins | sample YCmetagenome_FD_207642 | JGI IMG/M metagenome (GOLD analysis project Ga0310811, IMG submission 207642) | Soil microbial communities from experimental microcosm in Duke University, North Carolina, United States - YC | ecosystem: Engineered > Artificial ecosystem > Soil microcosm > Unclassified ...
AGATCCAGGATCTGGTGAAGGGGGCGGTCGGCTTCGATCAGCAGCGTGGCGACATCGTCTCGGTCTCGCAGCAGCAGTTCGCCCCCGACGCCGCGCTGGCCGGGCCGAAGTGGTATGAGGCGAGCTGGCTGCCGATGGTCGGCCGCAACCTGACCGCGCTCGCCGTCGCCGCGATCCTGGTGTTCGGCATTGGCCGCCCGATGCTCAAGCGCCGCGCGGTGGCCGCCGACCAGAAGATCGCCAACAAGTCCAAGGAGCGTGCCGCAGTCGGCAAGGAGATCGCCGCGCAGATCAGCCACCAGCAGGCCGAGGCCGCCGTCGCGGGCAACACCCCGATCACGCTCGACATGATCGAGGCCGCCCCCGGCTACGCCGCCCGCGCCGAGTTGATCCGCAGCTTCGTCCGCCAGGATCCCGACCGCGCCGCCCTGGTCGTCCGCGACCTGATCCGTGCCGACATGCCGAAGGCCGAAGCCGCCAATGCCTGAGCTCGCCCCCGCCAACCCCGCCGCGATGTCCGGCCCCTCCGGCTCCAGCGCCGCCGCGATCCTGCTGATGCTGCTGGCCGAGGACGAGGCCGCGCAGGTGCTCAGCCGGCTCGATCCGGACGAGGTGCAGCAGCTCGGCACCGCGATGTTCGAGGTCGCCGACGTCTCCGAGGACGAGGTCGACGACGTGCTCGACACGTTCGTGGGCCGCGCCCGCGAGCGCACCACCATCGGTTTCGCCGCCGACGGCCAGATCCGCACCATGATGGAGCGCGCGCTGGGCGCCGAGCGGGCCGAGAACATGCTCGCCCGCATCACCCCTCCGACGCGTTCCTCGTCGCTCGATTCGCTGAAGTGGATGGACGCCAAGACGATCGCCGCGCTGGTCGAGAGCGAGCATCCGCAGATCGCCGCGATCGTGCTGGCGCATCTGGAGCCGGGCGTCGCCGCCGACGTGCTGCAGCTGCTCGACGAGGACGTGCAGGCCGACGTGCTCTATCGTGTCGCGACGCTGGGCGAGGTTTCGTCCGAGGCGCTCGACGATCTCGAGCGTCTGCTGCTTCGCCAGGTCAACAAGGCCGGTTCGTCGGGTGCCGCACCCAAGCGCGGCGGTGCCAACGAGGCGGCGCGGATCATCAACTCGACCCGCACCACCACCGAGCAGCGCGTCATCCGCCAGCTCGCCAAGCTCGACAAGAATCTCGCCCGCGTCATCGAGGACGAGATGTTCGTGTTCGACAACCTCAATAGCCTGTCCGAGAAGGATCTCGGCGCGCTGCTGCGCGGTGTCGAGAACGACATCCTCATCGTCGCGCTCAAGGGTTGCGACCCGAACCTGCGCAACAAGATGTTCGGCTGCATGTCGAGCCGCGCTGCCCAATCCATCCAGGACGAGATGGCCGAGCGCGGGCCGATGCGCCTCGCCGAGGTGCAGGAAGCGCAGAAGGCGGTGCTCGCCATCGCGCGCAAGCTGGCGGAAGCCGGCACGATCAGCCTGGGGGGCAAGGGCGAAGATTATGTCTAATCCGGCTTTCGCGAATTCGAACCCGGCCTTCGCCAATGCCGAGCGCTGCTCGGTGTGGACCAAGCCGAACGCGTCCGGCCCGGCGCCGTTCGTGGCGTGGGGCCAGGCGCTGCGTCAGGCGTTCGAGGCGCCGCAGGACGAATTCGAGATGCCCGAGGAGCAGGAATTCGAGGCCGAGCCGCAGATCGACATCGAGGCGATCCGTGCCGAGGCGATGGCGCAGGGCTTCGCCGCCGGCATCGAGGCGGGCCGCCGCGAGGCCAATGACGAGAAGGTGGCGCTGCGTGTGCTCGCCTCCAATCTAGAATCGCTCAAGGCCGAGCCGACCATGGGTCTCGGCATGATGATCGCCGCCACCGTCGAGCGCCTGCTGCATCAGGTCGTCGGCGAGGTCGAAGTCTGCCGCGAGACGCTAATGGATCGCGCCCAAGCCGCCGCCGCCCTGATCGGCGACGAGACGAAGCCGGCCGTGCTCAAGCTCAATCCGGACGATCTCGCCCGTCTCGACGGTGCCGAGCTGCCCGTCCATGCCGAGGCCGATGCGATGCTCCAGCCCGGCGAACTGCGTCTCGAAACCGCCGGTGGCGCGATCGAGGATGGCCCCGGCCTGCGCCTCGAGCGCCTGCGCGCCGCGCTCGACCGGATCGCCGCCGCGCGATGAGCCTGCTCGAAGACCGCGCCGCGGATCTCCTCAACAGCCTGAACATCCCCGATGCCGGCCCGCGCCGCATCGGCAAGCTGGTCGCCTATGACGGCCAGATGCTGGAGGCGACCGGCCTGTCGCTGCCGGTCGGCGCCTCGGTGCGCGTGATCGATGCGGACGGCCACGCCACCCGCGCCGAGATCGTCGGCTTCAAGGGCGAACGTTCGCTGATGATGGCGCTGGACGGCGAGGCTCCCCATTCCAACGGCGGCCGCGTCGAGCCGGATGCCAAGGGCGGCGTCGCCGAGGTCGGCTACGAACTGCTCGGCCGCGTCGTCGATGCCACCGGTCACCCGCTCGACGGCATGGGTCCGGTCGGCGCTTCCGCCACCTGGCCGCTCGCCGGCAAGCCCGCCAATCCGCTCGACCGTGCGCGAGTCACCGAATGTTTCGACATGGGCGTCCGCGCGATCAACGCCTTGCTCACCGCCGGCGTCGGCCAGCGCATCGCGATCTGCGCGGGATCGGGCGTCGGCAAGTCGGTGCTGATGGGCCAGATGATTCAGGGCGCGGACGCCGACGTGATCGTCGTCGGTCTGATCGGCGAGCGCAGCCGCGAGGTCGCGGATTTCCTCGCCACCGCGATCGCCGAATATTTCCGCGCGCAGGGCAAGCGCGTGCTGCTGCTGATCGATTCGCTGACCCGCTGCGCCCATGCTCAGCGTGAGCTTGGCCTATCGCTGGGCGAGCCGCCGACGATGAAGGGCTATCCGCCCTCCGCGCTCGGCATGATCCCCCGCCTGATCGAGCGCGCTGGGGCGGATGCACACTCGGGCGGCTCGATCACCGCGCTCTACACCGTACTGGCCGACGGTGACGACGGCGACGATCCGATCGTCGATACCGCCCGCGCCATCGTCGACGGCCACATCATCCTGTCGCGCTCGCTGTCCGAGCAGGGCGTGTTCCCGGCGATCGACGTCGGCCGTTCGCTCAGCCGCGTGATGGCCGACATCGTCGACGACGAGCATGGCGCGGCCGCCTCGTCCTTCCGCCGGCTCTGGTCGGTCTACGAGGAAAATCGCGACCTCATCCTGATGGGCGCCTACAAGGCCGGCTCCGACGCCACGATCGACGAGGCGATCGCCCGCCGCCAGGAAATCCTGAGCTTTCTCAAGCAGAAGCCCAAGGAGCGTTACGAGCTGCCGCTCGCCTCGGCTGAACTGATCGAAAGGTTCGGGGCATGAGCAAGGTCGTCCAGCGGCGCGAGCGCATCGCACGGGTTCGCCGCGTCGAGCATATGCAGGCCGCCGCCGCCGCCGCTGCCGCCGAGGCGCAGCTCGGATCGCTGGAGAACAGTGCCGCGCGCGTGCTCGATCTCCGGCTCCAACTCACCAGCGGCGTGGGCTCTACCTCCGCCGAGACGCTGGCGGCACGCGGCGAGCTGGCGCACCGGCTCGATCTCGCGCGCTTCGGCCTTGCCGATGCGATCGCCAGCGCGCGCTCTGTGGTGGACAGCAAGGCGGCTGAGCGCATCGCCGCGCGCATCCGTCAGGAGAGCGCCGAGCGGCTGGTCGATCGCGCCCAGCATGATGAGGATGCGCTCGCCGAGAAGCGGGCCAGCGCCAATGCGCGCACGAAGACCCCGCGTTTCGTAGGTGAGGCATGATGATGGCCGGTATCTCCTTCGCCGCTCCGTCCGCTCCGGCGACGGACGCCACCCCGGCGCCGCAGCATGCTTCCGACAAGGGATTCGCCTTCAGCTCGACCTTCACCGACGCGGCGCGCAACGCGACCAGCCCGGTCGAGGCGAAGAGCCGGCAGGCGACCTCGAAGGACAAGGACAAGGACAAGGACGACAGGGACGACAAGCGAGACGATTCGGCCCCGGTCGTCGCCTCGGCACAGAATGCCGCGTCGTCTTCGCATGCGCGGGCCGACACGTCGGCGGACGCAAAGAAATCCGGCGACAAGGACAGACCCTCGCGCGCCGTCGCCGGATCTTCGACCAAATCTGCAGCCAAGACGAACGATGCCGAGGCATCGGATATCGACACCAGCGAGACGGCGGTCGATACCGCCGGCCTCGCGCCCGTGCTCGATGCGCTGAAGCAGGCGGCATCGGCGACCGGCCAGGCCGTTGCGGACACGCTGCCGCCGGCCGCTGCGCCCGAAACGCCGATCGCGCAGACCGCCGCCGTGCAGGCTGCGGAGCCGTTGCCGGCCACCGCGTCGCTGCTCGCCGCCCGCATCGTGCCGGCGTCCGCGCAGCAGGCGGACGCCAAGCCGGCCGTACCCTCGAAGAAGAATGCCCGCGCCGATGCCGTGGCCGACAAGGCGGCGGCGATCGATGCGTCGGCGACGGTATCGGCCACCGCCGATCCGCAGGCCCAGGCCACGCCGGACAGCGCCACGGTCGCACAGCCGAGCGCCGGCCAGCAGCTCGCTTCGGGCGGCGCGGATCGCGCGCTCGACATGGCGAAGCAGGGCGCCTGGCTCGACGGCCTCGCCCGCGACATTGCTGCAACCGGCGACACCTCCTCTACGCTCAGGTTCCAGGCGGCGCCGACCCATCTCGGCGCCGTGCAGGTCGAGATCGCGCGCGGCCTCGAAGGCGCCGCCGTCACGCTCACCGCCAGCAGCGAATCGAGCCGTACCGCGCTTGCCGATGCGAAGCCCCAGCTGATCGCCGAGGCGCGCGCGCAGGGCCTCCACATCGCCAGCGCGCAGGTCGATGTCTCGACCGATACGCGCCAGTCGAACAGCGGCGGCAATCAGCCGGATCATCGCCATGATCCGCGCGGGGAAGGTCGCTTTTCGTCGCAGAGCGGTGGTGAGGGCAGCTCCGGCCGCCAATCGCAAACGCGTTCTCAACCATTTGCCATTAACCAGACTGCCGAAAGCCAGCCGGTCGCGACCGCCGATGGGGAGGAACCCACCGCCAGCGCCGCGCCGACCGGCGGCATGTACGCCTGATACGGGATTTGAACGATGAGTGACGACGCAGCGCCCGCGCCCAAGAAGAAGGGCGGCAAGATGAAGCTGATCATTATGGCCGTCGGTGCCCTGGTGCTGGTCGGCGGCGGCGTCGCGGGCGGCATGGTCGCGGCCGGCATGGGGCTGGGCGGCGCGCATGCCGGGCCGAAGGTCGATCCCGATGCGCCCAAGCTGGTGCTGCGCGCCGGCCAGAGCGAGGATCCGACCGTCGCGTTCAAGGCGGTGGGCAGCTTCCAGCCCGATCCGCGTCTCTACAAGGCCTCCTATTACACGATGGAGCAGCCCTTCACCTCGAACCTGCGCGACACCGATGGCATCGCGCAGATCTCGCTCGGCGTCTCGACCTTCTACGACAGCAAGGTGCTCGACAATTTCAAGGACAACGAGATGCCGATCCGCTCGGCGGTGCTCGAGACGCTGGCCAATCAGGATGCCTTCGCGCTTGGCACGCCCGAGGGCAAGACCGCGCTCCAGGCCAAGTTGCGCGATTCGATGAACAAGGTGCTCGTGCAGAAGACGGGTTACGGCGGCATCGATGATGTCTATTTCACCAACTTCATCATCCAGTAAGATGGTGACGGTTGGAATGAGGGGCGAGCGTGGCAAAGGAGCCGGAAAGCGGCGATAACGGACAGCCGAGAGGCACGGGCAGCCGCGAGCCGGTGCCCTTCGCGCTCGGCAGCGAGGCGCTGCGCCCCGGCGCGCGGCTGGCGGGGCTGGATCGCATCGGCGAACGGCTGGCACGGCGGCTGCGCGACGTGCTGGAGCCGTTCGTCCGGGTGAAGCCCAAGGTGGAGGCGGAAGCCTCGCTCACTTCGCGCTTCGAGACGTGGCGCGATGCGCTGCCCGAATTCACCAGCCTCAGCCTCTATCGCCTGCGCCCGATGAAGGGCGGCATGCTGATCGCGGTCGCCCCCGAATATGTCACCCGGCTGGTCGATGCCTTCTACGGCGGTACCGGCGCGGGCGCATCCTTCGCCCAGTCCCGCAAGCGCGAATTCACCCCTGCCGAGGAGCGGCTGCTCTCCCGTCTCACCGATGCGATCACCGGCGCGGTGGTGGAAATCTGGCAGGAGATCGTGCCGCTGGAGCCGAGCCTCGCCTCGCGCGAGACCAACAGCGGCTATGCGAGCCTGGTGCGCGGCGACGAATCCGTGGTGGTGCAGCGTTTCTCGATCAGCGGCGGCGGGCCGGGCGCGACGAGCATCGATCTCGTCTTCCCACTCTCCGCGATGCGCGCGCACGAGGCGCAGCTTCATGCGAAGATCCATGCCGAAGCCGGGCCGATCGACAGCGAATTCCGTTTCCGCATGGCGCGCGCGCTGGAGAACGTGTCCTTCCCCGTCCGCTCGGTGATCGCGCGGCCGACGCTGTCCGTGCAGGAATTGATGGCGCTCAAGGTCGGCGATGTCATCCCGATCACCCTTTCGCCGCGCGTTCCGCTCATCGTCGGCAACAGACGGCTTGCGGAAGGGACGATCGGCGAGCAGGAAGGGCGGGCGGCGTTCCAGGTCGAGACGATCGGTTCGACGGACAAGGCGGCGGCCAAGGGGATTGAACGACATGAGTGACGCGCCCTTTCCGGGCATCGACGATCCCAACAGCCCGGCCGGCCGCAATTTCCGGCTGCTGGCGGACATTCCGCTGCGTCTGTCGGTGGAGGTCGGCTCGACCTCGCTCAAGCTCTCCGAACTGCTCGATCTCAACGAGGGATCGGTGGTGGAGCTGGATCGGCAGGCCAACGAGCTGCTCGACATCCTCGTCAACGGAACTTTGGTGGCGAAGGGCGAGGTGGTGACGGTCAACGGCCGTTTCGGCATCCGCGTGGTCGACGTGATCGCCGCCGAGGCGCGCCTCGCGGGGCTCGAACGCCGGGCATGACCTGGACCTACCTGCTCAACGTCGTCGTAATGCTGGCGCTGGTCGCCGGCATGGCCGTCGGCACCCTGTGGCTGCTGCGCAAGATGCAGCCGGGCATGTCGACGCTGGGGCAGAAGGATCGCCTCGTCCGCATCGTCGACGCGGTGCCGGTCGGCATGACCGGCGGCCGGATCGCGGTGGTGGAATTCGAGGGCAAGCGCATCCTCGTCGGCGTCTCGCGCGGGCGGATGGATGTGCTGGGCGAGGCGCCGATCGACGGCTTCGCGCAATATATCGACGACGGGGACGCCTAGGTGCCGGGCGTGACGATCCGGCGCGGCTGGGTGATGCCGGCGCTGCTGCTGATCGCCGGATTTCTGATCGCCTTGCTGATCGCCCATCCGGCCTTCGCTCAGGCGGCCGCACCCGGCACCGGCCCGGTCAATCCGTCCACACCCGGCGCGGTGCAGGCCTCCGCGCTGAACAAGGCGCTGGGCCAGGTTTCGGGCGACGGCAAGCCGCTCTCGCTCTCGCTCCAGATCCTCGTCCTGATGAGCCTGCTGACGGTGCTGCCGTCGCTGCTGCTCATGATGACCAGTTTCACCCGGATCATCATCGTGCTGTCGATCCTGCGGCAGGCGCTCGGCCTCCAGCAGACGCCGCCCAACCAGGTGCTGGTCGGCCTGTCGCTGTTCCTGACGCTCTTCATCATGCGCCCGGTGATCGATCAGGTGAACCAGACCGCGATCACACCCTACGGGCAGGGCCAGATCCCGCTCGAGGAGGGGATCAAGCGCGGCGGCGATGCGATCCACGTCTTCATGGTCCGGCAGGTGCGCAAGACCGATATCGAGCTGTTCTCCAACATCGCCCATGCGCCGAAATTCCCGAACGCGGAATCGATCCCCTTCTCGATCCTGCTGCCCGCCTACGTGACATCCGAGTTGAAGACGGCGTTCCAGATCGGCTTCCTGATCTTCCTGCCGTTTCTCGTCATCGATCTCGTCGTGGCGACGACGCTCATGTCGCTCGGCATGATGATGCTGTCGCCGACGATCATCTCGATGCCGTTCAAGCTGCTGCTGTTCGTCCTCGTCGACGGATGGGCGCTGACCATGGGCAGCCTCGCCCAGAGCTTCGGGTAGCGGCGGATGGAACCGCTCGTCGGCACCGACTATTTCATCGGCGTCGCGCAGCAGGCGCTGTGGGTGCTCGCGCTCGCCTGCGCGCCGATCCTGATCCCGGCGCTGGTCGCGGGGCTGGTGCTCGGCATGATCCAGGCGGCGACATCGATCAACGAACAGACGCTCGCCTTCGTGCCCAAGCTGATCATCGTCGCGATCTGCATCGCTTTGTTCGGCGGCGCGATCCTGACCCTGCTCGCCGACTTCACGCGGGACATGTTCCATCGCATCCCCGATCTGTTGAGATAGCGCGATGCTGCCGACCGGTCTCGCCGGGATCGAGGCCCAGCTCTGGGTGTTCCTCGTCGCGATGATCCGGCCGGGCGCGGCATTCCTCGCGGCCCCGGTCTTCGGCGCGCAGAACATTCCGGTGCAGGTCCGGCTGATCATCAGCCTCGCCGTCGGTATCCCCGCCATCCAGCAGGTGCCGTTCGAACTGCCTGCCGCCGGCCTCGTCACCGTCATGGGGTTCATGATGGTGGCGGGCGAGGTGATCGCGGGCCTTGCGCTCGGCTTCGCAGTGCAGCTCGGTTATTCGGCGGCTATGATGGCGGGCGAGGTGATCGGCAACGCCATGGGCATCGGCTTCGCCAACATGGTGGACCCGCAATCGGGCGCCTCCTCGCCGGCGCTCGGCCAATTCCTCTCGATCCTGGGCACCTTCCTGTTCCTCGCGATGAACGGGCATCTGATGCTCGCGACGATCATCGTCGATTCCTATCATTCGCTGCCCCCCGGTCAGGCGTGGCTGGGGCAGGGGCAGATGCGCGACGTGATCATGTTCGGTGGCGACATGTTCGCGGCCGGCATGGCGATCGCGCTGCCGGTCGGCTTCGCGCTGATCCTCGTGCAGGTGGTGATGGCGATGCTGGCGCGGTCGGCGCCGGCCATGAACCTGTTCTCGGTCGGCATGCCGGCCACCATCCTCGCCGGCGTGGTGCTGCTCGCGATCGCCGCGCCCGCGATCGGCGACGGCATCGCCACCTCGATCGAACGCGGGCTCGATCTCGCCCATTCGCTCGCCACCGCGAAGGGAGGCTGAGATGGCGGAAGGCGACAGCGGCGAGAAGACAGAAGCCCCATCGGCCAAGCGCCTGCGCGAATCCGCCGAGAAGGGCGACGTCCTCCAGTCCAAGGAACTGGGCGGTGCGCTGGTGATGATCGTCGGCGCGGGCTGGCTGGCGCTGGGCGGCCCGCTGCTGGTGCAAGCGCTGTCCGAGCTGCTGCGCGGATCGCTGAGCTTCGGGCGTGACGCGGTCGACGCCTTCCAGCCGGGGCAGGCGGTGGAGGCGCGCCTTGCCGGGCTGGCGCTGCCGCTCGGCCTGCTGTTTCTTGCGACGATCGCGGCGGCGATCGGTGCCCCGGCCTTGCTCGGCAGCTTCGGCTTCCGCTGGGGCGCGATCGCCTTCAAGGCGGACCGGATCAATCCGCTGGCCGGCCTCGGCCGCATCTTCGGCACGCAGGGGCTGGTCGAGCTGGTCAAGGCGATCGCCAAGATCGCGGTGATGGGGGCGATCGGCTGGTGGCTACTCCGCTCGCGCCTGCCGATGATCACGACGATGGGGCGCAACGACATCGTCTCCAACATGGCCGACGTCGGCCACACCTTCGTCTTCGCGGTGATCGTGATGGCGATGGGGCTGGTGTTGATCGCCGGGGTCGACGTGCCGGTGCAGATATTCCGCCGACTCTCCCGCCTGCGCATGACCAAGCAGGAGGTGAAGGAGGAATATAAGCAGACCGAAGGCTCGCCCGAGCTCAAGGGTGCGGTCCGTCGGCGGCAGATGGAGACGGCGCGTCGATCGGCGCGCGCCCAGATGGCGGACGCGAGCGTGGTGCTGACCAACCCGACCCACTTCGCGGTCGCGCTGCGCTACCGGCCGGGGCAGGATGCCGCACCGGTGGTGGTAGCGCGCGGGCGCGGGGCGACGGCGGATGCGATCCGCGCGCTGGCCGAGGAGTTCGACGTGCCGATGCTGCGCTACCCGCAGCTGGCCCGCGCCATCTATTTCACCACGCGCGCCGGCCAGGTGATCCGCGAGGATCTCTATGTCGCGGTGGCGACGGTGCTGGCCTTCGTGTTCAATATCGATCGCGCGATGGCCGAAGGGCGCGGCCAGCCCGAGATCGACGTGCCCGGCGAGGCGCGCTTCGACGAAAATGGGCGGCCCGAAGCCTAACCCCTAAAGTTTCCACCCAACCGGCCGTTACCCTTTCCGGAGAACCCCGGAGCGGCCCCACGATGATCGAGGCGATTACGGCAATGGCACGGACGGACGCGGTGGCGATTGCCGTCGCGGCCGGCGCCAATGCCCGTCGCACAATCGAGGGCCGCACCAGACGCCTACGCTGGCTCGACGCGCTCCGCGCCGCCAATGGCGAGCCGCTGCCGATCGACGAGGAGGAACGCGACGAGCGTATCCTCGAAGAAGGCCGCGCCCGTATCCGCGCCGCGCTCGACACGATCGAGGAACTGCACGGTTTCGAGGGCGAGGCGGATGAGACATTGGTCGAAGCCGGCGAAATGCCGGTCTCCGCCGGTGCGATCGCGGCCCTCATCCGCGCCCGCCGCGACGCCGCGCTCGGTGCGCAGGCGCATTTCCACGCCGCCGCGATCCAGCAGATCCTCGGTTGAGGAAAATTGGTAAACGGATGTGAACGGCCTATAAAGATTTCGCCGATACGGTCGTCCTTGAAGCTGAGGACACGACCATGACCACGACGAGCGCAACCAGCAGCACCAGCACGGCCGCGACCACCGCGACGACGAGCACGTCGTCGTCGTCGAGCAGTGCCTCGATCGGTTCGAGCATCCTGTCGAGCCTGAACGCCAACGGCGCCAGCATCGATACCGGTGCGCTGGTCACCCAGCTGACCGCAGCCCAGAAATCCTCGCTGGAAACGCCGATCACCACCAAGCAGGCGACCAACACGGCGCAGATCAGTGCCGTCGCGACGCTGACCAGCGATCTCAATACCTTCTCCACCTCTCTCAACACTCTGATCCAGGGCGGCACGCTGCAAACGCAGCCGGTCTCCTCGGACACCAGCGTGATGACGGTGGCGGCAGTCGCGGGGACGCCGGTCGGCGCGCTCAACCAGTCGATCACGGTGAATGCCCTCGCCGCTGCGCAGTCGCTGAAGTCGAGCGGCTACAGCGCGACGCAGGCGTTCGACAGCGGCACGCTGACGATCACCGCGGGCAGCGGCTCGCCGGTGACGATCAACGTGGACAGCAGCAACAATACGCTGGCGGGTATCGCCCAGTCGATCAACGCCCAGAAGGCCGGCGTCACGGCGAGCGTCGTCACCGGGTCGGACGGCACCGCGACTTTGGTGCTGAAAGGCGCGACGGGCGCCGCCAACAGCTTCACGATCGTCTCGTCCGATACGGGCAGCGAGGGCACGTCCCTGTCGGCGCTGTCCTATGATGGTACCTCCGCCAGCGGCCTCACCCAGACGCAGGCGGCGCAGGACGCCAGCGTCACGGTCGACGGCGTGACCGTCACGCGCAGCTCGAACACGTTCAGCGACGTCATTCCCGGCGTTTCGATGACACTCAGCAAGGTCGGCACCGTCAACCTGACGTCCACCCGGCCCAACGACGCGATCACCCAGGCGATCAACGATTTCGTCAGCGCCTACAATCAGCTGCTTACGGAGATCAACACGGATACCGCCGCGGCATCGGGTAGTGCCAGCGCCGGCCCGCTGCAGGGCAATTCGGCGATTCGCCAGATCAAGACCCAGCTTTCGCAGCTGACGACGAAGCCGCTCAACGCCAGCGGCACGATCCGTACCTTGGCCGAGCTCGGCGTATCGACGGCGCAGGACGGCACGCTGTCGGTGAACAGCACGACGCTCAACAGCATGCTGACCAATTATCCGGACGACGTCGAGGCGATGTTCGTCACCTCGCAGTCGAGCAGCAGCAGCAAGGTGCTGATCACCAACACCGCCGGAACGGCGTCTTCGGGCGTCTTCCAGGTGTCGGGCATCACGCCGGCGACCGGCGGCGGCAATGCGACCGGAACGATCAACGGCAGCGCGATGACGGCCTCCAGCTGGAACCTCACGGGAACCAGCGCGCAGGGCGCCGCCGGCCTGACGCTGCAGATCCTTTCGGGCGCGCCGGGCAGCGCGACGATCACGATCAACCAGGGGCTCGGTGGCGCGCTGAGCGCACTCGTCAACAACCTGAACCTCACCGTGAGCGGCAAGCCGGTCGGCCTGCTGGCGACGCTTACGGACAGCCTGACCACCCAGAAGACGACGCTGGCCGACCAGCTGACCAAGGCCGATGCTCAGGTGCAGGTCTATCACGATCAGCTCGTGACCAAGTTCACCCAGATGAACACGCTGGTGAGCGGCTTCAAATCCACCTCCGCCTACCTGACCCAGCAGGTCAATCTCTGGACGAACTCCAACAGCAACAGCTGATCGCCCATTTCCTCAACGTTTCTAGGGACAGGACTGCACGCACATGTACGCGAGTGCCGGATATGCCAGCGCCAAGAAAAGCTACGCCAATGTCGATATCGGCGCGCGCGTGGAGGCATCGACGCCGCACCAGCTGGTCGCGGTGCTGTTCGACGAATTGCTCAAGAGCCTCGATACGCTGAGCGTCGGCCTGGGGGCGAACGGCACGCTGAACCGCTCGCAGGTGATCGTGCGGCGCGCGCGCTGCAACACCATCCTGCTCGGGCTCGAAGGCAGCCTCGACCGCCGTCAGGGCGGCGAGATCGCGGCCGGCCTGTCCGCCATCTACCGCGAGGCGCGGCGCCTGATCGTGGCCGGATCCGATGCGGGCGATGCCGGGCCGATCCGCGAGGCGCGCACGATGATCGCCGAGATTTCCGAAGCCTGGGCGCAGATCGGCTGATATCCGGCTTTCTCCGAACCGGAGGATGATTACCTCCGTCTCGGATTCATTTTGGAGATGACCTCCATCCGTTCCGGTGCAATACTGGAACAGAAATGGAACGGAGGTCTCGATGAACGCGCTTCCCGCCGATATTCCCTATCACCGCCTGCTGTCGCCTGCCGTGCTGCTGTTCGGTGACGATGCCGGGCGCAGGCTGGCGCTGGCGGAGAGGGTGACGCAAGGCGGAGGGCGGATCGTCGCCAATGCGCCGCTGGCCGAGGCGCTCGCCCGGATCGACCGGCAGGTGGCGACGGCGGGCGTGATCCTGGATATCGCGCGGGACGATGGCGCGGCGCTGGATCTGCTGCTCGCCCGGCTCGATGCGATGGGCGAGGCGGCGGGGCGGTTGTTCGCCGTGCTGATCGTGCCGCCCGCACTGATCGACGTGGTGGCCGCGCGGGTGGCCGGCAGCGGCACGCGCATCCTGGTCGATCCCCGGCCGGACGAGCTGGACGCCGCCATCGCCGAACTGACCGAGCCGCCCTCGCCCTGGGTCGAAGAGGGCGGGGCCGCGAGCAAGCGGCGGCTCGCCGAACTGAGCGAGGAGGTCGGGCGGATCGCGCGGATGCTCGCCAGCATGTCCGCCGACGAGGCCGAGCGGATCGCCGCCGAGCCGCGCCTGCTCTCGTCCAGCGACGGCCCGCTGGTCCGCGCGTTCATCCGCCTGCGCAGGCTGCGTGGCCAGCATTTCATGCCCGAGCTGTTCGCGGACCCCGCGTGGGACATCCTGCTCGATCTCACCGCCGCCCGGCTGGAGGGGCGGATGGTCGCGGTCTCCAGCCTGTGCATCGCAGCCGCCGTGCCGGCGACGACGGCGTTGCGCTGGATCACCCAGATGACCGAGCAGACGATCCTCGTCCGCAAGCCCGATCCGAGCGACGGGCGGCGCGTGTTCATTGGCCTGAGCGAACAGGCGATCGCGGGAATGGACGCCTATCTCGCCTCGGCGAAGGCGGTGGTGGTGCCGGTGGGATGAGCTCGCGGATGTCGAGCGATACATCCCGTGATCATTGGTTGGGAGGCGGGTTCGACGGCAGGTTCGCCTGGGAGGGTGGGATTTGTACGGAGGTGCCGAGACTCTTCAGCGCGTCGGCTACGCCCTTGCGGGTTATGCCAATCGTGCCGTCGGATTTTGCGCCGGTAATCGGGGGTGCCACTTCTGGGGAATTTGAGGAGTTCGACTTCGTGGTTCCGGCATCGGTCTGAGCGCCCGATGTGCCCGATTCGAGCGATGCTGAATTGACGGTTGAAGGAATGGTGCCGGCGACGCCCACGGTTGCCACCGCGAGATTGGTTTGGCCCCACATCTGAACGACCTGATCGGCAGACAGCTTGTCTTTGAGATTGCCGGTGATCTGGCACAAGTAGAAGAAAGCTATGTTCGCGTAAGCTGTCTGATTGTTCGAGGCGTTGATCATTGCAAGCGCCTGCTGTTGACCGAAACTCAGCTCTCCGCTCGGTGCAGATGGGGAAGATCCCTGGATCTTCGCTGCTCCCTTAAGGCTTGTCGCTGTTGCGGTCAGCGCGCCCTGCGTGCAGGATCCTCCATCCTTTGTCATTGTGCTGGCAGAGTAGTTGCTCTTCCAAACGAAGAGGCGATCTCCTGGTTTATCGTAACTTATCGCTCTGGTGTTGATGGTAGCGCATCCGCTCAGAAATCCACAAAAGCACATTAAAGATGTGATCTGTCGAATCATGATTGCCCCCTCTTTACCGAGGAGACCTTCTTATGGGATTTTGAATCGAAAAAGAAGCTGTGCAAGACTGAGTTATACGATCCTCAGGAGGACGGAAGCTATTCTGGAATGTCTTTGTTTTATCTGGGTAATGGGCTTTATCGGCGTAATGGCGATCGACCTTGCAATCGAACGCTCATGTACGTTGTTGCAGGTTCCTTGCCCGTGTGGACGCGATTGATCGCGGTCGGCGGCGTGCGTCGATTCGGCATGGACCGTGCGGCGGGTGCGTTCTCGACGGAAATGGTGGGCGGTGAGAGGATCGAACTCCCGACCCGCTCGGTGTAAACGAGCCGCTCTACCGCTGAGCTAACCGCCCACGCTTCCGATGCCGGCGCGTAATAAGGGGTTTTGGTGGCGTGGCAAGCGGCAGTGATGCAGCCGCGTATCGGTCGGCGCGCGGCCTCGCTCACAGTCGCGGCCCTCGGCGCTACAGCAAAGCCGGCGTGCCTACCCAGATCATCTTCACGTCGTCCGATCCGTCGTTGCGCATGCGGTAGGGGTGGCGCTGGTCGAAATGGGCGCTGTCGCCGGGGCCGAGCAGGAAATGCTCCTGCCCGATCCACACGTCGAGCGCGCCTTCCAGCACGTACCAGAAGCCCTCACCCTCGCGATGCGCGACGGGGGAGGCGAGGCCGGGCGGCACGGTGATGTGCAGGGCCTCCATCTTGCGCTCCTCGTGTCGGCCGCTCAGCCGGACATAGCCAACGGCACCGGTGCCGAAGTGCAGATGCTCGGGATCGCTGCCGCGCCGCACGATCTGTCCCGGCGGCGGCGCGCCGACGAAATAGCTCATCTCCACGCCGAGCGCGGCGGCGATCGAGGTGAGCGAGGTCAGCGACGGCATCGCCCGGTCGCGCTCCACCTGCGAGAGGAACGGCACGGACAGGCCGCTGCGATCGGCGAGATCCTGCAGCGTCAGGTCGAGCCGGCGGCGACGATCGCGGATCGCGGCGCCGATCGGCGGCAGGCCGGGCGCGTCGGCGCGGGCGGACGTGTTCGGCATCGGCCGCGCTCAGCTATGATCCGCGATGATCCGCCAGCCTGCCGGTGTTCGCTTGAAGAGCAGGGTCGTCGGCCCCGTCGCGTCGCCGCCATGGGCT
>Ga0310811_10005577_pt1 | contig 15957 bp, 30 predicted proteins | sample YCmetagenome_FD_207642 | JGI IMG/M metagenome (GOLD analysis project Ga0310811, IMG submission 207642) | Soil microbial communities from experimental microcosm in Duke University, North Carolina, United States - YC | ecosystem: Engineered > Artificial ecosystem > Soil microcosm > Unclassified ...
CCGTCGCGATCGTGGCGACAAAGTTGGTACCACCCTCGGTGCCGGTGGCGACCTTCCAGTAGCCGTATGAAGAGTCCGCCGCCGCCTGCTGGGAGCCTGCGATCAGGGTCCAACCTGCCGGGGTGGTCGGCGTGCCACCACCGGTGCTCAGGTCCAGGACTAGAACCTCATTCAGGACGGTGGTCGCCGGATAGTTGACGGTGAACGAGGTGGTGCCGCCCGTGCCCTGCTCAGTCACTGTCCCGGCCGCAACCCTGGCGATGGTCGCTGGGACACCTGCGGCTGGTGGTGTCACCGAGGTGTAGAAGATGTTGTTGATCGGGTCCCACGCCACATAGGTGATCGGGGTGTCTTGCGGTGGCTCGTTGTCGACCCAGTACGCCCAGCCGTTGGAGGTGGCGGTGCCCCAGCCGTAGGTCGGGTCCAGGTTGACGCCTTGCGGGCGAACCAGACCTTGCGGGTATTCGCCGCCGTTGGCGATCTGCCAGTTGGTGATGAAGGTGGTGACGGATTCGCCTGCGCGGAGCCGGAACAGTGCCAGCCAGTCGGAGCCGGGGGCGAGGATCGAGTTGTAGATGTAGTTCTTGCCACCGGAGTTGATCACGGTGGAGGTGGGCCCGTTCAGGATGATGTTGTTGGTGAACTCGATCCACGGAACGGAGCCGGTGGTGTCGTTGGCGACGGCGACCACATCAGTACCAGTGCCACCCCATCCGATCTGCCACTGCGGGGTGGTGCCGATCGCAGTCTCGCCCAGACCCCACTCGAAGACGATCCGGTCGAACCGGTTCACGGCCTGGGTGGTGACGGTGGCACCGTTGACGCCGTTGATGGTGCCCAGAACGATGCCGAGCTCGGTGATGGTGATCGAGGTGAGGCCGGTCAGGTTGAACCGGAAGGTGCCGTTCGAGTCGACAACAAAGAGCCGGTAGACGAACTGGTTGATGTTGTCGGCAACGTCGAGCTCCCGGCCGTACATGTTGATGTTGTAGGTGCCGGAGATGGTTTGGGCTGCCAGTGGTGGTGAGATGATCTGGCCGATGAGGGCGTTGTTCGCGGCGACACCGGTCAAGGTTCCGGAGCGGAGCTCCTGTGGGGCAATCTTGCCCACGGTCATGTTGCGGCGAACGGCCTGCGTAGTGTCAGCGAACCCGCCAAAAGCTGGCGTAATGTCCGTCGCGTCGTTGGGCACGATGTAGAACCGTGTCGCCACATTTCACCTCTAACGGACATAAGGAAACCCTGACCTAGATCATAGGCCAGGGCTCCATTTTCCTGTATTACCTGGACGAAAGCCGGGCACCATTCTTTGGCCACTGGGCCGAATGAATGCCGAGCATGTCCAGAAACATTGCCAGTTCCTCTGGGCTGTCCGTTTGCCCTGCGACAAACAACTGGGCGCTGCGCACCTGGTCAGGTAGCCACTCGTTCGGCAAATCCAGGTTCGTCACCAGAGAGGCGGGCTGACTCAATGATTCTTTCTTGGTCTGCTGGACCATTCAAACCCCTTCCATATCCTGCCGTAAACAACAAACTGCACAATTCCGACAAAGTAGTCAGAACAATCTGGTCAGTGGGGCAACGCTTCGACTTCTGAGCCTTGTACTGCACCACCGGGTAATCCTTCAACCACATCGCTGGAGCGAACGGGCGCGCCATCGTAACCCGAGGCTGCCACGAGCCCGGCATCGCCAGCCTGGCGTACGTCTCCGCAGGCATGAACACCCACCACGACTCCCGCTTACCCCAGCCCATCCGGGCCGGTTTCACCACCAGGAACCCGTGCTTCGCGCCGGAGTTGATTCTTTCCGTCTCCGTCTCGCCCATCCAGCCCGGGATGTCCAGATTCCCGGACTTAACCTCCCAGCACAGATCCGGGTGGGTTCCGGAGATGTCACCCTTATCGAGCGCGCCAGCCTGCCTGCGGCGTTCCGCGAGCGGGAACAGGCCAGTGTCCACGGCCAGGAACTCGACCGCGCCGTTCTCAGCCTCGCGGCCTTTGGCCTTGGCGCTACTCGGTTTCATCTACGTACGCTCCGATGAAATAGGTGGGGATACCGGCGTCACGGGCACGCCTGGCGCAGTCCCGGGTGCCTTTGTTCAGCTTCCCTTTTGCCAGGAAGGCGAGGCATTTGTCGGCACCGGAGTCAACCATTGCCTGGTTGCGGATCGGACCGGCCGCTTTGCCGTGGGTGGTCCAGTCCGCCCTGAAGATTTCGTGGCTGGCCATGTTGAAGTTGGCCCAGCGCCGCGCCCAGTGATCCAGGCCGGTTGGGCAGTCACCGACGACCAGTACGAACTCATTGGGGGATTCGAATGCGGTTTTGCGCTGGCTGTCCAGGGTTTTCCACACATACTGCCAGTCCCACCAGTCCCGGGAGCCGGTCACCAGAAGTCTCATTCGGGCGTCTTCATGTCGACAACAACGCGGACACCGTAGGTCCGCATGATCGGATCGTTCATTGCGTTCATGATCTCGTTGGTTAGGTTGATATCAACTGAAACAGTCAGGCGATCATCCCGATTGGTCACTTCAGTGGCCCAGTTCAGCGCCGCGTTGATGGTCAGGAACTCGTCGCAGGTGTAGACCCGCCGCTCACGGTTCAGCGTGTATGCCATGCTCACCTCCAGATAGGCGAAGCCCCGCCAGGGGAAGGGGTTAGCTAAGCCTGGCGGGGCTTCCGATCCAGCATACCCGGGCAGGTAAGCCTGGGCGACTTCTCCCGGCCTTGCTGGTTGAGCCGGATACAGGAATCGAACCTGCGTTCTCTCGCTTACAAGGCGAGTGCACAAGCCAACATGTGCTAATCCGGCGTGAAGCTAGTGACTGATCAAATACAGGACGGCTGCGGCGATCACTCCCAAAACGAAGATCCAGCCGAGCCCGTTCCAAAACTTATCGCCCATCATGCCTCCAAGTTGGGAAGGGCGGGACCCAGGGCCACATCGTGATGTCAGCCTTGGCCAGGAAGACCCTGGGTCCCTATACGGAAGCGCGTATCCCACGTGGATTGGGACCACCCAGCCCCAGGGGGTGGGGCTGTGTACTGGCGGCTGCGGGGGAGATCCACCTTGCTTGTCCGCGATTAGCACGGCCCTCCGTATTGAGCAGGGGGCAGGACTCGAACCTGCCTAAGATCCCCATCTGGTACCGGTATGCCGTCAGGTGCACCTGCGGACAGCCCAGTCCAAACCCCTGCGAGTACTGGGAACGGGGGCCAAGACGAGGGGCCCCTCCAATTAGCACTCCCCGTTCCCTAGGATTGGTCCTGGCAGCCCTACTGCCGAATCTGGAGAACTCGCCTCCAGCGCCGTGCGCAGTCCGGAATCGAACCGGATTAGCCATGCCGCTTTAGCCTTTCGAGCCTCACGGTTACTGCGCGTCCTCGGGCCGTAGGTGCATACCCTCGTGCCTTTGGTTCCAGATTCTACGAATCCCCGGTCTACCTCCGGTTGACGTAAGGCTCTGGCTGGCCCACAGTGGCACCTAGCATTTCGGTTTCGGTGCCGGAACCGGTTTCGGTGGCGGTACTTTGATCGGCCGACCGAAGAATTCGTCCATGCTTTTGTCTACGGCTTCCACTTGTCACCCACCCTCACGGAGTTGAAGTAGGACTTGGTGACCTGAACCTGGGTCCAGTTGGTGCCGGTCTTGCCGTGTTCCAGGATGAACTGTTCATCGATTCGGCAGGTGGCTTCACCACTGTCGTTAGATGAAACCGCGTACTTGCCGAACTTCAGGAGGCAGTGATCGCGGAAGGTTTTAGTGTTCTTGCCTTCCTCGAAGCTTGCCTCGACGTGGATCTTCTGACGGATCTTGTCCATGCCTTCGATCGGCGTACAGGCAGCGATCGAACCCGCCACCAGCAGCGTTGTTATACCCCTTCCAATTTTCATGTGCGCAACCGTGGACTCGAACCACGGACCCCTGTCTTATCAGAACAGTGCTCTAACCAACTGAGCTAGTCACGCTTACGGATGCTGGCCAGCCGGGAGCACGGCTATAGGCCAGTCCTGACCCCCAGGTGATCAAGCCCAGGGACTGCTCCTGGTGCATTTGGTAGCAAGGCAATGGCTTGCAGACCGTATCAACTACCCGTCGCCTCCGCCCGGGACCAGCCTGCAAGCCTGGTCCCGCGTCCATACGAAGCTATCAGCGAGCGTTTAATGCACTTGTACATCGGACTGGACTCGAACCAGCACTGTCGGGGTTCACGCCCCTGCCTCTGCCTCACGCCAAGCATTCACGCTTCACCAGCGCTAGCTATCGTGTCCCCTTGGCTTTTTGGGCTACCGATGCTTGACCCAAGCCCCAGGTCTTTCACCTGGCCATTCCCATACGGCCTGCCTGCTTGGGCTTCTTACTCGGAACAGGGGTCGACCTTCCGGGCTCGCTCATCATCCAGGCCCTAGGACCCTCTGCTATGGCTGCGTTCAGACCTGTTCCTTGCACGCACCGCAGGACTCGAACCTGCAACTACCGACTTTGGAGATCGGCACTCTTCCAATTGAGTTAGATGCGCTTGCCAGCCAGGACTACTCGGCCCCAGGAAGCCATGCGAGTGGCCCCGGCTGGTCAGGGAGGAATTCGCGGATGGTCACTACATCCCAATCCCCGTTGGCACGCTGCGCTGTGACTGCTGGCCAACCTCGTGGTCCCTGGTCTTACTCTCCTACCGCGATCCAGTCCACCGGCACGCTTGCCCAAGTGCTCGATGCGCCTGACGGGTTGAAGAAGAACAACTGCCCACTCGTGGGGCCAGTGTTGATCGCCCTGACTTCCCACTGTGCCGTTGAACCGGACCCGGAGGTGATGTTTGCGCACACCGATGGGGTCGCGTTGAACGGGAACGGGTAGGTGAAGTTTTGGACGAACGATGTTTGTGTGGTGAAGCTGATGAATTCGCGATTGCGCTGAATAATGTGGCCTGGCTGCGGTGCCCCGGTGGCGCCTAGGGCAATGTTGGTGGACCCGTATTGGGCGATCAGGACGCTTTCGCCTACCGATGGTGAGTAGGACGACAGCTTCGAGACGGTGATGTTGGTGCCGCGAATGTTGACGACCATGGTGTTGTTGTCGACGTACGCGGCGGCGATGCCCACGATCAAGCTGCTGGGCTTGCCCATGAAGTTGGTGATACTGGCAGCTAGACCTTTTGGCATATGTCTAGCTTAAGTGGAGACGCCGGGAATTGAACCCGGGTCCAAGCCAACGCCGCATGCGGATTCCTGGCCTGTCGACGCCTGTCGCGTCCCCTTGATGGAGTTGTCAATGAACTCTACGTGGCTTGCGGGGAGTCGAACCCCACTTCCGGATTATGAGTCCGGCGTGCTCCGTACACCAACGCGCCTTAAGTGCCCCGGTTTCGTGCAGCCGGTCCGGGGCAACCGGCGTCCCACCTCGCCACAAGGTCCGCACTTGGGTTAAGTCTTACTCGATCCCGTACTGGTAGGTGTGGTAGCGCTCAACCAATTCGGGGAAGTCCTGGCGCAAGTGCTCAAGGTCAAGCTCCTGCTTCAGGACGGGTCGCATGTACGGCTCTACCAGCGTCGGGTTCTCGCTGATCAGCGATGCGATGGCGTACTTGTTGGTTGGCTTGTAGCGCCGGACGATCATGCCCTGGAATGTGGCGTAGGGCTTGCCGGTCTCTTTGATTCGTGCGGTGATGCGGTCCCGGATGACCTTCTGCTCCTTCTGGAGCTTTTTGATCGTCTCGGTGATCTCGTCATCCCAGCGCAGGTCATCCGCGATTCCCGGGAACGAGTCCAGGGCTGCCGATGCCGTCATCTTGCTTTCAAAGCTTTCAGCCATCTTTTGGCCTTCCGTTGCGGAACTAGGATCTGTTCCTAGCTGCTTGAAAACCACCGTACCCGGTCAGTCATTTCTTGTCAAGTAATACACGGAAGCAAAATAAACTCTAATCCGGCCCCACTGAAACGGCTGGTCAACCCATGCGTTCTCCAGCAGGCCATAGCGCTCCAGCTTCAGCAGATCCGGGTACAGCGACCCGATCTCGACACCCAGAGCATCGCAAACTTCCGCTGCGGTGTGGTTCGCCCCGCACGACAAGAACTCCATGATCCGCTCCTGGCGGACCGTCAAATCAGCCTTAATCATGTCCAATCAGGACCTTTGTGATTGATCGTGTGAATCTTCACAGTCACCTTCACCGGCTTGTCGTGATGGTTCTGGCTGACCAGTTGCGGGACAGCGAAGGCCAGGATGACGATGGCGGCAGCGGCAATGCCAAGACAGAACTTGATCATGACGTGTCCCTCCGGTACATCGGCTCGATCAGCTTCACGATGACCCGCTTCAACACGTTCATCTGCTCGTCCTCGCTGAGCAGCACATACTCCGGGAACTGGGACTTGATCTCTTTGTCGATCAGATCCCCATCCAGGCGTGAAGCCGGACCAGTCCCGTAGCGGCGCTGAATCTCGTTCACGATCCAGTCAACCGTGATCTCGGCGGTCACTTCAGGTCACCAGACCAGCGGCCATAGTGGTGCGTGGCCAGACGGAGCTCCAGCGGCAACTGCGAAGTGAACCGGATCGACCGGTCCAGGTCGTACTCGTGCTCGTAGCCGGACAGAATCCGGGTTCCGTCAGCCTCATGCGCGACCTCCAGGCCACCCAGGAAGCAGCCGTCCTCGCGGATAGCCACCATGTAGTGCTTGCGGGGCCCGCGAAGGGTGCCCTTCTCGTCCATGCGCTGGTACTCGTTCGAGCAGGTCAGGTAGACCTTGCGCGGGATCTCATCGGTCTCTGGGCACGGCTCGTTGGCGTAGGTGTGGCCCCGGTGAGGTACGCCGGGACACTTAGCCGTCTCGGCTTCGATGATCTCTGCTTCTAGCGTCTGATTTGCGTCCATTGATTTCCCCTTCCAGAACGGTGCTTTCGGTTTTTGCAGTTCGGTGTCACGCACCAGAGGGTTCCTCCGCCGAAGTGGCAGTGTGGCCCATCCGGTGACCTAACACCACAGATGTCACAAATGTCCAGGTTGCGTTTAATCGTTTCGCTTCCAGCGCCATTTGCCGTCGTTGTATTTGGTGCAGGTGTAGGTGTGTCCATCCGCTGCTACTCCGGTCTTGCTGTGGACCTCGGCCGGGCAGTAGGCACCGCCTTTGGCTACCGAGGATGTCGGTGTCGCTTTCGGTGTGGTCGTCTTGATCGTGGTCTGCTTTGGCTTGTGCGGGTAGATCGGGCTCTTTGGTCCCGGCAGGATGATGAAGACGAACACGACCGAGAAGGCCATGATCCCGATGATCAGCAGGATGGTGCCGAACTTGCCCTTCACTGGGCCGGAACCAGCGGCACCGGTGGTGCCTGGCCTTCCAGGAGCGGGAAGCACTTGCGGATGTCCGCGAACCGGAGCTCATGCTGCGGTGCCCGGAAGTGGGCGTAGCGGTCTCCTACGGCACCGTCGACACTGGCCCAGGCCGGTGAGGTGCGCGGCTTCGATTTGCGGGTGCGGTTCTTGGCAAACGTGCGCTCGCGGTATGGGGTCTTCTTACTCATGTGGTTCTCCCTTCGTAGTTTCTCTACATGAAAGTTAGCGCGTTCAATGCGCCAGTGTCAATAGATTCGCCCACTTGATAAGAATCAAGGCACAAGCGATGAAGATGAGCCCGGAGACCAGCTTCCGGACAATCAGCGTCGTCGTCAGAAAGTAGAAGGCGGCACCGAGACCGATAACCATCAGTCCCAGTGCCGCCCACTCCTGCGGAGTTTGGGGTCTCACGCAGCGACCGGAAGATTGAACGTGTCCGAACTCAACACGCCCTTCTCGAAGTCGTCGATCTCCTGCTGGTTGAAGAACAGGCCAACAGTGTTGTCGCCGCCCTTCGTCATCAGGTACCACGGGTTACCGTCGCCAGCGTCAGCGTGCAACGTGATCACCACAGCACCATCGGCAGGCTCAATCGCGTGGTTACCCCGGACCGCGTCCAGCAGATCCTGCCAGTCCTTGCGGCTGAACCGCAGGTAAGGAGATTCCTCGCCCCGGGTCGCGAACTTCGAGTCCCGGACCAGAACCTCATCATCCTTGATCGCGGCCTCGACGCAGCCGTCCGACTGGCACGCCTTCTGGAAAGCGACCTCCAGACAACTACCAGAGTTGTCGCAAGTAGGAGACTTGACGAACTCCATAGAAACCTCCACACAGCCATCAGCATTACAGAAAGGGGACTTAACGAACACTTTCAGCCTCCCAGGGCCAAACGCCGTCCTTGCCAGCCTCAAGCATCGGAATCAGCTTAAACGCCTGATCCGTCAAACCACCCAGGGCGTAGCGGTTCTTCTTACCTGTTGGCTGGCCCGCAGGCCGGTAACCGGCAAGGTTGAACACGTAGAACGGAGTCGACTCCGGGATACCACTGTCGATCGAGTAGTGGCCACCGAAGTGGTCGTGCTGCTCGTCGGTCAGCAGAATGATCCGGTCCTGGCCCTTAAACCAGGCACGCAGGGCGCTGGCGGTAGCAGTGCCACCGCGCGGACCCCAGAACTTGTCGGTCAAAGCCAGCGCCTCGCCACCGACCGGAACCCCAATCTGCTGCGAGCCAGTGTCGTACTGGACCAGCGTCGGCTTGTCCGTCCGGTAGGCGACGGTCGCCGCGAACATCGAAGCAACCTGGGCCAAGGTCATGTCCGACAGGCCGCCAGCAGCGCTGGTCATCATCGAACCCGACTGGTCGACCAGGATCAGCGTTGAACCCTTCAGGTACGGCACATTGCGGGTCGAGTATTCGATCGCCTTCGACAGCGGGTACTTCCACCGCATCGACGGTGCGTGTAGGTAGGCAGCTTGGAACCGGAACGGGAACATCCGCGACGCGGCGATCACAACCGGGTCCTGAAGTTTGTCGATGACCTTCTGGGCTGCCTCGTCGGAGACGCCAGCCTGGTCGAAGTTGCGCAGGTTCCGCACCAGGGCGAAGATGCCCATCGACGGGATCAGCGCTTCCCACATCGCCTTCTTCTCGGCTTTGCTACCGGCCATGGACAGTACGTCTTCCCAGGTCATACCGGCCTGGCGGATCGCCCACTCGTCAGTCAGGAAACCTGTCTGGCCCTCGGCTACCGCAAGACGGAAAGCCTTGTTGTAGGTGATCGTCTTCAGCGCGAACGGCGCCTCAACGTCCCGGGCGTGACGCTTGTCCAGGGCGTAGCTGAACAGCTTCGCCTGAACCGGGTCCTGCGCCTTGGGGTGGGTCAGGTCCAGCACGTCACCGAAGCGCACAGCGTGCGAGTCCGTGTCGTACTTGAGGAAGTTGCGCTCGGTGTAGAGACGCTTCGCAGCATCAGCCACACCACGCTTGACCGGCTTGGGGATCTTCCGGCCGTAGGTGGCCAGCCAGTAGGCCAGCATTTCACCCGGCTCATCGGCCCGGACGAGTACCGAGTTGATGACCTGACGGTTCAGTTCGTCGTTCCAGATGTCACCGACCGCTGCTGCGTACTCCAGCCGTGCCTTCACGAATTCGACGGCACCGACCAGCGAGATGGTCCGCATGTTCGCGCCCTGGCGGAGCCACTTGAGGAATGCTGCGGTCCAGGCCGGGTCGGAGACGGCGAGCGCTCGCACGAGACGCTTGAACCGGGCGTCCCGGTCAGTGCCCTTCTCGTAGTAGGTGTCGGTTGCCCACATGGAGGCGATACCGAGCATGAACAGTTCACCCTTGGGGTCCCGCTCATAGCCTGGCGCGCCGTTGTAGGTGCGCAGGGTGGGCTCCTGCTTGGTGACGATTGCCGACACCTGCGGGACGCGCACGGTCGGCTTGTTGAAACGGGACATATTTGTTCCTTTCATGCGAGAACTCCCCCTTCTTCACCACCGCCTGATGGGAGAAGAAGGGGGAGCCCGTTGAGCCTGGCTGAGATCAAGGTGAACGTCGGCGTTTTTCGCGCTCTGCCATTGAGCTATTCCCCATCGTGGTTGGGGAACCTGGATTCGAACCAGGATCTCGTCCTTAGCATGGAAGTAACCGTTGTTCGTCGCACCAGCCAGGTGCTTGAGCTCCCTGAGATCAATTCGGATACTCGGCGTTGCCCTTGCCGTGGGCACCCAAGACGCAAGCGCCTTGACCGGAGTCGAACCAGTTATCTCTTTTACAGAAAGAAGTAACCGAGCGTTCCTTCGCACCAGGGAGAAAATCTATGTAGTTGTGGCGTTTGGGTGGGGTGCCAGAGATCAAAGTTGCCGGTCCCGGGTATTTGTCTAATTAAGAGTTAGAAGTAACCGAGTTTGGCTTCGCACCTGGCACCCGTACCGTTCGTACCGGTAGCACTTACGCTACATGGAACTTGCGGGATCGTCCAGTCCGTTTCGGAAAAAGTTGGATGATCATTCCGATCCCAGCCAGGATGGCGACGATCGAGTAGAAGATCGCCATGAACGGCAGCATCAGGAGGCCGATCCACCAGGGGAGCACGTAGCCCGTCCGCACAGGAACCACCTCCTTTCCGCTAGAACAGGTCCTGCTGTCCTTCCAGTGTAGCAACTTTTGCTACACGTTTGTTCCTAAGACACTCCGGGCACAGCCAGCGATCCAACTCGACCACCACATCATTGGACCGGAACGGTGGACCCTTGTAGTGGTGCCACCCCAACACCCGCAGACCGTTCTCGGTGTATCCGTCAGGCGTCGGGGTGGCACAGTGGAAGCAGTTACCGCTTGGATGATCCTGCTCGTGCGACACGGGTCTTAGCCGCCTTCTTCTTCAGCGCCTGCTTGCCCGGCTCGATCACCGGGCGCTCCCAGGAAGTTCCGTCGCCAGACTTCAGTCCGGCCCGCTTGATCGCGGTCTTGCCTCGGTAGACCACCCCGTTGCGGATGGCGGTCGGGTTCATTTCAGCACTAAGTGGACCTGGCATGCTTTCTCCTACTTGTTGTACGCAATTCCGACATACAAAATGATCAAGATGGCGATCACCGCGATGATCGTCACCCACGGGTTCTTCACTCGAATTCCTCCTTGATCTTCTTTAGCCAGGTGATGACACCGTCATACGTCCCGGCTGCTGTCATGTTGTTCTGTGTTCCATTGAGGAACTGAAGCTGGTACGGGGAACCATTCGTCTCAAGCCACCGGACCAGCCGCTCCAGGAACTCCCGGTGGATGCGGTTACGCATTTCCGGGGACAGGATCAAACCCTCCTGGTCCAGCGCGGTGACAATGCTGAAGCCGTTCTTCCGGGCCCTGGCAATGATCTCGTTGATGTCCTGCCAGGTATCAAAGTCCAACATCGGTACCCACCGGCTTGCAGAGACCACACTGCCTGTATCCGAACCGCTTGATGATGATCACAAGATCCTCAAAACTGGCAGTCTCGGCCCAGGTCCACGGATAGCTGGTGTGGAACTGAAGCTGCGGGCAGCCAGCGGCGTGGACTATGCGCCCGCCGTGCGTTCTGACGTACTTCATGAGGAAACTGCTTCCGTGTGGTACTTGGCCTGGTGCTTGCACTTTCCGAGCACGCACTGGCGCTCGGAGAAGGTCAGCCCGCCGAGGATGCCGGTCATGTGCGGGTAGTCCAGGGCCCATTTCAGGCACTGCTTCTGGAACTTGCACCCGCCGCACAACCTCTTGGCGACGATGACATCCATTTCTTTCTGCCCGGCCGGACGTTTGTCTTCCCGCTCGGACGCGTAGAACATCTTGCTCTTGCCGTGGCAGGGCCGTTGGTCGTCGTACTCGGTGCCTTGCCACTCTTCCCAGCGAACCTGGTAGAAGACGGGAATTTGAATCTTTTGGTCCCTTTTTGTCATTGTTTCTCCCGTCTATCAGCCAAAAAGGAACTGCCAAACGACCATCCCCACAGAGACCACGACCAGTCCCACCGCCAGGACGAACCCGGCGATGAGCCCGATGGCCAGTGCTGCGTCACCGATCAACTCGCTCGTTCCTTTTCATAGGATTTGGTGTAGTTGTTGACCTGCCGCCCTGCGCGGTACTCGGTCATGTACTTGTTGTTGGCAGCCACGCAGAGCTCGCACTGGCAGTTGTATGCCTGGTACGTGTATCGCTTGCCGTGGGCGCCTTCCGGGACACCCTGCTCGCGCAGCTTCTTACGGTGCTCGGCCTGGTAGTCCGCCAGCGCCTTGCGGCACGGGAAACACGGGTCGGTGTGCTGCCGGAGGTGACGGTGGTAGCCGCCGTAGGTGCCGCACTTAGCCTGTAGCCTCATCGGTTTCCTTTGCGGGTACTGCGGTCAGCTCCAGCGTCTGAGGCTTGGTCAACTGCTCCATGAACAGGAAGTGCTGCCGACCGGCTTCGTCATCGCTGAGCATGGCCAGAACCTTCGCAGCATCGTCGCGGGTCCAGGAGGTCTCGGTGTTTCCGACCACCTTTTTCGCAAGCACCCGGGTCAGCACGTCAATGTCGTATGCCTCTTCCGGGATGGTTTCTGGATCGACTCCAGATTCAGCCACGAGTGTGTGGTAGGTGGCCAGGTCGTCGAATGCGCCGAACTGTCCTACTGGGATGGCGTCTGTGGTCTCGTCGACCACGATGCCCTCAATGACATCGTTCATATGGAACCCCTTCACTTGATGATCTTTTTGATGCTGATCCGGCGCCGCCACTCTTTCGGAATCGAAGGCAGGGGCTGCCGGTGCAGGCTGATGATTTCCCGCCGCTCGCTCTCCCCGTCCCAGCGGTGTGAGGCTCCGGTGGAGACCTTCGCGTGCCGGGGCTGGGTGTGGTAGCGGTCGATGTTGCGTGCGATGTACTCGGTACCAATCATAGCGAAAGCTACAGCTACAAGAAATCCCATCAACATCTAAATCTCCTTGGCCGATCGGCGGAACTGACCCGGCTTAGCGATGCCCATCTCGACACCGACCTCCTTCATGGCCTGCTTCATGGTCACGTCCCAGAACTTGGTGTTCAGGACAGCCAGGCCACGCTTGAAAGCCTGTAGATCTTGCGGCTTTCCGATCTGCTCGACCACGGTGCCGTTCTGCATTGCCGCGTTCAACACCTTGATCATCAACTCGGCCTGCTTCTGCGTCAAGGTCGGACGGACCCGAAGCTGGTAGCCGCTGTAGACGATCTGGTTCATGAAATCTTGATCTTGATCTTCCATAAAAGTTCCCTTTCGTCATAAAGGTGGCCGGGAGGGAGCACCGCACCCTAAGAGGCGACCCCTCCCGGCCTTATCTACCTGTTAGTAGTTTTCCCAGGTCTCCGGGTCACTCTCGTGACGACGCCTGTATCCCACCGCTGCCAGGATTACTCCCAGAAGCAGCAGAACACCGCCAACGATAAGTGCCAGGCCGGTCGGGAAACCTGTAACCGGTAGAGATCCACCGCCGCTCGACGTAGAGCCCGATGTCGAGGGTGTCACGGACGGGCTCCCAGACGGGGAGCCGGAAGGGGACGGACAGATGGCGCCGGTAATCGCACCCGCATCGTGAGCCGGGTCCCCAGCATTGTTGTCCGCCGCGTCGATCCACTGATCTTGATCTTCCTTGCCGCACTTCGTCTGGTAAGTCCAGGTCCAGTCCTGATTCATGCCCTCAGACTTGAACGAGTCCGGGTCCTTGCCGTTGCCAGCGAAAACGTACTGCACCCAGTCACTCGTGCTCGACGGGTCAGTGCCGGAGAACGACTCACCATTGCCTCCCTGGTGGCGTCCGATGTTGTCCCAGATAAACCCGTCGATTTCGAAGTGGCCAACCAGAACCTTCGAAGTGAAGTCCTGGGTGAAGTGACCATTCACGGTGCCGTGGGTTGGCGGAATCGCACCACCGGTCGACGGGTTTTTTGTGGCGTCGAACGTGCCACCGTCGGTAACTGTCGCATGGTAGGTCCAGGTTGGCGCGACGAAAGTTTCCGGCGTGGACTTGGTGACCATCGCCTTCAGGTCGTCGTTCTGCGCCTCGGGCTCGACCAGGCAGATCACGGTGGTCCGGGTCAGATGGTCCAGCGCCCAAGTTCCGCCTACGAAGCCGGAGTCGGGCCGGTCAGTCAGCGTGGTCGTGGAAGTCCAACAATGGTCCGACGTATCGGCCGCTGAGGCTGTCGTCGCCGGGACCAGGATCGCGCTTGCGGCGACCAGTCCGGCGAGCAGGAACTTAGCTTTCATTCTTTTCCTCCGATGATGAACTGATAGATGACTTCCGCCTGCTCCATCAGGGCCAGAAAGCGGGTTTCCATGCTGTGGCCAGGGGTCTGGTAGCAGGCTGCCTGAATGGCATACTCGATGGCGTTGCGCCGCACCCAGGACTGGTCGATCGTGGTGATGTCCTGCGGCATCGGGCCGTCTCCGGGTTCCTCCAGGATCAGCACTGGTGCTTCGTTGGTCTCGCCGTCGCTTACTTGCTCGTCGTCGTTCATTCGCTCTCCTTAACGATCGTGCTGATGTCGCGGATCAGTTCCAGGACCAGTTCCCGGTCCGCCTCGCACAGGTCGTATGCGGCGTCGGGCTCGTCGGTTAGCTCGTCCACGATCCGCATGGCACGCCGGGGCGGGTCCTGATCTGGATAGGTGGCCTTGCCGGACTCGTGGTCCCAGTCGACCTCCGGGTCGAAGGCCAGTTCGGTGCCACATACGTCACAGAAGCGCTTGACTGCCACGGCAATCTCCCTTACTCGACATGAAAGAAGCTAGCATTACTTGAAAGATCAAGAAACATGGAGGTGTTGCACATGTCCGAGACCAGCAGGAAGCCTTTGGGACGGCCAAAGGTTTACGCTGCCGAACTCCACGTCATGATCAGCCAGGAGACCGAGGACAACATCCTCGCCATCATGGACGATCTAGGTGTGGGCCGGTCGGAGGCAGCCCGATGGCTACTCGACCGCAATAGCGCGCAGATTGGCGTCACGCGGGACCAGGCGGATCTCAATGTCGTAGCCGAGGAACCCGGCCATCCGCTCGTATGACTCCAGCGACGTTGGCGCCGGAGATTCCCACTGGGAAAGCTGCGACTGGGCGATGCCCAGCCCGTTGGACATTTCGATCTGACTCATCTGCTGACCGATCCGCAGGGCCTGGAGTGTCCGGGCCAGGCGGGTCGATCGCGGGTACGCGAAGGTGCCCTTTTCCCTGTTAGTTTTCATTCTTTTCCCCTTCCAATTCTTCTCCACTGCGGATCATCTGAGACAGATCCTTGTGCTTCAGCTTCACGCCGATCCGCTGACCCATCCGGTCAAACATCTGGACCGCTGGTCGGCCAACCATGCCCTCAGCTACCAGGGTGGTGTTGTAGGCCGAGAAGTAGTCCTGCCGGGATAGCGTGGTGATCATGTCCATCAGGGTGGCCTGACCGTTGTCCGGGACTGTGGTCACACCGAGACGGTTGGCCACATCAAACAGGTTTGCCCGCTGCAACCAGAAGCCGTCGATCATCACGTCGAACAGGTTGAACTCATGTGGCTCCTGAAATGGGCCCTCGGTGTAGCGGCCACCGTTTTGAATCCCGGCGCCGAAACCTTCACCAAACAGGGTCATCTCCGAGGCGCCGAATTCGGCCTCGAAAAGTTCCTCGGTGAAGATCCGGTCCAGGCGGTGTAGCAGCTTCACCGGGATCTGGGCGTTTTCTGTCCGGCCACCGTAGGTGACCTTGTGACCGTCCCAGTGCACCCGGATGTTGGTGCCGTCGATCTTCTCCGTCCAGTTCCACTGGCAACCAGCCAGGAACTCCATGGCCGGGTCAACCCAGTGGCCGTAGATCATCCGGTTGCGGGTCGTCTTGTCCGTGGACCGCTTGAACGGTGCCAGAATCTTTGGGTATTCGATCATTCTTCCCTCCTTCACTTTCGTACTTTGCGATCTTTGCTTGAAGTAGTTCGACCTCGAAAACCAGCGCTGAAATGATCCAGCGGGGGTCGCTGTTGGGGCAGTTGCAGGCGAAGCCGACGAGACCGTAGTCGTGGATTCCGCACTGGCGCAGGAATTCTGACTTGATCTGATCCAGGTCAATCGGTAGAGGCATCCTCTTCGTCCTCT
>Ga0310811_10005578_pt1 | contig 15953 bp, 18 predicted proteins | sample YCmetagenome_FD_207642 | JGI IMG/M metagenome (GOLD analysis project Ga0310811, IMG submission 207642) | Soil microbial communities from experimental microcosm in Duke University, North Carolina, United States - YC | ecosystem: Engineered > Artificial ecosystem > Soil microcosm > Unclassified ...
CCAAGCGCTGAAGGGGCCGTCGGGCGGCTGGTCTATCGCCAATCATAGTCAGAGGCAGAATGGGAATGGATAGAAGCAAAACCGTGCGGCCGCTCGGCATCGTTTCGGCCCTGCCCGAGGAGATGGGCGGGCTGGGTCTCGCCCTCGAGAAGGGCGAATTGGTGGAGGCCGCCGGCTATCATTTCCACCATGGCCGGGTCGACGGCCATCCCGTGGTGCTGGCGGAGGCGGGCTGCGGCAAGGTCGCCACCGCCATCGTGGCCAGCCTGCTGGCCGATCGCTTCGGCTGCGCCGGGCTCGTCTTTTCCGGCGTGGCGGGCGGGCTCGATCCGGCGCTCGCCATCGGCGATATCGTCATCGCCGATGAGCTCATCCAGCACGACTATGGCGCGGTGGCCGGCGGGCGGCTGACGGCTTACCATCCCGGTCTGGCGCCGATCGGTCCCCTTACGCAGCCCGCTGGCTTTCGCCTCGATCCCGAATTGCGCCGGGCCATCGCCGAGAGCATCGCCGGCTTCAGCATTCCCCCCTCGGCGGCGGGCGGCCGGCCCGGCCGCGTGCTGCTCGGGCGGGTGCTGTCGGGCGATCAATTCGTCAATTGCGCGGCGACGCGTGACCGGCTGCATCAAGATTTCGGTGGCCAGGCGGTTGAGATGGAAGGTGGGGCACTGGCCCAGGTGGGGGAGCGTTTCGGCATTCCCTGCGTCGTGGTGCGCTGCCTCAGCGACCTCGCCGGCGCCGAGAGCCATATGGACTTTGCCAAATTCCTGCCGCTGGCGGCCAATGCCGCGACGATCGTGGTTCGCCGGGTGCTTCCGATCATGTGGGCGGCGGTTTCTTAGCGCTGGGCCCATCCTGGGCAGCACGCCCGAGAGACAGGGCCGGCGACGACGGCGGCGTGGGCGCGCTACGACTTAGCGTGCAATGTCCTCACGGTGCCGTATGGCGGGCGTACCAGGCGGCGATGAGGTCGTCCGACTCCTTCAACTCCTCCGCCGACATCTTGAGGGCGATGGCGTCGCGGGTCTCCGTGACACGGATGCGGTCGGGGCTCGGCGGCATCGCCTCGGCGGCGATGCTGAGCCACATGCGGGCGATGGGGAAGCTGGGCGGCACGCCCTTGCCCGTCGTGTAGAGCACGGCCAGGCCAAGCTGGGCGTCGATATTTCCCTGCAGCGCCGCCGCGTGATAATAGGGCACGGCCTTGGCGAAATTCGCCGACACGCCCATGCCGTAGTGATAGATGGCGCCGATATTGGCTTCGGCCACCGGATCGCCTGCCTTGGCCGGAGCCTCGAACTCGATGAGGGCGCGGATATAGAGGCCCTGCTTCATATAGATGAGCCCGGTCGCCGTATCGGCCTTCGCCGTCTCGCCGCCGGCGATCAACAGCAGAAGGGCGGCCAGGGCGGGCTGCCAGAGCCGATTGCGCCCGCGCCGAAAGGGAGTTGTCGACATGTCGAGCTGGACTGCCATCGTTACCTGTCTCGCTTTGGTTCTCTATCTCGTCCACGCCGTCCGAGTCACCACCGCACGGGCAAGATACAACATCATGGCCCCGGCCACGACCGGCCATCCGACCTTCGAGAGGCGCCTGCGGATCCAGGCCAATACCGGCGAGCAGATGATCCTGTTCCTGCCCAGCCTGTGGCTTTTCTCGCTCTACCTCTCCGCCGTCTGGGCCTCACTTCTGGGTCTTGTCTGGATCCTGGCCCGCGCCGCCTATGCGATCGTCTATGAGGCCGATCCGCAGAAACGCGCCATCCCCTTCGCCCTGGCTTTCGCCACCACCGTGATCCTGCTCGCCGGCGGCCTTATCGGCAGCCTGCTCTCCCTTCTTCACGGTGCCGGCTAGCGGGAGGGGGTGCCGCCGGAATTGTTCATGAGCGCGATGACCTCGCCGAGCTCGGCGAGGGTCCGCTCGGTCGCGGCCTCGCCCTCGGCGATCACCTCGGCGGCGCGGTCGAACTCCAGCAGCCCGATATGGCCCAGGCGCGGTGAGATCGAGACATCCGGCGGCTCGCCGGCAAGCCGCGAGCGGGTCACCCGGTCGAGCAAGATGTTGAGCGACTGGACCATCGTTCCGAACAGGCTGGGAGCGTCGGGCTCGCGCCCGAAGACGCTGCGCAACCAGGAACCCACCCCAAAGCCGGTCTTGCTCGGCGGCAGGGCCTGAAGGACGTCGAAGCCGGCCGCCCGCGGAATGCGCTGGCCCGGCAAGCGGACGCGCCCGACGGGATCGGCGTTCAGATTGACCGCGATGACGACATGGGCGCCCATGGCCCGACAGACCGAAACCGGCAGGGGATTGACCAAGGCACCATCGACCAGCCAGCGCCCGTCGACCTCGACCGGCGAGAACAGGCCGGGCAGAGAGAAGCTGGCGCGCAGCATCTCGACCAGATCGCCCTTGCGCAGCCAGACCTCATGGCCCGTGAGCAGATCGGTGGCGACACAGGTGAAGGGCTTGGGCAGCCCCTCGATCGTCGCCTTGCCCAAATGCTCCCGCAGCACGGCGCTCAGGCGATGACCGCCGATCATGCCGCCGCCGACACGGAAATCGAGATAGCTCGCGATCTTGAGCTTGGTCAGGCCGCGGGCCCAGCCCTCCAGCACATCGAGCCGGCCGGCGAGCTGCAGGCCGCCGACCAAGGCGCCCACGGAGGTGCCGCTGATGACATCGGGCTCGACCCCGGCGCGGGCCAGGGCCTTCAGCACCCCGATATGGGCCCAGCCGCGCGCGCCGCCGCCGCCAAGGGCAAGGCCGATGCGGGGTTGGCTCATCGGCTCGTCCTTCTCTCCGCCGTCAATCGAGGAAGGCGGCGGATTGGTGGACCTCGATCAGCACCGGCCCCACGCCCCGGAAGGAGTCCGCGAAGGCGGTCTTCAGCTCGGCGAGGCTCCCGGGCTGGCAGGCGCGGCAGTGGAAGGCCCGGGCCAAGGCCTGAAAATCGGGATTGCGCGGCTTGACGGCGATCTCCGGAATGCCGCGCCCCTTCATATCGCCGGCGATCTGGCCCAATGCGTCGTTGTTCCAGAGCAGGATCGGAATTGGCAGCTCGAGCTCGACCGCGGTCGCGAGCTCCTGCACGGTGAAGAGGAATCCGGCATCGCCCGCCACCGCCACCACGGCGCGGTCGGGGGCGGCGAGCTTGGCGCCGATGGCCGCGGGCAAGGCATAGCCCAGGGTGCCGAAGCCCTGGGGATGAAACCAGCTGCGCGGGCGCCGGCAGGTGAATTGCGTCGCCCCGGTATAGGCGATCTGGGTCATGTCGCTGACGACGATGCCGTCGTCGGGCAGGGCCTCGCGCAGGGCGTCCAGCACTTTCGCATGCTTCCGGGCGAGGGGGCGGTAGGCGCCGGCATTGGCGGCGCGGACCCTGGCGATGCGCGCGAGATCGGCCGGCCGCGGGGCGATCCTGGGGTTGAGGGCAGCCAGTGCCGTGCCGGCATCCGCCAGAATGGCGACATCCGGCTTGTAGTCGCGCATGAGGCTGCGCGGGTCGATGTCGATACGGATCAGCTTGCCCTGGATCGGCAGGCGATCGCCCCAATGATCGGTCTCGGCCAGCTCGGTGCCCACCGCCAGCACGACATCGGCCGCGGCCAGCAGCTCTTTCGTCGCCGCCATCGGAAGGGTCGAGCCCAGGCTCTGCGGGTGGTCGTCGGAAACATTGCCCTTGGCCGCCGCGGTCGGGATCAGCACGGCACCGGAGGTCTCGACGAAACGGCGAAGCTCCACACCGGCCTCCAGCGAGCCGCCGCCGGCAATCACGACCAGCAGCCGGGCGGAATCAACCAGCCTTGCCGCGGCATCGATCGCGCCCGGCTCGGCCTGGGGGTGCTTGCGCTTGCCGCGGCTGTCGGCTGCGGCGATTCCCGGACCCGCGAGGACGTCGAGAGGGATCTCGATATGGACCGGCATCGCCCATGGCGGCCGGCAGCTCCGCCGGTGCCATGATCGTGCGGCTGAAGGCGGTGAGGGGGGCCATGACGGCCTGCTGGTCGGTGATCTCATGCAGCCGCCCGCGGCCCTTGCCGAGATCATCGCGGGCATTGACGCTGCTCAGCACCAGCATGGGCACGGAATCGGAGAAAGCCTGGCCGATGGCGGTGCCGGCGTTCACCACTCCCGGACCGGTGATCAGGACGCAGACCCCCGGCTTGCCCGAGGCGCGGGCATAGCCGTCGGCCATGAAGCCCGCCCCCTGCTCATGGCGCACCCCGATATGGCGGATGCTGCTCTGGGCGAGGCCTTTGTAGAAATCGAGGGTATGGACGCCCGGGATGCCGAAGACGGTGTCGACGCCGCTCGCCTCGAGAAAGGCGATGGCCGACTGGCCGCAAGTCTGATTGACGCTCAAGGGCGCTCTCCACCGAATTTCGCCGGCACTCTGCCGGTTCCCCGGCAGCGCCGCAACCACGCTCCTAATCGGTGGATTTGATCGATTTCTCCAAAGCCGCCACCAGCTTTTCCACCATCGGCTTGGTCGCCGCCATGGGGTCGGCATCGGGCTTCAGATCGTTGATCTCGGCACGCCAGACGAAGCGGCCGCTCTGCCGCTCATAGACGCCGAGGGTAATACGGTAGCCGCGCTCGACGGTATCCGTGTTCTTGGCGGCGTTGCTGGTATCGATGGTGATATGGACCTGGCCGTTGGACTGGTCCGTGATGCCCAGCGCCTGGTCACTGTCGCCGCGGCCCGTGGGGTCGGCGTTGATGGAGAAGACGAGGCCCCGCCCGTCGGGATCGTAGCGGAAGCCATGGGCGGTGAGGGTGTCCTTCAGGGTCGTCGCGACGTGATTGGAGATCTCCGTGTTCTGAAAGAGCTCGGTCTCGAAGCTCGACCCCGGGGGGATATTGCCGTAGCTGACGACGGCCAGCCGCATGGGATCGTCGGCCCAGGCGGTCGTCGCCATGACCGCGGTCCCGATGGCCGTCGCCATGAGCATGAGAGTTGCCGCCATTCCAAGGCCGAGGCGCATGCCCGTTCCTCCTGTGCTACTCTGTGACATATAGTGCAATACCGATGGCAATTCGAGGTTGCTCGCCATGAATGAATCCGCGCTGCGCCAGGTTGGACCGGGCCAGGTGGTCAGCCTGTCCCATATGCCCTTCGCCTTCGACGGCGGGATCGCCCACCGTGCGGCGATCGGCCTGATCGTGCTGGCGACCGACCAGACCATCGAGCATGAATTCCGCCAGATCCTCGCCATCGACGGGGTGGCCTATTACGAGACGCGGATCCGCAACGCCGCCGAGATCAACCCCACCACTTTGGCCGAGATGGAGAAAGGCCTGGCCGGCGCCACCGGGCTGATCCTGCCGGGATCCCGGCTCGACGTGGTGGCCTATGGTTGCACCTCGGGCACCGTGGTCATCGGCGAGGAGCAGGTCTTCGCCCGCATCCGCGAGGCGCGCCCCGGCATCGCCTGCACCACCCCCATCACCGCGGCCATCGCCGGGCTGAAGGCGCTGGGCGCCAAGCGCATCGCGCTGCTGACCCCCTATATCGAGGAGGTCAACCAGATGTTCCGCGGCTTCATCGAGGCGCGCGGGATCGAGGTGCCGGTCATGGGCTCCTTCAACCACGAGAACGACATCGAGGTGGCGCGGATCACCGAGGAGTCGATCCGCGAGGCGGTGCGCCGTCTGGCGGCGGCCGGGAAGATCGATGCGGTCTTCGTCTCCTGCACCAGCCTCCGGGTCGCGGCCATCGCGGAATCCCTGGAGCGCGAGGTCGGCCTGCCCGTAACCTCGAGCAACCATGCTTTGGCCTGGCATTGCCTGCGTCTTGCCGGCTATCGCGAGCCGGTGGCCGGCTTCGGCAGCCTGTTCCGGCTCCCGGGCTAGGTCTTTCCTGGGGATGGCGGACGACGGCAGGCCGAGCGATCGGCCCGATATCGAGACTCTCGCCAGCCGCGTGGTCTACGAGAATCGCTGGATGCGGGTGCGCGAGGATGCCATCCGCCGGCGCGACGGGTCGGACGGGATCTATGGCGTCGTCGAGCGAGCGAATTCCGTCATCGTGGTCCCGCTCGACAGCGGCCGCCGCCTGCATCTCGTCCAGCAATACCGCTACGCCGTGGGGAAGCGTTACTGGGAGCTGCCCCAGGGGACCTGGGAGCATCTTCCCGACGCCGATCCCCGCGAGGTCGCGCGCGGGGAGCTGCGAGAGGAGACCGGCCTTGAGGCGGACGAGATGCTCCATGCCGGGCGGTTGTTCGAAGCCTATGGCTATGCGACCCAGGCCTACGACATCTTCCTCGCCACCGGGCTGCGGCCGGTCGCGGTCGTCCGCGAGCATGAGGAGCAGGATCTCGTATCGCGCGTTTTTGCCCTCGCCGAGGTGGAGCGGATGATGCGGGACGGCGAGATCCGGGACGGCCTCACCGTGGCCTCGCTCGGCCTGCTGCGGCTGAAGGGGCTGCTCTAGGCGCCCTCAATAGCGGTCGAGAGTGAGCCCGGCGATATCGATCGCAGGGGCCCGGCCGGCGATCACATCGGCGACGATGCGGCTGCAGCCCGCCGCCATGGTCCAGCCCATATGGCCCTGGCCCGTATTCAGATAGAGATTGGCCAGCTTGCAGCGCCCGATGATGGGCGGGCCGTCGGGGGTCATGGGCCGCAGGCAGGCCCAGTAGTCCGGCTTGTCATAGGCCGCGGCATGGGGAAAGAGCTCGCGGGCGACGCGCAGCATGCCGGCGAAATGGCCGGCCTCGAAGCTGGTGTCGTAGCCGGCGAAATCGGCGGTGGCCGTCAGGCGCAGCCGGTCCCCCATGGTGGCATAGGCGACGAGATAGGCCTCATCGACGCCGCCGATCCGCGGGGCGGCGGCAGGCTCGGCGATGGGCAAGGTGAGGGAATAGCCCTTCACGGGATAGACCGGCAGGTCGAGGCCCAGGGGCCGGGCGAGCAGGGGGCTGTAGCTCCCCAGCGCCAGGACATAGGCATCGCCCTCGACCCGGCCCTTGTCGGTCACGACGCCGGTGACGCGGTCGCCCCGTCGCTCCACCCGGCGGACCAGATGCTCCATCTTGAACTCGACGCCCTTCTTGGCGGCGACCTCGGCCAGCCCTTGGGTGAACTTCAGGCAGTCCCCGCTCTCGTCGCTGGGGGCATAGATGGCGCCGGCGAACTTGCCCTGGGCGGCGGCCAGGGCCGGCTCGAGGGCGGCGATCCGGGCGGGATCGATGGCCTGGAGATCGAGCCCATGGTCCTGGAGCAGCCGCATATTGGCCTGGCCGGTCGCGAAATGAGCGGGATCGCGGAAGAGGTAGAGGAGGCCGGCGCGGATGGCGTCATAGTCGATACCGGCATCGCGGGCGAGCTGGGTGAGCTCGGCCTGGCTGTAGAGGCAGAGGGAGAGTTTGCGCAGCGTATTCGCCTGGTTGCGGGCCGTCGTGCAATTGGCGAGGAAACGCAGGCTCCACAACCAGAGGCGCGGATCCGCCTTCAGCCGGAACTTCAGAGCGGCATCGCTACGCCACAGAGATTGCAGCAAAATCTTGGGCGCGCGGGGCGAGGCCCAGGCATAGACATGGCCGGGGGCAATGAGGCCGGCATTGGCATGGCTGGTCTCGAGCCCGGCCTTGGCCTGGCGATCGAGGACGACCACCTCATGGCCGTCGGCCGCCAGATAATAGGCGGTCATGACCCCGACGACGCCGCTGCCCAACACGATGATCCGCATCGATCCTCCCCCTGTCGCCGCCGATGCTAGGGGGCGGAGGCCGGCAAGTCAGTCGGAAAAATTGCGAGCCGCGGGATCAACTGTGGCGGCGCGGCGCAGGGCTGGCATAATGTTGCTTCCGGACAGGCGGGATGATGAGGATTTTCTCATGGCGGTGAACTTGCGCGTGAACTCGAAAACCGGCATCGCGGCGACGGTGCCGATGGTGCTTCTGCTGGCCGCTTCGGTGCTGGCCCCGCGTCCCGCGGCGGCTCAGAACGCGCTGACGGCGGATCAAGTCCGCGTCTGCCTCTGCGAGCAGCAGGCGATGACGGTTCTGCGCCAGCGCGTCGATACGGCCAAGGCAACCTATGACGAGCGCACGCAACGCGAGCAGCGCCTCACGCAGCAGATCGAACAGCTGCAGAGCTCGACCGCCGCCACGGACCTGGCGACCCAGGACCAGATACGCGAGCTCCTCGATCTGCGCGGACGGGTCTCGCGCGACAGGATGCAGACAGCGCTGCCGGCGTGGCAGCAGGCGGCGCGAAATCTCGACGCCGTCGTCAAGGACTACAACGCCAACTGCCTGAAGCCGATGTACAGGACGGATATCGAGCAGGCGCAGGCCAATCTGATGTGCCCGGCGGTCCCTTAGGCTTCGTTTCGAGCCTTCGCTGTCAGGATTCTTCCCACCAGCAGGTGAGGGCGAGCTGGGCCGCCGTATTGGCCACGGTGGCAAGGCAGGTGCTCGCCTTGCCCTCGGGGATGAAGACCGCCATCCGCAGCATGTAATGGGCATGGCCGGCGCCCGGTAGCCGCTCCGAATTCAGCCGGACGATATTGGCGCCGAACTGCAGGAAGACCTCGGACAGCCGCGCCACGAGCCCGGGGCTGTCCTTGCCCGTGATCTCGATGCGGTGGGTGATATGGGCCTGGTCGGCATGGACGGGCTGATAGCCGAAGGGCGTGACCGAGAGCTTGGCCTTGGCGAGGGCCGGCAGGCGGGTGAGCTCCTCTTCGACCGAGGCCAGCGTGACCCCCGCGGGCAGCTCGCAGACGGCGGTGAACTCCGCGGCCCCGCCAAGGACGGCAAAGGTCGTGTCGCCGAGATTGGCCCCGATGTCGTAGAGCCGGCCGGTGATGGCGGCGATCAGGCCGGGGTTGTCCTCGCAGAGGACCGAGATGAGCGCGACCGTGTCCATGGCGCTAGCCTGCCATAAACATCACACGACATTCAATTCGACGATCGGCTCGCCGCGCAGAACGCGCTCATAGCCGAAGCGGGTGAGGTCGATGCTGCGGTAGGCGCCATGGGCGATGAGCTCGGCGGTGGCGCGTCCCGCCGCCGGTGATTGCTGCAGCCCATGGCCGCTGAAGCCGTTGGCGAAAAAGAAATTCCGGATCTCGGGATGGGGACCCAGGATCGCGTTCTGGTCGAGGGTGTTGTAGTCGTAATGCCCCGCCCAGGCGCGGACCAGCTTGATCGCCTCGAAGGCGGGGACGCGCTCCGCCAGGGTCGGCCAGACCACCTCTTCGAACAGCCGGTAGTCGATCTCGAAATCGAAGCAATCGGGATCCTGGTCTTCGGGCGGCGAGACGCCGCCGATGAAATTGGCACCCTCGGGGCGGAAATAGACGCCGCTGGGATCGATCAGCAGCGGCGCCCGCTCGACTGGCTCCTTGCAGTCGAAGACGAAGACGAAGCGCTTGCGCGGCCGGATCGGCAGCTCGATCCCGGCCATGGCGGCGACCTCATGGGCGTGATAGCCGGCGCTGTCGACCAGATTGCCGCAGGCGATGCGGCCCCCCTGAGCCAGGGTGAGGGCCTCGATGCGGTTGCCCTGGCGCTCGAGGCCCACGGCCTCGTCGGTCAGATAGATCGCGCCCAGAGCCCGGGCCTTGCGCCGAAAGGCCTGAAGCAGGCTGTAGGGATCGATCCAGCCCTCGTTGGAGAGGCCGAGGGTGCCGGCGGCCAGGTCGTCGGTCCGGAGCCAGGGAAAGCGTGCCTTGAGGGCCGCGGGGTCGAGGAGGGCGATATCGGCGCCCAGGCCGCGCTGGGTCCGGTGGTTGGCCTCCAGGATCGGGAGCCCGGCCGGGGTCGCCAGGAAGAGATAGCCCCATTCGGTGAAGGGGATGGAGACCGTCTCGCCGTCGACGCCGAGATGCTCGCCCACATGCTTCACGAATTGCGCCCCGAAGCTCGACATGGCGATGTTCTCCGGGGTGGAGAACTGCTGGCGGATGCCGCCGGCCGAGCGGGAGGTCGCCGCATCGGCATAGGTCGGGTCCTTCTCGACCACGATGACGCGGCCGGGGAAGCCCATGGGTCCGAGCAGAAAATAGGCGATGGCGCTGCCGATCACCCCGCCGCCGACAATGGCGACATCGCAGGATTGAGTCATGATTCTCCGATCAGATGGCGAAACGTGGTTCGACCAGCCCGCGCACGCCGGGCTGGCAGGCGAAGAGGCTGCCGGAGAGGGGGGCCTCCTTCAGCTGCTGACGGGTGAGGTCGATGGAGGCCGAGGTGATGTAAAGTGTATCCAGATCCAGCCCGCCGAAGGCGACGGAGGTCGGGCGCGGCACCGGCAGCTCGATCACGCGATCGACCGTGCCGTCGGGATCGTAGCGGGTGACCCGCCAGCCGTCCCAATGGCAGCACCAGATCCCGCCCTCGGCATCGACGGTCATGCCGTCGGGCACGCCGTTGGCCGCGGGCACGCCGGCGAAGAGATGGCGCGCGCCGATCTTGCCGTTGGGCTCGATCTCATAGCGGTAGAGCTTGTTGGCATAGCTGTCGGAGAAATAGCACTGCCGGCCGTCGGGGCTGAAGGCGGGCCCGTTGGGGCAGATGAACTTGCTGTCGACCTTGGTCGCCTTGCCGCGCGGGTTGATGCGCCAGAAGATACCGATGGGGCTGGATTCCTTGCGGTCGCCCACCCCGGCCCAGAGATTGCCCTGGCGGTCGCATTTGGCGTCGTTGAACCAGAGCTTGCGCATGTCCTTGGCCGGCTTGGCAAAAGGCTTGAGGGCGCCGGTCTTGGGCTGGACCGTGTAGATGCCGCGCTGGTCGAGAACGACCATCCCGCCGTCGCGGCGGAAGACCATGCCCCCGATATAATCCTTGAGGGAGACCTTGAGCTTGGCATTGCGGCCGGTGATCGGGTCGAAGCGATAGATGGCGGGCTTGCGCAAATCGAGCCAATAGAGCTTGGCCTCCTGCTCCTGCCAGAGGGGGCTTTCGCCCAGAACGCTGCGGATCTTCAAGACGCATTCGACCTGAGACATCCCGGCCCCCCCGTGTTGGCCGCCCGTCTTGGCGGCGCCCGATCTAATCCCATCCCGGGCCAAGCGACAATCCTCTGGCCAATTATCCGCTTGCCCGGGGGCCGCGGCGGACCCATGCTTCCGCCATGAGCAGAGCCTTCATCAAGGAAGACGATTCCAACGTCTCCGGCGAGGAGCTGCCGGAGCGGCCGCAAAGTCCCCACCCGAACTATGTCACCCCGGGCGGGCTGGCGGCCCTGCAGTCCCAACTGGCCGAGTTACAGGAACAGCGGCGCCAGCTGCTCGAGCATCCCGATGCGATCCTCGCCCAGGAGCATCTGAAGCCGGTGGAGCGGGATATCCGGTATTTCCAGGAGCGGATCGAGCGGGCGGTGGTCATCGACCCGGCCAACCAGCCGCGCGACAAGGTGAGCTTCGGGGCCGTCGTCGCCACCCAGGATGAGGACGACACCGAAAGGCGCTTCGCCATCGTCGGCGAGGACGAGGCCGATCCCGCCGTCGGCAAGATCAGCTGGGTCTCCCCCTTGGCCAAGGCCCTGACAGGGGCGGCGGTCGGCGACAGCGTCGTCTGGAAGCGCCCCGCCGGCGACAAGACGCTCGAGGTCACGGCGATCGACTACTAGAGCCGATTGCGCCTCGGTCGGATAAATTCGAAATTTCAATCTATTAACGTCTCAACCTCGCGTTCCGCGAAAGCCGCAGCAAGGCATTGCCGCCGCGCCTCAGGGAACCGGCGGCCCCGCAACCTTGGGCCGGCCCCGCGCACCCTCGAGGGCCGCGAGGAGGTAGAGCGCGCCGCCGACCAGGGTCGAGCCGGCGATGCAGCAGCCCTGGGCCAGGGTCGCCAGGCTGAAGCCAGTGACCCCCGGCAAGCCCAAGAGCTGGAAGGCCAGGACCAGGGCATATTGCAGGGCGCCGATATTGCCCGGGGCGGCCGGGATGAGCGCCGCCAGGCAGGACATCCCCATGACCAGGAGGAGCTGCAGCAAGCCCAGATCCTGATTGAGGGCCCGGGCCATCAGCCAGAAGGTGGCGGTGTCGGCCGTCCAGACGATGGCGGTCGCGGCGATGAGGAGAGCCACCTCCTGCGCACCGGTGATGAGATGGAATCCGGCGGCCAGCGCCCGCAGGCGCTTCTCCAGGAAGGCGATGGGGCTGGGCAGGGGCTTGTGCCGGAGACGGATCAGGACCAGCAGCAGGATGATCAGGACGACGCAGCCCACGGCCACCAGCTCCACCAGATGCAGAATCGGGCCGATTCGGCTGTCGCCGGTGCTGTGAAGGGCGGCCATGCCGGCGAAGATGAAGCCGATGAAGACCACGACGTCGAACAGCCGCTCGACGACGATGGTGCCGACGACGGAAAGCCTGGAGATCGCGTAGCGGCGGCCGAGGAAATCGGCCCGCACGAGCTCGCCGAGGCGGGCCGGCAGCAGGTAATTCGCGGCATAGCCGACGAGCAGGCCATGGAACACCTGACCGAAGCTGAGGTGGCGAACCGGGGCCAGCAGGATGCGCCAGCGCCAGCTCCGCAGCATGAGGGCGATCCAATAAAGGGCCACCGCCGCCGCCAGCCAGCCGGGCTTGACCTGGGCCAGCTCGGCGCCCAGCCCGGCGAGATCGATCCGGGCGATGGCAAGCCAGAGAAGCGCCGCGCCGATGGCGAGGCTGACGAGGACCTGAAACAGGCGATGGCGCAAAAGCCTGCCCAGCGGCCCGAAGATTCCCCTCACCATGCCCGTGTCGCTATCAATCCGGCCCCTTTCGACGATGCGCCGGATAAGAGGGGGGCCAAGGGATTCTGTCAACGCGGCTGAATTGCCCGCCAAATGCCAGCCCAAATTCCGGGCCCAAATTCCTGGTTGACAGAATTGGTCGGGTAAGCTTTCCTTCCCTCGCGCCGATTTGAGCACTCAGCTTGCGGGCGCGTTATAAATGCGGCTAAAGCGATTCGAGCTCCGCTCGGCGCATCTGCCGCAGCGGAGTTTTTTGTTGCCCTGGTCCGGGGATGCTATCGGACCCGCGGGAATTTGAAGGGCAGCTTGCGGCCGCGTTATCCCTCGCTAAAGCGCCACGGGGAATTGCTCCGTGGGCCCGAATTATTGCGGGCGAGGAGCGTTTCCAACCTTCTCCTGGCCCGTCTCAGAAAGCCTTCCGCGGATGCGGAAGCGCGATGGAGCGGATGCGATGGAGTACTTTCCGATCTTCCTCGATCTGAAGAACCGTCCCGCGCTGGTCGTGGGGGGCGGCGAGCTGGCCCTGCGCAAGCTTCGGCTGCTGCAGAAGGCGGGCGCCCGCGTCACCGTCGTGGCACCCCGCATCGCGGCGGAGATCGAGGGCTCCGGTGCCGCCCTGAAGCGCCGCGGCTTCGTCGACGGCGATGTCGGCGGCCAGGCCATCGTCTTCGCGGCCACGGGGCTGGAGGCGGTGGACGACCGGGTCGCCACGGCGGCGCGCCACGCCGGCCTGCCGGTCAATGTCGTCGACCGGCCCCGGGAATCGAGCTTCATCACGCCGGCGATCGTCGAACGCGACCCGATCGTCGTCGCCATCTCCAGCGGCGGGGCCGCGCCCGTGCTGGCGCGGCGGCTGCGCGAGGCGATCGAGCGGATGCTGCCCTCGCGCCTCGGCCGGCTCGCCTGTTTCGCCGAGAGTTTCCGCAGCGCGGTCCGCGGCCTCCGGCCCGATGCGACGGCACGCCGGCGCTTCTGGGAAGGCTTCTTCGAGAGCCCCGTCGCCGAATCCGTGCTGGCGGGGGAGGAGGGCCGGGCCCGCGAGGCGATGCTCTCGCTCGTCAACACCCCGAGCGCGGAGGCGCCCCGGACACCGGGAATCGTCCAGCTCGTCGGCACGGGCCCCGGCAATCCCGATCTACTGACCCTGCGCGCCCTCCAGGTCATGCAGCGGGCCGATGTCGCCATCCATGACCGGCGCATCGGCAGCCAGATCCTCGATCTGCTGCGCCGCGATGCCGAGCGGGTGGCGGTCGACGGTCTGGCCCAAAGCGAGATCAACGAGCTTCTCGCCGGGCTCGCAGAGGCGGGAAAGCGCGTCGTGCGGCTGAAGGATGGCGATCCCTTCGTCTTCGGACGCGGCGGCGAGGAGCTGGCTTACCTGCGCCGGCGCGGTATTGCGACCGAGGCGGTGCCTGGGATCACCGCGGCGCTGGGCTGTGCCGCATCCGTCGGTCTCTCGCTCACCCATCGCGATTACGCCCAGGCCGTGACCCTGATCGCCGGCGAGGGCGAGGACGGCATCGCGCAGATCGATTGGGTGGGCACGGTCGGTCCCCGCCAGACCCTGGCGATCTATATGGGCGTGGGCGCGGCAGGCCGGATCGCCCGGCGCCTGCTGGAAAGCGGGCTGGCGGCCGAGACGCCGGTGGCGGTGGTGGAGAACGGCACGCTGCCGGACCAGCGTGGCGTCGTCGGCCGCCTCGGCGCGCTCCGTGCTTTGATTCGCGAAAGCGGCATCCAGGGCCAGGCCATCATCTTTGTCGGCGAGGCCGCCGGCCGGCTGGCGGCGAGCAGCGCCGGCGCCGCCTCTCCCTTGGCGCTGGCGGGTTGAGCGCGGGATGAGCCAGCAGATGGTCACCGCCAACCGGCTTCGCGACGGCGCCGTGGTGTTTCTGGCGGCCGGCGGCCGGTGGACGACGCGCGTCGGCGAGGGCCATGTCGCCGAGACGGAGAGCCATGCCGCGGCGCTGTTGCGGAGCGCGGAGGCGATGGTGACCGAGGTCGTGGGGCCCTATCTCATCGAGGTCGCGGCGCAGGCGGACGGCTGGTCGCCCACGCGCTACCGCGAGCGGATCCGGGCCGAGGGTCCCAGCGTGGGCGAATTCAACGATACCGGCCGGCCCGTGGCGGAAGGAAACTAGCAATGTATGCCTATGACAATTACGACCACAGCCTGGTCGCCGAGCGGGTGGCGCAATTCCGCGAGCAGGTCGCCCGGCGCATCGCCGGCGAGATCAGCGAGGACGAGTTCAAGCCCCTGCGGCTGATGAACGGCCTCTACCTTCAGCTCCATGCCTATATGTTCCGGATCGCCATTCCTTATGGCACGCTGAGCTCGCTGCAGCTGCGCCGGCTCGCCCGGATCGCCCGGCGCTACGACCGCGGCTACGGCCATTTCACCACGCGCCAGAACATCCAGTTCAACTGGATCAAGCTCGAGGAGACGCCGGACATCCTGGCCGAGCTGGCCGAGGTCGAGATGCATGGCATCCAGACCAGCGGCAATTGCATCCGCAACGTCACCGCCGATCATTTCGCCGGTGCTGCTGCCGACGAGATCGAGGACCCGCGAATCTGGTGCGAGATCGTCCGGCAATGGTCGACCTTCCATCCCGAATTCTCCTTCCTGCCGCGCAAGTTCAAGATCGCCATCACCGGCGCGCCTCATGACCGCGCCGCGGTGAAGGTGCATGACATCGGCCTGCGCATGCATAAGAACGCCACGGGCGAGATCGGCTTCGAGGTGATCGTGGGGGGCGGGCAGGGGCGCACGCCCGCCGTCGGCGTCACGGTGCGCGAGTTCCTGCCGAAGCAGCATCTGCTCTCCTATCTCGAGGCCGTGCTGCGCACCTACAATCTGCTGGGACGGCGCGACAATCTCTACAAGTCGCGGATCAAGATCCTGGTCGCCGCCGTGGGCGCCGCCAAATTCACCGAGGCGGTCGAGGCGGAATGGGCCCGGATCAAGGACGGCCCGCTGACCTTGCCGGCTGCCGAGATCGAGCGCATCGAAGCGCAGTTCCTGCCGCCGGATTTCGCCCCGGCTGATCCCTTCCCGCCGGAGATCGTCGCCAAGCGGCTGGAAGCCCCCGCTTTCGCGCCCTGGATGCGCAGCAATGTCGCTGCCCATCGCCAGCCCGGTTATGCCATCGTCACCCTCTCGCTGAAGCCCGATGGCGGCATTCCCGGGGACGCCACGGCGGACCAGATGGACGCCGTCGCCGATCTGGCCGATGCCTACAGCTATGGCGAG
>Ga0310811_10005579_pt1 | contig 15952 bp, 16 predicted proteins | sample YCmetagenome_FD_207642 | JGI IMG/M metagenome (GOLD analysis project Ga0310811, IMG submission 207642) | Soil microbial communities from experimental microcosm in Duke University, North Carolina, United States - YC | ecosystem: Engineered > Artificial ecosystem > Soil microcosm > Unclassified ...
ATTGCTGTTTGATTTTCCGTTGATCGTCGATGGCCGGCACTATGCGCATGTCCGCTTGCAAGTCCCCTGTGGACACTCCGTGTACGGCTTCGGTGCCGCGCGTGGAGTGCGCCAGCGCGCGTCGAGCGCCGTCTGAGCGCGCCGCGATGCGCGTTAGCCAAAGCCGCCGTCGCGCGGCTGGCTTCACGCTACTCGAAATGATGGTCGTGCTGGTGATCGCTGGCCTGCTCGTGTCGCTGACCGCGGTCACGATGACGCGCAATCCGCGCACCGATCTGAACGAGGAAGCGCAGCGTCTCGCACTGCTGTTCGAATCCGCCGGCGACGAAGCACAGGTGCGCGCGCGGCCGATCGCGTGGCAGCCATACGAAGGCGGTTTCCGTTTCGATCAGCACACGCAGGATGGCTGGCGTCCGCTGCACGACGACCTGCTCGGCCCGCGTCAGTGGGAGGGCGGCGTGACCGGCGTGGCGATCAATTATCCGGGTTCGAATTCGCAACCCGATCGCATCGTGTTCGGTACCGAGGCGATCGACGTGCCCGTCGAGGTCACGCTGTTTTCGGCGGCCGGACAGGCGAAGATCGTCAGCACCGGCAATGGCCGCTATGAGGTGCGCTGAGATGCGAATGCGTCGTCGCGGAACATCCCCCGCTCCTTCCCTCTTCCCGATGCGCGCCATCGCGCGCCGGACACAGCGCGGCTTTACGATGATCGAAGTGCTGGTCGCGCTCGCGATCATCGCGGTCGCGCTCGCCGCGTCGCTCCGCGCGGTCGGCAGTCTCGCAACCGGCGAGGCCGATCTCCACCGCCGGCTGCTCGCCGGCTGGAGCGCGGACAACGCACTCGCGCAATTGCGTCTGACGCATGCATGGCCGAACGTCGGCGAAACCAGTTTCGATTGTTCGCAAGGCAATCTGCAATTGCTCTGTACCGAGCATGTGACGGCGACGCCGAATCCGGTGTTTCGCCGTGTCGAAGTGATGGTGACGATGCCTGGGCGCTCCACCAATCTTGCCCAGATGGTCACGGTGGTCGCGAATGAAAACAACCGCTCGCTCTGAGCGCCGCCGCCGCTTCGGCGCGCGCGGCTTCACGCTGATCGAACTGCTGGTCGCGATCGCGATCCTCGCGGTGATCGCGGTGCTGTCGTGGCGCGGGCTCGATCAGATCATCCGCGGCCGCACGACGATCACCAACGCGATGGAAGACGAGCGCGTGTTCGCGCAGCTGTTCGACCAGATGCGCATCGACGCGCGCCAGGCTGCCAGCGACGACGAAGCCGGCGGCGAGGCGGCGATATCGGTGTCAGGCAATACGCTGCAGATTGTGCGGCACATCGTGCTGCCGGCCACGGCGCCGCGTCTGCAGGTCGTGCGTTATCAGATTTCGACCGGGCACGTGGTGCGCTATGCGTCGCCGCCGCTCGGCAATGCAGGCGAATTGCGAAGCGCGCTACATGGCAGCGATGAAGGCTGGAGCGCGGTGCCGCTGATGGGCGGCGTCGGTGCGATCACCGCGCGACTGTACGTGCCGAAGGTCGGCTGGACCACGCAGATGGACGACGTGCAGAGCGCGATAATGGAAGGCGTCAACAATCTGAAGGTGCCGCAGCTCGGCGGTGCGCCGTTGGCGCGCGCGGTGACGGGACTCGAGGTGAGCATCGGCGCGACCTCGCTCGCGCGGCCGATCAAGCGTGTCTTTCTGGTGGGGGAATGAGATGACGTTCTCCTCGTTGTTCAAGCGACGAATTGCAGCGGGTGCGAGTGCGGGCGCGCAAGTTCGCGTCGGTCGCATCGAACGTGCCGGCTGTGCTGGATCTACCCGACGCGATCCGCGATCCGTGCGCGCGCGGCAACGCGGCGCAGCCATCATCAGCGCTTTGCTGGTCGTCGCGCTGTCCGCGATCCTCGTCTCCGGCATGCTGTGGCGCCAGCAGGTGCAGATTCGCCGGATCGAAAACCAGCGGCTGCTGTCGCAGGCGCAATGGGTCGCGCGTGGCGCGCTCGACTGGACGCGGCTGATCTTGCGCTCCGAAGGCGATACGTCGGCGGGCATCACGTACCTGGGCGGCCTGTGGGGCGTGCCGATCGCGAAAACGCGGCTGTCGGACTTTCTTGGCCAGATTGGCGAGGTGCGCGCGGAGGAAGGCGCGGCCACGTATCTGTCCGGCTCGATCGAGGACGCGCAGGCCAAGTTCAATCTGCGCAATCTGGTCGCGAGTCCGGCGCCCGGCGTATTGCAGTTGAGCGCGGAACAGACCGCCGCGTATCAGCGCCTGCTGGTATCGCTCGGGCTGAGCGGGCAGCTCGCCAAAGTGACCGCGCTGCAGATGCGTGCGAGCCTGTCGCGATCGGCGACGCGCTTTCAAACGGGCACGTCGGCCAACGGCGCGGTGCCGGCCAGCGGTGTGCCGGCGGTCAGTGGCGGCGATTCGACGGGCGGCAGCTTCACCAACCAGCCCGGCATCGGCGGCGAGGACGACGACAACCAGCATGTCGCGCCGCTGCTGATGACGAGCATCGATTCGCTGCTCGACATTCCCGGCTATACGCCGGAAATCGTCGCGCGGCTGCGCCCGTTCGTCACCGTGTTGCCGACCATCACCGCGATCAATATGAATACCGCGTCGGCCGAGGTGATCGCGGCCGCCGTCCCAGGTATGGGCTTGTCGCAGGCGCAGGCGCTGGTCGCGCGCCGGCAGACTGTGTTTTTCCGCAACATCGGCGATGTGCAGCTCGCGCTGACCGCCGCCGGCGTGCAATCGGTGTCGATCGATCCGAGCCAGTTCGATGTCAATTCGAGCTACTTCGTGGTCCATGGCAACGTGCAGCACGAGCGCGCGGTCGTCGATCGCACGACGCTCGTGTATCGCGATCCGTTGACTCACACTACGCGTATCGTGCGGGTACAAGACCAACTTTGAACAACGCAATTCACAGAGAGAGTGGCCTTTGAGCACGCTGATCGTTCTACTGCCGCCACGTGATCCGGCGGTGCCATCGCAGGAATGGCAACTGCCCGAGCTGCCGTTCGTCCTGCTCGACAAGAGCGGGCGCTCGCAGCGCGCCGGGCGTTCGTCGCTCGCGCTGCTGCCGCGCGCGAGCACAACGGTACTGATGGTCGCAGCGCGCGACCTGCTGCTGATGCCGGCCTCGCTGCCGCCGCTGCGCGGGCCGAAGCTGCGCCAGGCGCTGCCGAATATCGTCGAGGATCAACTGATCCAGGATCCGCAGACCTGCCATATCGCGGTCGATCCGCAGTCGCTCGCCGATGGCCGGCAACTGCTCGCGGTTATCGATCGGGGCTGGTTCCGCTTTATCTGCGAGGCGTTTACGGGCGCGGGCCATCGCAGCTTGCGCGCGGTGCCGGTCACGCGTTGTCTGCCGCAAGCGCTTGCGGTCGAGACGTCGGCCGAGCTCGCCGAGACGGCCCAGGCACACGAATCGGCGGTAGCTGATGCCGCCGGCGCCACGGCTGAGCTGCCGGGCGACGCGCCGGTGATGGCGCCCGACATGCCGACGGTCATGCCGTTGGTGGCCGCGGTGCTCGGCGCGGTCGTGCAGACGGCGCCAGCGCTGCTGCTGGAAGGCGCGGTCGAACGCACTGTCGAAAGCGGCGTGCCGCGCGTCGAACTCGCGATTGCGCGCGGTCTGCAGGGCGAGGGCTTCGCCGCGCCGGCCGACGCGGTGAACGCGACGCTCATCGCGCTCGCGGGCGCGGCGCCGGTGTCGCTGTACATGCTGACCGAGGTGCCGGGCAACGAGCCGAGCCTCGCCGCGACGAGCCCCGGGCGGCTCGCCGCGCATGTACACGGCGCGAGTCCGTTGCCGTTCGAGCAGCTTGCGCGGCGCGCGCTCGAATGCCGTTTCGATCTGTGCCAGTTCGAGTTCGCGTCGCAGCCGTGGCGGCTCGATCGCGCGACTCTGCGGCGCTTGCGCCTGCCGATCGTGCTCGGGGTCGCTGCGCTGGTCGTCGCCGTTATCGGCGCGAACGTCCAGTGGCTGCTGCTCGCGCGCCAGCGCGACGCGATCAATACGCAGATGACGGAGCTGTTTCTCAACACCTTCCCGAAGACCACGGTCGTGCTGGACGCGCCCGATCAGATGGCGCGCCAGCTGCAGCAGTTGCGCGTCGCGGCGGGCGAACTGTCGCCGGAAGATTTCCTGTCGCTCGCCGATGGCCTCGCGCGCTCGCTGTCACCGCTGCCGGTCAACGGTATTGCCGGACTCGACTATCACGACCATCGTCTCGACGTGACCTTCAAGCCGGAAGTCAAGGTCGACGCCGACTTCACCAAGCGCCTCGCGCGCAACGGGCTGAGCGGCGCGATCGATAGCAGCACCGGCAAGTGGACCATCAGGAACGGACAATGAAAGCTGAACTCGCTCAAACCTGGGCTGCCTTCTGGGGCCAGCGCACCGATCGCGAAAAGGCGCTGCTGACGTGGGGCGGCGGTGCGCTCGCGCTGGTGGTCGCGTGGTCGGTACTGTGGGCGCCGGCGCAGGACGCCCGCTCGCGTCTGAAGGAATCGCTGCCGAGCCTGCAGCGGCAATTCGCGCAAATGACCGCGCAGGCAAACGAGGCGCACGCGCTGTCGGCCGCGGCGCAGGGTGTCGCGCCGACCGGCGCGGCGCTGAAGGATGCGCTTACCGCGTCGCTCGGCGAGCACGGTCTCGCCGCGACGCAGGTGCAGTTCGCCGGCAGCGCGGTGCAGGTACAGATGAAGAACGCGTCGTTTCCCGCATGGACCGCGTGGGTCGACGACGTGCGCCGGCAATTCAAGGTGCAGGTCTCCGAGGCACATATCACCGCATTGAAAGATGACGGCCAGGTGGATCTGACGGTGTCGCTGCAGCCGTCGACCGCAAAATAAGCACGCGCCGTTCGCTACAGGATCTCGCATGAATTACTGGACGTGGCGCCTGCGTAGGGCGCTGCCGTGGCTGGTGGTCGCGGTGCTGTCGGTCGCGGCCGTGATGCTCGCGTTGGCGCCGGCCGCGTGGATTACGCCGCAATTCGCGCGGCAAACGCATGGACACGTGAATCTCGTCGACGCCGAAGGCTCGCTCTGGCACGGCTCGGCGACGCTGATGCTGGCTGCCGGTTCGGACATGAGCACGGCGACGCTGCTGCCCGGCCGGATCGAATGGCATACCGCGTTCTGGCCGCTTTTCACCGGACGCGTACGGATGGTCATGCGGCACAGCGAGGCGATGCCCGACCCGATCACTGTCGATGCGACGCCGCGCGCCGCGACGGTCACGCCCGGTGTACTCGCGGTGCCCGCGTCACTGCTCGCCGGGCTCGGTGCGCCGTTCAATACGCTCGACCTGCAAGGCAACGTGCAGCTTTCGTGGACCGATTGGCGCAGCTTCGATGGCAAAGCGTTCGGCCAGCTGACCGTGATGTTGGACGATGTGAGTTCGCGAGTGTCGCTGGTCAAGCCACTCGGTTCGTACCGGGTGAAGTTTCAGGCGCAAGGTACGTCATCGGCGCTCGATCTGACGACGGTCAAGGGACCGTTGATGCTGAACGGCAGCGGCACGGTGTCCGCCGCGTCGACGTCGTTTCGTGGCACCGCGAGCGCCGCGCCGGAACAGCACGATAATCTCGCCGGATTGCTGAATCTGCTGGGCCGGCCGAGCGGGCCGGATACGGTGACGCTCACATTCGTGCATTGAGCAGCGTGGATGCGCGCGCGGCACACGTAGCATGATTAAAAAAAGAGGCATGGCCGCGGGCTCGCGGTCATGCCTCTTTTGCTTGGTACGGCGTGATCTTGCGTTGCCGTTATTGCGCGACCGGCATTGCGGCCATTGCCGCGCTAGCGCGTGCATCGTTCGCGTTCGTCCTTGCGGCTGCCGCCGGTGCGGCCGTAGCAGCGGGCGCCGATGCCGGCAGCGGCCCGGGCGCGGCGACATCACCCGTCTCGCGGTTCATCTGCGCGACATCCCAGCCACCGCCGAGCGCCTTCACGAGCCCCACCGACGACACCATCCGCTCCCCCGCGATGCTCTCGAGCTTCTGCTCGGCTGTGAACGCGGTGGTCTGCGCGGTCAGCACGTTGACGTAGCCGACCGTGCCAGCCTTGTATTCGTTCGTGACGATCGTGAGCGCCTGACGCGCCGAGTCGACGGCCTGCCTCTGCACGACGATTTCCTGTTCAAGGATGCGCAGCGACGCAAGGTTGTCTTCCACGTCCTGAAACGCGGCGAGCACGGTCTGGCGATAGGTCGCGACATCCGCGTCGTAGGTGGCGCGCGCGGCGTCGGTTTGCGCTTTGCGCAGGCCGGCGTCGAAGATCGTCGCGGCGAGTTGCGGACCGAGCGTCCAGAAGCGCGACGGCGCGGTCAGCAGTTGCGAGAACACCGAGTTCTCGAAGCCGCCGGTTGCGGAGAGTGTCAGCGACGGGAAGAACGCGGCGATTGCCACGCCGATCTGCTCGTTCGCCGCCGCGGCCTTGCGTTCCGCCGAGGCGATGTCCGGACGCCGCTCGAGCAGCGCGGACGGCATTTGCGGGGGCACAGCGGGCGGTGTCGCGGTGAGCGGCATCGGCGGCAGCGAGAATATCGACGCGGGCACGCCGATCAGCACGGCGATTGCGTGCTCGTCCTGCGCGCGCTGGACACCGTTGTCGATTGCGGCGGCTTGCGCCGATTGCAGTTGCGTTTGCGCCTGGATTACGTCAGAGCGCGCCGCGACACCCGCCGCGTACTGGTTCTGCGTGAGCTGCAACGAACGTTGATAGGCGGCGACGGTGTCGTCGAGCAGACGTTGCGTGGAGTCGAGCGAGCGCAGCGAGAAGTACGTCTGCGCCAACGTGGCCTGAGCGGACAGGCGGGCGTTCGCGAGGTCGGCGGCGGCGCCCTGCTGGCCGGCCTTCTGCGCATTCACCGTGCGCGTGACCGAACCCCACAGGTCCGGCTCCCAGCTCGCATCGAGTTGCACGTCATAGCTGTTGGTAATGCCCGCGCGCCGTGTCGGGGTGCTCGAGTTGCCGGTGGACGCTACGCCGCTGCCGGAACGCGTCGCTCCCGCCGATGCGCCGATCGTCGGGAAGTATGCGGCGCGCGCCTCGCCGACGAGCGCACGCGCCTGCCGGTAGTTCGCCGCGAATTGCGCGATGGTCTGGTTCGCCGCGTTGAGTTTGTCTTCGAGTTCGTTGAGCTTCGGGTCTTCGTAGATGGCCCACCAGTCGCCGCGATCGTGCTGATCGGACGGTTCGGCGACCTTCCAGCCGGGCGCGGCTTCCTTGAACGACGCGGGGATTTCGGTGGCCGGCCGCTGATAGTTGGGACCGACCGCGCAGGCGGCGATGAGCGTCGCGCAAGCGGCGCTCACGGCGAGAGTCAGGACGCGCGGCGCAAACGGCCGCGCGCGCGAGATTTGATCAGACTGCATGCATTGAATTCCTTCTGGACGCCGCGTTGCGGCCGACAGCGACGCCACCGCCCGGGCGAGATCTTGGTCTGCCGGAATGTTAGCGTATGAGCCCGCGCGAACACGTGAACGCGGGAAACTGAAAGGTTAATGTGCGGATGCGCGCAGGTGTGTTACTGGCGAGCACGTGATGGTTACGCGTTGTTACTGCGCGCCGCCGGGGTGGCCGCGCATCAGGCGGCCGATGGGCTGGAACGGATCGGATGGAATGGATGCAACGAACTCGCGCGCTAAAGCTGCTCTTTGAGCCAGCGCTATCGAGCCACGCGTTAAAGCCGTGAATCGGCGGATTTGTTTTGCTGGCCCTGACGGCGTGCCAGCTTGCCGGCGGCCGCCCGGCATGACGCACCACCGCGTGCCTGGCAGGCGGTGCCGGCTATCGCGTTGGATGTGCTGGCCGGGTTGCCTGGGTTGACCGCATTGATCGCCGAAGCGGCAATATTTTTCGCGGCGACAGTAAAGCCTGGCTGAAGCACGTCCTCTTCAGGCAGCGCGGGGGCAAGTGCGATCGTGCCGTTTCCCACCACGACTGCCGCCTTCTTCGCACGCTTCGTCTGGCGCCGATGCTCGACCCAAGCGAGCAGTGCAACAGCCACCGATCCACCCGGCAGCACGATCAGCCCGGCGAACAGTGCGAGCTTCCACCAGCGATACGGGCCGCGAAAGCTGTTGACAGCGGAATCGGTGAGTGAGCGGCTCAGGCCGCCAAGCGTGTTTTTGAGGTACAGCATCGGAGGGAATCCTGTTTTCGCGCGTCGCGGGCGCGACGTGCGGACGATCGGTCAGAACATGGTCTCGAATGGCGCATTACGCGCGAAACTCGTTGCCGAAGATAATATTGACTATGCAATCAAATTTCAAGATACTGTCGCGCATTCGGGGTCCAACTGTTGTTTTTTGAACTATCGATATGTCGTGGCAATGAAATTTGATTTGTCTGCTTAGGTAGTTACACTTCGTTTCTGTTTGTGGATGTGGCGGATACCCGATGGCCGATGGTCCATACAAAGCGGACGAGATCGAACTCACGACGAGTCTCGGTTATTACCTGACGAAAGCCCGTAACGTGCTGGTCGAGCGCACGGACCGCGCGGTTAAACCGCTCGGGCTGACCGCGCAGCAGATCGGCGTGATCCTGATGCTGTCGTCGCGGCGCGCGAGCACGCCGTTCGAACTTTCGCGCGCGATGTCGTACGACAGCGGCTCGATGACGCGTCTGCTCGACCGCCTTGAAAAGAAAGGCTTTATCGTGCGCTCACGCAGCAGCGACGACCGGCGCATGGTGAAGCTGGAATTGACGCAGCAAGGGCACGACGCGGCGCGCGAATTACCTCGCCTTGGCGCGGCGGTGCTGAATGAGCAACTGCGCGGCTTCACCGCTGATGACCATGCAACGCTGGTTCACCTGCTCAGTCGTTTTATCGCGAACGGCCTGGATGGCGGGGCCGGCATGTGCGGGGGACTCGCGCAGCAGGTGGATGAACCGGAAGCATCATCCGGGAAGGCAGTACCGCCGGAAGGCAGCGACGCTTAACGGCAACGCAATAACAGACCCACAACGAGGCGCTATTTGAAATGCGCCATTGTTTTGAGATATCTGTCTGGGCAGAGGGTGTTCCGGCATGTAAGCGCCATGTTTGCTATGCGTGATAAAGCTGCCGCGACAAGCTTTCCCGACTGAGGAGAACAATCTATGGATGCTACGGCTTCCAACGCCGTGCCGCCCGCGGCCGAGCCCGCCCCGCTGCAAGGCGGCGCGCTCGCGCTGCTGACCGTCGGACTCGCGCTCGGCACCTTCATGGAGGTGCTCGACACCTCGATCGCGAACGTTGCGGTGCCGACGATTTCCGGCAGCCTCGGCGTCGCCGCGAGCCAGGGCACATGGGTGATTTCGTCGTATTCGGTCGCCTCGGCGATCGCCGTGCCGCTGACTGGCTGGCTCGCGCGACGGGTTGGCGAGGTGCGCCTTTTCACGTTGTCGGTACTGCTCTTCACGATCGCGTCGGCGCTGTGCGGCTTCGCGCACAACTTCGAATCGCTGATCGCATTCCGGCTCGTGCAAGGGCTCGTGTCCGGGCCGATGGTGCCGCTGTCGCAGACGATCCTGATGCGCTCCTACCCGCCCGCGAAGCGCGGGCTTGCGCTCGGTTTATGGGCGATGACCGTGATCTGCGCACCGATTTTCGGCCCGGTGATGGGCGGCTATATCACCGATAACTTCACGTGGCCGTGGATCTTCTACATCAACGTGCCGATCGGCCTGTTCTCCGCGTTCTGCTCCTATCTGCTGCTGCGCGGACGCGAGACGCGGACCACGCGGCAACGCATCGACCTGGTCGGCCTCGTGCTACTCGTGACCGGCGTGTCGTGTCTGCAGATGATGCTCGACCTCGGCAAGGACCGCGACTGGTTCAACTCGACCTTCATCGTGACGCTCACGGTGATCGCGATCGTCGCGATTGCGTTCCTGCTCGTGTGGGAGTTGACGGAGAAAGAGCCGATCGTCGATCTGTCGTTGTTCAAGGATCGCAACTTCGCGCTGGGTGTCGTGATCATCTCGTTCGGCTTTATGGCCTTTTTCGGTTCGGTGGTGATCTTCCCGTTGTGGCTGCAAACGGTGATGGGCTACACCGCTGGACTCGCGGGTCTGGCGACCGCGCCGGTCGGCCTGCTCGCGTTGTTTCTGTCGCCGATGATCGGCAAGAACATGCATCGGTTGAATCTGCGGATGGTCGCGAGCTTCGCGTTCATCGTGTTCGCGATCGTGTCGTTGTGGAACTCGACGTTTACGCTCGATGTGCCGTTCGGCCAGGTGGTCCTGCCGCGGCTCGTGCAGGGCATCGGCGTTGCCTGTTTCTTCGTGCCGATGACGACGATCACGCTCTCGAGCGTGCCCGACGAACGGCTCGCAAGCGCGTCGGGTTTGTCGAACTTCTTCCGCACACTGTCCGGCGCGATCGGCACCGCGATCAGCACGACGTTCTGGGAGAACGACACGATCTACCATCACGCGATGCTCGTCGATTCGGTCAACGCGTATTCATCGAACACCAACGCATATACGAATGCACTCGCCGGCGCCGGATTCACCGGCGACAGCCTGACCGCGCAGTTGAATCAGGTGGTGACCAGTCAGGCTTATATGTTGGCCACCAACGACTTCTTCCGTATTTCGTGCGTGGCGTTCGTGGTGCTGGCGATACTGGTGTGGATCACGAAACCGCGCAAGGGCGCTGGGCCTTCGATGGGCCACTGACGAGAACTACTGCGACATCGCTTCGCCATTCGGCGCCGTGGCCGGCTTGCCGGGCATCACTTCCGGGTGCGTCGCATCGGGCTCGGCTTGCGATGGCGCGGCGCCAGCTTGCGCGGTACTGGCACCCGTGCCCCTCACATACTGCTTGAAATCGGCCCCCGCTTCCCACGGATTCGGTTTGCAGCCGAGCGAACCATCGCAATGCGCGGAAAAGCCGATCGTCGCGGTGCCATCGGGATTCACGGCGCGGGTGATCTGATACGCGAGCGCACGCTTGCCGCCATCGGGACCGGCCGTCTGGATCAGCGACTCAGTGGCGATTTCGATCTTGTACTTCGAATGACTCGATACCCACGATTGCGCGCGTTGCCACCACAGATCGCATTCGGCCTTGCTCGAACACGTCAACGGTTTGGTCGCGATCTGCATGACATCGGGATCGACCTGCCCCTGGGTCGCGCACCCTGCCGTCGCTGTCAGGCACAGCGCCGCTAACAGAGCCTTGTTCTTCACGTCGATACCTCCCGCTGTGGAGCGTGTCATGTCAGTTTGGACTACGGCGTCGAGGCGGTGTTTCATCCAGATCAGAGAATCGCGAGCACGCGCGGAGAATTTGCCGATTCGTCGCGAGCCTCTGCAATCGTGCACGTAGAGCTTACCTGCGCGCTATCCACGCGAGTTGCCGTGGCAAAGAAAAAGCGGCCACGTGGGCCGCTTTTACCTATCACGATGTACTCGCGGTGCTAACGTGCGGTCACTCAGACGCTGAAGCGATTGAGCGTATACGCGCGATACGCAGCCACGAATGCATCGAACGAACCGACCTCCTCGCGTTCGAGCTTCGCCTGTTCGTCGAGCGACTTCGCGGCGAGGTCGGTGAACGCCTCGGTTTGCGCGGCATCGAGCGGATGCGCGCGGAAATATGCGGCATGCGCCTGGCTTTGCGCGAGACCGAACGCGATAAAACTCTGCTGCTTGTCGCGCATTGTTTGCAGTACGCGCGCTGACGGCGTCAGCGATACGTCCGCGAGCTTCGCGCGTTGCGCGAGAACCGCGCGCGCGTGTTCGTCGCCGCCTCGCAGACTGTCCAGCACAGTAGCAGCCGCGTCGATTTTGACGAGTAGTTCGTTGGCCCAGTCGAGCATCGCGACCGGCTTGCCATCGCGGATCAGTTCAAGCCCGGGCTTGCGGCCTTCCATCGTCACGCGGCCGAAGTTCTGGTTCGCTTCCGCATATGCGGGCGGCGGCAGCGGCGCGCTATCGTCGAGTGCGCATACGAGCAGATAGGCGTCGAGAAAGCGCGATGTCTCGAGCGAAATACCGGTCGGCTCGAACGGATCGATGTCCATGCAACGCACTTCGACGTATTGCACGCCGCGCGCGGCGAGCGCATGCAATGGCCGTTCGCCCGGATACGTGACGCGCTTCGGCCGGATCGTCGAATAGAACTCGTTTTCGATCTGCAGCACGTTGGTGTTGATCTGCACCCACTCGCCGTTACGTTGCGTGCCGATCTGCTCGTAGGCCGGATACGGCTGGCTGACCGCTTTCGCGAGTGCGTCGAGATAACCGGGCAGCGTGTCGTAGTCCGCGTGCAGCGCCGCTTGCGCGGTCGTGTTCGAATAGCCGAGGTCGCTCATGCGCAGGCTCGTCGCGTATGGGCGATACAGCGTGTCGGCATCGAACGTGTCGAGCGTGTGTGAGCGATCGCGCAGGAAGCGCCGATCGAGCGCCGGCGATGCGCCGAACAGATACATCAGCAGCCAGTTGGTGCGGCGGAAATTGCGGATCAGCGCGAGGTAGCGGTCGGACTGGAAATCGACCGCGTTCGCGGTGGATTGCTGATCGGCGTGCAGCAGTCGCCACACCTCTTCGTTCAGCGAATAGTTGTAGTGGATGCCGGCAATGCACTGCATCGTGCGTCCATAGCGCAGCGCAAGACCGATCCGGTACACGTACTTGAGTTTGCCGATGTTCGACGTACCGTAGTTCGCGATCGGAATGCCGTCGTCGGTGGCGGGCAACAGACCCGGCATCGAGTTGTTCCACAGGATCTCGTCGCCGAGCCGTGCGTAGACGAAGCGATGCAGCGTGTCGAGTTGCGCGAGGGTGTCGGCGACGTCCTGCTCGGCCGGCGTGATCAGTTCGAGCAGCGCTTCGGAGTAGTCGGTGGTCAGCGACGGATGCGTGAGCGCCGAGCCGAGCGCACGCGGATGAGGAGACATCGCAAGCTGGCCGTCGTGCGTGACGCGCAGGCTTTCCTTTTCGATGCCGCGCAGGCCGCGCGTCAGCACATCGCGCTGCGGTCCTGAGTTCAGCACGGACAGGCGGTGCGAAAACGCGTCGGTCGTGCGGGAAGATTTCGTGTTTGGCATTGATGCGAGTCGCGCGTTGCCGGCCGCTCGCTATGTATCGCCCGATGTTTCGCTGGCGATACGGTGCGACGGTGCGGCGACAACGTTCGGCGGAATTTTCAGTAGCGGGCACTTTAACACCTCGCCAGAACGGCTGCTTGCGGCCCCTTCGGCGGGGTGTCGGCGCTGGTCTGTCCGCGCTGCGACTCGTCTGTTTCCGCGCCGCGAAGCCGCGTGACCGGGGTGATCGGTGTGAAGATTCGCGTGGGTGTCGCGCGCTTCGGAATTACATCAGATGAGTTGCCGTGCACGGCAACATGCCGCTTGCCTGGCGCATTGTGACAACGGCAATCATCCGCCGCGCGCCGCGCCCGCGCGATCCGCGATCTCGTTCCACAGATGCATCGCCGCATACGCGCGGTACGGCCGCCACGCATCGGTACGGCTGCGCTGCTGCGTGGGCCGCACGAGCAGCGGATCGCGCGCGGTGATCGACTGCATCAGCACGAGATCCGCTGCGGGCCACGCGTCCGGGTCGCGCCATGCGCGCATTGCGACATACTCGACGGTCCATGGACCGATGCCCGCGAGCGCGAGCAACCCGGCGCGCAATCCCGTTGCGTCGACGGCGTCGCTATCGAGTGGCACGTCGCCGCTTGCGACCGCGCGTGCGAAACCCTGTAACGCGGCTACGCGTTTACCCGGCATGCCGATTTTCGCGAGATCGACTTCCGCGAGCGCGGCCGGCGTCGGGAAACGCCACGCGGTGTTGTCGTGCGGATGTCCGTCGATGCGCTCGCCCGCGCGCTGCACGAGCCGCCCGATGATCGTCGTCGCGGCCTTCACGCTGACCTGTTGACCGACGATCGCGCGTACCACCAGCTCGAAGCCGGACCACGCGCCCGGCACGCGCAGGCCGGGCACTGCCTCGACGAGCGGCGCGAGCCACGGGTCCGCGGCCAGTCCGGCGGCGATCTTCTTCGGATCGGCGTGCAGGTCGAACATCTTCGCGATGTGCGCGGCGAGTGCGTCGGCATGACGGCTCACCGGCCCCTCGATGCTCGCGACGATGCAGCGCTTGCGCGGATGCAGCCGCACGCTCAGCGTGCCGCTGTCGTCGTTCCAGTCGATCGCGCGGCGATACGCGCCGTCCTCGACGGCCTCGACGCCGGGCGTCGCGCGCCCGCTGAAAAAGCGCAGCAGGCGCGGCCAGTCGAACGGCGGTTTGAATGGCAGTTCAAGAGTTGCAACGTCGTTAAGCGTGCTCACGCGGCGTGATCCAGTGGGGTGCTGTGATTGGTGGTCTTGGAGGCGCCCGCTTCGGCCCGGGCTGATTGGTGGTGCTCGGGTTGTCTCGATGAAGCGCCTGAGCCGCCACCGACATGCTGCGCTTCGTTGTCGAGCAACGCGGCCTTGCGTGGCAGCCCCCAGCGATAGCCGGCGAGCGCTCCGCCCTTTTGCACGACGCGATGGCAAGGAATCGCCAGCGCGACCGGATTCGTCGCGCACGCGCTTGCCACCGCGCGCACCGCGCGCGGCGAGCCGACGGCCTCGGCGATCTGCGAATAGCTGCGCGTCTCGCCGTACGGAATGCGCCGCAGCGCATCCCACACCCGCTGCTTGAACGCGGTCGACGCGATATCGAGCGGTAGATCGAAGTCCTGGCGGGTGCCGCGCAGATAAGCGTCGATTTGCGCGACGAACGGTGCGAGCTGACCGGCGTCTTCGCGCAGCTCGGCGTTCGCGAACTCTCCGCGCAGTTCGTCGATCAGCGGCGTCGCATCGTCGCCGAAACCGATCTTGCAGATGCCCTTGTCGGTCGCTGCCACCAGCACGAAGCCTAGCGGGGTCGGCGCGCTCGCATAGCGCACGGTGAGCCCCGCGCCCTTGCGGCGATACGCGGACGGCGCCATGCCGAGTTCGGCCGGCGCGCTGTCGTACATCCGCGACGGCGAGCCGAAGCCCGCGTCGAGCGTCGCGCGCGTGACATCGGCGCCGCCCTTCAGCGCGTCGCGCAATGCCGCGCCACGCTGCGCGGCCTGGTACTGACGCGGCGACACGCCCACCACCCGCTTGAACAGGCGCTGCAGATGAAACGGGCTCACATGCACGGCGTCGCTCAACTGAGCGAGCGTGAGACGTTGCTGCGGATCGGCGTCGAGCGCTGCGCACGCGCGATTGACGATGTCCAGCTCGCGCGGCAGGCCACCAGGCTGGCAGCGCTTGCAGTCGCGATAGCCCGCGGCGCGCGCGGTGTCGGCATCGGCAAAGAACGCGACGTTTTCGCGGCGCGGCTGGCGTGATGCGCACGACGGCCGGCAGAACACGCCGGTCGTCTTCACCGCGTAAAAGAACGCGCCGTCGGCCTCGCGATCGCGGAGCGTGACCGCGTCCCAGCGGTCGTCGTCGCTACCCCAGTGGGCGGCATCGGTGTCGGCGACTGTCGTGGTGGTACGGCGGTCGGCGGAATGACGGGTGATCTTCATGATGATCCTGTGGGCCCACATGGGGCAGGCTATGTCGATGCATATCAATGTAGGCCCGATGCCGACACACTACGCCCCGCTTCTTGCGCTGTCATTCCGACTGGTTTGTCCTCACAGTCTGTGGGGTCAAAACCCGGAAAATCGCTGTTTGAGCTCGTGAAAAGCTCTGCAAAACGCCCGCCGGCCGGGCGTTTTGCCCCAAACGGCGATAATTTCGCAAGATATCGGGTTTTCCCTTAAAAAGTTATTGCGTCGCACCAAGCCGATGTGTATATTAGGAACTGTCTCCTCCATGTCTCCTCCTGATATGGATTCAGCCCGCTCCAATTGAGCGGGCTTTTTTTTGCCCGCGTTTCCCTCGTGTTATTCCCGTTTCGTGCTCCGTTTGTGGATTACGCGCAGCCCCCCCCCCCGC
>Ga0310811_10005581_pt1 | contig 15950 bp, 12 predicted proteins | sample YCmetagenome_FD_207642 | JGI IMG/M metagenome (GOLD analysis project Ga0310811, IMG submission 207642) | Soil microbial communities from experimental microcosm in Duke University, North Carolina, United States - YC | ecosystem: Engineered > Artificial ecosystem > Soil microcosm > Unclassified ...
CGCTGCGGCGCTTCCTGTCATACCTGCCGAGCCACAACGGCGAACTGCCGCCCGCCGCGCCGGTGACGGAAGGCTCGGGCGACGGCCAGGAGGGCATCCTCGAAATCCTGCCTGAGAAGCGCACCCAAGTTTACAACATGAAGAAGATCATCGAGATCATCTTCGATCGCGGCAGCTTCTTCGAGCTCAAGTCCCGGTTCGGCAAGCCGGTGGTCGTCGGGCTGGCGCGCCTCAACGGACAATCGGTCGGCGTCATCGCCAACAACCCGGCGGTCGGCGGCGGCGCGCTCTCGGCGGACGCCTGCCGCAAATGTGTCGACTTCACCGTGCTGTGCGACAGCTTCAACATCCCGCTGGTACGCATCATGGACACGCCTGGCTTCGTCGTCGGCCTTGAGGCCGAACGGCGCGGCGCGCCCGGCCACATCATGAATTTCATGAACGCGACCTGCCTCACCACCGTGCCGCAAATCACGCTGATTGCGCGTAAGGCCTACGGCCGCGCTTACGTCGCCATGGGCGGCGGCGCGCACAACGACACGCTTGTCGCCTGGCCGATGGCGGAAGTCAGCTTCATGGATCCGGTGTTCGCAACCAATATCGTGCACAACCTGTCCGCGGGCCAGGAAGGGTTCGAGGACGCCCTCGCCCACATCCAGAAGGATCTCGAGATCTGGGACATGGCCCGCATCTTCTCCGCGCACGACGTCATCAAGCCGCAGGAGACGCGCTCCTTCATGATCCGGATGTTCGAGGTCCACCGCCGCCGCCGCTCCGGCGGGCTGGGACAACATCTGATGCGCACCTGGCCCACCAGCTACTGAGACCCTTCAATGACTGACGACATCATTGCCCAGGCGCGGGCCGCGGGCCGTAACGCGCTCGATGAAGCGTCCGGCAAGACCTTGCTTGAATCGTTCGGCATCCGCGTGCCGCGATCGGCGGTCGTCGCCGATGCGAACGCGGCCGCGACTGGCCTCGGCGGCTTGCGGCCGCCCTTCGCCGTCAAGGTCGTTTCACGCGAGATCCTGCACAAGTCGGACGCTGGCGGCGTGACACTGAACGTCGCGGATGCGGCCGGCGTGGCCGCGGCCATTGCGCAGATGGCGAAGAAGCCGGGCATCGCCGGCAAGCCCGTCGACGGTTGGCTGGTCGAAGAGATGATTCCGGCGGGCCGCGAAATCGTCATCGGCGGGATCGTTGATCCAAAATTCGGCCCTATGGTCATGGTCGGCCTCGGCGGCATCTTCATCGAGGTGCTCAAGGACGTCGCCTTCCGCATCTGTCCGATCACGCGCACCGAAGCGCAGGAGATGCTGGCGGAGCTCAAGAGCGCCGCTCTTCTCGACGGCGTGCGCGGTCAGGCCGCCGTCGACAAGCAGGCGCTGATCGACATCGTCATGAAGGTCGCCGGTCCGGACGGCATGATGATGCAGATCATGGATCGCGTCGCCGAGATCGATCTCAATCCCATCATCGTGTCTGAAGCCGGCGCGGTGGCCGCCGATGCGCGTTTCGTGCTCGCGGATGCGCCGGTGGCAACCGCCGCAAAGGCTCCGCCCTCACGGCTGTCGGCTCTGGAGACGTTCAAGCCCCTGTTCGAGCCGAAAACCGTCGCCGTCCTCGGCGCGTCGACCAAGGACGTCGCCATCGCGAACACTTTCATCCGGCGCATGAAGAGCTTCGGATATAAGGGCGATATCTATCCGATTCATCCGAGCGCGCCCGAGATCGAGGGGCTGAAGGCCTATCGCGGCCTTGGCGAAACACCGCAGCCCGTGGACTATGCCTACGTCGCCATCGGCGCCGAGCGCATCCCCGACGCCGTCGGCGTCGCCAACGGTCGTTGCCGCATCGCGCAGGTGATCTCGTCCGGCTTTGCCGAGGTCGCCGGCGGCGAGGCGCTCGAGCGCAAGCTGATCGAGAAGGCGCGCGCCGCATCGGTGCGCGTGCTCGGGCCGAACACACTTGGCGCCTATTCACCGCGCGGTGGCCTCACCTTTCCGCAGAACGCCCCGAAAGAAGTGGGCACTGTCGGGATCATCGCGCAATCCGGCGGTCTTTCCACGGATATCATCAAGCGGGGCGAATGGCGCGGCCTGCGCTACAGCGGCCTCGTGACCATCGGCAACAGCGCCGACGTCGCGCCGCATGAGCTCGTCGAATATTACCTCGAAGATCCGCAGACGAAGGTGATCGGTCTTTACCTCGAGGACATCAAGAGCGGCCGCGCCTTCTTCGATCTGCTGCGCTCGCCGAAGGCCACCAAGCCAATCGTCATCCTCAAAGGCGGCCGCTCCAGCCAGGGGCGGCTCGCGGCTGCCTCGCATACCGGCGCGCTGGCCGGCGACGAGCGCGCCTGGGAGGCTCTGCCGCACCAGCTCCCGGTCGCGACGGTGCCGACCGTCGACGAGTTTCTCGATGCGCTGCTGGCGCTGCAGTATCTGACGCCGCGCCCCGACAAGCCGACGCATGCGGTCACGCTCTTCGGCAACGGCGGGGGCTCGAGCGTGCTCGGCAGCGACGCCTTCGCCGATGCCGGACTCAGCGTAATGCCGTTTGACGCGGTCACGCGTGAGCGCCTGGACGCGCTGAAGCTGCCGCCCGGCAGCAGCGCGGTCAATCCGATCGATACTCCGGTTCGGACGCTGCAGGAGAAAGACGGCTGGATCGCCGGTGAAATCCTCGACATCGTCTACGAGTCCGCCAAGCCCGATGCGGTGGCCATGCATCTCAACCTTGCGGCCTTCGTCGGGCGCGGCGCGGTCGACCCACTCGACAACCTGCTTGCCGTGATCGAGCAGACCCAGAAGAAATGGGGCGGTGTCGGGCACTTTGTGCTCGCGCTGCGCAGCGACGGATCGCCGGAGCTCGACGAGAAGAAGCGCGGCTACCGCGCCAAGGCGTCGGCGGTCGGCGTACCCGTGTTCGACGAAATCCCGCAGATGGCCAAGGCGCTGGCGGTCGTCGGGCACATCGAGAGGCGCTTCGCGGCGCAGGCGAAGTGAGCGGCTTTACTTCAGGCCTGTCCGCGTCTTGAACGAAGCGACTTGCTCCGGCGTGAAGCACGACATGCGGATGTCGCGCAGATAAGGGCCGAAGGCATCGTCGATCTCTTTGCCGAACTTGGCGAAGATTTCCGCGATGTAGAGGTCGTGGCGGATGAGCGACTGCGCCATCGTCACCACTGGCGGGCAGCTCGTATGCGCGGCGAGAACCTCGCCTTCCATGTTGGCGGTCAGCATCTTCTCGTGGTCGACCGCGATGGTGAATAGATTGTCCGCCGTGCCCATGCGTGTCCCGTCGCTTTCGTGCACGTAGATGCGGCATTGATCGTTGAAGCGGAACTCGTCGGCGTCCTTGCCGAACAAGACCACGATCAATGCCACGCCGCGTTCGGCCGCCTTTCGCAGAGACGCCTTGTGCCGGCGGATGACGTCATCGGCCGCCTTGATCCAGATAGCGTGGCTGCTCTCGGCGATCATCGACTCGATCTTGTCCTGCACCGCCATGTCGCCATGCGTCATCCAGACATGATAATCCGGCTCGGTCGGCGTCAGCGCCGCCAGCCTTCCCGACAGATCGTTGCAAAGCGAACTGGTTTGCCGCGAAATCGCCTCGAACAGGGCCTTCGGCGGGGCGGCAACGTAGCGCAGCGGCTCCTCATTGACGGGTAGCACGGCGCCGCGCTGCGCTAACGCCTCCAGCGCCGCATACGTATTCGCACGAGGAACGCCGGCGGCCTTCGCCACCTCGTAGGCAGTCGCCGGGCTCGACTTCAGAAGCTGCACGTAAATGCGGGCCTCGTAATCGGTGAAGCCGAGCTCGCGCAGTCCGGCGAGGATCTCCTTGTTCGCCGTCTGGATATGGCCGACTCTGGTAACGACCATCACCCCTCCTCTATCGTCACGCAGCCGACGCTAACAGACCGTCGAGACGCTGATCAATGAACCCGGTCGAGACATCGCCGGCAGCGAAGACCTCATCCTGCAGGCAGGCGACCAGGAAATCGCGGTTGTTGCGAATGCCCTCGATCTCGAAGGCCCGCAGCGCCTGCGCGAGCTTGTCGCGCGCCTGATCGCGGGTCGGCGCCTGTGCGATCACCTTGGCGATCATCGGATCGTAGAACGGCGTGACCGTGTCGCCTTCGCGATACCCGGCATCGACGCGTAGTCCTTCTGCGCTCGGCAACCGGAAGCGTTCGAGCTTGCCGGGGAACGGCATGAAATTCTTCGCCGGATTTTCCGCGTAGATGCGCGCCTCGATGGCGTGCCCGGTCGGCTCGATCGCCGCCTGCGCAATCGGGCTTAAGCTGCCGCGCGCGAGCTCAATTTGCATCGCCACGAGATCGCGGCCGGTCAACATTTCCGTGACCGGGTGTTCGACCTGAATACGCGTGTTCATTTCCAGGAAGTAGTACTCGAAAGTGCCGGCATCGACCACGAATTCCACGGTGCCCGCACCGCGGTAACGCGTCGCCTGGCAGAGCGAGACCGCGTCGGCCGCCATGCGGTCGCGCACCCTGGCCGGCAGCCGCGGCGCCGGGCTTTCCTCAATGACTTTCTGATAGCGCCGCTGCAACGAACAATCGCGCTCATAAAGATGGATGGCGGTGCCGTCGCCGAAGCCGAACACCTGCATCTCGACGTGGCGCGCCTTGGCGATGAATCGTTCGAGGAAGACGGCGCCGTCGCCGAAGGCCTTCGCCGCCATCGACTGGGTCGCGACGGCGAGTTCGCGCAGTTGCTCCGGACGATCGACCCGGCGCATGCCGATGCCGCCGCCGCCGGCCGAGGCCTTCACCAGCAGCGGATAACCGACCGTCTCCGCCGCCTGCTCCAGTCCGTCGAGCTCATCGAGCTCGAAACGACGGCTGCCCGGTACTACGGGAACGCCGGCGCGGCTGGCGATGTCGCGCGCGCGCTGCTTGTCGCCCATGTCGCGGATGGTCTGCGGGTCCGGCCCGATGAAAACAAGTCCGGCGGCGCCGACCGCTTCGGCGAAAGCGGCATTTTCCGAGAGGAAGCCGTAGCCGGGGTGCACGGCGCCGGCACCACTCTCAGCGGCCACCGAGAGCAAACGGTCGACACGCAAATAGCTGTCCTGGGCCCGCGGGCCGCCGACCGGGTAAGCTTGGTCGGCTTCGCCGACATGGGCAAGGGTCGCGTCCGCCTCGGAATAGATCGACACCGATTTCAGGCTGAGACGGCGGCAAGAGGCGATGACGCGGCGGGCGATTTCGCCGCGATTGGCAATCAGGACTTTATCGAACGCCGGCATCAGACTTCGAGCCGCACGACCACGGTCCCTTCCGAGACCACGGCGCCCTCGGCCACCAGGATTTCCTTGACGGTACCTGCTTCCGGCGCCGACACCGGAATCTCCATCTTCATCGATTCGAGGATGAGGAGCGTGGCGTCCTCCCCCACCACGTCGCCAAGCTTGGCGACAATCTTCCAGACATTGCCGGTAATCTCGGTTTTCACGTCAACGACGGCCCACCATAGCCCGACCGACTTAGTTGTTGCAATCGCTACTACTAATCTGGTTTTGTGCCGACCTGACGCAGAGGTTCGCCGATGTCGGAGATTGGCCGTCTATTTACAACCGCGGAGGCCGGGGCCTACCGGGGCTTGCCGCGCACGTTGCGGATCCTGGCCGAGAATACGCTGCGCAACGGGTATCGGGACGACACGCTCGCCATTCTCGAACGCAAGCCGGCACCGCTGAGGCTGCGGCCGACGCGGCTCGTGATGCAGGACTTGCTCGCCGTTCCTCTGCTCGCCGACCTTGCCTCTCTCCGCGACGAGCTTGCCAAGCGACAGGTCGATCCGGGACGGGTCAATCCGCAACTTCCGACCGACCTTGTCATCGATCACTCTATGACGGTCGAGCATTTTGGCAGTCCGGATGCCCGCCGTCTCAATGAAGAACGGGAAATCCTGATCAACCGCGAACGGTTCGCGTTCCTCCGCTGGTGCGGGCGCGGTTTCGAGAATCTCCGTATCATTCCGCCAGGCAACGGCATCGTTCACCAGATCAATCTCGAACAGCTCGCGACCGGTGTCGTCGCAGAATCGAATGACGGTCCCGAGCGTCTGTATCCGGAATTCGTGATCGGCAACGACAGCCACACGCCGATGATCAACGGGCTGGGCGTCCTTGGCTGGGGTGTCGGCGGTCTCGAAGCCGAAATCGTGCTGCTCGGACGACCACTCGAAATCATCGCGCCGAAGGTCGTCGGCGTGCGGCTCGAGGGGCGACTGCGTGGTACGGCGACCGCGACTGACTTAGCGCTTTATCTGACGGAGCGCCTTCGCAAGGCGGATGTCGTCGATCAGTTTGTCGAATTTTTCGGCCCCGGTCTCGCTGAGCTCTCGGTGTCCGACCGCGCTACCGCATCCAACATGGCGCCCGAATACGGTGCCACCTGCGCGTACTTCCCGATCGACCAACGCTCGCTCGATTATCTGGACCGATACGGGCGACCGCGAGACCTGATTGAACGAGTCGAACGGATGGCGCGTGGCCTCGAACTCTGGAACGACGGCAGCGAAGGCATGGCCTTCGACCGCGTCATCGAGGTTGACCTCGACACGTTGCGCCCATCCGTCGCCGGGCCCGCGCGCCCTCACGATCGCGTCCTGCTCGAAGACGTGCCGGCCGCGTTCCATAAATCATGCGCGCATCGGCGACGCATCGACGTCCCTGCATTCGACCGCAGCTACGGCGACGGCGATATCGTTCTGGCGGCGATCACAAGTTGCACCAACACGGCAAACCCTCGCGCCGTCCTGCAGGCTGGCTTGCTCGCGCGCAATGCGGTCCGGCGGGGACTCAAGGTCGCGCAGGGCATCAAGACCTCCTTCGCACCGGGCTCGCTCGATGTCGCCAACTATCTCACGCGGTTCGGCCTGCAGGACTCCCTCGACGCGCTCGGCTTCAATGTCGTCGGCTTCGCCTGTACCACTTGCAACGGCATGTCCGGTCCGGTGGACCCGGCAATCGCATCGGTCGTCGACGGGAATGAACTGCACTGCGCGGCGGTGCTATCGGGCAATCGCAACTTCCCGGGGCGCATTCATCCGCAGGCGCAAGCCAACTTCATCATGTCACCCGCATTGGTCGTTGCTTACGCCATTGCCGGCACGGTGCTGACGGACCTTACGAGCGAGCCCGTCGGCGCGGACGGCGAAGGCCGGGCCGTTCTGCTTGGCGATATCTGGCCAGCGGAAGAGGAAATCGAAGTACTCGTCGCCGCAGCCGCCCACAAGAGCGCAGAAAAGCACGAGATCGTCGCAAGCGAAGAAAGCCTGAGAATCCCGGTGCGCTGTACACATGGGATCAGAACAGTACGTATCTGAAGCCGTCGCCCTATTTTTCCAGGAGCGGCCGCGGGGGTAACGACTTTGACGGCCTTCGTCCGATTGCCATGTTCGGCGACTCTATCAACACCGATCACATCGCGCCGGTCGGCTTTATCAAGACCGACAGCGCAGCCGGGCAATTCCTTTCTGCACGCGGCGTAGCTCCAAAAGATTTCAACTCCTACGGAACGCGCCGAGCGAGCCCGGAAATCGTCGCGCGCTCGTTTCTCGCTAACCACACACTTCAGAACAGAATGGTGGACGGCACAATCGGTAGCGTAACGCGACTGCTGCCCGGCGGCGAGATTGTCCGGATTTTCGATGCGGTCGAAGCCTATGCGGAGCAGGGAGTCGGACTGGTTGTGCTGGCTGGTCGGAACTACGGCGGCGGCTCATCGCGTGACACCGCCGCCAAGGCGCCCTACCTCGCGGGCGTGCGAGTCGTCATCGCGCAGTCGTTTGAACGCATTCATCGCTCGAACCTCGTCAACATGGGAATCGTACCGCTTGAATTCGCCGATGGACAAACGATCGATGCTCTCGGTCTGCTGAACGCAGTCAGCTTCAACATTTCGCCCATACCATCGCATTTTTCGCCCAACATGACGGCGCAGGCGTCTGCGCTCCTGTCCGACGGCAGCTCGGTCACATTCGAAACGGCAATCAGAATTGCGACGGCAACAGAATTGAAGACAGTTTCGAGCGGAGGAATTCTGGCGGAAATGGTTGCCGAGTGGGCGCCTCGAACCCATTAAGTGCCGGCTTCCTGCCGTTGTCCGAGCCATTGCCCCACCGGCGCCTCACGCACTGGCGCTTGCCGACAACGCCGCCTCAATCCGCCGCGTCCGCGTCGGACCGGGATTTAATACTGCCGACCGCCGACACATGGTGCGCCGCGGCGAGTCCTGCAAGGCGGCCGAGTACGGTCGCGGCAAGCAGACCGTTGCCGGACAGATAGCCGGACGCCGTTTCGCCCGAGACGCCAGCCGCCGCGCCGCCCGCGGCGCACAGGTTCGGGAACACGCCGCCGTCGCGGCGCTTGACGCGCGCGGACGCGTCCACGGCAAGCCCGCCCTGCGTATGGAACAGCGCGCCGGTGACTTTCACCGCGTGCCATGGCGGCACGACGTCATGCGCAGCACCGAAGCTGCGGCCGAAGCGATCGGTCGCTCCGCTCGTTCCGCAACGCTCGGCCTCGCGCCACTCTTCGGTGAGCGCCGCCGCCGGCACATGCATGCGCCCAGCGAGGTCGTCGAGCGATGCGGCCGTCAACACCGCGCCGCCCTTTTCGGCATTGCGGAAGTCCTCGAACTGGCGCGCGACGTCGGCGATGCGGTCATCGAACACGTTCCAGGCGATGCCGCCGGGCTGTTGCAGCACCTCGGCCGCCTGCTCGGAATAGCCGCGCGATTCATCGCAGAAGCGCCGGCCTTGCGCATTGACCTGGATGCCGCCCTCCATGATCACGGCCCAGGTGATCAGGATGTTGTGCGGCGTCGCCACCGAGCCATGGCCTTGGTAGGCGCCAAGATGGACGAGCTCCGCGCCGAGCGCGCGGCCCCACAGGACTGCTTCGCCCTGATTGCCGGCATGGCCGAAATAGAGCGCATCGGCCATCGCTGGAATGAGCTCCCGCACGAGCGTCAGATTGCCACCATAGCCATTGCAGGCAAGCACCAGCACGTCGCAGCCGATGCGTTCGTGCCCGCCGTCGCCGCGCACAAGTTCGACGCCGCGGATGCGGCCGTCCGTACCGGCAAAGAGCGTCTCGACGCGCGAGCCGGTCAAGACGGTGACGCCGCTCGCCTCCGCCGCCGCGCGCAGGCGGTCGATCAGCTCGGCGCCCGTGCGCGTCGGCAGCCCGTGCATGCGAAACGCGGAATGGCCCGGATAGTTGAAGTTGTCGATGATATCGAAAGGAAAACCGTAACGGTCGGCCAGCCACTCGATCGTCGGGCCGGCATTCGTCGCGATCAATTCGACCATCGCCGCATCGTTCTCGCCGTGCGCCTTGCGCTGGATGTCGCCGGCGAACAGCGAGGGTGTGTCGTCGATGCCCTTGGCGCGCTGGAAGCGCGTGCCGGCTGCCGGAATGAGCCCGGCCGACAGCCCGGTCGAACCGGACGGCACGGCGTCGCGCTCGATCACCACCGGATCGGCGCCCGCCTCCTTCGCGGCGAGCGCGGCACATAAACCGGCCGCACCGGCGCCGACGATGACGAGCGGCACTTGCGTGTCGAATGCCTCGTCCGAAGCGACGACCCTGCTCATCAGGATCCGATTGTCTTGAGATAATCGCCAGTCGTGGTGATGTCGGCGACCGGCCGCAGCCCCTCGATCGCCGCATCGTGCATCCGGCGCGAGAAGGTGGCGCAGCCGTCCTCCAGCACCGTACAATGGAATTCGCGCACATGCGCGTCGCGCACGGTCGAGGCGACGCCGCCATTGGTGACGATGCCGGCGCACACGACATGCTCGATACCACATTTGCGCAGCACCCATTCGAGCCGCGTCATGTAGAACGCCGAAAAGGCGATCTTCTCGACGCTGGCGTCCGCGGGGCCGAGTTCCTCGACGAGCCGCTGACCCCAGGAGCCCGGCACGAAGTCGCCCTTGCGCAGGAACGGCCGCAACGCCTTCAGGTGTGGCGAGATGATCGGCTCCCCGCCGCGGCCCGGTACCAGCGTGAACAGGGTCGCGACGACGAGCCCGCCCTCCTTGCGGAAGGCGTCGGCGAGCGGCTTCAGCCGCGCCGGAACCGCGGCAATGTCGGCGCTCATGGCGCCGCCGCGCGCATAGGCGCCGTCCGGATGGATGAAGTCGTTCTGCAGGTCGAGCAGCAGAAGAGCGGTGGATGCGAGGTTCATGCACGCTCCACGATGACGTTGCCGAGAGGATCGACGCAGGCCTTGAGGCCGGGATCGATGAAGATCGTGGCGTCCGGCTGTTCCAGCACGGCCGGTCCCTGGATCACCGCGCCGACCGGCAGATCAAGCCGCGACCACATTTTAGTGTCGTGCCATGCGCCGCCGTGAAAGACCTTGCGCACGCCCTTTGCCGCCTTCTCGAGCGACGCCTCGGGCCTTGGCGCGAAGGCCGACAGATCGAATGTCGGGCGGCGGCCGATCGCGGCGGCGCGCAGCGAGACGATGCGCGTCGGAATGCCGGGCAGCAGCCGCCCGAACGCAGCCTCGTAGGTCTTGTCGAAGGCGGCGCGGATCGCAACTTCCGTGATGCCCGTGTCGCACTCGCCGAGCGTCACCGGCAGTGGCACTGCGACTGTATGGGTCTGGCCATGATAATGCATGTCGAGCTCGAACACGACGTCGACACGATCGACGGCGATCCCGGCAGCGTCGACCACCGCCTTGGCCTCCCGGCCGGCCGTCATCATCCGCTTGTCGAGCGCAGCGATGTCGAGACCGTCGACGTTGAGATTGAGCGTCTGCACCTGGTCGTGGCGCAGGTCGGCGATGACGCACCCCAATGCGGATGTGACCCCGGGGAAGCACGGCACCACCGCGCACTTCAGCCCGATCTCCTTGATCAGCGCGCCGACATGCAGCGCGCCGCCGCCGCCGAACGGCATGGCCGCGAACTTCGCCGGATCGTGACCGCGCTCGATTGAGACGAGGCGGATGGCGCCGGCCATGCGCGCGTCGGCGACGCGGACGATCGCTTCCGCCGCCTGCATCACGTCGAGATTCAATGGCTCGGCGACATGTTTGGCGATGGCGCGCCTTGCTGCTTCGACATCGAGCGCAGCGAGCGTCCCGATGGGACGGGCCGCGTTGATGCGGCCGAGCACGACATGCGCGTCGGTCAAGGTCGGCCGCTCGTTGCCCTGCCCGTAGCAGGCCGGGCCCGGCACCGAGCCGGCGCTCTCCGGGCCGACCTGCAAGAGCCCGCCGCGGTCGACCGAGGCGATCGAGCCGCCGCCCGCGCCGATCGTGGCAATCTCGATCATCGGTGTGCGGATGACCATGCCGAAGTCGATGGTGGTCTGCGCCGCCAACGAGGCCTTGCCGCCGGCGACCACCGAGACGTCGAACGAGGTGCCGCCGAGGTCGCAGGTGATGACGTTGTCATAGCCGCTGGCCCGCGCGATCGCCGCCGCAGCGATGACGCCGGCGGCGGGACCGGACAAGGCTGTGCGCACCGGCAGGTGCCGGGCCGTCGCCGTCGACATCACTCCGCCGTTTGATTGTACGATGTGGAAGGTGCCGGCGAAGTTTTTCTGCGCCAGCGCACCTTCTAGCCGCGCCAGATATGCGCCGACGCCAGGCTGAAGATAGGCGTTGAGCGCGGTTGTCGAGGCGCGCTCAAACTCGCGGATCTCCGGCATCACTTGATGCGAAGCGGAGACGTGTTCGTTGTGCCAGACGGCGCGCGCCGCTTCGAGCGCCCGGCGCTCGTTTTCGGCATTGGCGTAGGCGTTGATGAAAATGATGGCGAGCGCCTGCGCGCCGCGCGCGTGCAGCTCTTGCGCAGCCTTGACGACCGCGGCCGTATCAACCTGCGTGCGGATCGCACCGTCGGCGAGCGTACGCTCGTCGACCTCGAGGCGCAGGTCACGGTCGGCGATGGGCACGAATTCGCCCCACAGGCCCCAGGTCTGGCGGCGGTCGCGCCTGCGCATCTCCAACACGTCGCGGAACCCGCGCGTCGTGATGACGCCGATGCGCGGCCCGCGCCGCTCGAGCAGCATGTTGGTGCCGACCGTCGTGCCGTGCACGATCGAGCCGTAGGTGCGGACGTCGCCGAGCGCCTCCAGCCCCTGCATGAAGCCGGCGGCCTCGTTGCCGCGGTTCGACGGCACCTTGGCGGTCTTGAATGTTCGCGTCGCCGCGTCAAACAGGAACAGGTCGGTAAAAGTGCCGCCGACGTCGACGCCGACGATTGATTTGCCCGCGCTCATGCTTGCACCTTGCGCAGGCGCGCGGTGGCCGCCGCGTCAACGGCGCCGCTGGCATCCAGCACCACGCCGTAATCGCTTGCGGCCTTCTCGCGCGAGACATGACCGAAGGCCACGTCTCGGGCGACCCGCGCCGGATCACGCGTCATCGGGTCGCCGAAACCGCCGCCCCCGGGCGTCTCGAGGCGCACGTGCTGACCGCGCGCGATGCGCACATCGGTGACCTTGGAGACGAGCTCGGGCGAACGCTCGCCCTTCTCGGTCTCATAGAAGAAGCGGTTGAGCGCGGCGCTCTTGCCGCCGTTGACGCCGAATGGCGGAAACTTGCCGCGCTCGCCAAGCAGGAACACGTCGGTCGCGCCTTCGTTGAGCGCCTCGATCTCGTAGATCGCGCCGCAGCCGCCGCGATGGCGGCCCGGCCCGGCGGAGTCCGGCCGTAGCGCCCATTGCGTGAACATGATCGGATAGAGCGACTCCAGGATTTCCGCCGGCGGGATGGTCGCCGTCGAGATCGGATTGTTGCCGTGGTTCAAGCCGTCGCCTTCCGGATTACCGCCCAGCCCGCCGCCGAAAAAGCAGAACATCACCCAGCGGCGATGGTCCTTGCGCCATCCTGCGAGCGACAGCGCGTTGATCGTGGCGTAAGGGCTACCATTGGCACGGTCAGGCGCCGCCTTGGCGAAGGCGCCGAACACCGTGTCGATGACACGCAGGATTGTCTCGGTATAGCCGCCGACCGGTTTCGGCGCCGAGACGCCGAGAAGGGTCGTGTCGGGGATGACAAACGCGATCGGCACCAGGCAGCCCGCATTGGACGGCACGTCCGTAAACAGATGCTTGAGCGCAACGTAGCAGCAGGCAACCGCCGTCGAACGCGCGATGTTGAGCGGCCCTTGGCAGGGCGGCGACGAGCGCGAGAAATCGAGCGTCATCGTGTCGTCGCGGATCGTCATGTCGAGCGCAATCTTCAACGGCTCGTCGACGACGCCGTCATTATCGAGGAAGTCGTCGTACGTATACGAGCCGCGATATTGGCGCGCATCAGCGCCTCGGCGCGCCCGGACAAAGCCCGCATCGCCGCGGTGACGGTGTCGTCGCCATATTCGTCGAGCAGCGCATGCACGCGCTGCTCCCCCAGGCCCAGCGCATTGAGCTGGCCGTTGAGGTCGCCCCAGTTCGACTGCGGCACGCGCGAATTGGTGGCGAGGATGTCGGCGATGTCCTGCTGGAACACGCCGCCGCTGATCAGCTTCACCGGCGGAACGCGGAAGCCTTCCTGGAAGCTCTCGGTCGCCTTGGCGTTGAAGTTGCCGGGCACATTGCCGCCGACATCGAGCCAGTGGCCAACCGAGGCGAGCCAGGCGAACACCTTACCGTCGCGCATCACCGGCCGCACCAGACGGAAGTCGTTCAGGTGGGTGCCGCCGTCATAGGGGTCGTTGAAGAGATAGGTGTCGCCTTCCTGCAGACCACCCCGCTCGCGTACCTTGTCGATGACCGCTTTCACCGCGAAAGCCATGGCGCCGACGAAGATCGGCAGCCCCGACGTGCCCTGCACGAGCGTCGCGCCGGTCTCGGCGTGGTAGAGGCCGTGACAGGCGTCGTGCGCCTCGGCGATGATCGGATTGAAGGCCGAGCGATAGAGCGTCACGTCCATCTCGTCGGCGATCTGGACGAGACGGCCGTTGAGCACCGCCAGCGTGACAGGGTCGAGCGTCCGCATCATTTCTTGCCCGGCTTGTAATCGGCGTACCATTGGCCGCGCTCGAGCGTCGCCGGCGTGCCGATAAGGTCGTTGAGTGCGTGGAAGTCGAACATCCGCGGGCGGAATGCGTCGGTCGTGCCGTCGGCCTTGAGTGCCCCGTAGAATTCCTGCGCCGCCTTCGCGAGCGCGCGCACGATGCCGCCGGGGAAGATGACGAGCGCAAATCCGAGCGCATCGAGTTCGGGCGCCGGCACGATCGGCGTCTTGCCGCCCTCCACCATGTTGGCCATCAGCGGTACGCTGCGGCCGACACGCTCGACCACCTTGCCGAGTTCGCCACGCTCGCGCGGCGCCTCGACGAACAGCATGTCGGCGCCGGCTTCACGGTAAAGACCGACGCGCTCGAGCGCGCTGTCGAGACCTTCGACTGCCACGGCATCGGTCCGCGCGATGATCAAGGTTTCGCGCGAGGCACGGGCATCGACCGCGGCCTTGATTTTGCCCGCCATCTCCTGCGCCGGGATCAGCACCTTGTCGTCGAGATGGCCGCAGCGCTTGGGGAAATCCTGGTCCTCGAGCTGGATCGCGTTGGCGCCGGCACGCTCGAACAAGCGCACGGTACGTTCGACGTTGAGCGCGTTGCCATAGCCGGTGTCGGCATCGACCACGAGATAGATTCCGACGCGGTCGCGGATCAGCGTCAGCGTATCCGCCACTTCCGACATGCTCACAAGGCCGATGTCCGGGCGCCCGAGCCGCGTATAGGCGATCGCCGCGCCCGAGACGTAGGCGGCCTCAAAGCCCGCCTGCTCCGCCAACAGCGCGGTCAGTGGGTCATAAATGCCGGGCGCGATTACGATCGGCTTGCGCGTCAGGCGGCCGCGGAGCGAGTGTTCGGTCATGCGGTCAGAGTCCCAGGTAGGCACGTTTGAGCGCGGGATCGGCGGCGATCGTTCCGGAGGAACCGGACATCACGAACACCCCCTCGGAAAGAATGTAGGCGCGGTCGGCGATCTCGAGGCTCTGGACGACGTTCTGCTCGACCACCAGCACGGCCACGCCGTCGGCGCGAATGCGGGCGATGAGCGCAAACAGCTCCTCGACAAGCAGCGGCGACAGGCCGAGCGACGGTTCATCGAGGATGATGAGCTTCGGCTCAGCCATCAGCCCCCGGCCGATGGCCAGCATCTGCTGCTCGCCACCGGACAAGGTGCCGGCGAGTTGGCTCTGCCGCTCGCGCAGGCGCGGGAAAGTCGTCAGCACGCGCTCGCGGTTCTCGGCGCGGTGCGGCTTGCCGCGGCGATAGCTGCCGAGATCGAGGTTCTCGCGCACGGTCATGTTCGGGAAGATACGGCGGCCTTCCGGCACATGGATGAGGCCGCGCGCGACAATTGTCGTAGGTTTTTCGCGGGCGACGTCGGCGCCATCGAAATGAATGGCACCGCTGCGCGCGCGGACGACGCCGGAGAGCGTACGGTTGAGCGTCGACTTGCCCACGCCATTCGAGCCGAGCACAGCGACGATCTCGCCGCCGGCGACTTCGAAGCCGATGCCGCGCAACACTTCGGTCTCGCCGTAGCCGGCGTGCAGGTCCTTGACGTCGAGCAGCGCCGTCATGGCTGCGCTCCGAGCTTTTTCGCCGCACCATGGCCGAGATAGGCCTCGATCACGGCGCGGTTGGCGGCAACCTCCCCCGGCGTGCCTTCGGCAATGACGCGGCCTTCCGCCAGCACGAAGATGCGCTCCGAAAGACTCATCACCGCCTGCATCACGTGCTCGATCATCAAGATGGTGATGCCGCGGTCGCAGAGCTTCCGAATTACCGGCACGATCTCGCGGATTTCGGTCGGATTGAGGCCGGCGAGCACTTCGTCGAGCAGGAGAAGCTTCGGCTCGGTCGCGAGCGCACGCGCGAGCTCGAGCCGCTTGCGGCCAGCGACGGTGAGCGTAGCGGCTGGCCGGT
>Ga0310811_10005582_pt1 | contig 15948 bp, 15 predicted proteins | sample YCmetagenome_FD_207642 | JGI IMG/M metagenome (GOLD analysis project Ga0310811, IMG submission 207642) | Soil microbial communities from experimental microcosm in Duke University, North Carolina, United States - YC | ecosystem: Engineered > Artificial ecosystem > Soil microcosm > Unclassified ...
TGGGCCAGGACCGAGGCGGCCCTGGCGTGACCATGCGCACCTCGCTCTCCGAGCGGCTTGGCATCGAGCACCTGATCGCCTAGACCGGGACCGCCGTCACGGCCGGCCCGAGCTTCCGCTCCCTCCCTCCCTTCCCCCCGGGCTTGCGGGTCCAGGAAACTATGTGTATATACACCTAACCACACTTGGAGGCGGCCGTGATCCCGCACATCCCCTGGTACACCACCCTCACCTTGGTCGTCACGCAGCCCTTCATCGCATTCGCCGTCTGGCGCATCCTCGCCCCCGCGGCGCCCCGGGCGGTGCGCATCGGCCTCGGCGTCTTCCTGGGGGGCTGGGTCGCGCTCGCGTTCGCGCTGGCCCCTTCGCCCGCCACGCTGGTCGGTCGGGACCCGTTCTACCTGACCCCGCTGCTCGCGGTCTTCGCGCTGGGCTCGTTCGCCGTGGTGCTGCTGGCGTTCGGCCTCTCCCCGCAGCTCCGCCGCGCGGTGGCGGCCGCCTCACTCCCGGCCATCGTCGGCGTGCAGTTCTATCGGATCCTCGGCGTGCTGTTCATCATCCTGCTCGCCCAGGGCCAGCTGCCCGCCCACTTTGCCGCGCCGGCCGGCTGGGGCGACATCTTCGTCGGGCTGACGGCCCCGGTGGTGGCGCTCGCCCTGATGCGGCGGACGGCCGGGGCGCGGACCCTCGCCAACGCCTGGAACCTGTTCGGCCTGCTCGACCTGATGGTGGCGGTGGGGATGGGCACCGGCGTGCTGGCGCCTTACCTGATGCCGGAGCTCGGAAGCCGCGTGCCCAGCGCCGCCGCAATGGGCGTGTTTCCGCTGATCCTGGTGCCGACCTTCGCCGTGCCGCTCTCGGTCATCCTGCACGTGATCGCGCTCCTGCGCCTGCGGCACGGGACGCGAGCGGAGGCGCGGCTGGTGGCGAGGACCGTGAGCTGAGCACGGGGGGCAGACCCGCCCTCATCCCGAGCGAAGCGAGGGACCTTCTCCGCCGGTATCGAACTCCGGGTGGGAAGGTCCCTCGCTTCGCTCGGGATGAAGGGTGAGCCGACGGTGAAGGCGCGTCTGACCGCCGTCACGCGAAGACCCCGCAACCCGCTACACCAGCGCCATCCCCGGCATCGCGCGCCCGATCGCCTCGACGTGCCGGTGATCGGTCCCGCAGCATCCCCCCACCACCGCCAGCCGGCGGAACGCCGAGCGCAGCTCGCGATACTCTGCAGCCAGCGCCTCCGGATCGCCCGCGTCGAGATCGGGACTCGCGTCCAGCTCGGCGTGGCTCCGGCGGGACGCGTTCGCGCGGAGGCCCCGCACGCGATGCTGCCAGCCGTCCGCCTCCGCCAGCGCTCCGGCCAGGTGCGTCGGGTGAACGCAGTTGATCATGTAGTACGCCGGGTGACCGGCCGTCTCATCATCGGTGTACGCGATGGCATCGGCGAGTGCCAGCCCCGACGGGAGCCGGCCGTCCGTCTCGGTCGTGAACGAGATGGCCACCGGCATCCCGGCCTCGCGCGCCGCCTGCGCGATGCCGATCGCTTCCTCCGGGTAGTTCATGGTGAACGCCGCCACCATGTCCGCGTCGGTCTCCGCGAAGAGCTCGACCTGCGGCGCGTGATACGCCTGGGCCTCCGCCGAGCTCATGCGGGCAGCGGGCACGTACCCGTCGCCCCGCGGTCCCAGGTTGCCGCTGATCACGATCGGGGTGGCGGGCCTTTCGAACGCGCTGCGGATCTCGAGCAGCAACCCGACCGAGCGCCGGTTGGCGTCGGCGAGCGCCTGGGCGTCGTAGCCCAGCTTGGCCGCCCAGTCGGGATTGGCGCGCCAGGTCGGCGTCTCCAGCACCAGACCCCGCCCTTGCTCGCGGGCGATCCGGGCGTAGCGCTCGAAGTACCGCCGGAGCACCTCGGTGCCCGCCTCGTCGCGGAGCAGGTCGAACGCGGCGAAGCAGGGCAGCGACAGCCCATCGTGAAAGATCAGCGTGGTCTCGAGCCCCCCGTCCGTGAGGAACAGGTCGTCCCCCAGCTGCGGCAGGTGCCTCCGATACTTGCTCATCGCTCGGCTCTCCATAGTGTTCCGGGTGAACCACGGCGCCAAGGTAGCGATCCGACCGGCGGTCCACCAAAGTCATTCCGGCATGAAACGAGGCAAATCGGCCATGCCCTCCGTGCACCCCGCTGCCGTGGCCATTCTCGCTTTCCCCGACACGACCGCCTCGGCGGTCTACGGCATGTACGACCTGTTCGCGTCGGCCGGCCGGGACTGGGGCTTCGTGGTGAGCGGGGAGGCAGGCCCCGAGCTGATGCGGCCGGTGGTCGTGGCCGCCGCGCCAGGCCCGTTCGAGGCCGCCAACGGCGTCACCCTGCTTCCCCACGCCACGTTCGACCAGGCGGGACCCATCGACATCGTCTGCGTCCCCGAAATCGCGGTGCCGCCTGGCGATGATCTGGGCGACCGGTTCACCCGCGAGATCACCTGGATCCGCGCGCGCTACGAGGCCGGGGCGATCGTCGCCAGCGCGTGCTCGGGCGCCGTACTGCTGGCGGAGGGGGGCCTGCTCGACGGCCAGGACGCCACGACTCACTGGGCCTACTGCGACGCGCTCCAGACGAAATACCCGACGATCCGGGTCCATCCCGAGCGCGCCCTGGTCCTGTCGGGCGAGGGGCAGCGCCTCGTCATGGCCGGCGCGGGCACCTCGTGGCAGGACCTGGCCCTCTATCTGATCGGGCGGTTCGCGGGGGTGGACACCGCTATGCACGTGGCCCGCATGAACCTGATCGATTGGCATCGCGTCGGCCAGCAGCCCTTCGCCCGCCTGGCGCGCACCCGCCAGGTGGGTGACGCGGTCATCGCCCGCTGCCAGAGCTGGATCGCCGAGCATTTCCGCGAGCCTTCGCCGGTCGCGGCCATGATCCGGCTGAGCGGCATCGCCGAACGCTCGTTCAAGCGACGGTTCCGCGCCGCGACCGGGATGTCGCCGCTCGAGTACGTCCACATGCTGCGGCTGGAGGCGGCCAAGGAGCTGCTCGAGGGCGACGATCGCCCGGCGGAGACGGTGGCGTTCGAGGTAGGGTACGAGGACGCCGCGTTCTTTCGGCGGCTGTTCCGGCGGCACGTGCACCTGACGCCGTCGCAGTATCGGAAGCGGTTCGGGGAGATGCGAAAGGCGGTGAGCGGGAAGCCGTGAGCGGGAAGCCGTGAGCCAAGAGGCACCATCGGTTCATCGCTCACCGCTTACCGTTTCCCGCCCTTCGCCTGCCGCTCTTGACAATACGTGTTTACAACACATATTCACCGCATGCCGATCCGCGAGCGCATTCAGCAGCACCGGTTCCGCACGCTCGCCGACGAGGCGGTCGTGAGCCTGCTGGTCGCCGCCGCTCACTTCGAGCAGGTGGCAGCGCCGCTGTGGGAGCGCCACGGGATCACGGCCGACCAGTACAACGTCCTCCGCATCCTGCGCGGCGTGCATCCCGATGGGCACCCCAGGAACGAGGTGGCGCGGCGCATGATCCACCGGGCGCCAGACGTCACCCGCATGCTGGACCGCCTGGTCCGGCAGGGGCTGGTCCGGCGCCGGCGCAACCCGGAGGACCGGCGCGAGTCGGTCGCCACCATCACGGACGCCGGGCTCGTCCTGCTCGAACGGCTGGACCCCGAGGTGTACGCGACCCAGACGGCCATTACCGACGCGCTCAGTCCGCGTGAGCTCCGCGAGCTCGTGCGCCTGTGCGACGCGCTGGTGCCGGCCGAGCCGGCCTGAAACATCACACTGTGAGGGAGAACGTCATGGCGGAGCAGCAGAAGATCATCGCGGTGGTCGGCGCCACCGGTGCGCAGGGAGGCGGCCTGGTGCAGGCGATCCTGGCCGACTCGAAGGGTGGGTTCAAGGTCCGCGCGATCACGCGGAACCCGAAGTCGGACAAGGGGAAGGCGCTCGCGGCGGCCGGCGCCGAGGTGGTCGCGGCGGATCTCGACGACGAGAAGAGCCTGGAGCGAGCCTTCGCCGGGGCCTACGGGACGTTCTGCGTCACCAACTTCTGGGAGCACAATTCGCCCGAAAAGGAGCTGGCCCAGGCCACTAACATGGCGAAGGCGGCCAAGGCGGCCGGCGTCCAGCACGTCGTCTGGTCCACGCTGGAGGACACCCGTCGTTGGGTGCCGCTCAGCGACAACCGGTTGCCGACGCTGCAAGGCAAGTACAAGGTCCCCCACTTCGACGCCAAAGGCGAGGCTGACGACGTGTTCCGGCGAGAGGGCGTGCCCACCACGTTCCTGCTCACGGCGTTCTACTGGGACAATTTCATCTATTTCGGCGCCGGTCCCCAGCGGACGCCCGACGGCAAGCTGGCCCTGGTATTCCCGCTGGACGACAAGAAGCTGCCCGCCATCGCGGCCGAGGATATCGGCAAGGCCGCGTACGCCATTTTCAAGCGCGGGAAGGAGTTCATCGGCCGCACGGTGGGCATCGCGGGCGAGCACCTGACCGGAGCACAGCTCGCCGCCGGGCTCAGTCGCGCGATCGGCCAGGAGGTCGGCTACGCCAACGTCCCGCCCGAAGTGTATCGAAACTTCGGGTTCCCCGGCGCGGACGACCTGGGCAACATGTTCCAGTTCAAGCGCGACTTCAACGAGTACTTTTGTGGCGCGCGCGACATGAACTTCTCGCGCAGCCTGGTGCCGGACATGCAGACGTACGAGCAGTGGCTGGCGCGGCACAAGGACCAGATCCCGATCCCGGCATGACCGCCGCGCCGGTGCGGTTCCTCGACGAGCGTGAGGTCCGCCGCCATCTCCGGATGGCGGACCTCGTGCCCGCGATGGCGCGCGCGTTGGCCGACCTCTCGGGCGGACGCGTGCAACAGCCGGTGCGAACCATGCTCCCCGTCGAGTCGCGCGGCTTCTTCGCGGCGATGCCCGCCTATGCCGGCGCGCTGGGCGCCAAACTGGTCACCTTCTTTCCCGTCAACCGGGATGTCCCCACCCACCATGCGCTCATCGTGCTGTTCCGGCCCGAGACCGGCGAGCCGCTGGTGGTGATGGACGGCCGGCTCATCACCGAGATGCGGACGGCCGCGGCGTCGGCCGTCGCGACGGACCTCCTGGCCAGGCGCGACGCGGCGGTGCTCGGCATCCTCGGCTCGGGCGTGCAGGCCGGGAGCCACCTCGAGGCACTCCGGCTGGTGCGAACGTTTCGCGAGGTCAGGGTCTGGAGCCCGCGTGCGGCCGGCGCGTTCGCCGCGCGCTACGGGGTCCATGCCGCCGCCACGGCTGAGGACGCCGTCCGCGGCGCGGACGTCATCGTCGTGGCGACCTCGGCCACCACTCCCGTGCTGCACGGGGCGTGGCTCGCGCCGGGTGCGCACGTGAACGCGGTGGGAGCGTGCCGGCCGGACTGGCGCGAGCTGGACGACGACGCGGTGCGCCGCGCCCGGCTCTACGTGGATTCCCGCGCGGCGGCAACGAAGGAAGCGGGCGACGTGATCGCCGCGGGCGAACCGTTCGCCGAGCTGGGCGAGGTCGTCGCGGGCACGCGGCCGGGGCGGCAATCCGCCGATGAGATCACGCTGTTCAAGTCGGTGGGCGTCGCGGTCGAGGACGTGGTCAGTGCGGAGCTGGTCTACCGCCGCAGTCGAGGCGGCTGAGCCGGCTAGCGCCGCTCCAGCTCCGCCATCCAGATGTCGCTCTGGGGATCGGCCAGGGCCAGATACAGCCTGTTGCCGGTCACGTCGAACGTGAACCGAAAGTTCTGGTAGGTGGGTCCTTCAGAGTGGGCCAGTTCCCGCGGCGCCCCGCCGTTCACCGGAAACGCGTACACCAGGTAGCTGCCATCCGGCTGGGTGCCGGAGACATAGATCTCGCGGCCGTCGCTGGCCCAGCGCGAAAAGATCGGAGTGAAATCCTTCGGCAGCGGCGCGACAGTCGCGGTGTCTCGACCGTCGGCAGAGGCACGGCGCAGCTGGCCCACGCCCAGGTAACAGAACCAGCGCCCGTCGGGCGACCAGTCATGCCCTCCCGTCGTGAGTGAGGGCACTTTATACCGGACCTTCACCGCCTCCCACCCGGTCGCGCCAGCCGGCCGCTGCGCCACCTGCACCGAGGCGCCGCCCTCGTCTTCCCACACGATATAGGACAGCGACCGCCCGTCAGCTGAGAACCGAGGGACCAGATTGTTCGTCGTTGGGACCGGGATGCGGGTGCGCGAACCGCCGTCGGCGGGGATCACGTACAGATCGCGCACCGACCCACTCCGGAGCGAGTGAAACCCGATGTACTTTCCATCGGGCGAGTAGGACGGCTGGAACTCGTCCTCCGGAGCGGTCGAGAGCGGCTCGGGTGGCGCGCTCCGGTCCAGCGGCATGCGCCAGATGTCCTGGCTGCCGTTCCGGTTGGAGTCGAACGCGAGCCATTTCCCGTCGGGCGACACCGAGAATCCTTCGATCACCTGCGAGCCGGTGGTGATCGCGCGCGCCTCCTTGAGCGATACCGACCTTCCCCGCTGCAGCTCCACCGCCCACACGTTCGACGTCTCGGTATAGAGCGAGTAGAGCAGCCGACGTCCATCGGCCGACAGGCTGATGGTGTGCGGGTGAAGGCCCGTCGTGAGGCGGACCGCCGCACCGTCGGGCGCGCCCGACCGGGTGAGCGGCACGAAGTAGATGTCCCGTCCACCGTCCTGGTCGGACACGTACAGCAGCCCCCGGCCCCCGGGCAGCCAGACCGGACTTGCATGGAGCGGACGGTCCTCGGTCACCCGCACCGGCTCTCCGCCCGAGGCGCTCACCACCCAGATGGAGCTGGGCGCAATGTTGCCCGTGGTGGAGTACTGGAGGTTGCCCGACACGAACGCGAGGTATCGGCCATCGGGTGACCAGCTCGGCGAGTGTGCCTGCGCACGCCGAACCACGACGCGCGGCGGTGTTTCCGCGTCCAGGTCGCGCACGTAGAGCGTATCCGCGCTGGTGTAGGCGACCCGGTCGCCCGTGGGCGACCATGCGCCGGCGCCCCAGCCCACCCGCTGATCCGGTGTCTGTGGCGCGATGAGGCGCGACACGCCACCCAGCGCTGGCACCACCTCGAGGCCGCGCGGCGAGCTGTAGAACAGCCGGGCGCCGTCCGGCGACCAGGCCGGGAGTGCCGCCGTGATCCCCGGCCAGCGGGCGATCGTGACCGGCTCGCCACCCGAGAGTTGTTGGACCACCAGCCGACTCTCTGCCGGCGTGATCCGACTGTACGCGACCAGCTTCCCGTCGGGCGAGATCGCGGGGTTGATCTCGAGGCCCGGGTCGAGTGTGATCGCCGCCCGTTTCCCGAGCGCGGGAGGCGCAGGCGTGCGCCGAGCCAGGACGATGACACCCCCAGCCAGTGCGAGCACTGCCGCGGCGACGATCACGGAGCGCGCCCAGGGCGACCGTGGTCCCGGGGCGGCCGGCATCGGCCGCGTCTGAGCCGGAGTGGTGCCTCCGCTCGGGGTGAGCTGCAGCTCGAGCTGCGACGCGAGCTCCTCCGCCGACTGCCACCGATCGGCCGGACGCTTGGCCAGGCACTTCATCACGATCGTGGCGAGGGCCTCGGGCACCGCCGGCCGGAGGCCCGACACCGGCTCCGGCGGCTGGGTCAGGTGGGCGGCCAGCACCTCCTGCGACGACCGTCCGGTAAACGGCGGCCGGCCGGCGAGCAGCTCGTACGCCATCACGCCGAGCGCGTAGATGTCCACCCGGTGGTCGAGGTGGGGATCCGCGGCCGCCTGCTCGGGCGCCATGTAGGCCGGCGTGCCCAGCGCCACGCCCGCCGTGGTGAGCTGTAGCCGCCCGGTCGCCTCGCTCACTGCCTTGGCTACGCCGAAGTCGGTCACCAGGGCGTGGCGCCCGGAGAGTAGCACATTGTCGGGTTTGATGTCGCGGTGAACCACGCCCTGGCCGTGGGCGTAGGCCAGCGCGTCGGCGACTTCCGCGAGCAGCCGCACCGCCTCGTGGATCGGCAGCTCGCCGTGGCGGGTGAGCCGACCGCGCAAATTCTCACCGTCGACGAACGGCATGACGTAGTAGAGGAAGCCCGCGGCCTCGCCGGAGTCGTGCAGCGGGAGGATGTGCGGATGCTGGAGCCCCGCGGCCACTTCGATTTCGCGGAAGAAGCGATCCGGGCCGAGGGTCGCGGCCAGTTCGGGGCGGAGCACCTTGAGCGCCACCTTGCGGTGGTGCTTGAGATCCTCCGCGAGATACACGGTCGCCATCCCGCCCTGCCCCAGCTCGCGCTCCACGCGATACCGGTCGGCAAGGGCGGCGGTGAGCCGGGCTGGTGGTTCGGCCATCGAGCTCCTGGAGGGGACGGAACCCGTCGAATCTGCTCGCGGCGGGCTCGCGCCGCCAGCGGCTACGGCTTGAGCATCTTCGGATCCTGATAGATCATCAGGTGCGCGTAGGGCGTGCCCGCGAACATGATGTACGACCCGCCCGCGTTCGGGTGCGCCGGGATGCCGCTCGTGGCGGGATCGAGCGGCGTCAGGAGCATCCAATGCGGCGGCTCCTTCACGGTCTTGGTGCCCGCGGCGGGCTTCATCACGATGCGGCCGTCGGGCATCTCGTAGTGCTCGCCGCCCTTGGCCATGTAGGCGATGCCACCGGAAGCAGGCGGCTTGGGCTGATTCGACATCGCCGCGACGAACCACTGCCAGCCCTTCTGGTCGCCGCAGACCGGCGCGTGGCTCTCGTCCGGAAACAGGCTGCAGGTGAATCCGTTGCTGCCCGGGCGCACCACGGTCGCCTTGCCGCTGGGTTCCATCCGCGCGACCGTCGCCTGGGCGGAGATGCGGTCGGGAGCGCCGGCCTCCGCGGCCTTGATGAACTCGGCCGTCGTTTCGTTGGTCTGTCCGGCAGGCTTTGCCTGAGCATGCAGCGCGCCGGGAAGCAGCAGGATGAACGCGGGAAGCGGGAACGGAATCCTCATGGGGACCTCCTGGCTTGCCACCTCCCGTTGGCGGGATCGGCGGCGGATCACGACCCACGGCGGGGAGGCCGGGGCCATGGAGCGAGGATACGTTAGGGCGGCGCCCGCGATTGGCCAGTGACGAGTGGCCCGCCGGCCGCTCCGCCGGACCACTGGTCGCGGCCCCATGTGCAAGTGGCTTCTCTGCATCGTCTTATACCGGTAATCCGGACCCGCGTCCGGGGCCGCCGTGGGCGGGTGTCGAAACCGCCTCCGCCCGTTCGACTATCTGGCATCCACGGCTGGTCCACTCCGAACCCGAGGGAGCCATGCGATACCTCTGCCTGATCTACGATGACGAGAAGAAGGTCGGCACGATGTCCCAGAGCGAGTCCGACAAGTTCATGGGCGAATACTTCGCGTTCACGGAGGACATCCGGAAGAGCGGGCACATGGTACACGGCGAGGCGCTGCAGCCGGTGCAGACCGCCACCACCGTCCGGCTGCGGAACGGCAAGCTGAGCACCACCGACGGGCCCTTCGCCGAGACCAAGGAGCAGCTCGGCGGCTTCTACCTGATCGACGCCAAGGACCTGAACGAGGCCATCCAAGTGGCCGCGCGGATTCCGTCGGTGAAGATCGGCAGCGTGGAGGTCCGGCCGGTGGTGGACTTCAGCCAGCAAGGATGAGCGCGGCTCTGGCGAGTCACCCTGAGCCACGCGAAGGGGACATGCGCCCCTGCATGCCCCCTTCGGCCGGCTGACGGCGCCACAAGCTCGATGTCCGACGACGCTCCCGCCGCAGAGGCCGCGCGTGCCATGGTCGACGCGGTGTACCGCGCCGACTCCCGCCGCGTGCTCGCGACCCTGATCCGTCTCCTCGGCGACTTTGATCGCGCCGAGGAGGCAGTGCACGACGCGTTTACCGCCGCGCTCGAGCGCTGGCCGCGGGACGGTGTCCCCGCCAACCCACGAGCGTGGCTGGTCTCGACCGGCCGCTTCAAGGCGATCGACGCGCTCCGGCGCCGCGCCAGGTTCGATGCGTCGCAAGCCGAGCTGGCGCGGCGGCTCGAGCAGAGCACGCCCGAGCCTGACGACGACGAAGGGCTGGCCGACGACCGTCTCCGGCTCATCTTCACCTGCTGTCACCCCGCGCTCACCCCGGACGCCCGCGCCGCCCTCACCCTGCGCGAGGTGTGCGGCCTCACCACCGAGGAGATCGCCCGGGCGTTCCTCACCACGGCGCCCACGGTGGCCCAGCGCATCGTCCGCGCCAAGGCCAAGATCCGCGACGCACGCATTCCTTATCAGATGCCCGCCCGCGCGGAACTGCCCGACCGGCTCGACAGCGTGCTCCACGTCGTCTATCTGGTCTTCAATGAGGGCTACTCGGCGTCCTCGGGCGCGTCGCTCACCCGTCACGATCTCTCGGCCGAGGCGATTCGCCTGGGGCGGCTGCTGCTCGAGCTGCTGCCCTCGCCGACGGAGCCCGAAGCGGTCGGCCTGCTGGCGCTCATGCTGCTGCACGAATCGCGGCGGCCGGCTAGGACGTCTAAAGGCGGTGAGCTGGTCCTCCTTGCCGAGCAGGACCGGGCGCGGTGGGATCGCGCCCTGATCGAGGAAGGCTCCGCGTTGGTGCGGAGGGCGCTCGCGTCCCGCTCGCCGGGGCCGTATGCCCTGCAGGCGGCGATCTCGGCGGTCCACGCGGAGGCGCCCGATCCGGACGCCACCGACTGGGCCCAGATCGTGGGGCTGTACGACGTGCTGCTGCGGGTGGACCCATCGCCCGTGATCGAGCTCAATCGCGCGGCGGCAGTGGCCATGCGGGATGGACCCGCGACCGGGATCGCACTGATAGAGGCCGTCCTGGCCCGGGGCGATCTGACGGAGTACCACTTGGCCCACTCCGCCCGCGCCGATCTCTACCGGCGGCTGGGCCGGCTCGTGGAAGCCGCCCAAGCCTACCAGCGAGCGCTCGCCCTGGCCCGGCAGCAGCCCGAGCGCCGATTTCTCGAGCGGCGGCTCGCGGAAGTCGCGGGTGCGGCCGAGAGAGCGGTGCCGGGAGGGGATACCGCAGCGCCTAGCGCGAGCGCACGGAACGCTGCTGACTCCGCTGGGCCGAGCTGAGCCGGGCAGGCGGCCCGGCCGCAGCACTGTGCGCTTGTGCGAAGGTCGGGCCCGCCTACTCGGCTCAGCTCGGCTCAGCCCGGCTCACCGGCTCAGGCGAGACGCCCGGCCGCGCGAGTTGTCTGATGGATCGCCCTGCCGCCGAGTCGGCGATCAGCGTTGCCAGCCGGCGTGCGCGGGTCTCCTCCTTCTTCGCGCTGACGATCCACCACACCGCCACCTGCCGGTACCACGCGGGTCGGGCCTGGAAGTAGGTCCACGCCTTCCGGTTCCGCTTGAGCTTCGCCTGGAGGGCGGGCGGCAGCTTCGCCTTCTTCCGCTGCTCGTAGGAGTAGAGCCCGGTCTTCGCCGGGGCCCGAGCTTCATGCGCCAGGCGGCCGGGCGGACGCATCAGACCCTGTCGCGTGAGCTCCTTCACCCGGGCCAGGTTCACCCGACTCCAGGTGCTGCCCTTGCGGCGCGGCGTGAAGCGAATCGTGTAGCGCTCATCGTCAATTCGCCGCCGCACCCCGTCGATCCACCCGAAGCACAGCGCCTGGTCCACCGATTCCGGCCACGTGAGGCTCGGCCGGCCGGTGCCCCTCTTGTGGAAGCCGACCCAGACCTCGGGAGCGGTGGCGTGATGGCGCTCGAGCCAGTCCCGCCACTCGTCCGGCGCCGCGAAGTACTGTGGCTGCATGGGCATCAGTTTAGCGGATCGGCCATTCCTCCGCCTCCAGAACAGCGGCGATGTGCGCCTGTACTGCAGCGTACAGACGAATGTACCGCGACACTTCTTTAGAGGCCGATAATCGGTGAGCGCGGTCACGGAGATCAGGCGCCCACGGGCGCACACTACGCACTCGCCAACGCGAGTCGCCGGCCGAATGCCCGTCGGCGTCGCCTGAACCTAAAGAGGTGTAACCATGGGTTTGCTTACCAAGCCGATCAAGACGCTGGACGACCTGTTCGTCCACACGTTGCAGGACATCTACTACGCCGAGCAGCAGATCACGAAGGCCCTCCCCAAGATGATTGCGAAGGTGTCGAACCCGGACCTCAAGCAGGGGCTCCAGGACCACCTCCAGCAGACCAAGAATCAGGTCACCCGGGCGGAGCAGGTCTTCCGGATGATCGGCCAGCCGGCCAAGGCGGTCACCTGCCCCGCCATCGACGGCATTCTCGAGGAGGCCAACGAGATCCTGGGAGATGCCAAGGACGCCGAGGTGCTCGATGCGGCCGCGGCCGCAGCCGCCCAGGCGGTGGAGCACTACGAGATCGCCCGTTACGGGACCCTGATCGCCTGGGCCCGTGAGCTGGGGCGCGACGATTGCGCGACCGTGCTCGAGCAGACGCTCGACGAGGAGAAGGCGGCCGACCTCAAGCTCACCGAGGTCGCGGAGGCCCGGCTCAACCGGCTGGCGGCGCGTCGCTAGCACGCCGCACGGAAGTCTGAAGTAATTGTGGAAGGGCAGGCTCGGTATCGGCACGGCTGGTGGCGTGCCGGCACCGGACCTGCCCTTCGCACTCTCGGGCCGCGGCGACGGCGGAGCTCGGCTGTGCGGATCGGCGCGGCTGGGGCCCCGCCCGCCGGTCGCGCGGTGGGCCGGCAGGGTGTATTCTCGGGCGGTGCGGTCCCGCCTCCCGCGCGGCGCCGACGCGCCGACTCTGCTTGTCATCCTCGCCAGTGCGTGCAGCCGGGGGCCCGGCGCGCCCGGTCCCACGCGGGCGCCCCAGGCCCTGACCAGCGCCGAATCCACGTTCGCGCTCGCCCGCGATGCGCGCGATCGCTTCGACGTCACCGTCGCGTCGGGCCGGTCGTCGAGCGCCGACGGCACCCCGATCGGCGAGCTGGCGGCCCGGGCCAACGGCTTCCGCAACCGCCTGCAAGCGGCCCTGGCGTCGGTCGACTCCTCCTCGCTGACCGGTGACGACGCCCGCGCCCTCGGCGTCATGCGCCTGGTGCTCGGCCGCGACCTCTCACCGGTCAGCCCGCCCGCCGCTCCGCCCCGGACCGACACGAGTCCCGGCGCCGATTGCGCGGCCGACACCGTTCGAGCGATCGATTCGCTCCGCGCCCGCATTTACGCCTGCTACGGTCAGGCCCAATCTCACCTGGCCGTGGGAGGCGACACCCTCGACCGACTGACCATCCTCGATCTGCTCGGCAGCACGGACGACGCGGAGCGCCGCCGCCGACTCTTTCTCGCGCTCCAGCCGGTCTGGCGGACGATGAACGCCGACGGCGCCGCGGATAGCCCGTACCGCCGTCTCATCGGCCTCACGGCCCGCGCCCACGCCGCCGATTCCGCCGCGTCGGCCCAGGCCCGGGCGGCCGGCGTGCCGCCCGACTCGCTCGAGCCGTGGCTGCTGGCCGTGCTCGGTGCGTGGCGCGACGCCAGCCCCGACACCGTGGTCGAGCCGTGGGACTGGTTCTACCGGAACGGTCGCGCCAGCCGCACGCTCAGCCCTCGGATTCCGCTCGTGCGGCTCGCGTCACTCGACGCGGAAGTGTTCCGCTCGCTCGGAGCCGACGTGCGCGGCCTGCGGGTCCACTTCGACCTCGAGCCCCGCGACGGCAAGGACCCGGTGGCGTTCACCACCTTCGGCGCTCGTGCCCCCGTGATCGAGCCGTGGATCTTCACGGCGTACCGCACCGGTGGCCTCGACAACCTGAACGAGCTGCTGCACGAGACGGGGCATGCGGTTCACCTGGCGGCCATCCGCACCCGACCCGCGTTCCGGGACTGGCCCGACAGCGATCCCTTCACCGAGGCGGTCGCCGACGTGGTGGCGCTCGACGTCTACGAGCCAGTGTGGCAGCAGCGCTGGCTGGGCGACTCCGTGCCGCTGGCCGACGGACTCCGCGGACGCTACGGCGGAATCGTGCTCGACATGGCGTGGGCGGTGTTCGAGGCTCGCATGCTGCGCGACCCATCGGCCGACCCCAACCAGGTATGGACCGGCCTCACGAGTGAGTACCTACGGATCCGGCCGCATCCCGAGCTCTCCTGGTGGGCGATGCGCGGACAGCTGGTGGACGCGCCGGGCTACATGATGAACTATGCCGCCGGCGCGCTCCTGATTGCCGCGATCCGCGAGCGGATTCGCGAGCGGCATGGCCCGTTCGCTACGGGCGATTTGACCTGGTACGGCTGGGTGGCCCCGCGCCTGTATCGCTTCGGGCTGGAGCGGAGGACGCGGGATGTGGTCGAGGAATTTCTGGGAGGACCAGTCACCCCTCAGGCGTTGCTGAGGGACCTGGGGCGGATGCGGCTGCCGTCACGTTGACCGGGACAACTGGCTGTATGTCCCCGACCGAACGGAGGTTGGCTTATTCAGCGTGAGCTGGGAGCGTACACCAGCGAGAGCTGCGCCTGCTGGATGAAGAGCAGCACGGGATCGGGCCGGGGGACCACCGGGCACGAGCTCGGGGAGTACAAGGTGCGGGCCATTTTCCTGCCCTCCGACTTCGGTTGCCTCAGGGGCTCGCAGCTAGATCGCGGCAATTCTCGACTTCGGGGCCCCATACCGCTGCAGGAACCATTCCACGTAGTACTCGGGCCACGCGAGGATCGAGCGGACGTTGCGGTAGACGCGATCCACGATGACCAGTTCGGCCGCCAAGCGATCCGTCGAGAGCGGAACCGGGATCAGCTCGCCCAGCCGCGGCGACAGGTACGCCGCGTACCACGCGTGCCATGCCACACTCGCACCGCCGGTGGCGAACGCATGCTTGTAGGCCCGGCGGGCATTTCGGAAAAGCTGCGCGAGTCGGGTCCGACTGCCGACGTCCTGCATCGGTGCTCCGGGTTCGTGATGCATTGAGAAGCCCGAGTCGGACAAAAAGGTTCCAGGGCGGGCGAGAAAGGCGAAAGGGCGAGAGGGCATCGGGCGAGGAGATGTTCAGGGCGGGAGGACGAAAGGGGCGGTCGCGGTAGCATTCACCGCCCATGTCCTCTCGCCCTCCCGCCTTCTCGCCCTTTCGTCCTCTCGCCCTCCGCCGCTCGCCCTAACGCCTTCTCGTTCTATCGCCCTATCGTCTTCCTCCCCTCTCCTCCGTCTCCACCGCTGCCTCAAGCACCCGGCGCCGTTGTCCGGGCGTGACCATGTCCCGTTGCACCACCTGCCGCACGATCCTGGCGGCGAAGGAGTAGCCCCGCGGCTCCGCGAGCAGCCAGCGGTGCCACTCGAGCTCATCCAGCGCCCGGGCCAGCATGTCCTGGTCCATCTCGAGCGCTCGGGCGAGCACGGCCGGCGAGGCCAGGTCGCCCAGGACGGAGGCGGAGACGAGCACCCGCTGCGCATCGGCGCTCAGGCGGCGGAAGGCCACCCGGATAGCCGCCACGACCGCGTCGGGCAGGTCGCCCGGCAGGCTCTGATCGAGCGTGCGGAGCGGCTCGGGCCAGGTCCCCGCGATGGTACCGAGATCGAGGCCGAGCGCGACCGCGCGGAGCAGCTCGACCGCGAGCAGCGGGAGGCCGGCCGAGTCGGTGGCCACCCGCCGGACTACGCGGTCGAGCGACACGGTGTCGTACCCGGGCAGCATCTCGGCGGCCAGACTCCGGATCGCGGCCCGGTCCAGCCGCCGCAAGCGGACGGCACCCCCCTCGAGATCGCGGCCGATCCGGCTCCGGAGCTCGTCCAGCTCGGGCCGCTCGGGATAGGGGGCGCTCGCGAGCACCAGCGTGAGCGGGGCGGACCTCAGATCCCGCAGCATCACGCCCAGCGAGAGCGCGGAGTCGGGATCCAGCCATTGCGCGTCGTCGAGGGCCAGCACCATCGGCTGGTCCGCGGCGGCCGCACGCACCGCCTCCAGCAGCGCGCGACCGAGCGGCGCCGGCGCCGCCGAGCGCGCCCCGGGGAACCGGTCGGCCCACTCGGGGAGGACGTGGGTGAACGCGGCGAGCGCC
>Ga0310811_10005583_pt1 | contig 15947 bp, 15 predicted proteins | sample YCmetagenome_FD_207642 | JGI IMG/M metagenome (GOLD analysis project Ga0310811, IMG submission 207642) | Soil microbial communities from experimental microcosm in Duke University, North Carolina, United States - YC | ecosystem: Engineered > Artificial ecosystem > Soil microcosm > Unclassified ...
GTAGTCTGCCACGGCTTGGGCCATGGCGGACTGACTATGAAACACGAATGGGCCGCTCTGAATAACGGGCTCATCAATGCGCGGGCCAGAAAGCAGGACGAAATGGGCTTGTCCTGACGCTACAAGCCGCACGGGACCGCTGGATTGGCACAACGCCTCGCCGGGGGCGAGCGGGCGGGAGCCAGCGACGGTCACGCTGCCCTCGACCGCGAGGATCCAGGCATTCCAGTCGTGCGGCAGGGGAATCTCGACCGGCTGCGCCGGGGCGTCGAGCTGGCCGTCGAGCATCAGCACCGGTTGCGGCGTCCGAGCCGGTGAGGCCAAGTCCCCGAACGAGCCAGCGACTACGCGCAGGCGGAAGCCTTCGCCCTGGACCCGCGGTATTGCCGCTGCCGGCACATGGAAGGAGTCCGCCGGCAGCTGTTTCAGGCGCGCGGGCAGGTTCACGAAGATCCGGTATCATGTAGCAAACGCCCCCACTGGGTTGTTTGAGCAAGGGCACGCGCCGTTTAGCATCTGGGCAGTTGAAGCCCGGAGCTGTGGTGATGGCCGAAGCGGATGTCATCCGTGCGTTACAGGACAAACAGGCGGAGCTGACCACAGGCATCGACCGTCTGGAGCAGCAGATCGGGGAGTATCGCGCGGGGCTTGCCCATCTCGAGGGGGCCATGCGGCTGTTTGACCCGAGCATCCTGCCGGAGGCCGTTCATCCTGGACGACGGGCCGCGCAGAGAATGTGGTTTCGTCCGGGTGAGTCGCTGCGACTGATTTACGACGTGCTGCGAGAGGCACCTCATCCGATGGCGACACGCGATATCGCTGAGCGCGTGATGGCGGCAAAAGGCATCGCCACGGCGGACGACCACAGTCGTGGCCTGATCCAGAAGACCATCCACGCGTCGCTCAACCGGGCGAAGGAGACGGTCGAGCGTGTGACGGCCGACGGTGTGGTGCGATGGCGCGTGATCTAGGCGGCGTGTGCCCGCTGCCAATAGCCGCGGAAATCGATCGAGGGAGGGCAGACCATGGCCTCTCTCACCACGGCATGCGTCTGCTCCCCATTGCTGACCCGACGCAGGTCCTCACGCCATGCGGCCTCCCGCGCGTAGCGAACGAGGTAGGGCCCGGCGATGTGATGATGGTGCCCGAGTTCGGCGCGACGCAGACGCGAGAAGTAAGATTCCGCGGCATTGGTGCAGGCGCCGTCGATGGCATAGCCGGCCTGATGGTTGATCCGGTGCATGGCGAAGCGGGCGTGCAGCGGATTCCAGGCAGGGCTTTCATCGGCATGAACCACCGTGCCCCTGGCGATCCGCTGTCGGATGGTTGGAACTGCGTCCTCCTCGCCCGGGAAGACCTGGGCCAGGGTGCGGCCGCCACGCTCGCGCATCACGACGACCACCCGGCGCTTGCCAGACTGGTTCTCGGCGAGCCTGCGGTCGATCCGATCGGCCGCCCGGTTCTCAGGCCGGACATGGCCGCCGAAATAGGCGCCGTCGATCTCCGCTTCCCGGCCTTCACCGCCGATCAGCAGTCCCTTGACGCTGGAGGCCATGGCCTCCCTCAGTTTGTGCGCCAGGACGAATGCTGTTTTATATTGCACGTCGAGGTCCCGGGCGAGTGCCAGCATGCTCTTCCCCTTCACTTCGTTGCAGAAGAGCACGATGGCGAGGAGATAGGTTCGGAGCGCAAGCTTGTGCCAGGCGAAGAGCGTGCCCGAGGTGATCGAGAAATCACCGCGGCAGGCCTTACAACGCCACCGCAACTGGCCTGTCCGCCGACGGGATGCATAGCATGTTCCACAGCCGCAACCCGGGCAGACGGGTTCGCCCTCCGTTCCGGGCCAGCGCAGGCGTCGAAAAACAGTCTCGACCTCCGGTTCGGACATGCGCATGACCTTCGCAACGCTCAGAGAACGCGCTGCTGCCGAAAGCAGAAAATGCTGCGCCATCAGAAAATCTCTCGACCAGATCTGACTCCTTTCTGCCAGAGCTAGCCTTGTAGTACAAGGCATCCAGGTCCAGTGGCGTTTGCTACATGATACCGCGAAGATCTGCAGCGCATGGATGTGGCTGTCCCCGACCGGCAGCTGGGTATGCAGCACGCCGCGACCGCCAAGTGTCCAATGCAGGTCGCCCGCGCCGAACACAGCATTGTGCCCAACCGAATCTCTGCTCGCCATTTGCCCTTTCGTGTCCTCGAACACCAACGTCACCGCCGAGATGCCGGCATGGGGATGCACGTCGAAGGTCGGTGCCAACATATGAAAATGGTCAACTAGCACGAAGGGCGATAGGGCGCCGGCTGGAAAGCGGTCGTGACGGAACTGCAGCGCGGTGAAACCCCGGCCGATCGAGATCGACTCACCGGCCACAACGGGCGACAAAGAAAGGGATGACATGGCCGGGGATCTCCGTGCGTGTGAAGCCGGCAGAGTACGCGGTTGTCCACGACGCCATAAGCTGGCTCTAGTTGGACGCATCGTTCGAGAAAGAGGCACGGTGCCTTCGACCTAGCGTCCAATATTGTTGGACGATGCGTCCAAGATTTCGCGGCTTCTGGACGATCCTGTTGGCGACTAGCCTTCCCCAACACTGCGAACCGAAGCTTCGGGAGAGAGAGGTTATGGCGCGGCCCAGGCCCATCGTCGACGTGCATCATCATGCCCTCCTGCCGGGAATGACCGAAGACATCGATCTCGGCACCGTCGACATTCCAACTTGGTCGATCGACGACAGTTTGGACTTCTTGGACCGGGTTGAGATCGACGTTGCCGTGCTGGCGCTGAGCTCGCGGGGCGTGCCCTACTGCAACCCAGGCAAGGCCCGCGACATGGCACGTAGGATCAACGAGACGCTAGCAGGCTACGTCGCTCGCCGGCCGGACCGGTTCGGTGCTTTTGCCACCCTCCCTCTGCCGTACATGGACCTAGCGTTGGCGGAGCTCGAATACGCGATCGACACTCTCGGGCTCGACGGCCTAGGCGTCATGTCGAACTACGGGTCTTATTTTGGCTCGCCCCATTACGATCCACTCTTTGCGGAGCTGAGCTGGCGCGGCTGTCCGGTCCACATCCATCCGCGCCCGCCGGCACTTGCTGCCAATCAGGATTTCGGCCTGCCGCCATCGCTTTACGAATTCACCTTCGAATCGACACGGGTCGCGGTCCAGATCGTCTACAACAACGTTTTCAACCGCTTCCCCGGCATTAAGTTGATCCTCTCACACGCTGGCGGAACCGTGCCATTTCTGGCGAAGCGTCTGACCTACGGGCCACAGATCGTGACGGATCTCAAGGGAAAGGTGCCAAGGGACGTTATTGGAGAACTGGCGAAGTTCTACTTCGATGTGGCGATGGTGAGTGGCCGCTTCACGCTGCCGGCGCTCAACGCGCTTGTGCCAACGGGCCAGATACTTTACGGCAGCGATTTCCCGTTCATGCCGGAGCTGGATATCCTGGAATCGACCGGGGACGTGTTCGACTTCCGAGGATACACCAACGAGGACGGCCGCAAGATCGCCTCCGAGAATGCGCTCCAGCTCTTTCCGCGCATCGTCCGGGAACTGAACCAGCGCTAACGCCCGCGGGAGACGCAGCCATGGCCGAGACCTCACCCATCCGCGGCTATCACCATGTGACGCTTTGCGTCGGCTCCGCCCGGGAGGATTATGATTTCCACGTCAAGCTTCTGGGGCTGCGCATGATCAAAAAGACCGTACTGCTCGACGGCGCCGAGCCATTCTACCACCTCTACTATGGTAATGAGATCGGTGAGGAAGACTCGTTGGTCACGACCTTTCCGATGTCGTGGCGCACCGGCGGTGTACGCGGCTCGGGTCAGGTGCGCGTCATCACTCTGGATGTGCCGGACGGCAGCCTCAGCTTCTGGCGGAAACGGCTCGAAAGCTTTGGCTATCGCACCACGAAGGTGGGGCGCCTGGGCGCGAAGCGAGTGGGTTTCAGCCATCCCTGTGGCGTGGAATACGAATTCGCCGAAGCCGACCAGGAGATCCAGAGCGCCTGGACCAGCGGCGGTGTGCCGGCGGAGGCAGCAATTCGAGGCATTCGTTCGGTCGCCGTTTCCACTCGGGATCTCTCGCAATTCGATGCGTTCCTAGTCGCCGGCTTGGGCTTTCAGGCGGAGGGCAAGGACGGGCGCGATGTGCGCTTCACCCTCGGCGCGGGCAAGAAGACGAGCGTACTCGAAGTACTGCACGAGCCGGACCGGGCGCGAGGTAGCTGGACCTATGCCGCCGGTACGGTTCACCATATTGCTTTCAATCTAGCCGACGACACGGCTCACCGGGCACTGAAGGGCCATCTTGAGGGTGTTGGGTACGTCGATGTATCCGAGATCAAGGACCGCAATTATTTTAACTCCATCTATGTTCGCACGCCGGCAGGTGCGCTAATCGAAGCGGCGGTGACCTGCCCTCGGGGTTGGCTCAAGGACGAGACCTGGGAAACCCTCGGCCGCGAACTCAAGCTCCCGGCCTGGCTCGAGACCCGCCGAAAAGAGATGGTGGGCAAGCTCGAACCGCTGGCCGAGTAAGTGTTAGGTTGCGGCAGACCTAACAAGGAGAGCCGCGCCTCCCTAATGCGATGATCGATCAGATTCAGAGCTTCGTTGCCGTCGTCGACGCAGGTGGTTTTTTCCCAAGCCGGCCGACGGCTGTCCCTGCCGAAGTCGACGATCAGCCATCGCGTCCGGCAACTCGAGGAGCGGCTGGGCGTGCGACTTCTGCAACGCACGCCTCGTATCGTGCGCCTGACGGAAGAGGGGTCGGTCTTCTATCATCGCTGTCTGCGGATCCTTGCCGAATTGGAAGAGGCCGAGGTGCGACAGGAATCGAAGGAACCGGCTGGAACCTTGCGGCTCAGCGGGCCTATCGAATTCGGTATGCAGATTTTGAGCGGCCTGCTCGCTGAGTTCCTGACCGCACATCCGCGCCTCCGCCTGAAACTCGAACTAACCAGCCGTAACGTCGACATTGTCGAAGAGGGCTATGATGCGGCTCTGCGTATCGGCATGCTCGAGGACTCGGCTTTGGTCTCGCGACGAATCCTCAGCATCCCGCGCGGACTCTACGCGAGCCCCGTCTATCTGGCTGCTCGTGGCCGGCCGCGGCAGCCCGACGACCTCACCAGCCACGCCTGCCTGCGCTTCGACACCACCTTCTATCACGGCGCCTGGGTCTTCGCTGGACCGGGCGGCCAGGTTTCAGTCCAACCGACTGGCGTGGTCGAGGCCAATAATCTGACCGTGTTGCGCGATGCGGCAATCGCTGGGCTCGGCGTTGCGCTGCTACCCTGTTACCAGTGCCACGACGCTGAGCGGGATGGACGGCTCGAGCGTGTCATGCCGGAGTGGCGACCGTCGAGTGCCGACGTATATGTGCTCTATCCGAGCAAGCGCCACGTGCCCAGCCGCATCCGTGCCTTCCTCGCCTACCTCGACAAGAATGTCGAGGGTCTGACGCGCGATATCAAAGACATTTACGGAGCCGGCAGCTAGTAGACCGTTCAATAGATCAAACGCCCCGTCAAAAAACCTGGCGATGCAACTACCAAGCGCATGCAAGACTTCCAAACGAACGTTGACAGAACGTCCGCCCTAAGAAGGGTTGGCGCCATACGTTAGACCGTCAGCGATGTCTAGTGGGGAGGATAGTATACAGCGCCACCGGAGCCACTTGAGCGCGAAGGTGACCAAGCACGGTGACGCACTTGATGGGGGGGGACCTACAGCCCCAGTAAGTGCACCGTTTCGAAGAGCGGCAGGCCGACGAATCAGAAATAACTTCCACTCTCTGATACGGCTGGCGACATTCTAAACCGAACGCTGCAATTGTTGCATACTTGGCTAGGACGGCTCTCTATTTAGGGCCAAATCAGGCCGCCGGCGGCCGGTGAATATCGAAGAGGTCTCGAAACGCTCGCCATTCAGATGGAGTAACCTCAAGAGCCCTGGTTCCCGTATCCTTACGGATCCATCCCCTCTGCAGGCCGTGCTTGCACAACTCAGCTCCCAGCCGACCCGCGAGGTGTGAGCGTCGCTCACTCCAATCCAGGCAAGGGCGGCAAAGTGGCTTTGCACGGGCTTTGTCAGGTTGGCGATAGGTCTGGAGCATGGCAGACTGAGGGGCATGAGACCGTCCCGCAATCCTTATCGTGGCTTCCGGTTTCCGGCGGAGATTATCGCGCACGCCGTGTGGCTCTATCACTGCTTCAGTCTCAGTTTGCGGGATGTCGAGCTGATCCTCGCGGCACGGGGCGTGACCGTCAGTTATGAGACCATCCGGGATTGGGGTAGTCGATTTGGTCGGCAATTTGCCGCGACCCTCAAGCGCCGCCGCCCGAAGCCCGGGGACAAATGGCATTTGGATGAGGTGTTCATCCGGATCCGGGGCAAGCTGCACTATCTCTGGCGCGCGGTCGATCAGACTGGAGCCATGCTCGATATCCTTGTGCAGAAACGGCGGGATACGGAGGCGGCCAAGCGGTTCTTCCGGAAGCTGATCAAAGGTCAGGCCGAAGCGCCCAGAGTGATCGTGACGGATAAGCTGAAGAGCTACGCGGCGGCCAAACGAGAAATCCTGTCAAAGGTCGAACACCGACAAAGTCGCTATCTGAACAACAGGGCCGAGGTTTCGCACCAACCGACACGACGACGAGAACGGCAGATGCAGCGGTTCAAATCGGTAAGTCAGGCACAGCGCTTCCTATCTGTCCATAGCCGCATTCATTCTCACTTTGAGCTTCGCCGTCATCTCATACCCGCTGCCGAATACCGCTCGCTCCGGGAGACAGCATTCAGCGTCTGGCAGGATGTGGCCTGCGCCAATACAGCCGCATGATCTTGCAACTGTAGCCGCCCCGATCAGGTTCCGACGCAACAACCTGACAAAGCCTTTGCACGGCCGCCGTTGCTCGCGGTCGGCTCAATGATGATTCCGAGCTTCCCAAGCTGACGCACGCCCTCGGATGTTACGAGTGCCGCATCGTCAACGATCTCAACCCAATTGCGCCCCACGAGCGTATCGGCAAGGCTCACGCCTAGCCAGCCAGCTACATGATCGTAGCAGGTTCGAGCGAGGCAAAGTCGCGCGTCTCGGGGCCCAGTGCGGGGCTGCAGACGAGTTGCTTCGGAAACGACGACCATCAAGATTTCAAGCAACGCCGCAACTCGAGGCGTAGACAGCTTATGGTAGCGGTGTCGTCCCTGCTTCGCGACAGATATCAAGGACGCTGCCCCAAGCTGCGCCAAATGGCTGCTTGCCGTCTGCCGTGTAACACCGGCCGCCTGCGCCAGTTCAGATGCGGTAAGGGCGCGGCCATCCATCAAAGCTTGCAACATCGCGACGCGTGTTGGCTCTCCGACCAGTGCGCCGATTTCCGCAATTGAAACCGAAGTTACCATTATGCCCTCCTCCCGGTAGACGTAGCACGTTCCTCACCTGCCTTACTTCGACCGCGGCCGAAGCTTTGAGGGTGTCTTCCTGCGTATAGACGACTGATGAATATCTCTCGGCGACGCCGACCGCAGGCGCGACAAACGGCCCCGGCTCAGGGAACACACCAGCGGCCGCGGCCCGCCGCAGCGCTGCCCAAGTGACATTTAACCGGGACTGACGTCGATGTGCCACAACTCAGCCAGCCGTCGTCAGGCTGCTCGCCGAGAATTTAATGGTCCCGCACATATTGCAGCACCAGGTGTGTCGAGCAGGAGGAGATCCCCTTGAACAGAGACAGTTATGTTCCGCCACCCGTTTGGAAGCTTGCGAAAGAGAACGGTGGAGTCTTCGCCGCTATCAATCGCCCCACCGCAGGACCGACGCATCACCGGGAGTTACCGCGTGGCTGTCACCCGCTTCAACTATACTCGCAGGGGACTTGGAATGGGATCAAGGTCACGATCCTTCTTGAAGAGCTTCTTGCAGCCGGGTGCAGTGACGCCGAGTACGATGCTTGGCTCATCGACATTTTCCAGGGAGATCAATTCGGCTCTGGCTTTGTGGAGCTCAATCCAAACTCCAAGATCCCGGCTCTGATCGATTACTCCGTTGATCCGCCAGTTCGGATATTCGAATCCGGTGCCATTCTGCTTTATCTGGCAGAGAAGTTCGAGCGCTTCATCCCGAGAGCGGCACCGGCGCGTATGGAATGTTTATCCTGGCTATTTTGGCAAATGGGTGGCGCTCCCTACCTGGGTGGCGGCTTCGCACACTTTTACCGCTACGCACCGATCAAAATCGAGTACGCGATTGACCGCTACGCGATGGAGGTGAAGCGGCAGCTGCACGTTCTCGATAGGCATCTCGCCGGCCGCGCCTTCTTTCTTGGCGCTGACTATTCGATCGCTGACATCGCGATCTTTCCTTGGTACGGCGCTCTGGTCTTGGGATGGGCGAACGATGTCAGGGAATTTCTGAGCACTCACGAGTATAGCAACTTGCTACGTTGGGCAGAGGCGATAGCGACCCGTCCGGCAGTGCAGCGCGGGCGCCTCGTCAACAGGACACAGAACGACTGGCCTGGATCTCTAAGGGAACGGCACGATGCTCGGGATCTTGATCGATGACGTCGTACATCTGGCCGCAGGACTGAACCGCTCGCCCTTGGGTGCCTTTATCTGACTCGAGTTGTGCCGCCACGTCATCAAGATCGGCAATCCGAGGTATGAGGATTACGAGTAAGCTATCGATAGATAGACCTTGACCTGGACATCAGCGTTTGCTATCGCCTTCCTATTGATAGATAGAATTGGAGTTCAGGCAATGAATATCCTAGCAGATCTCGTCGGTGAGGTGGACTTCAGACTGACGATCGACACACCCGAGACCCCATCCGAAACACGCGCAGGTGTTAGCTTCTTTAGAGCCCGTCTTGCGCGGTGGTTGGATGACCTCAGTCCGCAGAAGCTCTTCCGAACCCAATCAGGGTGCTCCGGCTGCTCTCACTAGGGAGGTTGTGAGCGGATCATGTCCAGTTTCGAATCTAGGCCGATGCGGGTGCGTTCGATCCGGCGCGGAGGGGCCGCAGTTTGAAGAGGCCGGCAGCGGTTCGATGTACTCCGAGGTGCGTGCTGTCGGTCATCGGCGATCTCCCATGTGCCATCGCATCATATCCTGTGCCTAAAGGATTCTGAGCGTAACTGCGCCAGTTGGTGTATCGGGCTATTGCGCGGCAGCCACAGCGATATTCCCGGATGCTGTCTGGCGGAATGGATGATCGCCTGGGCCTGCTTCACCTCAAGATACCGGATTTCTTTGAACTCGCGCCATCGAGAGCCGCCCAGGCCAGATGCGTGGTCGGGCTGTTAGGTTACCGTGGCCTCGGCCAATGACCCACCATCAATCGGATCGGCTCGGCCTAGCGATTTTTCTCTGCCAGGATGATGCCGCTGCCGTTTGCCAGCGTCACCCTTCGCACGTTTCCGCAGCCAGCGGCCGCGAGCCATCCCGCGTGTTCGGCTTCAGTATAAGAGGCGCCGCCAGGGTAGAGGTTCATGAAGGTCAGGTTCATGAACACAGCCGTTCGTGGCGCTAGCCGGCTGTCGTCAAGTATGCCACTTCCGAGGATGTAGATTGCGCCGCCAGGCCTGAGACAAGCGGCTGAGTTGGCGATCGCCTGTGCCGCGTCTTCCGGCGCCAGCACCTGGACGAGTGCCCGCAGGACGGCCGCGTCGTGGATCCCTAGCGGTGGTGCCACCAGGATATCCCCTTCTTCGATTCCAACCCGGTCGCCCCCCGGTGTTTCTGCGAGAATGGATCTAGCCAGACTCGCCGCACGCGGCAGATCGAATAGGGTGCCTTGCAGATCGGGCAGGGCGTTGCACAGAGAGGCAATCAACCCGCCCGATCCACCACCAACGTCGATGACCGATTCGTATTTTCCGAACTCATAACGCCGGAGCAATTCGTCCGCTGCGCTCAAGGTGTTTGGATGCATGGCTTTCAGCATCTGTCGCAGTTCTTCGTCGGTCGCAGAGCTGAAGTCGTGGAGGGCCGCGGGATTGCCCGAGCATATGGATTCTGCCGTTCGAAGATCCGCCGCCCACAACTGCCTTAGGAATTCGTGCACATCACCAAGGTAGGTTGGACGACCCTTTACGAGAAATCGCGCGGCTTCCTGCGAATTGCCAAAACGGCCGTCGCATTGTTCAAGGAGGCCAACTGCGGCGAGAGCGTAGAGAAGACGCGCCACACGCGCTTCCTGGACATCGAGCTGGGCAGCGACCTCCGCGGAAGTGAGCATGTCATCGGCCAAAAGACTGAAGACCTCGAGCTGTAGGGCGGCGAGCATAGCCAGAGCTTCGGGCACTGCGGTCTGCAATCTCTGGAAATTCGTTAGTTTTACACGGGTGGAGTCCGGGTTCGAGTCGTGCGTATCCGACATGGAGATCAGTCCTGACTTTCACTTATCAACGAGCGCATCTTGAGAGGGTCGTGCCTATTTGCTTGCAAGAAGCACTCTATAGATGCTGAAGCGCGCATGCTTCGACTTCAGTCGAATTATCTGAGTATATTCCGCTTTTGGGATAGCCGCCTGGCATCGTGATCTGCGTAGCTTGCCGACATTTTGATTGTGCTCGAAGCATCACGGATCAATTCGGTGTACGCTAGCCGCCAGTGGTGGGACAGAGGAAAGGTGCGATTATGAATCGGGAAATCATTCGCGGGGAGCCGCTGTCGACCTATCTCGAGCGTTGGAAGGCTCCGACTTCGGCCGTGACGCGTTACGGCGACACGATCTACGTTTCGGGGTTGCCGCCCTTCGACCCAGAAACCGGCGAGGTCCTCAAAGCGTCGATCGAGCGTCAAATCGAGCTTGTGCTCGAGCAGATGAAGTTATGCCTCGAAGTGGCGGGATCGTCCCTCGATCGAGTACTGAAGTGTAGCGTCTACTGCACATCGGTCGAGAAGTTCGCGACGGTGAACGCCATCTACGCGCGGTATTTCCCCGTCAACCCACCCGCGAGGATCTTTGTGAACGTTCCTGCCTGGCCCGGTCCGTTCGATATCGAGGTCGACTGCGTTGCCTTCCTGGAGCGGTAGACGTGGGCGCCGCGCAGATCAAGCGGGTCCCGGCTTAGTTTGCGGCGTCCGAAAATGCGAGGCGACGGTGCGAGGACGATGCCCGACCAGATAGGTGACGATCGCCGCGAATTGGATGACAATCGCCGTGATGAAGATTAGCTGATCCGGCCAAAACTGGCGAAACAAGCCGAACACTGTCGGCGCTATCGCGTAGGCGCCCTGCGAAATGGCGACGATCAACGCGACAGCTCTAGCAGCATCCCTCCCGGAAAATTCGAGATTGGCGATCACCGGCGGCACGGAGCTGGCATTGCCGACTCCTAGGCCGAAGAGCACAACCCCAAGCATCAGGAGGATTGAGCTGTTTTCGTGCGAGAGGAACAGCACGCCACATCCCAATGCTTGAGCAACAAGGCTGCACGACGCAATGGCACGCCAGTTCGAAGCGCCGGTTGCGCGCCAGCCGACAGCAAGACGGCCGACGACGGCCGCCAACCCGGACGCGCCGGCGGCTAACCCGGCGCCCTGCGTCCCGAGCTCCGGCGTGAGCACGGAGACGAGGTGTGCGACGAGCCCGGTCTGCGCGAACAAGGCCAAGGTCATTCCGATGCACAGGGTCAGGAAGGCGCGATCGCGGAAAAGTTTGAGCCGTGGAGTCTGAGCGGTTGTCGCTGCAGGCACGTCGACCAAAGACGGCGGAGGAACAAAAGCAGCGCCATCGGGAGCCTGATTCACGCTTTCAGGTGTCCGGGTCAAGACAAGAGTTGCCAACGCGGCGAGAGTCGCGAGCATCGCAACGCTAACGACTAGGGCTGCGGTGGCGAAGCCGATCTTGCTGATCAGCGCAACCCATAAAGGAGAAAAAACGACACCTCCGACACTGCCGCCGTTGAACGCAACGCCAAGCGCTAAGGGTCGCTTAGCGTCGAACCACGGGGAAACGATGGCGTTGACGGCGACCGCGCCCATGGCGGACCAACCTGCGCCCGACAAGAGTGCAGCTATATAGAGTTGCCACGGAGCGCTCGCCAGCGCCCAGCCTAGAATGCCCAGTGCCATCACGACTCCGCCCGCGACGGTGACGATTGGCAGTCCGAAACGGCGGTAGAGGGTGGGCAGGTTCGGAATGAGCGCCAGACCCACGAGGAAATGCAAGGTCATGGCACCAGAGATGAGCCCGATCGGCCAGCCCCTCGATTGGCGCACGATCTCCAGATAGACAGGCGGACCGTAGAAGCCAGTTCCCCAACCGAAGACCGCGATCGTGAAAGCGGCGGCGACTACCCGCCAACCGTAGAAGGCAGGCATGCTGCTGACCGACGTGACTTTTCCTTGCGCCAAGGAGCTCGTCGCGCTGGTTTTTTGGTTGATCGGCATGATATCTCCGCCGTGTCACACCCGTTTCGAAGGCCGCCGGAGCGACCCTCGTCCCGCGTCAAAACACCGTGTTGTTGTTCTTTGAGCTCGCGGGGATCGGCGCAATGACGTCCCAATGCTCGACGAGCTTCCCGCCTGATACGCGAAAAATGTCGACACCGACGTCGCCGTTCGGGCTGATGAGATCAGTCCAGTGGGCGTGGACCGCAACGAGATCACCGTCGGCGATGACACGGCAAATATCGCCCTTAGCATTGGGGAATGCCTTCAGGAAACCATTGATGTAGGCGCGCAGGCCCTCGACGCCGTCATCGGCGGCAGGGGTATGCTGAATGTAGGTGTCTCCAACATACCGAGCGATGGCGCCATCGACGTCACCGTCGAAATGGGCCTCCTTATAGAAGGCTAGGACGGTCATCTTGTTCTGCTCGGGGGTGGTCTCGGTCGTCATGTTGAACTCCAATCTGGAATGCTGCCATCGGCGTCAGCCACGCACGGTGACGGTGAGCTCGTGCCACAATCTGCTGGATCTTGTGAGGTCGTTGTTAGGCCGCCGCGTGCCCGAGAAGCGACGCGCACCCACGGGTTCTTCAGTGCTCTTCTGAAAGAACCCCGATTCCACGTCTCACTCAGGGATGCGCGGCGGTAGTTCGAGCGGCCTATTCGGTCACGGGTGGGATCTGCGCGTCGAACTCATGTTGCTGAACGATGTAGACCAGTCCGGGCTCCTTGGAGACACAGGCGGTCGTGTGGGCCTCCTTACCGCGCTGATACCAGAAAGAACCCGGCCCCAGATTCTCGGGCTTCTGGCCGGGCTGGTAGTTCTGCATCTCACCTTTGATGACGACGGCATAGTAGTCGTAGGTATGGGTATGAAGCGGGCTCACAAAGCCCGGATCGAACCGAAAGAATGCGCCGTGAGCGCCTTTCGTCACGTCACCCCAGGCGTTCGCGACCTGAATGCCGGTGTTGGGGTCTTCGCCCCTCGCCCCTGTGTCGCTGAAGGAATAGTGGCTGGCCGGGACTGAGATCGACGTGCCGCCGTTAGCCAGCGGAAAGCCAGAGTTGTCTCGCAGCTGCGCGGTAGCCGCGGCCACTGCTGCAGTCTTTTCGAGGGCCTCGATGAACTTGGCAGCCAGTTCGTGATCAGACATCGGATTTTGAGCGGTAACCAACTCCCGGTCGACAACGACGAAGGAGGTGAAATTTTGATCAGTGTTGACGACGTTGCCGCCAGCGGCTTCCATCGCGTCAGGCATGTTGAAGATGAGCTTCTTGTGGAAGACGTTTTCTTCCGCGTAGTCCTCTTCGCTACGCGAAAAGACGGTCATGCGGTAACCCGCATACTGCCAGCCCTGGGCCAGATTGCGCGCCTTCACCTTGTCCCCATCGATCAGCGCTGCACGGAACTCACGCGCGTTATCTAGCGACGCGAGAATGCCCATGGGTCCGTGACAGATAGCAGCGGTCGGCTTGTTGTGAGCATGGAAGTGGCGCAGGACCTCACCAGCATCTGGGTCCTGCATGACGTCGACGACGGGTGCATGGCCACCCGGGAAGAAGACGCCGGCGAAGCGATCGAGCCCGCCGTCTATAACGGAGCGGATCTTGCGGACGTCGTTCATGGACGGATGGTTGTTGAAGAAGTCTCGGGCGCGGCCGCGCGCCTCGTCATCGTTTCCAAAATAGATCAGGGCGTCTGAGTCCTGGTCCATATGTGGTTTCTCGCCGGTCGGCGTAGAGAGTACAAAATCGTAGCCGGCGGCCAAGAGTGCCATTAGGGGAACCGCTGTCTCGTTCAGGAATTGGCCGATCTTGATCGTGCCGCCGCCCTGCGCCTCGAGCTCGGTCGCGTTCGAGCCAATGACGAGGATAGTGCCTTTACTCATGTCTATCTCCTGTAATCGGAAAGCTGTTTTGGCTTGCTTGCGGGTGATACGGATTGGGCGTGCCACGGCGACCACCGACCCCTCGATGGTGCGCCGCGCTCTTGTGTTCGTTTTTTCCGCGACGACCGCCCAGGTGGACCGTGTCGATTTTAGGCGGGCGCTTTGGCTGCTTTTGCCATCCGGCGCACCGTCTCTTCCGTGGTCCACACTGCGTTGGCCATGAAGCGCCAGTTGATCATGGCGGCATCCAAGCCGGAACCTTCCTCGTTTGCCGCGGCAGCCACCGCATCGCGGACCATCACGGTCTCGAAACCGTCTCGAATGAGGTTGCGCATGTGATCTTCGAGGCAGAGGTTCGCCACGGGGCCGGCCATAATGACCGTCTCGATCTTCCGGCGACGCAGCATATAGGCAAGATCGTTGGTCGGCGCGTAAGTGACATGGCGAGATACGACCGTTGTATTTTCGTCCTCCATGTACTGCCGGAAACGATCGGGAATGTCCGCTCCGCTGCCCGGAAGATCATGCGTATGAAGGGGACTCTCACGCGCGACAACGCCGCCGTGTAGCGCAAGGTCTTCCATGGGGCTGAGGCGGGTCTTGCCTTTATGATCGTGCGGAAAGAAGTAGTGGGGCGACATGAACACCGGGTAGCCGTGATCCTTTGCGGCACGAAGCAAAGCTTCGAGATTGTCGTTCACGTTGTTCTTCTTCATGAGATCCTCAATCATGACGTAATACTTGCCGCCGTCGGTGAGGAAGTCATTTTGGATGTCGACGAGCACCAAGGCGGTGCGATCGGCAGTGATATCCATATCGACTTTGTGTTCGAACAACATGTTCAGTCCTTTCGATTTGCTGAGCGCACGAACCGTCGTTGAATCGGTTGATGGCTTTGCTCAAAGGTGGAACCCATTGACAGGCAGATGGAGTCGTCATCAAACCAATCTATCGATAGGTCGATGACGGACGAATAGCGACGCCACGAAAGCCTGTCAACATCCTATCTATCGATAGACGGATATTTCGCCAGAATGTCTCTGAGCGGCACAGCCGTAGCAGATCTCGAGGGAGAAGACCGCTGAAGTTTGCTGCCGCCCCCATAGTCCCCCGTGCGGCAGTTCGCTTTGGATCTGCGCGCCCCCACGACAACAACTGCCGTAGCCTCATCGTCGCTCCGGCTGCCTGCGCGGGTTCGAGCCGCCTCCCGTGCCGCCTCGCTCCAGGATTCATCGGCAAGACGTCGCTCTCCCTGAAGCCTGAACCGTCGGTCCCGCAGCGATCGACAAGCCCGGCTTTACTGCGGCTACGGCAAGCGCCGGCCGCAATCTAGACGTCGTGCCGGATGTAGGGTCGATTGTGCCTCCAGACGTTGACCCCAGCTGCGCCATTGATTCCCCTTGCCAAACGAGAGCGTTCACAGAAGCACGCCACCGCCTACCCAGCTGCGCGCCACAGATCGCATCCTTCGATTAGACGGGAAATCGGGTGATTGTGCGTTTCTTTATTACCAGTCTTGCAATAATCCGCTGGAGTCGAATCGCAAGCCGGCCTCAAATTTGAGGCCCTTGGTTTGCACCGGGCATCACGCTCGGGCTTTCCAGCGCTTCGTCGAGGGCCTCGGCGAAAGGCGCTTGAGGG
>Ga0310811_10005584_pt1 | contig 15946 bp, 12 predicted proteins | sample YCmetagenome_FD_207642 | JGI IMG/M metagenome (GOLD analysis project Ga0310811, IMG submission 207642) | Soil microbial communities from experimental microcosm in Duke University, North Carolina, United States - YC | ecosystem: Engineered > Artificial ecosystem > Soil microcosm > Unclassified ...
TGGTTCGTCGCCCGGCGAGGTCGACGTCGGCGAGGATCTCGGCGGCCGTGGTCTTGGCGTTGAACGGAGTGCTGATACGTGTCATGGTCTCGACGGTAAGGACCGGAGACTGGACTTGGAATGCTCCCGGGTCCAACATAGTTGCGTGAGCGTCCAGCTAGCCGATCCCCTCGAAGAGGTCCTCACTCTCATCGGCACGACCAGCCACCTGTCCGTCGGGCTGGTCGCCGGCGGCGAGTGGGCGGTGTCGTTCGAGCCGCCGCAGGGGGTCAAGTTCAACGCGGTACGCCGCGGACACTGCCTGCTCACCGTCGACGGCGTGCCGGAGCCGATCAAGCTGGCCGAGAGCGACTGCTTCCTGCTCACCCAGCCGCGGAGCTTCACTCTGGCCAGCAAGCGGGGGGTACGACCGGTCCCGGCCAACCCGGTCTTCGCGGCGGCCACCGACGGTGTGGCCAGGGTGGGAACCGGTGAGGACGTGGTCTTCGTCGGCGGCCGGTTCGACTTCGGTGAGCGGGCCCAGGAGTTGCTGCTCGACGCGCTGCCGCCGGTGATCCATGTGCCCGGCCACACCGCCGAGGCCGCCACCGTGCGGTGGGCACTCGAGCAGATCGACGCCGAGCTGCGCGACCGGCCGCTCGCCTCGACACTGGTCACCGAGCATCTCGCCCTGGTGATGCTGATCCACCTGCTGCGCCTGCACCTGGCCGTCGCCAGGCCCGGTGAGGTGTCCGGCTGGCTGGCCGGGCTCGCCGACCCTGTCGTGGCCCCGGCGCTGCGGGCCATGCACGCCCGGCCGGACCGCTCCTGGACGGTGGCTCAGCTGGCTGAGGTTGCGGCGGTGTCCCGGTCAACGCTCGCCGCCCGGTTCAAGCAGGTCGTCGGGCAGGGTCCGCTCAACTACCTGAGCGGCTGGCGGATCGAACTGGCCGCCGACCGCCTGCGCCGCGGCGACGGAACGGTGGCGTCGATCGCCCGTGAGGTCGGCTACGGCTCGGAGAGCGCGCTGAGCAACGCGTTCAAGCGGGTCGCTGGCGCGTCCCCGCGCGATTACCGCCGCCGGCTCGGTGCAATCGGCGATTCCGGTGTCGGCGCAGTTCGGATGTGACCTCAGGTTGAGATCGGCCACAGTGCCGTTCGCGGGGGCGCCGTCGACCTTAACCGAATCGGTCCTTTACGGCTTGAAGGCGAGGCTGGATGACGTTGCGTCCTTCGTCGGCCGGATCTGCAGCGTCGCGTGGCCGGTCAGCACGCGTTCTCAGGGGCTCACGCGCGAGCCGGTCGAGAGTAATGCTTGAGACCTGTGGATCGGCCGGGAGGGGGTGGCCTTCAAACGCTTCGAACAAGGCGTCCTCGTCGAACGCGAGCCGACGACCGCAGCCTGACGTGCGGTGCTAAACAGAGACACCGTGAGAGAGGCAGCAATGGACCAAGGCACCCGCGGCGAGCTCATCAGCCGGCTGGCCGAGGCGATCAGGTCCGTCACGACCGCGCACCCGCTGCGGGTCGCCATCGACGGGCCACCCGCCGCCGGCAAGACCACGCTGGCCGACGAACTCGCCGTCGTCCTGCTCGCACAGGACCGCGACATCATCCGCGCGACCATCGACGACTTCCTCTTCCCCCGTGCACAGCGCTACCGACGCGGCCAGTACTCGGCCGAAGGCTGCTACTTCGACGCCCACGACTACGCCGCGCTGTGCCGGGTCCTGCTCGATCCGCTGGGCCCAGGCGGAGACCGAAGGTTCCAGCACACGGTCTACGACAGAGACACCGACCACCCCATCGTCCCCGCCGGCCACGACCGCCCCCGCGGACGCCGTACTGCTCTTCGACGGCGTCTTCCTCCTGCGCCCAGAACTCATCGACCGATGGGACCTGCGCATCTTCGTGTCCGTCCCATTCGAGCAGACGGTAGATCGCGCCCGGGACCGAGGCACAGCGCTGGCCGGATCCACCGCCGACACCGCCGAAATCGAACGGTCCTGGCGCAACCGCTATATCCCCTCCCAACAGCTCTACTTCGCCACAGCCCGCCCAACCGACCACGCCGACATCATCGTGTACAACGATCAGCTCCAACGGCCGACCTGGGAAGTCCGACCACACTCATCGATACACAGGATCTGACAACTGCTCGCGGCCGAGAGCGCGGTAGAAGTCGAGTCGCGTGGTCATGTGCTTGGACTACCGCCGTCGTGACACGGCTCGGACGGAAGCCCTTGGGCGCCGTACTTCGCGTGGTCCGGTCAGGGTAGTCCCGGGCTCTGATGCCCATCGGCTTACCATCATGCGAGTGGAATCGCTCGACACGTTGCTCGCCGCGCACCGCGCGTACCTCCTCGCCTGGAACATCGGCATGGCCGGGAGCCCCGACCTGCCGACCTACCGGAGCGAGGTGCCGCACGCGCCCCTCAACGGCGTGCTGCGAGTGCGTGGGCGTGCCCCGCAGGATGCTCTCGCCGAAGCCCGTCACCGCCTCGAGGGCGTCCCTCGGATCTGGTGGGTCGGCCCGGACAGCGACGCGGGCACGGGTGACGCCCTGGTGTCCCTCGGCGCGGTCCAGTTGGCCCGCATGCCGATCATGACGGTGGCGATCGACGAGGCGTCCACCGCGCCCACGCCGGCCGGGCTGCACATCGTCGAGACCACCGACCTGTCTGAATTCGTGCCGGCCTACGCCAGGGTTTCGGGAATTCGTCCGGACGGCATCGCCGCCACGATGGACCGGGAGAAGGCGTTCTCCGGAGACGGCACCGTGATCAGACTGGCCGGCCGCCTTGACGACGGCCAGATCGCCGGCACCGCGGTCGCCTGGCTGAGCCACGGCCTGCTCACCCTGTACTTCGTCGGCACCCAGCCCGAGCATCGCCGACGTGGCATCGGCACCGCCATGACAAGGGCAGCACTCGACCTGGCACGCGAGCGAGGCATACGCACGGCCGCCCTCACATCGAGCGCTGTCGGCGAACCGATCTACCGCCGTATGGGATTCCGCACGGTGGGGACGTTCCAGCTGTTGTCGTTCTGACCCGAGCCGGGGCGGGTGCCTCCCCACCTCGGAGCCGCATCCCCACGGATGACGCGCTGCGCACCGGCGCCGACCTGCTCATCGAGCGGCGGCGTGACCGGCTGAAGGCCGCGTCGACCAGGCGCACACCGCCGCAATGTGACCCATGTCATATTGGAGATAGGTGCTACGCCAAATCGGTCAGGTGTGGATGAGGAGGCGGTTGGCCGTGGCGAGTCTACTTTTCGTGATGACCGGGACGGCGTACTGGACCCTCAAGGACGGCACCAGGCATGCGACCGGTTACTGGGCTGAGGAGTTCGCGGCGCCGTACAAGGCGCTCACCGAGGCAGGCCATCAGATCGTGGTCGCAAGCCCAAACGGGGTGGTCCCGACCGTGGACATGATGAGTCTGCGCCCTGAGATGGCCGGCAGCGCCCAGATCGCTCTCGATCTGGAGGCGATCATCCGCTCTGCGGAGGTGATGCGGCGGCCGATCCGATTGGCGGATGCCCGTCTGGAGGATTACGACGCGGTCTACCTGCCCGGCGGCCACGGCCCCATGGAAGACCTGTCCGTCGACGCGGACGCCGGCCGGCTACTGACCGCGGCGCTCGCCTCCGGAAAGCCTCTCGCCATTGTCTGCCACGCTCCGGCCGCGATGCTGGCGACCAGGATCCACGGCGTATCGCCGTTCGCGGGCTACCGAGTCACTGCGTTCACCAACGAGGAAGAGAACGCGGTCGGCCTCGGCCCAAAGGCCCGTTGGTTGCTGGAGGACGAGCTCATTGACCTGGGCGTCAACTTCACCAAGGGCGAGATGTGGAAGCCCTATACGGTGGTTGACCGCAGCCTGTTCACCGGACAGAACCCTGCCTCAGCAGCCGTCCTGGCCGAACGACTACTCAAAGTCCTCTAGCCCGCCGCGACCCGGATGCGGACGAGGTCGCCGGGGTCCTTGTCCGACCGCGGCCCACGCCACGACGGGTGCCGCAGGACGCCATCGCCGGTCCACTCGGCGTCCTGCGACCTCACCGACGTTCCGCGGCTCCCCCACTGGGCGTTCCGGGCGTGCTCCGGCGGCACCGGCCCGTCGAACGGTTCGCGGCCCGCTGCAACGGGACCCGTCGGGGTGACGTTGCGGTCGGCTATCGACCGAGCAGGCCGAGCGCCGCATCGACGATGGAACCTGCGTCGATTCCGTGCAGGGCATAAGCATCGGCGAGGCTCGAAGACTGCCCGAACTCAGTCACTCCGAGACAGCGGATCCGGTCTCCGCGGGCCCCGGCGAGGAACGAGAGAGTGTGCGGGTGGCCGTCGAGGACCGTTACCAACGGCGTCGGGTACGGCTGCGGAAACAGCGTCTCCACGATGTTGCCGCCAGTACCAGGGCGCCGCTCGCCACGCTGCTGGAACGATCGGAAAACCAGGTCGGCGCTGGTCAGGCAGACGACACCTGCCGCGATACCGAGGTTTTCGAGAATCTGAGCCGCCTGCGTCACTTCGGGCATGATCGCGCCCATTCCGACAAGCGTCACCTGCTCGGATCCCGGGTCATGGTCGGTGAGACGGTACCCGCCGGCGACGGCTTGCAGGCGGCGGCGCTCCAGGAGTGCAGGTTCCTCCGGCAGTCGTGCGAGGTCGGGGTCGATCGGGCGGGTGGAGAGCCGGAAATAGGCCGATGTTCCTCCCGGAATTCCGACCTGGGTCATCGCATGCAAGAAGGTCCACTCCAGGTCTTGGGCGAACGCCGGTTCCCAAGCCGTGCACGCCGGCTGCTCAAGCCCGATCGACGGAGTCGTGATCGACTGGTGGGCGCCGCCTTCCGGAGCGAGGGTCACACCGGACGGCGTGCCGACGAGGATCGACTGACCGCCGGCGTAGATCCCATATGACCACGGTTCGAGCGCCCGGGACACGAACGGGTCATACAAGGTCCCGATGGGGATCAGCCGGTGCCCCCAGCGGCTCCAGGTGGCACCGAGCTCACCGAGAAGACTGACGAGGTTCACCTCGGCGATGCCCAATTCGATGTGCTGTCCGGTCGGGAGTTCAGCCCACTTCAGAATCCGCTCGGTGTCGTCCGCGAACCAGTCGCGGCGGTCCGCGATCGACCACACACCGGTCTTGTTGATCCAGCCGCCGAGGTTGGTCGAGGAGGCGACGTCCGGGCTGCAGGTGACGATGTACGGCGCCAGATCCGGGGCATCGCGAGGGATGTCTGCGAGGAGGCGACCCAGAGCGGCCTGCGTGGATGTGGGTTTGCGGTACGGGTGGCCGAGCGAGGTCGGGACGGCCACCTCCGGCAGAGGTCGCAGCGGCGGACGTTTGAGCAGCTCGGCGCGGGTAGAGCACAGGCGGCCGGAAATCGAGTCGGCGCTGAAGCTCCGCCAGGGATCTTCGAGGCTGGTGCCACATCGCTCAGCCAGGTCGTGCATCTGCGCTTCGGTCAGCAAGGCCGAGTGGTTGTTCGGATGCCCTTCCGTGGGCAGGCCGCGCCCCTTGATCGTATAGGCGAAGATCACGGTTGGCCGATTGGTCGCGGCGCTGCTGTAGGTGTCCGTGAGCAGGCCGAGGTCGTGGCCGCCGAGGTCCCGGATGGCCGCGGCGAGCCTGGCCGGCTCCAGATCGCGGACCAGTGCGCGGAGCCTGTCACTTCCTCCACCATCGAGGATCCGGTCGGCGATCTGGGAGGAGTCGACACGCAGCATTCGCTGGTACTCCTCGTTCGGCATCGCCTCGAGCCTCACCCGAAGCTCCTCACCTCCTGGAAGCTCGAACAGTTCGCTGATCAGGCGGCCCCACTTCAGCGTGATGACCTGCCATCCGGCGGCGGCGAACATGCCTTGGAGCCGCTCGATCTGGATGTCCGGGACGACGCGGTCCAGCGACTGCCGGTTCAGATCGACGATCCACAGGAGCTCACCCATGGAGGGGACGGCAGGATCGGCGATCGCCTCCCAGATGGCGCCTTCGTCGAGTTCGGCGTCGCCGAGCAGGCTGACGAACCGGCCGGCGGCGGGAGCGGCGGCCGAACGCGACCGCAGGTACCGGAGCGACATCGCGGCCCACAACGAGGCTGTCGCGCCGATGCCGACCGAGCCGGTGGAGAAATCGACCGTGTCGGGGTCCTTGATCCGGCTCGGATAGCTCTGGAGGCCGCCTTTCTCTCGGAGCGTTCGCAGGTACTTCGGGTCGAGATCTCCGAGTAGGTAGTTGATCGCGTGGAGCACAGGTGAGGCGTGCGGCTTGACCGAGACGCGGTCTTCGTGAGTCAGCTCGTGGAACCAGAGGGCGACCATGATGTCGACCATCGACGCCGACGACGCCTGGTGTCCGCCGACTTTCACGCCCGAGGGGTTGGGCCGGTTACGGTTCGCGGCGTCCACGATGGCCGAGGACAGCCAGAGAACCCTTGTGGAGATCTCGCGAAGCGCCGTGGCTTCGTCGTCTGTCAAACCCGGGCGAATAGTCGAGAGCGGCTGGTCCGAACCGTCCGCGAGGGGCCAGTCGTCCGTCTGAGTCATGAAAATCCTCGATCGCTTGTGGCGCGCAGTATCCCGCCCCGGCCCGGGCGCCCCTGGTAGTCGGCGCCGAGAACACAAGGCATCGTGACATTTTGTCCTGATGCCCATCTCCGCGGCTGGTCGCCCCCGTGCGGAACCACGTCGCAGCCGGCTCTCGGGTTCCACGGCGACGCGGGCTCGGGACATCCGCTCCCGAGCCCGTCATCCAACTGGCTACAAGGCTTCCCCAGGTCAGAACGCCTGCCGCAATTCACGTGCTGTCGGCGGAGAGCGTCTTCATGGTGACGTAGCTGGTCACCGCGGCCACGCTGGGCAGGTTGGCCAAGCGGTTGGCGTGGAAGTCCTCGTAGGCGGCCAGGTCGGCGACCTCGACCTGGAGCAGGTAGTCGTAGTTGCCGGTGACGTGGTGGCAATGCACCACTTCGGACAGTCGGACGACCGCACGCTCGAACGCGACCACATCCTTGCGGCCGTGCCGTACCAGCCGGATACCGGCGAACACCCGCAGGCTGCGGCCGACGGCAGCGGGATCGATCAGCGCCCGGTAACCGCGGATCACCCCGGTCTCCTCCAGCCGCCGCACGCGACGGAGGCAGGGAGACGGCGACAGACCGACCCGGGCGGCGAGTTCCGCGTTGCTGATCCGACCGTACTTCTCAAGCACGGCCAGTATCGACCGGTCCATGTCATCCACGTGAGCAGATTATTGCGCCACCGCCGCACCTACCACATCAGATAACCGATCTAAGGCGCTATTTGCTGCCAAAGTTGCCGCGATAGGCATCAAGGCGGCATGCCGGTCGGCCACGCTTGAGGCGTCACGGCAGATGGGCGACCCCTTGGCGGCACCGGGTTCGCACCACAACGTGATGTTGGACAATCCGAAGGCGTTCGTGGAGGCGCTTACCCCATGAGGACCCTGATTACCGGCGGCACCGTCGTCAGCATGGACGCGGCTGTCGGCGATTTCGACCGCGGCGACGTGCTGATCGAAGACGGCGTGATCGTCGAGGTGGCCGAGCGGATCGACGCGCCGGACGCGGCGATGATCGGCGCGACCGACCGGATCGTGCTGCCCGGCTTCGTCGACACCCACCGGCACACCTGGCAGACCGCGTTCCGCGGCATCGGCGCGGACTGGACATTCGCCGACTACGTGGTGGCGGTGCACGGCACGTTGAAGCCCCACTACGAACCTGAGGACGTCTATCTGGGCAACCTGCTGGGCCGGCTGGAGGCGCTGCACTCCGGCGTGACGACGATGCTGGACTGGTTCCACGCCGCGCAGAGCCCCGAACACGCGGACGCCGCCCTCGCCGGCCTGCGAGCCGTGCCCGGACGGTCGATCCTCTGCTACGGCGCGGGGTACCGCACCGATGACCAGATCGACGCCGAGGTCCGCCGCGTCCGGTCCGACGTTCCGGAAGACGGCCTGGTCACCATGGCCTTGGGCCTGCGCGGTCCGGGTGAGGCCACCATGAACATGGTCGCCGCAGACCTGAAGCTGGCAGCCGATCTCGGACTGCGGACCAGTGTGCACGTCGACGGCCTGACAGGCGGCCGCCCGATCGCCGAACTCCGCGAGCACGGTCTGCTTTTCGACACCACGACCTTCGTGCACGCCAACGGGATCAGCGACGACGAGTTGAAGATGCTCGCCGACGCCGGCAGTTCGGTGTCGATCAGCCCGGACGTCGAGCTGAAGATGGGCTTCGGCTGGCCGATGACCGGTCGCATGCTGGCGGCCGGCCTGCGCCCGACGTTGTCCATCGACGACTGCCCTTCGGCCGGCGGCGACATGTTCGCCACCATGCGCACCGCCTACGCCATGCAGCGCGGCCTCGACGGCGGACTGAACTCCCGGGACCTGCTGAAGTTCGCCACCGTCGACGGCGCCCGGGCGTGCGGACTCGCCGCCCGAACGGGCAGCCTCACGCCAGGCAAGGACGCCGACATCATCCTGCTGCGCGCCGACGATCCCACCGTGTTCCCGGTCACCGACCCCGCCGGCACCGTCGTCGCCGCCGGCCATCCCGGCCTGGTCGACACGGTTCTGGTGGCCGGCCGCGTGGTCAAGCGCGACGGGCGGCTGGTGGGCGTGGACCTGCCGGCCTTGCAGAGCAGGTTGCTGGAATCGCGTAACCGGATCGCGGCCGCCGCCGACATCCCACTCGACGGAACCTGGCGTCCCCGCGCGGAATCCGAGTAACCGCCCGTGCTGTGATTCGCGGCCGAAGACTCTCCTGGTTGCCGTGCCGGGCACCGGTGGTGGCGCGTCCTCGCCTCCCATGCCACACTCACTGTTATAGAACTCCTTATAGAGTTATAGAATGATGGGAGCATGGCATGCGAGACATGTCGCCGTGGCGTGAGCCGGTCCCGCCGGACGGGACGATGGGCGAGCCCCGAGCGCGGGGCCGATTCGGTGAGTACGGCGGACGGTACGCGCCGGAGTCCCTGGTGGAGGCGTGCCGCGAGGTGGACGAGGCGTTCCGGGAGGCCTGGGCGGATCCGGGGTTCCGCGGCGCCCTGGCGCGGTTGCTCGCCGTGCACGCCGGGCGGCCGACCCCGCTCACACCGGCCCGCCGGCTGTCGGAGGCGCTGGGCGTGCAGCTGTACCTCAAGCGCGAGGATCTCACCCACACCGGATCCCACAAGATCAACAACGTGCTGGGCCAGGCCCTGCTGGCCACCCGGATGGGACGGCGCAGGCTGATCGCCGAGACGGGAGCGGGCCAGCACGGGGTGGCCACCGCGACCGCCGCCGCGCTGCTCGGGCTTGAGGCCACGGTGTTCATGGGCGAGCGCGACATCGAGCGGCAGGCGCTGAACGTCTTCCGGATGCGCATGCTGGGCGCCGAGGTGGTTCCGGTTACCACGGGCAGCCGTACCCTCAAGGACGCGACCAGCGAGGCGATGCGGCACTGGGTGGGCGCGACCGGCGACTCCCACTACTGCATCGGCTCGGTCGTCGGGCCGGATCCGTACCCATGGATGGTCAGGGAGTTCCAGCGGATCATCGGCGACGAGGCCCGCGCGCAGTGCGCCGCCGAGCTGCGGACCGGCGTCCCGGACTACGTGGTCGCGTGCGTCGGCGGCGGCTCCAACGCGGCCGGCACGTTCGCCGGATTCGCCGACACCCCGGCGCGCCTGGTCGGTGTCGAGGCGGAGGGCGGCGCCGGGGCGGCCCGCGGTCGGCTCGGCGTCCTGCACGGCTGCCGCTCGCTGTTCCTGCAGGACGACGACGGGCAGATCACCCAGGCGCACTCCATCGCCGCCGGGCTCGACTACCCGGGAGTCGGCCCGGAACACGCCCACCTGCGCGACCTGGGCCGGGCCCGCTACGTCACGGTGACCGACGACGAGGCGGTCGGCGCGGCGGTACGGCTGGCGCGTACCGAAGGCATCGTCCCGGCGCTCGAATCGGCGCACGCCCTCGCCTGGGTGATCAGCGCGGCGGGCGGCGGCGACCTCCCCGCAGGATCGACGGTGCTGATGACGTTGTCCGGCAGGGGCGACAAGGACGTCTCAACCCTGAAGGAGCTGCTGTGACGAACCACACCCTGGCCGCGGGCACGGTCGAACGTCGTCTGCGTGCCCACCGGGACGCCGGCCGCGGCCTGCTCATGCCGTACATCACCGGGGGGATCACGCCCGGCTGGACCGACTACCTGCGGGCGTTCGCCGCCGCCGGGGCGGACGCGATCGAGGTCGGCCTGCCCTTCTCCGACCCCACGCTGGACGGCGTCACCATCCAGCAGGCCGGCGAAACGGCACTGGCCCGGGGGGCGAGCACCCGCCGGATCCTCACCGACCTGTCCGGCATGCCGGACCTGGGCGTGCCGCTGGTCATCAGCACCTACTACAACCTGGTGCTGCACGACGGCCCCGAGGAGTTCTGCGCCGCGCTGCGCCGGGCGGGCGTCGACGGCCTGATCGTGCCCGACCTGCCGGTGCACGAGGCGGACGAGCTGACGGACGTGGCAGCCGCCGCCGGGATCGAGCTGGTCCTGCTGGCGTCGCCGGCGACGCCGCAGCCGCGGCTGGCGGAGATCTCGTGCCGCAGCCGCGGATTCGTCTACGCGGTGTCGCTGATGGGCACCACCGGTGAGCGGGCCGCCCTCGCCGCTTCGGCGGCGGAGCTCACCGAGCGGATCAAGCGCGTCTCCGACCGGCCGGTCTTGCTAGGATTTGGCATTTCCACCCCGGAACAGGCACGCGAAGCCCGCCGGCACGCCGACGGCGTGGTGGTCGGCGCCGCGGTCATGCGGCGGGTGCTCGACGGGGATGGGCCGGACGACCTGCGGGCCTTCCTCGCGACCCTGCGGCAAGCCCTCGACCAGGAGTGTGACCGACCACGATGACCCCCGACGCCGGGCACGAGGCGAGATACCGCGCCATCGCCGCCGACCTCGCCGCGAAGATCCGGTCGGGACACTACGCCCCCGGTGAGGCCCTGCCGCCGCAACGGGAGCTGAGCGCCTCCTACGGGGTGACCCTCATGACGCTGCGCCAGGCGTTGCGGGAGCTCAGCGACGAGAAGCTGATCGTGCAGCAGCCCGGCAGGGGCACGTTCATCGCCCCGCCCCACCTGGCGTACCAGCTCGACTCGCTCCGCAGCCTGGTCGACGACCTGCTCAAGCAAGGCCACGACGTGCGCACCGCGGTGGCCGGGCGGGCGGTGCGCCGGGCCCCCGCCCGGATCGCCGCGGAACTGCGACTGCGTCCCGGCGACACCGCCCTGCGGCTGGAGCGGGTCCGCGAGTTCGCGGGACGTCCCGCCGTACACCAGGTGTCCTGGGTCCGCCGGCCGGTGGCCGACCAGATCCGCGACCGCGACTTCACCGCCGTCTCCCTCTACGCGGCGCTCGCCGACGCGGGAGTGACGGTCGCCCGGGCGTCCGAAGTAGTCCGGCCCGGTCTGCTCGACCCCGCCGTCGCCCGCCACCTCCACGAGCCGCAGGGAAGCCCGGTGCTCGTCAGCACCCGGATCACCTACACGCTCGACGCCACGCCCGTGGTGTCCGACCACGCCACCATCCTCGGCAGCATGATGGAGATCCGCACCGAACGCGCCGCCACCGGCCTCTCTCTCACCTGGGGCGCCACCAGCTGAGAACCTGTGTGCGGTCCATCCCACCGCGGCGACGAGCAGGTTCTCGCGGACCTTCGCCCGTCCGCTCGGTCAGCGCTGCGGCGAACACGGCCGTAATCACAGGAGTATCCGCGAGAGCGCCCGTGCCGGACTCGGTAAGCATGGCCCGAAACGTAGGCGTAATAATTTCCTTCGTCAAGTATTGATTCACGGGCGGACGAGTCCTACGCTCGGCGGCACTCACCGGCTTCCCTGCCAGACTTTGAGGACCCCGATGCCCCCCTGTCACCCTCCGTGCCGTTCCCTCCGGCCACCTCGCGCGATCACCAACTCCCCGGCCGGCGCGGCATCACGCATGAGCGCCGCGCTCTTCTCCCGGGTTTCCCGCCGGACGAAAGCGCCGGTGGCGGCGTGTTCCGCCTCCAGTTCCAACCGCGTGGCGACCAGGACGGTGCCCGCAGCCTGACCAGGCGAAATGATCAAAGTTGGCCGCATCGGGCCGGTGCAGGCATCCCCCTGCCCACCCTCGACCCGCAGCAGACGGTGCTCCTCGACATCACGAGGCTGCCGTCACTGATCGCTGCACCGGACGGCCCACCGCCGCTGGTCACGGGCGTCGTGCCCCCGGACCACACGAAGAGGAGATCGCATTGAAACGACACACGACGGCGCGTCGAGCGCTCGCGGTGATGAGCGTGGCGGCGATGGCCGTCGGGCTCATGCTCGGCGAGGTCATGCCGGCGTCCGCGACACAATCCGACGCAGCCACCGCCGCCCTGACGGCGTCCACGACCCCCACTCCCTCGCCGACGCCGTCGTCCAACACGGTGCCGACACCGACGCCCAGGAAACCAGACGCATCCACCGCCGACCCGTGGGCCACGCGGCCGTACATGGGGTGGAGCAGTTACAGCATGCAGGTCTACTCCGGGAACTCGAAGTGGATCACCGGCGACCAACTCGTCAAACAGTCCGACGCGATGCACGCCAAGCTGCAGAAGTACGGCTACGACTACATCAACGTCGATGCGGGATGGAACGACGGGGTCGACGCCAACGGGCGGCCCAAGCCCAGCGCCACGCTCTATCCGCAAGGCCTGCAGAAGATCATCGACCACGTCCACGCGAACGGCCAGAAGTTCGGGGTCTACATGATCCCGGGCATCTCCCCCGACATCTACAACGCGAGCCTGCCGATCGCCGGAGCCCCGGGGTGCACGACGCACGACGTCGTAGCGCAACCGCCCCGTCCCTCCGACTACTGGAAGATCGGTTACAGGATCGACTTCTCGAACCCGTGCTCGCAGAAGTACATCGACTCGATCGTCGACCTGCTTGCGCAGTGGGGTGTCGACTTCGTCAAGTTCGACAGCGTCACCCCCGGATCCGGGGTGAGCGACCTCTCGCTTGACGCCCGAGATGATGTCGCCGCTTGGTCGAAGGCGCTCAAGGCACACAAGATCTGGTTCGAGCTCTCGTGGGCGCTCGACCCGAACTACGCGGACTACTGGCGATCCAAGGCCAACGGCTGGCGGATCCAGTGGGACGTCGAGTGCTACTGCCCCCATGACGCGCTCACGAACTGGGACAACATCGCCCGGCTTTTCCCGTCCGAGGCGACATGGTGGCGCAACGGCGGAAACGGCGGTTGGAACGACCTCGACTCGATTGACATCGGCAACGGCAAGATGGACGGCCTGACCCGCGACGAACGACAGACGGCGATGACCCTGTGGGCGACCTCCGCCGCGCCGCTGTACACCGGCAACGACCTGACGGACCTCGACGCCTACGGGCTCAGCCTGCTCACGAACCCGGAGGTCATCGCCGTCGACCAGGAAGGAACGCCGGCGCGCCCGGTCTCGACCGCGACCCAGCAGCAGGTGTGGTATGCGCTCAACTCCGACGGCAGCTACACCGTCGCGCTGTTCAACCTCGGCCGGACCGATAAGGACATCACCGCGAACTGGACCGACATCGGTCTGACCGGCTCCGCCACCGTGCGCGACCTGTGGGCGCGCAAGAACCTGGGTCGTTTCCGCACCGGCTTCACCGCCTCGGACGTCCCCATCCACGGGGTACGGCTCCTCAAGGTGACGCCGCAGTCCGGCGCCGAAGTCAGCGTCAACGACGACGCGCTGCGCGTCGGCTATGCCGGTGAGTGGACCCGCAACGGCGGAAACGAGGTCGCCGCGACCTCACAACCACTCAACGTCAACGTCACCGACACCGGCACCGCGGCGCCGCCGTCGGCATCTGGCCCGACGCGGACCATCACGCTCAACGACACCGCCCCCGGCATCGTCTACACGGGGTCATGGTCGCAGAGCACCGGGCGGAGTCTGGGCGACTACGACGACGACGTCCACTACACCGAACACGACGGCGACTCGTTCCAATACTCCTTCGTGGGCACGGGCGTCTCCTACGTCACCGAAATGGACACCTCGCAGGGTGACGTCGATGTCTACATCGACGAGCAGTTCGTGAAGAGTGTGAACACCGGGCGTGATTCAGGACAGCCGCGCCTCGCGCAACAGAAGGTGTTCAGCGTGGACGACCTTCCCAACGGAAGCCACACGCTCAAAGTCGTCAAGAAGTCCGGATCCTTCATGCTGCTCGATCGCATCGACGTGATCCAGCCGAGTCTCATCGACCCGTCGGCTGTGTCGTTCGACAAGAAGGCTCCCGCAGACGTGCCGGTGAAGCTCCTGCGCGACGGCAGTGAGTTCGCCGGGGTTTCGCTCGACGGCACCGCACTCAGGGAAGGAACCGACTACACCCTGTCGGGATCGACGGTGACCCTGTCGGCCGGCTACCTCGCCACGCTGCAGGTCGGCCCGGCGAAACTGGACTTCGCGTTCCGCGGAGACTATCTCGACGACGTCCACGCCACGACCCACAACGGCGACTCGGTCTCGTACACGTTCGCGGGCACAGGAGTCGACTGGATCACCGCCACCACGCCTGATCAGGGTCTCGTCGACATCTACATCGACGGCAAACTCGTCAAGCGCGTCGACACGCACAGCGACGTACGTGCCACGCGGCAGAAGGTGTTCAGTGCCTCAGGGCTCACCAAGACGAATCACACCTTCATGGCGGTGAAGGCGTCGGGCGACGTGATGCGCACCGACGTCATCCGTTACACCACCCGATGACGCGGGGAGGGCCGGGGGCGCTCCGGCCTTCCTTCGCACAGCGACGGATACGAGGTGGGGCGGGCCGAACCCCGCGGAACTCGGCTGCCGCTCGCCATGATCTGGTGACGGCGACAGTCCGAGCGTCTCAGGCTTCGAGCTCGCGCCAGGCTTTCCGCCAGGTCTCGAACCAGTCGGCGAACCACGGCTCGCGCTGGGCGAGCGGAAGGATGAAGTCGACGGTCTCGCGGTGGTATCGGCGCTGGAAGTCCTCCGGCATGCGGTGCAACTCCTGCACGTTGCTGACCCGATCGGCCAGCTTGACGAGCACGGCCTGGTCCGGCGCCGAGGCCAGAGAGCGGAGGTAGGCCCGCTTCACCTCGCGCTTGTCGCCTCCGGTCGGTGTCTGCGGCTTGGTCACCCAGCCGACCAGTTCGGCTACCCGCTCGCCGAACCGATCGGCGATCGAGGAGATCGGGCAGGGCGTGTCCTCCACGACGTCGTGCAGCGCGAGCGCGACCAGCACGTCGCGGTCCACGATCCCCGCCCCGGCCACCGCCGTCTCCAGTGCCTCCACCAGGTGGGCCACGTACGGATCGCCCGTCGGCCGAAGCTGATCGCCATGCTGCTCGGCGGCGAACGCCAGAGCCCCGCGGACCTCATGAAAGGTCTCCTGCGACAGCAGATCGGCCAGGGCGGTTTCGGCGCCCTGCGCGGTCTTCCAACTGGTGAACGTCCTCATCCCGATCCCTCTCCCCATCGCCGCACGCGTCGATCAAACCATGTGATCTCACGGCATTCGACCGTGTTCCGTCCGCCATATGCGTGTCTCGGGCTTCTTCGCGCTTTCGATGGCGAGCACGTGTTCCCGCCTGTGCCGCGGCTGGGTGAATCGCAGCATGTTGCCGGAGGGATCGCGGAAGGCGCAGTCGCGGACGCCGTCGGGCTGGTTGATCGGTTCTTGCATCACTTCAGCGCCCGCTGCCTCGATGTGCTGGAAGGTGGCGTCGCAGTCGTCGGTCTCGAAGACAAGATGGCCCAGCAGGCCGTCGGCCATCAACTCCTCCATCGCCTGCCGGTCGGCCGGCGAGGAGCCCGGGTCTGCGCCGGGTGATTTGAGGATGATCCGCATGTTCGGCTGCGACGGCGGGCCGACGCTCATCCACCGCGTCTC
>Ga0310811_10005585_pt1 | contig 15944 bp, 14 predicted proteins | sample YCmetagenome_FD_207642 | JGI IMG/M metagenome (GOLD analysis project Ga0310811, IMG submission 207642) | Soil microbial communities from experimental microcosm in Duke University, North Carolina, United States - YC | ecosystem: Engineered > Artificial ecosystem > Soil microcosm > Unclassified ...
CATACCGCGAACTTCGGCGAGAAGCCGGTGCAGCGCGCCTGCGCAGCAGCCGACCGTACCGGCCATGCGATGCTGCATACGCTTTATCAGCGCAATGTCCATGCGCGCACGCATTTCTTTGTCGAATGGATGGCGATCGATCTGATGCGCGACGCCGACGGCGATGTGATCGGCGTGGTTGCGCTGGAAATGGAAACCGGCGACGTGATGATCTTGCAGGCCAAGACAACCGTGCTGGCGACCGGCGGTGCTGGCCGTATCTGGGCTGCTTCGACCAATGCCTTCATCAATACCGGCGACGGCATGGGCATGGCAGCGCGCGCGGGCTTGCCGCTAGAGGACATGGAGTTCTGGCAGTTTCACCCGACCGGCGTGGCCGGCGCCGGCGTGCTGATTACCGAGGGCGTGCGCGGCGAAGGCGGCATCCTGATCAACAGCAACGGCGAGCGCTTCATGGAACGCTATGCGCCGACGCTGAAGGATCTTGCGCCGCGCGATTTCGTATCGCGCTCGATGGACCAGGAAATCAAGGAAGGGCGGGGTTGCGGCCCGCACCAGGATCATGTGCTGCTCGATTTGCGGCATATCGGCGCCGATACGATCAGGAAGCGCCTGCCGTCGATTCTGGAAATCGCACATAAATTTGCGAATGTCGATGCGACGCGTGAACCGATTCCGGTGGTGCCGACGATCCATTATCAGATGGGCGGCATCCCGACCAATATCCACGGCCAGGTTGTCACCCCACGCAACGGCAATCCGAATTCGATCGTCAACGGCTTGTATGCGATCGGCGAATGCGCCTGCGTTTCGGTGCATGGCGCGAATCGCCTTGGCACCAATTCGTTGCTGGATCTGCTGGTGTTTGGCAAGGCCGCCGGCGACCACATCGTTCGCAGCGGCTTGCAAAAGCGCGAGCACATTCCGCTGCCGGCCGGCGCGGCAGATCTGGCGCTGTCGCGCCTGGCGCATCTGGAAAGCAGCACCGGTTCGGAACGCGTGCAGGACGTTGCCAATGACATCCGCTCGACGATGCAGCAATACTGCGGCGTATTCCGCACCACCGAATTGCTGGAAACCGGTTACAAGAAAATCATGGAATTGGACGAACGGCGCAAGCATGTGTCGTTCAAGGACAAGTCACGCGTATTCAATACCGCGCGCATCGAGGCGCTTGAGCTGGACAATCTAATCGAAACCGCGAAGGCGACAATGACGGCAGCCGTCGCCCGCAAGGAATCACGCGGCGCCCATGCGCATCGCGATTACGAGCAGCGCGACGACGTGAACTGGCTAAAGCACTCGCTGTATTTTTCAGAAGGTAACCGCCTTGAATACAAGCCGGTGGTCACGCAGCCGCTGACGGTCGAGACCTTCAAGCCGAAACCACGCACTTTCTAGGATCGAACATGGCACGCACCATTCGACTTCAGATCTATCGCTACGATCCCGACAAGGACGCCAAGCCCTACATGCAGGATTTCACGGTTGAGCTGCATCCGCACGACAAGATGCTGCTTGATGCGTTGTTGCGGATCAAGGCGAATGTTGACGACTCGCTAGCCTTGCGCCGCTCCTGCCGTGAAGGCGTGTGCGGCTCGGACGCGATGAACATCAATGGCAAGAACGGCCTCGCTTGCACGACCAATTTGAACGAATTGACGGAGCCGATTGTGCTGCGTCCGCTACCCGGTTTGCCGGTGGTGCGCGACCTGATCGTCGACATGACGCAATTCTTCAAACAGTACCATTCGATCAAGCCTTACCTGATTAACGATACAATTGCGCCTGAGAAGGAACGTTTGCAGACGCCGGCAGAGCGGGAAGAGTTGAACGGGCTGTATGAATGCATCCTGTGCGCCTGCTGTTCGACGTCCTGTCCGTCTTTCTGGTGGAACCCCGATAAGTTTGTCGGTCCTGCGGGATTGTTGCAGGCCTATCGCTTCATTGCGGACAGTCGCGACCACGCGACCAACGAGCGGCTCGATAATCTGGAAGATCCGTATCGCTTGTTCCGATGCCATACAATTATGAATTGTGTGGATGTCTGTCCAAAGAATCTGAACCCGACGCGCGCCATCGGCAAGATCAAGGATCTGATGGTGCGTCGTATGGTTTAGTGCCTGCAATGGCGAAAAGCTGGAGCTTCGCTACCTGTCCTTTCAGGAATGCGACGTGGAATGCATGAAACCGGTTGAAAAGTCCATGTCCGTCACTCATCAGGCTGATCCGATAAAACGCGCAAGACTGCGCTGGCGCAGCCGTCGCGGTTTGCTTGAAAACGATCTGATTCTGACGCGGTTTCTCGATCGGTATGAGAACGTGCTGACCGACGAAGAGGTTGACGCCTTTTCTGTGCTGATGGAGTTGTCGGATAACGACTTGATGAATTTGCTGCTTGCGCGCAGCGAGCCGGAAGGCGAGGCGGACAAACCGCATGTGTGCGCGCTGCTGGAAAAGATACGTGCGGTATAGGTGCGATATAAGCGCGGCTAACGCGCAAGGAAAAGTTTTTAATTTAGCGATTTATTCTTTTAAATCGACTCACCCCTTGTTATCTAAAAGGAAGAGCCATGCCTCACTCACAATCTGACACCAAAGCCACACTGTCGTTTTCCGACGGTTCGCCATCGGTGGACTTGCCGATCTACAAGGGAACCATCGGTCCCGATGTGATCGACATCCGCAAACTGTACGGTGCCAGCGGCAAATTCACGTATGACCCGGGCTTCATGTCGACTGCGTCCTGCGATTCGACCATCACCTACATCGATGGCGACAAGGGCGAATTGCTGTATCGCGGTTATCCGATCGAAGAGCTCGCGGTGAAGTGCGACTTCCTGGAAACCAGCTATCTGCTGCTGAAGGGCGAACTGCCGACAGCCGCTCAGAAGAAGGATTTCGTCAAGATGGTGACGAACCACACCATGCTGCACGAGCAGATGCAATTTTTCTTCCGCGGTTTCCGCCGTGACGCACATCCGATGTCGGTGCTGGTCGGCACGGTTGGCGCGCTGGCCTCGTTCTACCACGACTCGCTCGACATTTCCGACCCGCATCACCGCGAAGTATCGGCAATCCGCCTGATCGCGAAGATGCCGACCCTGGTTGCCATGTCGTACAAGTATTCGATCGGCCAGCCCTTCGTCTATCCGCGCAACGATTTGTCGTACAGCGCGAACTTCATGCACATGATGTTCTCGACGCCGAGCGAAGAGTATAAGATCAACGACGTACTGGTGCGCGCACTGGATCGTATTCTGATTCTGCATGCCGATCACGAGCAGAACGCATCGACATCAACTGTGCGTCTGTCAGGTTCGTCCGGCGCCAACCCGTTTGCGTGCATCGCGGCCGGCATCGCCTGCCTGTGGGGGCCGGCACACGGTGGCGCCAACGAAGCTGCATTGAACATGCTGAAGGAAATCGGCACTGTCGATCGCATCCCTGAATTCCTGGCAAAAGCCAAGGACAAGAATTCTGGCTTCAAGCTGATGGGTTTCGGCCACCGTGTGTACAAAAACTTCGATCCGCGCGCCAAGCTGATGCGCGAAACCTGCTACGAAGTGCTGAACGAACTCGGTCTGCACGACGATCCTTTGTTCAAGCTCGCCATGGAACTGGAACGCATTGCGCTGGAAGACGAATACTTCGTGTCCCGCAAGCTGTATCCGAACGTCGATTTTTACTCGGGCATCGTGCAATCGGCGCTGGGCATTCCGGTCTCGCTGTTCACCGGCATCTTCGCGCTGGCGCGCACCGTTGGCTGGGTGGCGCAATGGAACGAGATGATTTCCGATCCGGAGCAGAAAATCGGCCGTCCGCGCCAGTTGTATATCGGCGCCAAGCAGCGTGATGTGGTGGAAATCGCCAAACGCGGCTGACAGGAACAAAAAACGGACCCTCTGCGGTCCGTTTTTTTATCCGTCAAATTAAAATTTCTGGTTATGCTATTCTCGTTTCACCTCATGAAGATGACTGCAATAGATTAAGTCCTTCCCCACAACTTGATGTGCAATCCGCTAACCGGTCAGGCCGTGTCGCGGAAGGTTAAGCAACCCGCTAATCTCGCGAAGCGCGAAGAAAGGTGAGCAAGATGATGCAACAGTCGTTCTCCAACTCATATCTGTTTGGAGGAAACGCCCCGTATGTGGAGGAACTGTACGAGGCGTATCTCGATAATCCCGGTTCAATTCCCGATAATTGGCGCGCCTATTTCGACGCCATGCAGCACGTGCCCGCGGTCGACGGCTCTGAAAAGCCGGATGTGGCGCATGCATCGGTAATCGCCTCCTTTGCCGAACGCGCCAAGCGCGGCCCGGTCCGCGCCGTCACACCGACCGAAGACATGGAGATGGGGCGCAAGCGCGTCGCCGTCACACAGCTCATCGCTGCCTATCGTGTGCTCGGCAACAACTGGGCCAATCTTGATCCCTTGCAGCGTCAGCCAAGACCGTCGATTCCGCAGCTGGAACCGGGTTTCTACGGTTTTACGGATACCGATATGGACCTGGTGTTCAACATCAGCCATACCTATTTCGGTGGCGAGACATCTTCACTGCGCGATTTGCTCAACGCCTTGCGCGATACCTACTGTCGTTCGATTGGTCCGGAGTTCATGTACATCAGCGACCCGGCGCCGAAGGCTTGGCTGCAGGAAAAGCTGGAATCGATCCGCTCTGCGCCCACTTTTGAGAGCGAAAAGAAAAAACACATCCTTGAGCGCTTGACTGCTGCCGAAGGACTAGAGCGCTATCTGCACACCAAATACGTGGGACAGAAACGCTTTTCGTTGGAGGGCAGCGAGAGCTTCATCGCCGCGCTGGACGAGGTAGTGCAGCGCAGCGGCGAAAAGGGCGTGCAGGAAATCGTGATCGGCATGGCGCATCGCGGCCGCCTGAACGTACTGGTCAATATTCTGGGCAAGACGCCGCAAGAACTGTTTGCCGAGTTCGAAGGCCGTCACGCGGAAGACCTCCCGTCCGGCGACGTGAAATATCACCAGGGCTTTTCGTCCGATATCAGTACACCCGGCGGCCCGGTACATCTGTCGCTGGCTTTCAATCCCTCGCATCTGGAAATCGTCGATCCGGTGGTCGAGGGTTCGGTGCGTGCGCGCATCGAACGGCGCGGCAGTGCGGGAGCAACCGATACTTCGCAACAGGTTTTGCCGGTCTTGATCCATGGCGACGCCGCGTTCGCGGGCCAAGGCGTGGTGATGGAAACCTTGAACCTCGCCCAAACGCGCGGCTACGGCACTGGCGGCACGGTGCACATCATCATCAACAACCAGATCGGTTTCACCACTTCGGATCCGCGCGATTCGCGTTCGACCTTATACTGCACGGACGTCGCCAAGATGATCGAGGCACCGGTGCTGCACGTGAACGGAGACGATCCGGAAGCGGTCGTATTCGCGGCACAGCTGGCGCTCGAATACCGGCTTGAATTCCGCAAGGACATCGTGGTCGACATCGTCTGCTACCGCAAACTCGGCCACAATGAGCAGGACACGCCGGCGCTGACGCAGCCGTTGATGTACAAGAAGATCGCGCAGCATCCGGGTACGCGCAAACTGTATGCCGACAAGCTTGTGGCGCAGGGCGTGATTGCAGCCGAGCAGGGCGAGGAAATGGTCAGGCAGTTCCGCGATGCGATGGACGCGGGTAAGCACACGGTCGATCCGGTCATCTCCAATTTTAAGAGCAAGTACGCGGTTGACTGGATGCCCTTCCTCAACCGGAAATGGACCGATGCCGCCGACACTGCGGTGCCGCTGGCCGAATTGAAGCGTCTGGCCGGTCGCATCACCACAATTCCAGATAATTTCAAGCTGCATCCACTGGTTGAAAAAGTGCTGGCCGACCGTGCCGCAATGGGGCGCGGCGAGATGAATCTCGACTGGGGCATGGGTGAGCATCTGGCCTATGCGTCGCTGGTCAGCTCGGGCTATGCGGTGCGCCTTACCGGACAGGATGCCGGCCGCGGCACCTTCGTGCATCGTCATGCGGTGCTGCACGATCAAAATCGTGAGCGCTGGGATGCCGGCACTTATGTGCCCTTGCAGAATGTCTCCGAGCAGCAGGCCTGGTTCCGCGTGATCGATTCGGTACTGTCGGAAGAAGCGGTGCTGGCTTTCGAATACGGTTATTCGACGGCTGATCCCAATACCCTGACGATCTGGGAAGCGCAGTTCGGCGATTTCGCCAACGGCGCGCAGGTGGTAATCGACCAGTTCATCAGTTCCGGCGAAGTGAAATGGGGACGGGTCTCCGGTCTCACCCTGATGCTGCCGCATGGCTACGAAGGCCAGGGGCCGGAGCATTCGTCGGCGCGGCTCGAACGGTTTCTGCAGCTGTGCGCGGACAATAACATGCAGGTCGTGCAGCCGACTACCGCGGCGCAGATCTTCCACGTGCTGCGCCGGCAAATGATCCGCCTGTTCCGCAAGCCGCTGGTAATCCTTACGCCGAAATCGCTGTTACGCAACAAGGATGCAGGTTCGCCGCTATCCGATCTTGCCAAGGGCTCTTTCCAGACCGTGATAGGCGAAGTCGACGAAACGATCGATGCGAAAAAGGTCAAGCGCGTAATCGCCTGCACCGGGCGCGTCTATTACGACCTGGTGAATGCGCGGAAGGAACGCAAGCAGACCGACGTCGCGATTCTGCGCGTCGAGCAGTTGTATCCCTTCCCGCACAAGAACTTTGCAGCTGAGCTGAAGCGTTTCCCGGCGCTGGCGGAAGTGGTATGGGCGCAGGACGAACCGCAGAACCAGGGCGCGTGGTTCTACATTCAGCACAACATGCTGGAAAACATGGCGGAAGGGCAGAAGCTAGCCTACGCGGGACGGCCTGCCAGCGCGTCACCGGCTGTCGGCTATTACGACAAGCATTACGCGCAGCAGAAGGCGTTGATCGATGCGGCCTTTGCCAAGTTGAAAGGCTTTGTACAAACCAAATAAAACCCTGCTGCAGGCTGGATGCTGGCCTGCAGTACGAACAAACCGAAACGGAGAGTTACATGGCAATCATCGAAGTCAAAGTTCCGCAGTTATCCGAATCCGTTGCAGAGGCAACGCTGCTGCAGTGGCACAAGAAGGTCGGCGATGCGGTCACGCGCGACGAAAACCTGATCGATATTGAAACCGATAAAGTCGTGCTTGAGCTGCCTGCGCCAGACAGCGGTGTCATCACACAAATCCTGCGAGAGGACAACAGCACGGTCAAAGCTGACGAAGTGATCGCCTTGATCGATACCGCTGCATCGGCCGCGGTCGGTACCACTGGCACCTCTGCACCGGCAGCGGAGGCACCGCCGCCGGCACCGAAGGCGGCCCCGCCTGCTGCGCCTGCCCAGGCCGCGCCGAAAGATGGCGCTGCGTCGAATATCGCGATGCCTGCAGCCGCCAAGATGCTCGCAGAGAACAAGCTGAAGGTCGCGGATGTGGCCGGTACCGGCAAGGACGGCCGTGTCACGAAGGGCGACGTGATTACGCATCTGGAGCAACCCGCCGCTTCGGCACAAAGCAAGCCCGCGCTGCAGCAGGTGGAAACGCCAGTCGGTGAATGGCTGCAGAATCGCCCGGAAGAGCGCGTACCGATGAGCCGCTTGCGCGCGCGCATCGCGGAGCGACTGCTGCAGTCGCAAGCCAATAATGCGATCCTGACGACCTTCAACGAAGTCAACATGCAGCCCGTGATCGAGCTGCGCACGCGTTACAAGGACAAGTTCGAGAAGGAGCATGGCGTCAAGCTCGGCTTCATGTCCTTCTTCGTCAAGGCGGTAGTTGCGGCGCTGAAAAAATATCCAATCATCAATGCATCGGTCGACGGCAACGACATCGTTTATCACGGCTACTTCGATATCGGTATCGCAGTGGGTTCGCCGCGCGGACTGGTAGTACCGATCCTGCGCGATGCCGACCAGATGACGATTGCGGAGATCGAAAAGAAGATCGGCGAATTCGGCGCCAAGGCCAAGGACGGCAAGCTGACGCTGGACGATCTGACCGGCGGCACCTTCTCGATTTCCAACGGCGGCATTTTCGGTTCCATGCTGTCGACGCCGATCATCAACCCGCCGCAGTCGGCGATCCTTGGGATACATGCGACCAAGGAACGTCCGGTGGTGGAAAACGGCCAGATCGTCATCCGTCCGATGAATTACCTTGCGTTGTCCTATGACCATCGCATCATCGACGGCCGCGAAGCGGTGCTCGGTCTGGTTGCGATCAAGGAAGCGCTGGAAGATCCGGCACGCCTGCTGCTCGATCTCTGATAACGCTGCGGAAGGCGCTGCCTTTCGTCTGGAAGGGGAAATACGATGGCGAAGAATTTCGATGTGGTGGTAATTGGCGCCGGTCCGGCTGGCTATATTGCGGCGATCCGCGCAGCACAACTTGGTATGGCAGTGGCATGCATCGACGAGTGGAAGAACGAAAAGGGCGGCCCTGCACCGGGCGGCACTTGCACCAATGTCGGTTGTATTCCTTCCAAGGCCTTGTTGCAGTCGTCCGAACATTTTGAGCATGCAGGACATGCATTCGCAGAGCATGGCATCGGCGTCAAAGGACTGTCGCTGGATCTGAAGCAGATGCAGGCACGCAAGAGTGGCGTGGTCAAGCAGAACAATGACGGCATCCTGTATCTGTTCAAGAAAAATAAGGTCACCTTCTTTCACGGACGTGGCTCGTTCGCCAAAGCTGGCGACGGTGGGTACGAAATTCGTATCGTCGGTGCGGCGGAAGACGTGATCATTGCCAGGCACGTCATCATTGCCACCGGCTCTAATCCGCGCGCCTTGCCAGGTACGGCATTCGATGAGGAAAACATTCTGTCGAATACCGGTGCATTGGCGCTGAAGGATGTGCCGAAGCGTCTCGGTGTGATTGGCGCCGGCGTGATCGGTCTTGAGATGGGCAGCGTCTGGCGCCGTCTCGGTTCCGAAGTGACGGTGCTGGAAGCACTGCCAGCCTTTCTCGGCGCAGTCGACCAGCAGGTCGCCAAGGAGGCACACAAGCTGTTCGTCAAACAAGGACTCGCGATCCAGCTCGGCGTGAAGATCGCGGCTGTCACCGCTGGCAAAAGCAATGTGACTGTCAATTACACCGACGACAAGGGTGCGGCGCAAAAAGATGTATTCGACAAGCTGGTCGTTTCCATCGGCCGCGTACCGAATACCTCGGGATTGAACGCGGAAGCGGTTGGCCTGAAGCTCGACGAGCGCGGCTTTGTCGACGTTGACGACGATTGCAAATCGAATCTGCCAAATGTGTGGGCGGTCGGCGATGTGGTGCGCGGACCGATGCTGGCCCACAAGGGCGAGGAAGAAGGCGTGGCGGTGGCCGAACGCATTGCCGGGCAACACGGACATGTCGATTTCAACACGATTCCCTGGGTCATCTACACCTCACCCGAGATCGCCTGGGTTGGCAAGACCGAGGAGCAGTTGAAGGCAGCAAAGGTCGCGTATCGCGCCGGGACTTTTCCCTTCCTCGCGAACGGGCGGGCACGTGCGCTGGGTGATACCACCGGCTTCGTCAAATTCCTCGCGGATGCGAAGACGGACGAGATCCTTGGCGTCCACATCATCGGCCCGACGGCGTCTGAATTGATTTCGGAAGCCGTGGTCGCGATGGAATTCCGCGCCTCGTCGGAAGATATCGCGCGCATCTGCCACGCCCATCCATCGCTGTCGGAAGCGGTGAAAGAAGCTGCGCTCGCCGTTGATGGTCGTGCACTGAATTTCTAGGAGAACGGCATGCGCATCCGGACCAGCTTTTTATTGACCGCCCTGTTGCTAGCCGGTTGCGCGACCACTGATTCGAACGATGGACTGGTGTCGATCACGACTGCTAGCAACGGTCAGGTTATCGAGAAAGCGCAATGCATGGTCAGCACGCGCAGCGCATTGTGGAATGTAACAACGCCGGTTACGCTGAACATCGGTCCCGGCGACGGCGATCTGCGCATCGTCTGCAAGAAGGCAGGTTACCGGACCGCCGAATTGATCCTGCCGCCATACGCACAGGCGACAGGTTCGAGTTTCGGATTGGGCATGGGTGGCGGCAGCGGCAATGTCGGCATGGGACTCGGAATGAGCTTTCCGCTTACGACCAACGGGTGGTATCCGGCCAGCGTCGTGGTCAACATGAACCCGCTGTAGACGACGCCGCGACGTATCAAGGGCGAGCTAGGCTCGCCCGTTTTTTATGGAATGCAATGGTCCCCAGAACTGGTAATGCTGAATACAGATGGACGCGCGTATGAACGTTCATGAATGCTATGCGCAAGCGCTGACGCAGCGCGGCTTTCAGCCCGACCCGGCGCAGCAGCGGGCGGTCGATGAACTGCAGAAGATCTACGACGCATGGCTGACTTACCGGACGCAGCGCGCACGGGTATTGACGCGGCTGATTCACCGACCGCAACCCCCGCGCGGCATTTATATGTGGGGCGGTGTCGGCCGCGGTAAATCCTTCCTGATGGATAGTTTTTATTCTGTCGCGCCGGTCGAGCGCAAGACGCGCGTGCACTTCCACGAGTTCATGCGCAGCGTACATCGCGAACTGGACGGCCTGAAGGCAATCGCCGATCCGCTAGAGGAGGTTGCCGAACGCATCGCGGCACGTTATGAGTTGATCTGTTTCGATGAATTCCACGTGACGGATATTGCCGATGCAATGATTCTGTATAACTTGCTCAAGCCCTTGTTCGCACGCGGTGTATCTTTCGTGGTTACTTCCAATTTTCATCCGGACACGCTGTATCCCGATGGCCTACACCGCGACCGATTGCTGCCGGCGATCGCGCTGCTGAAAGAAAAACTGCTGATCCTGAACGTGGATGGCGGCAACGACTATCGCAAACTCGCGCTTGCCCAGGTTGAGTCTTATCTGATGCCAGCAGGCGAGCGGGCTGATCGCTTGTTGCGCGATGCGTTCGACCGCATTGCTGAAACCGCGGACGACGATCCCCTGGTGTGCATTGAAACGCGAGAAATCCGGGCGATCCGGCGTGCCGGCGGTGTGATATGGTTCGACTTCGCGACACTGTGCGGCGGCCCGCGTTCACAGAACGACTATCTTGAAATTGCAAGCCGCTTCCATACCGTCATCCTGTCGGACGTCCCTGCGATGTCAGCCGCGATGTCTTCGGAAGCACGGCGTTTCATCTGGCTGATCGACGTGTTGTACGATCACCGGATCAAGCTGCTGCTCTCTGCCGATGTCGAACTCGACGCGCTGTACACAGCGGGTTCACAAAAGATGGAATTTCAGCGCGCGATATCACGCCTGACCGAAATGCAATCGCTTGAATACATGGAGGCTGGCCGTCGCTATGCGAACGGCGCTTCGTGGCAAGCTGGATAACGAAACCTATGAAACAGCTATCGAAATTTTCTTCCCGTACGTTATTGACGTTCGCTATTGCCGGCTCATTATTGCTTTCGCTGCACGCCGTGGCACAGACATCGGCAGTCGAGGCGCCGGCGGATCCGGCCGATTATTCGGTGGCACCTTTGCTCGAGCGCTATCCTGCGGATTCGATCCAGTCGCCGGACGCGGCAAAAGATGCGCTGAAGGAAGTTGACGCGGCGCGTGAACATATCGATGAGCGATATGCACTGGAACAGCGCGCATGCTATCCGAAATTCTTCACAACGGCTTGCCTTGACAAGGTGACCGAGCGCCGCCGCAAGGACCTTGCAGCGGTCCGTCCAATTGAAGTGGAAGCCAACGCCTATTTGCGCAAGGCAAAAGTGGTGGAGCGCGATCGCAAGCTGGCAGAAAAGGCCGCGGAGAACGAAGCAGATGCCGCACAGCGAGCGCAGCAAAGCACGCAGCATGACGCGGCAGTGACCAACAAGCTGGAAGCGGATCAGCACGATGCGATAAGCAAGGAGTCGCAACGCCAAAAGCGGGCGGACGATGCCGCGCGCAAACAGGCCGATCATGCCGCCCGCGAGCAGGAGCGAAAGGCGAACGAAGCGAGGGATGCAGCAGGGCGCGCCGAGAACGTCGACAAATACAACAAGAAGGTAAAGGACGCGAAGCAGCGGCAGGAAGAGGTTGCCAAGAAGAAAGCGCAGCGTGAACGTGAGCGGGCTGCGAAAGCTGCGAAAGACGCAAAACAGCAGGAGAAAGCTGCGACGCCACCACCTTGAGTAAGAGCCCGGATTTCGATGTGCTGGCGGCAAGATATGGAGATATTCGCGCTTATTTTCAGGAAAGCGAGAGAATTTGTTTTTTTTTGCTTTTATCCGGTTATAATCCCCCGCGTGGAGATTCGAGCTTGTGGTGCAGTTAGTCTGTCATTCCTGTCTTGGTTGAAACGATCCAACGGGCGAAAGCTCAATTAACTGAAATTAGGAATTATCATGGCAACTGGTACCGTAAAATGGTTTAACGATGCAAAAGGTTTTGGCTTCATCACCCCTGATGAAGGCGGCGAAGACCTGTTTGCACACTTCTCGGCTATTCAATCGAACGGCTTCAAATCCTTGCAAGAGAACCAACGCGTTTCTTTTGAAGTGACCGCCGGCCCGAAAGGCAAGCAAGCATCGAACATCCAAGCTGCGTAAGCAGAAGGATTCGAAAAAAATCCCCGACTCGTCGGGGATTTTTTTCGTCTGTCGCTTTCAAAGCGGTTTGCTTGCTCGTAGTGCGGCGCGCAGATTACGCTCGTTTTGCCAGGCTCTACGTTCCTTGCCAGCCGCTTCCGCATTACGCTCGTCGTCACTCTTGCTCGCATGCGAGGTGAGCAGGCGATGGGCGATATGCGCGTCGGGTAGCGTGGTGCCATAGAAGACGACGTCGTCACCTCGTTGCATCAGCAGAGTCGGAAAATTGTCGACATCGAATTCACCGACGATATCTGCGCGGTCTTCGATGTCGATCCAGATGAACAGCTTGTCCGGATGACGCGCCGCCAGTTCATCGAAGCCGGGGCGGTATTGGGTGCAGACATCGCACCACGCGGCGCACAGGCAGGCGACGACCCAGGTATTGTCGTCCATGCGCTCGGAGAGTTGCGGCAGGTTTTCGGGTTTCAGGATAATGCTCGACATGGCGCCATTCTACCGCGTCGTTCTATTATTTTCGCGCCGCCACATGATCGCCGGCCCGCACGATTTACGCGGAGAGCACGGTAGAATACGCGCATGTCGACCATCCTCGCCATTGAAACTTCCGCCGACCTGGCGTCGGCAGCTTTGCTGCACCACGGTGTCCTGATTTCAGAAGAATCGGGAGGCGTGGTTACGCATTCGCAGACCATTCTGCCGATGGTGCAGACGCTGCTGGCTGAGGCCGGCCTCACGCTTAGGCAGTGCGACGCGATCGCCTTCGGTTCGGGGCCCGGTTCATTCACCGGTGTGCGGACGGCATGCGGCATTGCCCAGGGCCTTGCCTTTGGCGCGGATCTACCTGTGCTGCCCATCGTGACCTTGCTCGCCATGGCGCAGGATTGCCGGGCACGCGTCGGTGCCGACGACGTGCTCGCCGTGCTCGACGCACGCATGGGCGAAGTCTATTGGGCGCAATACCGGTTTGAAAACGGCTGGCAGACGGTAACGCCGCCGACGCTATCGGTGCCGCAGGCGCTTGCGCCGATCGGCGACGCCGTTGCTTGTGGCAACGGCTTGCAGGCCTACGCGTCCGCATTTGACACGGCTGCGGTCAAACGCTGCGGCCTGGACGACTTGGTCCCGCATGCAAGTCATGTCGCGCGCCTGGGTGAGCAGGCGTGGGCGCGCGGCTTTGCGCTGCCGGCACGCGAAGCCGAACCGCTTTACCTGCGCAACAAGGTGGCGTTGACCACCAATGAGCGCATGCAGAAGGCGGCGAGGGACGCAGCATGAGTTCCGTACCCAGCCCGTTTTCGCGGCTCGAGCCGCAGCCCGCATTCCGCCTGTATTTTTCAAGGATGCGGCCGTCGGATCTCGACGAAGTGCTGAAGCTGGAAAACGACCTCTATCCATTCCCCTGGACTCGCGGCAATTTTCTCGATTCGATCAGCAGCGGTTATGAAACATGGATACTGCGTGATAGTCACGGCGTGCTGAACGGTTATTTCCTGTTGATGCTGTCGGTCGATGACGCGCACCTGTTGAACATCACCGTCAGTCGCGAGCTGCAGGGGCGTGGGCTTGGCCTGCTACTCTTGGACAAGGCGAAGACAATTGCCCGTGAAAAGAAGTTGACTTCCATGCTGCTTGAGGTTCGTCCATCGAACGCGCGTGCCGAACAAATTTACCGCCGATACGGATTCACGCAAATAGGTATCCGCAAGGCCTACTATCCGGCGCCGAACAACCAGCGCGAGGATGCGATCGTGATGAAGCTCCCTCTATGAACGATCGTCGTCACGCATTCCTGCAGGAGATGGGGCTTGGACCGGTGTGGTCGCGCCGTGCGACTTTGCCGCCATCTGCGGCCGCAGTAGTTGATGAGGTCACGCAGGAGAGCGAGGCATTGACTGCAGATTTTGCGGCAGCGGGGCTTTCCTCAATTTCGGAGGCGGCTGCGCCGGTTGCTTTGCGGTTCGAGGAAGCTACCGAAACCGGCGATGATATTGCCCGCATGGATTGGGAACAATTGAAAGCTGCAGTGGCACCGTGCACCAAGTGCGGCCTATGCAGGACACGTACGCAAACCGTATTTGGCGTCGGTGATCAGCGCGCAAAATGGCTGTTCGTCGGCGAAGGCCCAGGTCGTAATGAAGATGCGCAAGGTTTGCCTTTTGTCGGGCCGGCCGGCAAGCTGCTCGACAACATGCTGATCGCGATGGGCATGAAGCGCGGCGAGAATACGTATATCGCGAACATTGTTAAATGCCGCCCGACCGATGCCAACAAACGGGATCGCGCGCCGGAGCCCGACGAGGCGAATGCCTGCATGCCGTATCTGCAGCGTCAGATCGAATTGATCGACCCGACTGTCATCGTCGCGCTCGGCAAGACCGCTGCACTGTCGCTGCTGCAACTTGACCCGGCGACGCCGGTTGGCAAGTTGCGCGGCACTGTCCATCGCTATGCCGATCGGCCCCTGGTGGTGACTTATCATCCGGCCTATCTGTTGCGCACGCCGGGCGACAAGCGCAAGGTCTGGGCCGACTTGTGTCTGGCGATGCAAACCTACGATGGCGCAGGCAAGTAATCTTCCTGCCAGTTTCCAAACGCAGTTCCATCAACGCTGGGGCGATCTGCACGATCCGCATGTCCGTGCGCTGGCCTGGCTCTTGTCCGCCCCCGATCTGCTCGACGCCCGCGATCCGCAATGGCAAGGTCACATTGTCAGCCTGGATGGCGCGTTTCTGCGCGCCGATCTCGATATCTGGCTGCATGCGCTGGATCGCAATCCGGCGGCCTTGCACGACTATCTAGGCGCAAGGCCTTTCGTGCGACTGGGGCGTTATGCGGAAAAACTCGTCGCGTTTTATCTCGCCCAGCAAGGACTTCTCGTTGCCCATGGTGTGCAGGTCCGTTCAGAAAAGAACCAGACGATAGGCGAATTCGATTTTTTGCTTAGGTTGAACGGCCGCCTGCTGCATTGGGAATTCGCGACCAAGTTCTATCTATTGGAGTCGTCCGGCGACGGTCAGGACGCCGATTATTTTGTCGGCCCCAACCTGGCCGACACGCTAGGCGCGAAGATGCGCAAGATATTCGACCGCCAACTGAAGTTATCCGAACATCCCGCCGCGGCAGCTCAGCTGTCGGAATCCGTAGCTGTTGCTCAGGCTTTGGTGAAGGGTTGGCTCTTCTATCATGATGGACAGCATTATTTGCAGGCGGCCGGCAGCGCGACTGCGCATTGCCGGGGTTTCTGGTTGTCGCTGACGGAGCTGGATCGTATCGAAGGGGAGTGCTATGCAATCCTGCCGCGTCTGGATTGGCTGGCGCCGGCTAGCCTGCCGGCGGGGCGGGCGATGGACAAACCG
>Ga0310811_10005587_pt1 | contig 15943 bp, 12 predicted proteins | sample YCmetagenome_FD_207642 | JGI IMG/M metagenome (GOLD analysis project Ga0310811, IMG submission 207642) | Soil microbial communities from experimental microcosm in Duke University, North Carolina, United States - YC | ecosystem: Engineered > Artificial ecosystem > Soil microcosm > Unclassified ...
CCGCCCAGGTTGCACGCCCAGTGATAACGCGCGGTCGCGGCGACGAGCGCAACATCATCGGCACGCTGGCTGAGACGCCGTCCACTATTGCGTACGTAGAAAGCCGGTAGCTCGTCTGTCTGCCAACCAATGACGGGCACGCCCTGCGTCTCCAGATACTCCAGGGTGAGATCGAGATCCAGAATGGATTTTGCTCCGGCACAGGTGACCAGGACGGGTGTACGGCTAAGCTCTGTCAGGTCAGCCGAGATGTCCATGCTGCTCTCTGCCCCTCTGTGCACGCCCCCGATTCCGCCCGTGGCGAAGAAGTGGATGCCCACCATACTGGCGCACAACATGGTACCAGCAACGGTGGTCGCGCCCAATCGCCCACTGGCAAGCGTCAGGGCAAGATCACGACGGCTAACTTTTTGCACGTCGCTGGCGGTAGCTAGCTGTTCAATCTCTTCGGCAGAAAGACCAATTTTGATTTTTCCGTTTGCGATGCCCACGGTTGCGGGTACCGCTCCTTCGGCGTGTATCGCTTGCTCCATCGCCCGGGCAACCTCTTTATTTGCGGGATAGGGCAGGCCATGCGCAATCACGGTGGATTCCAGGGCCACGACGGCTCTTTGCTCGCTCAGGGCCGTCTGTACTTCTTCGCTCATGCTGATATACGCTGGTGTTTGTTGCATAGATACTTTCCTTTTCTGTAAGATTGCTTGCAGTATAACAGGCTCGGCGCTCAAAAAGAAAGATGGCAATATACCCATCTTTCCTAATATCTCCTATATGTGGTGCTCTTCTCTCCTACTTTGTTTACAGCAAGATAAAGCGCATGTTATAGTTATTTCAGAACCTATAAGAAACTATGTTGAGAAAATTCTATAGCTAGGAGTGATAGTGATGTCGGCGATTAAAAAATTGGTGGCTGCCAGTGCTGTTGTTGGCGGTACCCTCGGTGTATTAGCATTGTATAATAAAGCTACTGAGTCCATGGCTGGCGAGCTCGATACGGTCCTGACTGGCGAAGAGCGCCGTTATCCCTGGAAATATGGCGATATGTTCTATGAGGTCAAGGGCAAACGCGACGCGAAACCTTTGTTGCTGGTCCATGGCTTTGGCCCCGGCGCTTCTTCTTATGAGTGGCGCAAAAATATTGATGTTCTGGCTGAAAACTTCCGCGTGTTCGCTCTTGATTTGCTCGGTTATGGTCTTTCTGATCGCCCCACGGCTGACTATAGCGCTGAGACGTTTGCTGATCTGATTAATGATTTTATTAAAGAAGTTATTGGTAAATCTGCTGTTGTTGTTGCCCATGGTCAGACGTGCGCTTATGTGATCGCCGATGCGTACCGTCGCCCTCAGTTATTTGAGCATCTGATTCTGGTCTCTCCTCCTACTACGATGTTGCAGGAGTCTTTCCCTGGCCCCGTCAATGCTGCCTGGAAGTCTGTACTACGCACACCTGTCGTCGGTAGCTTCTTGAGCAATGTCCTGACTTCACGTCACGGTATTCGCAGCTATTATGACGCGCAGGGCTACCACAATCCAGGTATGGTCACTGACGAACTGGTAGAGTACATTTATACGAGCGCTCACCAGTCCAATTCTCACTATCCGCTGGCTTCCTATCTCAGCAATACGCTGAATATGGATGTCCATGAGCCTCTGGCACGCTTGCAGGTTCCTGTGCTTGCGGTCTGGGGACGCGAGGGACTGCTGACACCTTCTGAGGCAAGCTCTGCCTTCAAACGTGTCAATCCTCGCATTGAAGTACGCATTCTCGATAAGGCCAGCTACCATGTTCAGGAGGAGCAGGCCGCGAAGTTCAATGATCTGGTACGCGAAACCATTACTGCTGCTGTCTAATGTAATATACACTCCATAGCCAGGTTCATCTATGGACCGGCACGGTGGCTGCTTGCCCGCTCTGGAAGGCAGGTCTCCACACGCGCCGGTCCCCTGGTTTCTTTTTACACAGATACAAGGATCTTCTCTATGGATCGCACGACGCTGTTAGCACACGCTCGCTCTGCCGCCCTTCGTGCCCATTGTCCGTATTCACATTTTCGCGTTGGAGCCGCTCTGGTGGCCGATGGACAGGTTTTCGAAGGCGTAAATATTGAGATTTCTAGCTTTGGCCTGACTCTCTGTGCCGAACGCTCTGCGCTTGCTGCTGCCCTCTCCAATGGCTCCCATACGATCACACAGGTCGCGGTGGCCTGCATTGATGCTCCCCCCGAAGCTCCCCTCGGCCAGAGAACACCCTGCGGCGCCTGCCGCCAGTGGTTAGCCGATCTGGCTCCAGATGCTCTTCTCTATATTGACGGCTTTGAACAGGTTTTTACGATTCGTGACTTATTACCGCACGCTTTCGGCTTGTAGGATAAGTCCTTGACAGATGCATTTGTCTTGGGTAATCTATAAATCCAAGGATATTTGTGCGTAGTACCATTAGTATAGTGCTTTCCATGCAGTAAACACTCATTTAGAGGTGCTTATGCGGGCATGCGCTGTAGCGCACCACGAACAACCTGAGGCTGGTCCGTTTCCTTCTGCTTTGATGTATTGTGTCCTGCCATTTTTTGCTGTGTCCTCTGTAGCTTCGCTTTCCTATCCCCCGTTTTCTCCTATCCCACATGAAAGGAGTATGCTATGACGCAGCGCTTTACTCTCGGTATTGAAGAAGAGTTTCAGATGGTGGATAAATATTCAGGTCAGTTAGCCTCACGTATCCATACTATTCTCGAAAAGGGCATCCCTCTGTTGGGAGAGCAGATTAAGGCTGAGATGCTACAATCTACGGTTGAACTGGTCTCCGATGTATGCCCTACGGTCGCTCATGCACGTACTGAGATGGCTCGTTTACGCTCAACGCTGGCTGCTCTGGTCGAGGCTGAGGGCCTCGCTTTGATTAGTGCTGGCACTCACCCTCTGGCTCACTGGCAAGATCAGCTGCGTACGCAAAATGAACGCTATGAGGAGCTGGAAGAAGAATATCAGGATGTCGGTCGCTCGATTCTGATCTTCGGCCTCCATGTTCATGTTGGCCTGGATGATCGCACGATTGCTATCCCTCTGATGAATCAATTACGCATGTGGCTACCACATTTGCTTGCACTCTCCAGTAATTCTCCTTTCTGGGGAGGCCGCTATTCTGGCCTGAAGGATTATCGCGCTATCGTCTGGAAACGCTTTCCTCGTTCGGGTGTTCCTGATCTCTTTAGCTCAACTGCTGAATTTGATCGCTATGTTGCTTCTTTAATGCATACGGGATGTATTGATAATGGCAAACGTATCTGGTGGGATATTCGCCCACATCCCTTTTTTAAAACCATTGAGTTTCGCTGTTGTGATATGCCTGCTACGTTTGAAGATACGATTGCGATCGCTGCTCTCTGCCAGGCTCTGGTAGCCAAGCTGTACTGGATGCACGCTCGCAATCTAACACTCTATACTCTCCCCAGTGGCTATATTGAGGAAAATAAATGGCGCGCCGCCCGCTATGGTCTGGATGCAACGGTGGTGGATTTCGTGCAGCAACGCACGCTGACGATGCGCGAATCTATCGGGGAAACGCTCGATTTTGTCGATGATGTGGTTGATGATCTGGGTAGTCGACGCGAGATCAATTATATTCGCGCTTTACTCGATGATCCACGCGGAACCGGGGCGGATCGCCAGATTGCTGTCTATCAGGAAACTGATAGTGTGGAAGCAGTAACTCATTTTTTGATGGAACAGACACTACAGGGAATGGCCTCTTATACTGTGAGGTAATTATGATATGCGGCTGGCTGCGGTACGCTACTACGTGGTGAGCGCGACGTGGGACCTGGCGACCGCACAAGATCGCCAGGTCCCACGTCGCCCCCCCATTGTGCTTTCTCCCCACTACTACTTCACGCTCTTTACGACAAATTGCTTCCCTGCAAAAATATTTTTTCCAGCTTTTTCCAGACACGCAATTCCGCTTCCGCACGCTTCAACCGCTGACCGCTCTTTTCTGCTTCCAACATGACTGCGGTGACCTCTAGCTGGAATTTCTCCAGGTAGGGCTCCTGGATCTCACGCGACGGCACAATCCCCAGGTCAATCTCTTTTAATGGATAAAATTGTTCCGGCTCAAATGCTAGAATAAGCAACTCGGTATAACTCTGCATAAGTTCTGTATGCGCTGCTGTGAAGTGGTTCTGCTGCGTGCTAATGACGCTCACGGCTCCAGCTATGCGGTCAAAATACAATAATGGGTACGTGGCTACGCTCTCTGCGTAAGGAATAGTATGCACGGGGTAACGCTGCGCTCGCTCTTTATGGCTCTGGGTGATGATCGGATGCCCTCTACTTACGACGTTACCGGCCTGCGATTCAAGACCCAAAAAAGCGATGTCGTTATCAATCACGCTTTCCCACGGTCGAGTTGCTCTTCCCTGCGTCATATAAAGACTATGCACTCTCTCTCCCTCACCCGGTGCCATACATAGGCAAATAACAACTTGTAAACCTAACTTTAAGGGATCAAGGTGCCGCAGCATTTGTTGAAAAATGGTGACACAAATCGCCGACGAACGCAAGATTGGCGGGCTGGTGGTATAGATGTTCATGATGTTCGCATAAAAGGCCGCCGGGATTTCTGCTACCACTTCTTCTTCCTGTGGGCTCTCCAGCGAAAATTTAGGAAAATCCTTCTGGAGAAGCTGCAACATTTTTTGCCGATGTTGAGGTATTGCATCCAGTAAGGGGCGTAAGCTGGCCGGGCGCGGTGTTGAGGTCCGATTCATCCAACGCGTCAATGTAATCTGATTGACCCCCATCTCTCTAGCGATCCTCTGGTGCTCGAGTGGGTCACTTGCTACATTTCGTAACAACTCTTGCCATGTTTGTGGATCTTCCATATCTTTTTTTTGCTTCCACGATAATCTACATATCATATCATACCACACGCAGAGTTCTGTATATATTTACTAGATAAGTATAGTCATATATATCCTGACAATATCTTTTTCACGCGTTGTAAGCATACCCTGTACAAAGAGAATCGTCAATAACACAAGCATTAAAAACCTATCAATAACTTGCTTTTCCACACTGTTTCCAGCTTTCTAGACGACGAAATTGTTTCTATATCCCTACGACTCTGCCTGTATCTCTACTCTCTTCTCACTCTTTTTCATTGGCGAACATCTATTTTATCTGACCATCTGGCTTCTTTTGCATAAAATACAGCATTTATTATTCAATATATCATTTTTGTTTGTTATTGATTTATCATCTTCTCACTGCCTATCGCTCTCATTAAGAAATAACACAAAAATGTTTTATACATTCTCCAATGCTTTGTCAGAGGGTCACAATTTTGCCCGCGTGGCTTGCACTGTCTGTGCACCTGTGACCCTTTGCAGATCGCTTACGCTGATCTGTATGTCGACACCTCTCTGCCCTGCGCTCACAAAAATTTCTCTGAAACTTTGCGCACTACTATCCAGATACATAACAAATGGTTTATTGAGCAATGCCAGTGCTGAGATTCCTCCCACTTTGAGCCCCGTTAATTTCTCTGCCTGCTCATGAGTAGCCATACGTACACTTTTGACTCCCAACGCTTTCGCAAATTGCCGCACATCGACTTCACTATCCGCCGGGACCATATAGAGCAGGGGATGAGCACGCGGATCGTCTTCGCGGATGAGCACGAGCGTTTTAAAAACCTCTCCCGGTACTCTATTCAGCAAGGCGGCTACCTGCTCCGCATCGTGTATGTTCTCGGGAAATTGATGGACGGTATATGCTATTTTACGGGCATCCAGGGCTCGCATTGCCTGTGTACGGATGGTTTTTGCCATGTTTCTGATTTTCCTTGGATAATGGACGGCGAAATACTATATACTTGCAGAAAGGCATAATAGTCACTACAATTGTGAATAACGAGTAAACGTTATCAGCGGCGAGAGCGATGCAGTTTGCCAGACATCTGCTATTTTTTTAGATGGTATCACATACAGCACTATGAAGCGAGCAGGAGGCATATATGGCCGAAGAGCATCCACCAGCGCAGGGACGGTTTCCAGGTGATGAGCGAATCGTCCTCCCCGGATATACGCCGCAAGGCTCCAATCTGTATGCCGAAAAAACTGAGATGTTCGGCATACAGCCCGATCACAAAAACCAGTATCTCCCCTCACCTGCGTCCGACACGAACTCACGCTGGCGCAATGATCCCGCTCGCATTGCGCTGCTGATAGCGGTCGTTCTCGTCGTCCTCTCCGGTGGCGTCTTTACGGTCGTTGCCACTACTCTTTTTCAATCCTCTGGGTTACAGAATAACGATCAGGCCAGCGCTTATCAGACTGCCCCTCCTCAAACCCCACAACCTCAGGGAACAGTTGACGCTCATCCCACCTTTGCTATCCCGGCAGGCACTCCCGCCAATACGATCAGCAGCCTACCCCCGCAGACTGGCACACCAACGCTAGCGGTACCGACGGCAACATCTACGACACAGGCGAACGGCTCCTTCGATCTGCAAGTTGTCGACTATCCTCAGCAAGCCAATAATCATTCTACTGTGCAGATCCAGGTCACTACCGGCCAGGCTCATACTGTCGTCCAGCTCAGTGCATTCTATAGCCTGTCACCCTATTTTTATCAGGGCAAAGCCCGCACGACCGACGACAATGGCAATGTTACCCTCAACTGGCCCATCAATCTGGATGCTCCTGTGACCAGACATAATAAAGGCACTACTACCACTGCCCGCTTTGTCGTGCGCGGCCAGAATCAGGATGGACAATTTGCTACGTCTCAAAACTTCACGGTGCAAATTCTCTTACGCTAGTTATGTCTATACACGAATATAACAATCTGGACCCCGACAGGGATCAATGGGCCGTCGAATCGAGCTTCTCGCGCAAAATATAGAGGGGGCGCGAACGGACCTCGTCGTAAATACGGCCCAGATACTCTCCAATAATGCCCAGGAAGATCAATTGGATGCCTCCAAGAAAGAGCACCAGGATTAATGTCGAGGCCTGACCCACAATCGCATCCGTAAATAAACGCAGAAATGCCGCTACGAGGATACCCAGCAAGCTCAGACCGGCCAGGATGAAGCCGAAGGTGGTCGCCAGTTGCAGCGGAACATGGCTGAAACTGGTGATCGCATCCAGGGAAAAACGTATCATTTTATGTAACGGATATTTTGTTGTGCCCGCAAAACGCTCCTGACGCTGGTACGATACCGCCTCCTGACGAAAACCAACCCAGGCGGAGAGCCCACGCATGAAACGATGCTGCTCACGCATGCTGACCAGCGCGTTCACGACGGAACGGTCCAGCAGACGGAAATCTCCGGTGTCACGCGGAATGTTCACGGAGGTGATACGCTCGATTACACGATAAAATGCGGCTGCTGTCATCAGTTTAAACGCCGTTTCTCCTGCCCGTGTGGCCCGTTGCGCGTAGACGACCTCGACCCCATCTTTCCAACGCGCAACCATTTCGGGGATGATCTCAGGAGGATCCTGCAAGTCTGAGTCAAGAATCACGACTGCCGATCCATGCGCATAATCTAAACCGGCTGAGATCGCGATCTGATGACCAAAGTTGCGGGAAAAGTCCAACACCTGTACACGTGCGTCCCGTTGATGCAGCTGGCGCAATACTTCATACGATCCATCCTGGCTTCCATCATTGACAAAAATCAACTCAAATGGTTCTGCCAACCCCTCCATCACACGCACCACTCGCTCATAAAAATGGGGCAGTGTCTCTTTCTCGTTAAAAACGGGGGCGACAATAGAATAGACCGGGTGCTCTCGCTCTGGCTGCTCTTTCCCCAGATCCGACATAGCCATTTTTTGAGCATTCATACAAAACTCCTTTTTTACAGATGACCAGATTGCAGATCTTTGCTTCATGGCGAAACATACTGAATTATTATATCTCTTCTTTCGTTTAAAACGAACAAAGAAGCACTATTCCAACACCTTTTTTCTTATCTGCGGCGGGAATGCAATCTGGGAAGATGATTTCACGGAAATGGAGACGGCCATCTGCCAGGAGAGATCGCTTAAAACGGACCCCATGACTCTGCTGCTGTCAGAAAAGAGGGCGTATTATTGCGGATGACAAACATTTCGGGTGAGAATATCAGCGCCCCACTATGGGTTGAAGGCTCCGGATGCCCGATCAAGCCCAGATCCTGCGCTTTACGCACGGCCTGTAAACGCGTATGCACCTGAAGCTTTGCATAAATATTGTTAATATGCGTCTTAATGGTACTGACGGTTACTACTAACTTCTGGGCAATCTCGTTATTCGTCGAGCCTGCCGCGATCTGTTGCAATACCTCAAGCTCTCGCTCGCTCAGTTTTTCCACCAGCATCGATTGCGCCAACGTTTTCTCTTGCAACATTTTCCTGGCCCGAGCTGCCTCATCAGGACCAAAGGCGGCCAGTAAAGCACAGAGATAGTTGGAGGAGAAAGCCGGTACGTCACGCGCTGAAAAACGCTGATAGCGCACACAAAGGTCGGACAGGAGGTGGGCCATTTCAGATCCTGCCTGCACAAATATGCTGGTATATCCATTCGGCTCTGCCAGCAGCAGCGTTTTCTCCAGATACGCAAGCGCCTCAGAAAGCGATCCCTCCGCCTGGTATGCCTGCACTAACAAAACTCCAACTTCGATCTGCGCATGGACACGTCCCTGCGCTTGCATCTCCACCAGGACTTCTTGCAACAAAGCATGAGCCTGCTGCACCTCTCCCTGCGCAATCAACACTCTGGCTTTTGTGCAGTACCAGACTGCACGCACGTCAGCGGGCATCGATTGTACAGAAGGCATATACAGCTCACAATAATGGGCCGCCCGTGCTACGTTTCTCTGGGCAAGCCAGCAATAGACATGCATCTCAATGACTCTGGCAAGTAAGGCTGGACGCTCTGCTATATGTTGCATATTTAACAGGGTAGTATCTAACAGCCGCTTTCCCTGCTCACGATCTCCCCGACGCATTGCCAGCAACATGCCACACAGATGGCCCTCTGTCAACATTTCCAGATGTCCACTCTGCCCGGCAAACCGCATCCCCTGTCGATAGAATTCCTCTGCCTGTTCCGCTTCATTCCATTCATTATAAATGCGCGCCAGGAGGAAGAAGAGCGCGACTTTATACCAGGAGGTATCACTATCGCGCACCAGACAGAGCAATGCCTGTTCCGCTTCACGCAAACGCCCTCTGGCATACTGCGCTATCCCCAGGTAGATCGCGGCAAGCTGCATCCCGATAAAATGTTGCATCTCCTGGCAGTGACGCTGCCCCTGACGCAGAAATTGCACGGCAAGCGCAAGGTCTCCATATAAGGTATAACCTGCACCGAGCGCCACCAGCGCACTCCCACGTAACAGCCGCTCGTCTGCTGGCAACAGGGCCAGCACTTGCTGCGCGCTGGTAATCGCTCCCTCACTATCTCCACAACTCAGGGCAAAGTAGGCACGCAGTTCGAAGACCCGGCTGAGTAACAACGGATCTTGCTCGTCCTGCGTTGCCTGCTTTAATTGATAAATTGCCCGCTCACACTCTACAAAATCTCCCAGATAGAAAAATACCAATGCATAAATGTATGCAAGATAGGGTCGAGCGGACAGGAGCTCTTTCGGCAACATTTTCAAGAGGGAAAAGACGATGTCACTCTCACCTCGCTGCATGAGCGACCAGCCAGAGCTTTCGATAAGGGTGGCGGCCCGTTCAAATGATTTCGCCGCACAGGCATGGGTGACGGCATCCACGATCTGATCATGCTGCTCAAACCAGTAGCTGGCACGCAGATGGAGCGTGGGCACAAGCTCGGGCGAACGCGATTGGAGATAGTAATAGAGCAGGTTGGCAAAAATTTGATAATAACGGTACCATTCACCACGCTCATCAAGAGCCAGGACAAAAAGATTCGCTTGCTGAAAATACTCAAGCATCTCTCGCCCATTCTGCTGCAAGGTTACGGCATCGCACAAAGAACTATTCATGTGTTTAAGAATCGAGGTGCACAGGATAAATTCTTGCGCGTCTGCTGGTAGACTGGAAAATACTTCGTCGATCAGGTAATGAAAAACATGCCATTGATTGCCTGCCAGTTGCTGGATAAATGACGGGAGATTCACTCCGGCACTACGACTTTGCAAGGAGAGAGCTATCAGTTGCATGCCAGCAATCCAGCCTTCAGTGTACGTATGCAATGTCTCAATCTCTGCCGCAGAGAGCGTTAACCCCATAGACTGCGTCAGAAAAATGGCACTCTCCTCTAACGTGAAACACAGATCGTTCGCCGTCAATTCGGTCACAAGACCACGCACATGCATACGCGCCAGCGGAAAAGGTGGCACAAGACGCGTTGTCATGACAAGATGGAATGAGGAAGGACTCTGCTCCAGGAGAAAGATCAGGTCTGCATGAATCGCTGCATTCGTAATGACATGATATCCGTCTAACACAAAGACAATATCTTCGGCCAGCAACGCCAGGTCATTCAACAAACAAATAAGCATCGTTTGTCGACTATCCTGATCGGCCTGTACTATTTGTGTTATCGCTCTCTGACCCAGATGGGGCACACGCTTCTGCAACGCGGCAAGCACGTACTGCCAGAAACGCTCCGGATCATTATCACGCTCGTCAAGCGACAACCAGGCCGCCTCTATTTGCTTTTGCTGTAACCACTCACAGACAATCGTTGTCTTGCCACTGCCCGCCGGGGCTGTCACAAGGGTAAAAGGAGAGTTACTACCAGCAGACAACCTCTCATGCAATCGCGTACGCGTCAGTGTCTTTTTGAAATAGAAAAGAGGGGCGGTAAACTTGGTCGTTAACAATACATGCTCTTTCTGTTCATCGCGCATGTTCATATCCCTTTGCCCTTTTTTGCTGCCCTGGTCTCTTTTAAGAATATCTACTCTATTTCTATGTACAATATATATCCCTAGAATAGAATTATATACATAATATTATTAAATGTCCAGGATAATCTATTTATGAGTCCATCTGTATGCTCTTTCAATTATCTCGAACAAAAAAACTCGACTTCCATCGATTGACCTGCTTTATCCACCCCTAAAATCAACCGTTTGGATGAACAGTTACGCTTTTCTGTTCACTATACTAACAAACAGAACAAAGTCCACCGGATCATATACCGTTTTTCAGCACCAAACAGAAGCAGAATGAATATGACGAAGGAGGGAACTATGTGGCTACGAGAAAATCAGGCCAGATATTGGAAACAAGCAAGGCATGCCATAGGAGATTCTCTGTGGAAGAGAACAACTGCCACTGACGAGCAAATTTATTGCACCAATCAGAAGCATCCATGGCTGAGTTATTTTAACATTCTGGCTCTCTGGGGGCTGACCTTGCTCCTGGCTATCATCTGGCTACGTGAGCAAGACTCTCCGTTCTATTTCTCTGGAATCCTGCTCATCTCCGCTATTGCGACGGTTAATCTGATCTTTGTCACACGCTGGCAAAAAAAAGCGCACAGGCAAGCCGTCCAACAAACCACTGGCCTGCTCCCTACGGTGCTGGAAATGACTGAGGCTCTCTTGCTCCTCCCTCCTAAGGCCAGCGAACAGCAAGAAGAAAATAACCAGCCTGCCGTAGAAGATGGTATCGTTGAACAGCAACTTCTCAAACTGACCTGCCGTGTCCTGGAGTGCAGTGCCGCTACGGTGATTGCGGTTGATCCTCTTACTAATCTCCTTAACCCGATTGCGAAGGCCAGTTCCACCGCAGATCTGGAGCAACACTGGCTCACACATATTCAGGATACCTATCTCCAGGATCATCTTCGTCCTGAACAGATCAGGCTGTTACAATCAGGAGAGGTAATTCTCCATACGATACCGCACGCTACAAACCAGCCCTACTTCTACGAGACGCTCATCGCGCCTGTGCAACTTCACGGCCACTTGCAGGGCCTGTTTGTGCTCGCTTATAAAAAGGATAAACAGCATCGCACTCAGGAATACATTGCTCAAATCAAGGCTCTGGCTCAGACGCTGGCTCGCATGCTCGAGCGCGAACAGCGCTTACATGAGCATATCGAAACTCAGGCTGGCGAACTGGTCCTTCGCCATGCTCTCCGCCGCATGGATGAATCGATCAGCCTCGTCAGTCATGAACTCAAAACTCCACTGACTGCAATTCATATCAGTGCGCAACTGGCGCAGCATCGCGTCAAACGCCTCAATACTCAGGAGCTTTCAGACACGCAGCAAACAGATTACACGCATACTATCGATGATGTGCAAAAGCTGTTAGAGCGCATCGAAAACCAGGTTCGCATTCAAAATCGTCTGATCGATGATCTGCTCGATGTGCCCCGCATGCAAACAAATCATCTGAATATGGAAACTCGGCGCTTCGATCTGGCTGAACTGGCTCACGAGGTCACGGAAGAACTACGCCAGATTGCCCCGACGCGTCCTATTATCGATGTACTTCCGCACGCAGACGAGATTCCGGTGATTGCGGACAGAGACCGAATCCGTCAGGTTATCAACAACTATTTGACCAATGCGATCAAATACTCACCACCCGATCAGGCAATTATACTCATGCTGACCAGATCAGGACAGGAGGCGCGTATCTCCGTCAGTGATCGTGGACCTGGACTTTCGGAAAGCGAACAGGAGCGCATCTGGCAACGTTTCTACCAGGCACCTGACATTAAGGTCCAGAATGGTAATAGCAAAGGCCTCGGTCTCGGTCTCCATATCTGCCGTACGATCATTGAACAGCATCAAGGTCAGATTGGCGTCACGAGTATGCCCGGCAATGGCTCTACCTTCTGGTTTACGCTCCCGATGGCTCCCTGAGCCGCTTTTTCGTGTATCACTATTCGCGCCTTCGGCAATCTCTGTTTTGATACTACAGAGATTGCCGGTGCAGCCAGGAGGAGATGAGATCAATGCAACCACTAGCAGATGAACACTTCTTACTCTCCACGAAGCTCACTATGCCGCTCAAGTCTTTAAAAAATTGCATTTCGCGCCCTCGTCTCTACGAAAGACTGGGCAAAACCACGCAGGGGGCCTGCACGTTACTTGCAGCCCCTGCTGGCTTTGGCAAGACGTGTCTGGTTGGCACATGGTTGCGTGCCTACCATCCCACTGCTTCCTGGGTGACGCTGGATGCAAAAGATAATGACCCCACTTGTTTCTGGCACTATATCATTCACGCGTTAAGCCAGCACGAAACTGCGATTGCTGAACGCTTCGCGCAATGGCACACTCATTCTCCAGATGAAACGATGCTCACGCTGCTGATCAATACGCTTTCGGATATCCCTCATGATGTCTTGCTTGTTCTCGATGATTATCAGCACATTACCCGGGAGTGCATTCACCAGATGCTCACTTTTTTGCTGGAACACCAGCCTGCGCATTTTCATCTGCTCATTCTTTCGCGCTCAAATCCCCCACTTCCTCTTGCCCGCCTGCGCGTCAAAGGTCTGCTCGGTGAAATACGCGCGCAAGATCTGCGTTTTACGCTCGACGAAACGGTCACGTTTTTGAGTATGGCCACCGGACTCACGCTCTCCTCTCAAGATGTCGCACTACTCGACTGGCACACGGAAGGGTGGGCTGCCGGACTACGACTTGCCGCTATCTCACTCCAACGCTTTGCTGACCCGGCGACGACTGTTCGTTCTATTCGCTCATATAATGGAGAGAACAGGCATGTTTTTCATTATCTGGCACAGGAGGTGCTGGCTCAGCAACCAGAGGAGGTCACACATTTCCTCTACACAACCTCTATTCTGGAAACGTTTACACCTGCACTTTGTGACACGATCACCACTCACCAGAATGCCTCGGCAATCCTGACGCATCTCCTCCAACACGATCTTTTCTTGCTTACGCTCAATACGCAGGAGGGCTGGTACCGCTATCATCGCCTGTTCAAGAATCTGTTGCAACAGCATCTCAAACAACGGCAGGAAACCGAGCTCCAACAACTTCATGATCGTGCCAGTCACTGGTATGAAGAGCAAGGATATTATGTAGAGGCAATCTCTCATGCTTTTGAGGCCGCAAATCTGGAGCATGCCATCACTTTGATCGAACAACATGCATGGTCGTTTATGCGACGAGGCGAGGTTGAGCTTGTCAATTTCTGGCTCGCTCGCTTACCTGAATGCTTCTACGCCGGACATCCATTGATCTCTTATCTACGTGCCTGCATCTATCAACTACACGCACGTTATCCCGAATATGAGAAGGCTATGTTATGTGCAGAAAATGTCTGGCAAAAAGAGCAGAACGACGAGATGCTAAGCCGCGTCTACGATACCCGTGCTTATAATGCGATGATCAATGGTGCTGGCGTCCAGGCTATTGAATATGCGCAGAAAGCATTAGAGCTTGCTCCGACCGAAGAAATACAGATCCATGCCAGCGCCACTATAGCTCTGGGGGCTGGCAATCAGTTGCTTGGCAATACCTTACAGGCGCGTCTGGCCTTCATCAAGGGCTACCATCTCTGTCTGAAGAGTCATCAAACTACGATGGCTCTCATCGCCGTCACACATCTTGCTGAGATCCAGACCACCCAGGGCAAGCTGAGCGAGGCCATCCAGACGCTACAACAGGAGCTACCGGAGATAGGCAAGAGCACGCAACGGGGCAGGTCCATCATCCATCTGCGCCTCTGTGAACTTTATCGCGAATGGAACGACGTTCCCCAGGCTCAAATGCACTGGCAACAGGCAATACAGCTTATGAATAATCTGCCATCCCAAAAATTTCTTCTTGCTGAAAGCTATCTGCATAGAGCACGCCTGCTCTGGATACAGGGTCACGCTGAAGAGGCCCTTCAACAATTGGATCAGGCGGAGCAGCATCCACAGCTCACGACACGCAATCATATCCTGCAAGCCCAGCTGACAGCCTGTCGCATACAAATTTTGCTGGCAGACGACAAACTGGATGAGGCCTTGCGTTGGGTCCAGGCCCACCCACCCATACAGGGGACGCCGCTGGTTGATGAGCAGGAAGCCTGGGCTATCACGCAAGCACGCCTGTACCTGGCTCAACATTCTTACCAGCAGGCTCTCAACATTCTCGAAGGCCCTTTACAGCTAGCTCATGCACAGGGGAGAAAGGCAAGCATCATTAAGCTGCTGGTGCCCCAGGCCATGGTTTATCAGGCTCAGGGAGTTATCTCTCAGGCGTTCCAGAGTCTTGAGTATGCCCTTACGCTGGCAAGAATGGGAGGATATATACGTATCTTTCTCGATGAGGGCCTGCCAATGGGGAAACTGCTCAATGACTACGCTCAGAACTTCCAGAAGAAAGGACAGGGCCAGCAACAGGAAATGGGGCTCCGTTATCTTCACAACCTCCTCGCCGCTTTTAGTCCCGAGACTCAGACGCCCTCCTGGAGTAGTACGAGTTCAGCCGAGCTGCCACCTTTCGAGAAATTGAGCGACCGTGAGCTGAAAGTACTTCATATGATCGCCGATGGTCTCTCCAATCAGGGAATTGCAGATAGCTTGCTCGTCAGTATTAGCACGATCAAAACACATCTCAACAATATTTACGCCAAATTGCGTGTCCACACGCGCCTGCAAGCCGTCACGAAAGCCTATGACCTCGGCATTATCGCCCATACGACAAACATGCCCGATACCATCATATCATCAGAAGATACAAAATAAGCATTTCTCGCGTAAAAGTAGAAGGCGAGCCGGGACCTATATATCGCTCGCTTATTATACTACTGTTAGATGAACAATTCCCATCAAGGCAACTGAGAAGAGAGGAGAGAACAAATAAAGCTTATGAAGAAATTGCGCATACAGGAGTCTGGAAAAAAGCGCTATAAATCTGCTCCCTACCTCTTCTATTTGTTTATCCTCCCCATCATCGCCCCTGTCGGCCAGATAAATACTACCGGAACGTCGGACAGCA
>Ga0310811_10005588_pt1 | contig 15943 bp, 11 predicted proteins | sample YCmetagenome_FD_207642 | JGI IMG/M metagenome (GOLD analysis project Ga0310811, IMG submission 207642) | Soil microbial communities from experimental microcosm in Duke University, North Carolina, United States - YC | ecosystem: Engineered > Artificial ecosystem > Soil microcosm > Unclassified ...
GGACAACGGCACCGCGCCCACCGGCAGCTCGCAGCGCGTGGCCTACGACGAGATCACGCAGGACTTCGGGCCCGGCTTCAACGGCCCGCTGCTCATCCTCGCCGACACGTCGCAGAGCCCGAACCCGTCCGCCGCGGCGACGAAGATCGCGTCCGACCTGCGCACGCTGCCGGACGTCGTGGCCGTCACCCCGCCGAACCCGGGCAGCAGCGGAAAGTCCGCGCTGATCGAGCTGATACCACGCAGCGCCCCCAGCGATCAGGCCACGAAGGACCTGGTCACCACGATCCGCGGGCAGGCGGGTCCGATCCGGTCCGCGACCGGCGCGAGCATCGCCGTGACGGGCACCACGGCCGTGGGCATCGACGTCTCGAGCAAGCTCGGCTCCGCCATGCTGCCCTTTGCGATCGTCGTGGTCGGGCTCTCGCTGATCCTGATCCTGCTCGTGTTCAGATCGCTGATCGTCCCGCTGAAGGCCGCGGCCGGGTTCCTGCTCTCCGTGGGCGCGTCCTTCGGCCTGGTCGTCGGCCTGTTCCAGCAGGGCCACCTGGACGGGCTGATCGGCGTGGACACGACCGGTCCGGTCACCAGCTTCCTGCCGATCATCCTCATGGCCGTGCTTTTCGGCCTGGCGATGGACTATGAGGTCTTCCTCGTCTCCCGGATGCGCGAGGACTACGTGCACCACCGCGACCCGCGCGGCGCCGTGTACGCGGGCGCGCGCAACGCGGGGCGGGTGGTGACGGCGGCGGCGCTGATCATGTTCTCCGTGTTCGCGTCCTTCGTCACCAGCGACAGCATGATCCTCAAGCAGATTGCCTTCGCGCTCGCGGTCGGTGTGCTGATCGACGCGTTCGTGGTCAGGCTGACGCTCGTCCCGGCGGTACTCGCGCTCACCGGCCGCGCCGCCTGGTGGCTGCCACGCTGGCTCGACCGGCTGCTGCCCGACCTCGACATCGAGGGCGAGCGCCTCGTCGCCCCGGCGGCGGAGCGACCAACGCCGGCGGCGGCGGTCGAGCCGTCCACGTCGCAGGCTCCCACGTCGCCGTCGCAGGCCGTCTCGGCGGAGTCCTCACCGGCGCTCAAGCCCTGAGCCGGCTGCGGCCCGGTCGTCCGCGGCCGGGCCGGGCTTCGGGAGAGTGACCTCGACCTCCCGACGGCGCGCGCCGGCCCCGGGTTTACCGGCGTCCGCCCGCCTTCGTTCGGGCCAACGGATGTGAGGGGGCGTCATGCGCCGAGCATGATCCGGAGGTGAGGCGGGAGCGAGTGGCGCGATACGACGGGGCGCGGCAGCGGCTGACGCGGGCGCGCCGCGACCCGGTCGTGGCGCAGACGCTGCGCGCCACCGCCGCCGCGACCTTCGCCTACGTCATCGCGCTGCAGGTCAGCCGGCAGCCGGCGCCGCTGACCGCGCCGCTCACCGCGCTGCTGGTCGTCCAGGTCACCCTCTACGCCACGCTCACCACCGGCGTCCGACGGGTCAACGCGGTGGTCATCGGGGTGCTGATCGCCATCGGCTTCAGCGCGGTGGTGGGCCTGTCCTGGTGGAGCCTCGGGCTGATCATCCTGGCCGCGCTGACGGTCGGCCAGCTGATCCGGGTGGACGAGTTCGTCAACGAGGTGGCGATCAGCGCGATGCTCGTGCTCGGCGTCACCCGGCTGGCCTCGCAAGCCTGGGACCGGGTGCTCGAGACGCTGGTCGGCGCGGTCGTCGGGCTCGCGTTCAACCTGGTGTTCGCGCCGCCGGTGTGGGTGGACCCGGCCTTCGAGTCGATCGAGGACCTCGCCCGCCGGGTCAGCCTGCTGCTGCGCCGGATGGGCCGGGAGCTCGGCGCGCCGCCGGCGTTGGAGCGGATGGAGGCGCGGCTGTACGAGGCGCGCCGGCTCGACCAGTACGTCGCCGAGGTGGACGCGTCGCTGCGCCGCGCCGAGGACAGCCTGCGGCTCAACCCGCGCGTGAGCGAAGGGCTGCTCTCCCGCCTCATGCTGCGCACCGGCCTGGACACCCTCGAGATCTGCGTGGTCGTGGTGCGGGCCTTGGGCCGCTCGCTCTCGGACCTGGCCAAGCGGCGCTCGGACGAGGAGCCGCTGCTCGCACCGGGTGTGGCGAACGGATTCGAGGAGCTGTTCGGCCATCTCGGCTCCGCGGTGGAGAGCTTCGCGGTGATGGTCACCAGCCAGGTCAGCGCCAATGCGGAGCACGCCGAGGCGGAACTGGCCAACGAGCTGGACGCGGCCTGGGAACGGCGTGAGCAGGTGGCGCACCTGCTGCTGAGCCGGGTGCAGGAGCACGCCCTCGCATGGCAACTGCAGGGAGCGTTGCTGGCCGAGGCGGACCGGATCCTCGACGAGCTCGACCTCGAACACCGCTCCCGCCGCTTGATGGAGGAGCTCGACCGCGCAAGCGGGGAGCGCAGGGAGCGCTACGGCCGACTCGGTTCGCTCGTGCGCTTCATCCGCGGCGAACGCCCGGCCTGGTGGCCGTTGCGTCGGCGCCGTCGCCGCCGCAAGGGCTGATGGGAGCGTTGGCGGAGGAAGCTGTCGGCAGCGCGTCGCCGCCGACAGGGGCCCGACATCGCAGCGGGGAGCCGCGCAGGCCGACCGCAGGCCGCCATGCAGACCGGCGTGCATCCCGCCACACAGTCCGACGCGCCCGGCCGCGGGCACCTCTTGACAGGTCGTCAGTTGCGATAAACGATAACGAAAGTCATGTTCATCTCATGGAAGGACTCCCATGTCCCTCGACGTCTCTCCCGCACTGCTCGCCGAGGCCGAAGCCGGCCCGGTGGACCCGGACGCGTTCCTCGCCACGGTCCGCGACTCGCTGCCGTACGCGTACGCGATGGTCGAGCGGCTCGCCGGTGACCTCGCGGCCGGGAACACGGCGGACGGCCGTCCGTTCGCCGACAACGTCGTGCCGCCGCAGACCGAGGCCGAGCGCGGGCAGCTGCTGCGGGCCCTGGCCAGCAACTCGATCCGCGGCAGCCTCGAGCAGCACTTCGGGGTGGCGCTGGCGTTCCAGAACTGCCACCGGCTGGCCGCCTTCCCGGCCGGCGCGCAGGATTCGGACGCCTACCGCATCTTCACCTCGCAGCGGGCGCAGCTGCTCAACCAGTCGCCCGAGCTGCGCAACTGCTGAGCCGGGACACGACTGACAGCCGCACCCTCCGCACCATGCACACCGTGCTGATCGCCTGAGGCGGTGGCGGTGGCGGTGGGGTGGCTCCGGCAGTCGCGGTGGCGGTGGCGCGGCGGGCCGGCGGATCTGACCGCCCCACCGCGCCACCGCTGCGGCCCCACCGCGCCACCGCTGCGGCCGCGCTCCGGCCGCCGCGCTGCGCCCGCCGAACCGGGAGGTGTGACAGAATTCGGACATGCTCAGACTCGGCCTGGCCCCTCATCGCCTCTGGCCCACCCGCGACAGCGAGCTCGACGACGTTCTGCAGACCGCGCGCGAGGCCGAGCGGCTCGGCTTCGACCACGTGATCGCGGGCAGCCATGTGCTGCGCACCGATCAGGGCTCGACGTTCGACACGCTGCTGCTGCTCGGCGCGATCGGCGGCGCGACCGAGCGGATCCGTTTGGTCACCAGTGTGCTGATCGCACCGCTGCACCAGCCGGTGATGCTGGCCCATCAGGCGGCCACGCTCGACGTGCTCACCCGCGGGCGGTTCGTGCTCGGCGTCGGCGTGGGCTGGGACGCCACCGAGTTCGCCGCCCTCGAGGCGCCCTTCGCCCAGCGCGGACGTCGCACCGACGCGGCTCTCGCGACGTTGCGGAGGCTGTGGCGGGGCGAGGATACCGAGCTGAGCCTCGGCGTCGCCCCGCGCACCGCCGGCGGCCCGCCGCTGTGGGTGGGCGGCACCAGCGACGCGGCGCTGCGCAGGGCGCTGCGTCACGCGGACGCCTGGCACGGCTCGGTGGAGACCGCGCAGTTGCCGGAGTTGCGCGGCCGTATCGCAGCACTCGCCGACGAGGTCGGCCGCGACCCGGCCACCCTCGGGCTGACCACCGTCTTCTTCCTCGTCCCGCCGGGCGTCCCCGTGGCGGTGCCTGCCCCCGCGCCGCTGCTCGGCGGGCCGGAGCCGAGCACCGCGAGTGTCGCCGAGGAGCTCGGCCGACTCGCCGAGGCCGGAGTCGAGTCGTGCTCGGTCTGGTTGCCGGTGCCGGCCGAGGCGATGCCGGACGCGATGGGCTGGCTGGCCGACGCCGCCAAGTCAGTGAGCTGATCCGTCAGGTCGGCACACCGGGCCCCGATCAGCCGAACCGAGCGGCCGAGCAGCCGAAGCGAGCGGCCGAGGAGCCGAACGGATCAGCCGAGTCGGCGTGCGGCTCGGCGAACCTGCACGCCGAGCCGCAGCCGAATCACGGCTCGCGGACTCCGATCCGTCGCTACGCCTTGAGGAAATCGGCGAGCGCGGCCAGCAGTCGGTCGACGTCCGCGGCGTCGTTGTAGGGCGCGAGCCCGACGCGAAGCCCGCCCTCGTCGCCGAGCCCGAGGTGCCGCGAGGTCTCGATCGCGTAGAAGGACCCTGCCGGGGCGTGCACCTTGCGCTCCGCCAGGAAGCCGTAGGCGTCGTCGGTGCTGCGGCCCTCGATCGTCAGCAGGAGCGTCGGCGTGCGGCGGGGCGCGCGCGAATGCACGGTGACGTCGGGGAATCCGGCCAGCCCGTCCTCGATGCGACGGCGCAACTCCTCCTCGTGGGCCTCGATCACCGCGTTCGCGGCGACGAGCCGTTCGCGGCGGCTGCCGTCGGACGTGTGCGTTCCACCGTCGGACATGCCCGTTCCGCGGTCGGCGCCCGCGCGTTCCGCGGGAGCGGCCGGGTCGGCGAGACCCGCCAGGAAGTCGACGGCCGCGCGCGTGCCCTCGAGCAGTTCGTAGGGCAGCGTGCCGAATTCGAAGCGCTCGGGCACGACGTTCGTGGACGGCAGCAGCTTGTCCGGCGCGAGCGTGTCCAGCAGCGCCGGCCGCGCGGCCAGCACACCCAGGTGCGGGCCGAAGAATTTGTATGGCGAGCAGACGAAGAAGTCGGCACCGAGCGGCTCGAGGTCCACCGACGCGTGCGCCGTGTAGTGCACCCCGTCCACGTAGACCATGGCGCCGGCATCGTGCGCGAGCTCTGCGATCGCCGGGATGTCCGGGCGGGTGCCGATCAGGTTGGACGCCGCGGTGACCGCGACCAGCCGGGTCCGCTCGGACAACACGGCGCCGACCGCTTCGGGCGTCAGTTCCCCGGTCGCCGGGTCGAACTCCGCCCAGCGCACCACGGCGCCGGCCGACGCCGCCGCCTGGATCCAGGGACGCACGTTGGCGTCGTGGTCCAGCCGCGTCACCACGACCTCGTCGCCCGGTGCCCAGGTCTTCGCCAGGGTCCGGGAGAAGTCGTAGGTCAGCTGCGTGGCGCTGCGCCCGAAGACGACGCCACCGGGATCCGCGGCCAGCAGGTCGGCCATCGCGCGCCGGGCCCCGACGGTGAAGCCGTCCGCGTTGCGCTCGCCGGGCGTGTGCGAGCCGCGGTTCGACAGCGGTCCGGCGAGCGCGTTCGCCACCGCGTCGGCGACCGGCCGCGGCGTCTGCGTGCCGCCCGGCCCGTCGAAGTGTGCGAAACCCGAGGCGAGCGAAGGGAAGTGGGAGCGCACGGCGGCGACGTCGTAGGTCACGGGACCTCCTCGTGGAGCGGGCGGAGCCGGCAGCCGGCTCGCGGCGGTACTTCGGATGATCCCTCCGTACCGGGCCGGATGTCGAGGATGCGGCGCCGGACGGCGTGCCCGGCGGCGACGACTGGACGGTGCGATCGATGTGACCTGACGGCGTGTCGGATGAAGTGATCGGTACCGCCTGTCCGGTGGAGTGACCGCACGGTGCGGCCGGTGCGTCCGCGAAGGCAGCCCGGGTGTCCGGGATCACCTGTGCGTGCGGCGTTTCGGGGACTAAGGTGGTGCGGCGTCGGTCGGTGGTCGCGGGGGGAGATGAGCGGGTGGGCAACGAGCTTGACCCTGCTCTGGAGGCCGCGCGCCGAGGCGAGGAGTGGGCCGTGGCCAGACTCTGGACGGAGCTGAATCCGCCGCTGGAACGGTATCTGCGCGCCCTGGTCGGGCAGGCGGCGCAGGACGTCGCGTCCGAGACCTGGCTGCAGGCGGCGCGCGATCTGCCGGGCTTCCGCGGCGACGCGGCCGGGCTGCGGGTGTGGCTGTTCCGGATGGCGCGCAACCGCGCGGTGGACGAACTGCGCCGGGCCGGGCGCCGCCGCGAGGACCTGGTCGCCGAACCCGTCGAGCCGCGCGGCGTCGCGGCGCCGGACGCGGCCGCGCAGGCCGAGGAGCGATCCGCCACCCGACGGGCGCTGGCCCTGGTCGCGGGGCTGCCGCCGGACCAGGCGGAGGCGGTGCTGCTGCGGGTGGTCGCGGGCCTGGACGCCAAGCAGTGCGCGCAGATCCTGGGCAAGCGGCCCGGCGCGGTGCGGGTCGCCGCGATGCGCGGGCTGCGCAACCTCGCGACCGCGCTCGGCGCCGAGGACGAGACGCCGTGGCGGGAGCGCGCGCTGCGTCCCGGCGTGGGTGTCGGCCTGGACGGAGCGGGCCGATGACCCGCCCCACGCAACGGCTCGGCCGGCGCAGCGCCCGGCGGCTGCTGGACGGCGATCCGGCGGCGCGCGCCGCGGACGAGCGCTTGGCCGCGCTGCTCGACACACTGGCGGCCGAGGAGAAGGACCGCGCCGACCGCGAGGTGCCCGAGGACGTATTGGCGGCTTTCGCCCGGCGCGCCGAGCCGGCCGGGTCGCGATCCGGTCATGGCCACAGGTCCGGGGCGCGCGCGGGAGCGCGGTCCCGGCACACGCGCAGCGCTCTGGCGGTCAAGACGGCCGCGGTGGTGCTGGCGCTGTCCGGCGGCACGGTGGCCGCCGCCGCGGCCGACGCGCTGCCCGGACCGGCCCAGCGCGCCGCGCATCAGCTGTTCGGCAACTGGGGCGTGCCCGCGCCCTCGGCCCCGCCGCACGAGGTGCCGGACCTGCCTCGCCCGAGTATGAGCTCTGTGTTGCCCGGTGGCTCGCAGACCTCGAAGGCGCCCTCCGCGTCGGCCGTGCCGACGGCACCCGGAGCGAGCGGCTCCGCATCGACCGGCGGGAACGGGCAGTCGGCGCCGGGCGCGAGCGCCTGCGCCTCCCACACGCACGGCAACGGACACCATTGCGACGCGAGCGGCGCGGAGACCGGCGAAAACCGGGACGAGGGCCGGTCCGCCTCCTCCACCGCCACGCCCGCCCCGACCGGCGGGACCGCCTCGCACGTGCCGCCGGGCCACGACCACACCACGGGGGCGGCGGTGCGGGTCTCGACGCGCTGACCGGGACCGGGACGGGTACGGAGACGGACCGGGCACGGCGCCGGAACCGGACCGAACACGGCCAGGTGGTCCGGCCGCCGGGGGCGCCGTCGCCGAACAGTGTGCCGCCGGGCCGCGGGCAGGGCAGCCGCTCCGCGGGCCTCCCGTGAGCGGACCCCCGCCCGCGGAGCGGCGAGACGGCCCGGGCAGCGTGGGCCTCCGTGGTAAAGGCGTTCGCGGGGGCGCGCGTGTTACACCCCGGGGACGCGCGACTCCGGGTGTAACACTTTTCGCGCGCCCTACGCCTCTATGAACAGCGGAGCCCGTCGGCCGACCCCCCTTATCGGGCCCGCTCTGGGCGCGGTCGCGGCACCGGCTCTCCCGTCCCCGGGTTCCGCGACCGCGCCCCTCCTCTTTCGGCCCGCCGCCCGGCGCCTGTCGCATCGTCGCGCCGCCACGGCCGTCGTCTGCTCCGCCGCCGTCGCGGCCCCTCCGGTCGGTGAGCAGACGTATACCGCTCGGGCCGCCTCATGGCCAATACTGGTGTCCTTGGGACGCGGGTGCGTCCCGAGTACGGGAGGTGGGCTCGGAGATGCAAGCCGCGGTGGGCGTCCCCCTGGCTACGGGCCTGTCCTGGCTCCGCCGGCACGACCCGGACCTCGCGGCCACCCGCCGCGCCGGACGCACCGCCATCGTGATGCCCGCGCTGTTCGCGCTGTGCACGCAGGTGCTGCACAACGGGACGATGGCGAGCTTCGCCGCGTTCGGCTCGTTCGGCATGCTGCTGCTCGTCGAGTTCACCGGCCCCATGGTGCAGCGGCTGCGGGCGCACGTCGGGTTCGCGGTCGCGTGGGCCGTGCTGATCTCCATCGGCACCGTCGTCGCCGACACCCCCTGGCTCGCGGTGCTGGTCACGCTGGTCGTCGGCTTCGCCGTGCTGTTCATCGGCGTGGTCAGCTCGGTGCTGGCGGGCGCGTCGACGGCGCTGCTGCTCGGCTTCGTGCTGCCGGTCGCCTCGCCCGCGCCGTACACGCAGCTGCCGGACCGGCTCGCCGGCGCCGGGCTCGCGGCCGCCGCGTCCATCCTGGCCATCGCGCTGCTGTGGCCGCGCAGCTCCACCGACCCGCTCAGCGCTCCCGCGGCCCGGGTCTGCCGCACCGCCGCCGCCCAGCTGCGCTACGACGCCTCCCGGTTCGCCCGCGACCCCGACGCGCCGAGCACCAAGGCGTGCCGGTCGGCGGCCGACGAGGCGGCTGAGGCCGACCAGGCGCTGCGCCGCGTGTTCATCCGCACGCCCTACCGGCCCACCGGCCTGTCTGTCAGCTCGCGCGCACTGGTCCGGCTGGTCGACGAGCTCACCTGGCTCAGCGCGATCGTCGCGGACAGCGCGCCGAGGGCGGACGAGGTGCCGGTGTGCGACCCGGACGCGCACGCGGTGCGCCGCGCCGCCGCCGAGCTCCTGGACCGGGCCGCCGACCTGCTGGAGGAGCCGAACGGCGACCTCGAGGCGCTGCGCGAGGCGGACGAGCGGCTGCGCGCGGCGATGGATTCGATGGTGCACGGCTCCACCGCCCGGCTGCCCGTGCACCGGCCGAGCGACGGCTCCGAGGCGCAGGTGACCGCGTTCGTCGGCACCCTGGACGTCTCCTTCCGCGCCCAGGAGCTCGGCTTCGCCACGCTGCAGGTCGCCGGGAACGTGGAGCTGGTCGCGGCGGCCGAGCGGCGCAGCTGGCCGGAGAAGGTGCTCGGCCGGGAGCCCGGCGCCCTCGGCACGCCGCTCGCCGCGGCCCGCGAGCGCGCGCAGGCGCACCTGGAGCCGCATTCGGTGTGGCTGCACAACAGCTTCCGGGGCGCGGTCGGCCTCGGCGTCGCCGTCGCCCTCGCCAACGTGACCAGCGTCCAGCACGCGTTCTGGGTACTGCTCGGCACGCTCTCGGTGCTGCGCTCGAACGCCCTGAACACCGGCCAGAACGCGCTGCGCGCGGTGGGCGGCACGGTGGCCGGCTCCGTCCTCGGCGCGCTGCTGCTCGTGCTGATCGGGCACCACGGCACGGCGCTGTGGTTCCTGCTGCCGGCCGCGATCCTGGTCGCCGGGATCGCGCCGGCGGTGATCTCCTTCGCGGCCGGGCAGGCGGCGTTCACCGTGGTGCTGGTGGTGCTGTTCAACATCGGCCAGGACCCGGATTGGCACATCGTGTTCTTCCGCGTCCAGGACATCGCGATCGGGTGCGGGGTGAGCGCGCTGGTGGCGCTGTTCTTCTGGCCGCGCGGGGCGGGCGCCGCGATGGACAAGGCGCTGGCCGAGGCGTACACGGACAGCGCGGCGTACCTGGCCGGCGCGGTGGAGTACGGCCTCAACCGGTGCAGCGAGGGCCGGCCCACGGGCAGTGCGCCGGATCGGGAGGGCCGGCTGGCCGCGGCGGCCGCGCGCCGGCTGGACGACGCCTTCCGCAGCTACCTCGCCGAGCACGGCGCCAAGCCGATCCCGCTGGCCGACATCGTGACGCTGGTCACCGGCGTGATCGGGCTGCGCCTGGCCGCGGACGCGGTGCTCGCGCTGTGGCGGCAGGCCGGTCAGGGGCTGCTGGAGTCGGACGGCGCGCGCCTCGAACTGCTCGCCGCGGCGGAGCGGGTCGCCGCGTGGTACCGGGAGCTGGCCGTCGGCCTGGACGGGCGCAGCGCGGTGCCCGAGCCGATCGCGCGCAACCCGCTCGCTGTGGCGCGGCTGGTCGAGTCGGTCCGCCGGGACCTGCGCAACGAGGACGGCGGCGCGACGGCCAACGCCGTGCGGATCATCTGGACCGGCGACCACGTGGACGCGGCCCGTCGGCTCCAGCCCAGCCTCGCCGCCGCCGCGGTCACTGTGGCACGGCCCTGATACGCCCCGGTCGCTACTCCGGCACAGGGAAGTGTCGCTACTCCGGCACCGGGAAGTAGAGCTCGTTCTTGCGGCCCAGGTAGGGGGCGTAGAGCATGCCGGCGACCGGCATGCCGCGGTACGCGCCCACCACGCGGTTGGCGGTGTCCACCACCGTCGGCCGGCCCATCACCGCGAACCGCAGCTTCTGCCAGTTCATCGCGCGCCGCACCGCGGCCGGGTCGACCCGGTCGCTGATCAGCGCGGGGAGGACGCCGACGCCGGTATGCAGCCCGCGCGGCAGGCCCTTCTTGCGGGCGAGCGCGACGTCGAGCGCGAAGGCGGTGAACTCCTCGAGTCCCCCCACGGTCACCTCGGGCACCACCGCGGCCACGGTGAACAGGTGCATCCGGGTGGCCATCCACTGGAGCCGGAAGTCCGTGCGGTGCCCGATCAGATACGGCGGTCCCGCGGTCTCCCAGCCGCGCGCAGCCGCTCGACCAGCGCCGCCATGTAGTGCTGCGGAGTCATGTCAGTACCCACACTCTCTGTCCGGCGATCGGGCGGGCGCCACAGTAGGGGCCGCGCCGGCAAACCGTCAAGGCTCGTATATGGAACTCGGTGCGAACGTTGCGGATACCGCCGCGCCGGCTAGCGCGCGCCAGGAGCCCGCGACGATGGCGAGCATCAGCGCCCCCGCGGAGGCGAAGGCGATGCGCGCGCCCGCGACGTCGGCCAGCGCGCCGACGGCGAGGGCGGTGATCGGGTTGGCGCCGGGCAGCGCCATCGTCCAGGCGCCCATCACCCGCCCGCGCAGCTCCGGCCGGGACCGCAGCTGCACCAGCGTGTTCGCGCGGGCGACCATCCAGATCGAGCACAGGCCGACCGCCGCGGTGCCGAGGTAGAGCACTGCGACGTCCGGCGAGCACGCCGTCGCCGCCGTGCAGGCGCCGGTGGCCCCGGCGAGCAGCGCCACCTGGCGTCCGGTGGGCTCGCCGCCGCGCGCCGCGAGCAGGGCGCCGGGCAGGGCGCCGAGGCCGAACGCGGACAGCAGCGCGCCGTAGCCGCCGCCCCCGAGGTGGAAGACGCGCACGGCCAGCAGCGGGAACAGCACGGTGGAGTTGAAAAGGATGCCGGAGGCGGCCGCGATCAGCAGGCAGGAACGGATCGCCGGAACCGACCAGGCGTAGCGCAGTCCGGCCCGGGTGGCACCGCGCCGCTCACCGCGCGCCGGCCTCGGCGCCGGCTGCGCTGCGTCCTCGTCCGGCGCTGCCACGCCGGGTTTCTGCAGCAGCACGGCGAGCGGCGCGAGGTAGGACACTGCGTTGACCAGCACGCAGGCTCCCGGACCGAGCAGCGCGAGCAGCACACCGCCGATCGCCGGGCCGAGCACCCGCGAGGCGTTGATGATGACCTCGTACAGGCTGACCGCGCTGGCCAGCCGGCGGCGCCCGACGAGATCGAGCACGTACACCTGCCGGGCCGGCCCGTCGAGCGCGTTGACCAGGCCGCCGCACGCGGTGATCGCCACGATCGACCAGTACGCGACGTGGTGCGCCGCGATGAGCAGGAACAGCACCGAGCTGAAGAGCGCCAGCAGGCTCTGCGTCGCTATCAGCACCCTTCGTCGGTCCAGCCGGTCCACCAGCGTGCCGCACCACGCGCCGGCCAGCAGGCTGGGCAGCATGGCCGCGGCGGAGAGCACGCCGAGGTCCACCGCGCTGCCGGTCAGCTGCAGCACCAGCCATGACGTGGCCACCGCCTGCGTCATCAGGCCGGACGACGAGGTGATCTGGCTCAGGAACCACCAGCGGAACGGGCGGAAGGAGAGTGCGGCGAAGGGCGAGGCGGGACGGGCTCCGGGCGGTCGTGCGGCGGCGGTTGCGGCGGTCGGGGCGGGCATCTATTCTCCTGGAATCAGGGAAACGGGGCGGGTGCGGTGCGCGCGCAGTCGCAGCATAGCTGCGCGAAAAAGCGGGCGCAGCAGGCATTTTGCGAGCGCGGGTTATCGCGGAATCGGGGAATAACTTCCCCCGGATCCGGGAAAATGAAGGGAACTGATCATGGACGCGGCCGAGCGGGTGCGCGCGGTGGTCGAGGCGGGCGACGGGACCACCCGTGCCGCACTGGCCGAGGAACTCGGGCTGCCGCTCGGCACGGTGACCGCCGCGGTGTCCTCGCTGCTGCGGGCCGATCTGCTGCGGGAGCTGACCGACACCCGGCACCCCGAGCGCCCCGCGCGGGCGGGACGGCCGCCCACGCTGATCGTGTCCGCGGGTCCGCCGCGCACGGTCGGCGCGGTCATCTGGACGCACGGCCGGTTGCAGACCGCGGTCGCGACGTACGGCGGCACGATCCTGGCCCGCGGCGAGATCGAGATAGCGGGCGACACATCGAGCCCTGATGTACTCGAGCCGGCGTGGACGTTCCTGCGCGCGCACGGCGAACGGCCGCTTGACCGCGTCGTGCTCGGGGTGCCCGCGCCGTTCCAGCGCGGCGTCGGGCTGCCGCCGGGTCGTCCGCCGGTCCCGGGGACCCCGGCCGCCTCCGGCGCATCCGCCGCCCCTGCCGCCTCCGCCCCTGCCGCCTCCGCCGGTGCGGCCGCCGTCGGGTCGATCGCCGTCGGGCCGGCCGTCGGCGGCTTCGTCCCGTGGCTGCGCTCGGATCCCGCCGCCGAACTCGCCCGGCGGGTCGGCGTCCCCGTGGTGATCGAGAACGACGCGAACCTCGGCGCGCTCGGCGAGGCGCACGCGGGCGCCGGGCGCGGCCACCGCTGCCAGGTGTACCTGAAGCTGGGGGAGCGCAGCGTCGGCGCCGGCCTGGTGCTCGACGGCGCGCTCCATCGCGGCGTGTCAGGGTTCGCCGGGGAGATCGCGCACGTGCACGCGGACGACGACGGCCCGCTGTGCGGGTGCGGCGCGCGCGGCTGCCTGGCGGCGCGGGCGCGCGGACCGCTGCTGGAGCTGATGGAGTGCGCCTACGACAGGCCACTGACATTCGCCGAGGTGCTCGGGCTGGCCGCCGCGGACGAGCCGGCCCCGGTGCGGGTGCTGCGCGAGGTGGGCCGGACGCTGGGCAGGCCCCTGGCCGACCTGTGCACGTTCCTGAACCCGGGCGCGCTGATCCTGGACGGGGCGCTGGGCGGTGCGGGCCGGCACGTGCTGGCCGGCCTCGCCGAGCAGATCGAGCGCTTCTGCGCCCCGGCCGTCGCCGCCTCGCTCGCCGTCGTGGCCGGGGAACTGGGCGCGGACGCCGACGTCCGCGGCGCCGTCCGGCTCGCCCGGGCCGAGGCGCTCGCCGGCCGCTAGCGGCGATAGCGGAGTAGGTGGGCGTGGCGGGCGGGCGGAGCGGACGACGTCATGACCCCGCCCACCCGCGTTTCAGGGCCCTGCTACGCGAGGCACTCCGGCATGCCGCCGCCGACCGCCGCGATGTCATGGATCCCGGCCTCCACCACGCCCGTTCCGGCGGGCAGCCACTGCCACTCCGCCTCGGGCACGGCCGCGTCAGCCGCCAGTTCCGCGTACGCGCAGTGCAGGTTGGCGGGCAGGCGCTCGGGATTGCGCAGTCTGTCGAACTCGCCGAGGTCGGTCTTGGTCGCCACCTCGAGCGGGGTGAGTCCGTTGCGCATGCCGTCCGCGGCGAGCCCGGCCAGCCAGTCCATGTAACGTTCGGCCACGTCGAAGATCTCCGAGCCGCCGACCGGTCCGTGGCCGCACATGATGGTCTCCGGGTCCAGCTCGCGCAGGCGGCCGAGCGCGGCCCGGGTGCCGGACAGCGAGCCCATCAGGATGAACGGGGTGCCGCCGGAGAACACGAGGTCTCCGGTGAACAGCACGCCGTGCTCGGGCAGGAAGGCGATCAGGTCGTCGGAGGTGTGCGCCGTCTGCACCGGCTCGAGCAGAACCCTGATGCCGCCGACCTCCAGCTCGGTCGCCTCCGCCACGGCCTCGTTCGGGCCGACCGGGCGCACCTCGCCCCACTCGACCTGCGGCCACAGGTGCTTGAGCAGATCGCCCTGCTTCGCCACCTCGTCGGCGCAGCGCTCGTGGCCGAGGATCTGGGCCGTGTCCGCGAAGAGGTAGTTGCCGTGCGTGTGATCGCCGTGGTGGTGGGTGTTGACCACGGTCGAGACCGGCTCCGAGGTCACCGACGCGACGGCCGCGCGCAGCGCCTCGGTCCTGGCCTGCGTCGCCGCGGTGTCGACGAGCAGCGTCGCGCCGTCGCCGGCGAGCACGCCCGCGTTGTTCAGGCACCAGCCGCCGTCCGGCTGGATGTAGGCGTGTACGCCGGGGGCGAGTTCGGTCAGCCGAGGCGGCAGAAGGTTCATGCGAGCAGCATGCCAGCCCCCGGTCATCCCCATGGGCACCGGCCGTGTCACGGGGCCGGAGCCGGGACGTCACCGAAGCCGCAGATCTTCCGGCGCCGCCCCGCTGAGTGCCGCGAAACATCACGGGATCGCCGACGTCACATCCGGGTTACCGCCGTTGCTTACGGTCGAATCCGGCGTCGGCGAACAGGAGCGGCTGGTGGGCAGTGGGGAGCAGACGTCTCCGGACGGCGATCGGGTCCGTACCGTCTGCGGCTACTGCGGGGTCGGCTGCGGCATGGTGCTCGACCTGGCCACCGGCGACGACGGGCGCCGCTTCGTCGCGAAGGCCACGGGCGACAAGGAGCACCCGGCCAACCGCGGGCGCCTGTGCACCAAGGGCGCGACGACCGCGGACATGCTCGCCGCGCCCGGACGCCTGGCCACGGCCCTCGTGCGTGAGCGACGCGGCGACGAGCCGCAGCCCGCCGCGCTGGACGCCGCGATCGAGCAGGCCGGCCGGCGCTTCCGGGCGATCGTCGACGAGCACGGCCCGGACGCCTTCGCGCTCTACGTGTCGGGGCAGATGAGCCTCGAGGCGCAGTACCTGGCGAACAAGCTGGCCAAGGGCTACGTGCGCACCAACCAGATCGAGTCGAACTCGCGGCTGTGCATGGCCAGCGCGGGCACCGGTTACAAGCTCTCGCTCGGCGCCGACGGGCCGCCCGGCTCCTACGACGACTTCGACCACGCGGACGTCTTCCTCGTCATCGGGTCGAACATGGCCGACTGCCACCCGATCCTTTTCCTGCGTCTGCTCGAGCGGGTCAAGGCCGGGGCGAAGCTGATCGTCGTCGACCCGCGCCGCACCGCCACGGCCGCGAAGGCGGACCTGTTCCTACAGGTCGAGCCGGGCACGGACCTGGCGCTGCTGAACGGGCTGCTGCACCTGCTGGCCGCCGGCGGGCACACCGACGCGGAGTTCATCGCCGCGCACACCGAGGGCTGGGAGGCGATGCCCGAGTTCCTGGCCGACTACCCGCCCGCGGCCGTCGCCGAGCTCACCGGGATCGCCGAGCAGGACCTGCGCACGGCCGCACGCTGGATCGGCGAGGCCGGGCGTTGGATGTCCTGCTGGACGATGGGCCTGAATCAGAGCACGCACGGCACCTGGAACACCAACGCCCTGGTGAACCTGCACCTGGCCACCGGCGCGATCTGCCGCCCGGGCAGCGGCCCGTTCTCGCTGACCGGCCAGCCGAACGCGATGGGCGGCCGGGAGATGGGCTACATGGGTCCCGGGCTGCCCGGCCAGCGCTCGGTGCTGGCGGCCGAGGACCGCGCGTTCGTCGAAGAGCTCTGGGACCTTCCGGCCGGGACCGTGCGCGGAGACGGGGTGGGCCGCGGGACGGTCGAGCTGTTCGAGCAGATGGCCGAGGGACGGATCAAG
>Ga0310811_10005589_pt1 | contig 15942 bp, 16 predicted proteins | sample YCmetagenome_FD_207642 | JGI IMG/M metagenome (GOLD analysis project Ga0310811, IMG submission 207642) | Soil microbial communities from experimental microcosm in Duke University, North Carolina, United States - YC | ecosystem: Engineered > Artificial ecosystem > Soil microcosm > Unclassified ...
CGACGCGAAAGGTGACATCTACGTCGGCATGAACGTGTTCGTAGTATGACTCATTTCTAACCGAGACAGTTATTCGCAACAATGGTTTACTCAGGAAGGATGTTTGAAATAAAGCTCCTGGCCCTGGGCAGCAAAGGCTATTGAGAGGATTACCGGTTAGTGGGAACCTTGGATTTTTCGGACTTGTCGGCCGGGTCAAAATGGCAAGGGTCAGAATCTCCGACTTTACAGCCGGAACTTTCGTCCGGAGTGTCTCTGGATTAAGTGAAAGCAGGAGAGGCCGCTTGCTCGGCTTAATACGGACCAGCTAGAGCGACCCAGGACCAACATGCGAACACCCTCAGACGTGCATCAGGCTCGAGGTGGAGTCGCCTGCTGCGGCGAATACGACTGCTGTGCCGGTATCACTTTCCAATCAGCGAAAGCGAGCACGAAATTTAGGATCAAGCCGCCGAGCGGAATGATATACAGCAGCGAAAGCCAAGGTGAAAGACCGGCCTTTCTGCAAATTAACCAGACTGGAAGAACCTTGAAAGGAATAACAAAAAACAGAAAAATTGCGAAAAGCACAATCAAATGCCACGGCTGAAGCAACTCTCCCATAGTCCCTCCTGAGTGCTGAATTGTTGAACCCGCCATCGTAGCACGTGGCGATTGAGATGTCGCTCCGTTCGGCAGTAACCCGCAACTGGGCTGATGAAGCACTGCTGGTTTATTCCGTTCGCAGTGCCTTCATGGGCTCAATTGACGCAGCGCGCCGAGCGGGCAGGTAACTCGCCGACACTGCAGTGAGCAGCAAAAGTGCCGAGACCGCACCGATAGCAGTCGAGTCAAATGTGCCGACGCCAAAGAGCATGCTGTGCATAGCACGTCCCACAAAATAAGCTCCGACCAGGCCAAGCACCGACCCTATAAACGCCAGGGCGGCACCTTCAACTAGAATCATGCGTAGCACGCGATCACGGCCAGCTCCCAGAGCCATGCGAATTCCGATCTCCTGAGTTCTCTGGCTAACAGAGAATGCGATCAATCCCTCTCCCGGCACATATCGCTTCACTTGGAAAATGGATCTGGTATGCCACGGTCGCGATTCTAATCACCCAGTTCTGGCCTGTTGTGAGAAGAGGGACGGGTGGGCTAGACGGTCTTAGTCTAGTTTTCATACTGATGGGCATGTTCCCGCTTGCGGTAGCACGCTTTGCGGCCGGAATGCTGATCCGGAAATTGGGCAGCTTGGCCTTGGGAAGAGCGTCAGAAGGAGGAACTGATGGAGAAGAAAGCTGCTATTCAGCAGAAATCCAATATCGGTGAAAAGCAGAAAGGACCAAAAACGTTATGAAACGGGATATTTTCCAACAATATCCCAAATTCCAAGCGTTTAAAGTAACAATTCTGACACTATTCGATTTTCTTGAGCTGAGTTCGTGCTCGCTCAATTGGCGTACTTCAGATCAAACTTAGTTACACCAGCCCTATTAATGGCGATTCCGGTGCAAGTAGGAGTCAATCCGCCACATCTTATTTGATTGACAATGCGCAATTCTCATGATGTCCTACCTCGGTGCGTAATGTGCAAGATCGCTTGGACCATACGCAAACCAGGAGGATCGGATGAAACTTCCGCTCTATTTGTTGACGTTGGCTATCGGCATTACACTGACCGTTCACTTAGCAATGAACAGTAAAGTTGGAGTTGCACTTCAAAATCCTCGATTGGGGAACGCATTTTTTTGGTGTGTCGGAGCTTTAGCTGCGATTGCAATAGGGCTACCGGGTTTGCGCATGCAGGCTTTGAGTGCGCTGAAAGAAGTGAATCCCCTTCTTCTTTTTGCGGGAGCGCTCGGCGCTTGTTTAGTATTTGGAATTGCCTTCCTGATTCCACGCATCGGTGCCGCAAAACTGACACTGATCATGTTGGCCGGCCAAATATTGGGAGGGTTGGTACTTTCCCATTTTGGATTGTTAGGTTCTCCAAGAGATCCCATTTCGATACGAGTGGCATTGGGAACGATCGTCATGTTTGCTGGAGTCTTGTTGACGATCTTATGAGTGGCAGCCGATCTGCCAAGAAGTATCGTTTTCGGACCCTCCGGAAGGGTGGAAGAACTGCTTCGGCGTCAGGATGAATGTTGGTGCAGTTGCCACGATCGTGCGGCCTTATCCGGCACCAAAGACTACGCAGCAGCATGGGTAAAGGCCCGCGCTTCGGAATTCGGTTTGCATTCGACCAGAAACGGAGTACAAGCTGACCGACGTCGAAGCAATGTCCTGATTCTGAGCCGCTGGATTGTTATCGCAAGCTGACGCGGATGTTTTGCCACGTGAATTGCAATCACACCCAAGCATGAACTAGTTTGGCGATCGAGGTAAGGGGCACCCCGTTATGAACGGACGACACGAGAATAAATGTGATCAAACCCGGTACGCACAAATTTGCGATCTGTCGACGGTGCGCGTGTCGTTTCGGATGTTGTTGCTTGTCATTGCTCTGGTCTTTGCGCAAAAAGCGGTTTCCCAATCCAATGTCGAACTAGGACGGTCAATATTTCAGCGCAATTGCGGAACCTGTCACGGTGGAGACGGGCTGGGCGGCGAAATGGGTCCAAACCTCGCATTCAGACAAGGGAAATTGGACAACCAGCAGCTTTCAACAATTCTTCATGACGGTCTTTCAACTCGCGGGATGCCCGCTTTTCCCAATATCGAAGGGCGCGAGATAGACTCGTTGATCGCCTTCATCCGCACCATCCGCATGGATCAGCGACCTGCGCCAGTGTCTCGGACTATCCGTGTGGGTAACGGCGAAGAAATGAACGGACTTGTCATGAATGAGGGTCCGTCAGACATGCAATTCAGAAGCACGAATGGTTTATTACACCTGCTGCGCCGCCAGGGGGAGAATTATCGTGAGGTAACCTCGCAGACTGACTGGCCAACCTACAACGGCGCTGTTACCGGGAATCGTTATAGCACGCTCCATCAAATTACAAAGGAGAACGTTTCCAAACTTGTGCCCAAATGGATATTCCCGATGGAAGGTACGTCTGCCCGCAATGAAACAACTCCCGTGGTGGTGGAGGGAATCATGTACATCACTAGCGCAAACGAGTGTTGGGCGCTCGACGCGGGCTCGGGCCGGGAAATCTGGCATTTCCAAAGGCCGCGTATTAGCGGGCTCATCGGAAATGCGGCTCAGGGAATGAACCGGGGTGTCGCATGGTTAGGGAGCAGCGTTTTCCTGGTTACGGACAATGCACATCTGCTCGCTCTCAATCGCTTTACGGGCGATGTCGTATGGGAAACGGAGATGGCCGACTGGCACCAGAATTACAATGCAACCTCGGCTCCGTTGATTGCTGACAATCTGGTCATATCCGGAACTGCTGGTGGCGAGCAAGGTGTGCGAGGTTTCCTTGCTGCCTATGATCCGGCCAGCGGCAGAGAAGTCTGGCGCTTTTGGACAGCACCAAAGCCTGGCGACCCTGGTTCCGAAACATGGATTGGAAAAGCACTTGAGCACCCAAGTGCGGTGACATGGATGACTGGTAGTTTTGATCCGGAGCTCGATACGCTTTTCTGGACCAGCGGAAACCCAGGACCAGATTTCAACGGAGATGAGCGCAAGGGAGACAATCTGTATTCCGATTGCATTTTAGCTTTGGACCCCAAGACAGGAAAACTCAAGTGGTATTACCAAGCGACACCACATGACGTTCATGACTGGGATGCGTCCGAGCCGCTGATAATAATCGACGGAGACTGGAAAGGAAGTTCGCGCAAACTGCTGCTTCAAGCAAATCGAAACGGATTCCTCTACGTCCTTGATCGCCAGACAGGGCACCTTTTGATGGCCAAGCCCTTTGTGCAGCAAATGAATTGGGCAAAAGAAGTTGATAAAAAGGGCCGGCCAGTCGAGCTACCCCTGCCATCGAATCCGAATAGTGCATGGAAGAAAGTATGCCCGGCGCTTGAAGGAGCTACTAACTGGTTCGCTGCCGCTTACGATCCGGAGACAGGATATTACCTTGTTCAGACACTTGAGGCATGTAGCTTGTATCTTTCCCGATCCACTGAGGAGTGGCAGGCAGGACGCGGCTATTCCGGCGGCGCACAGCGGAATGTACCCGATGAACCGCGGCTCCATGTCGTGCGCGCAATAGATGTAAACACAGGGAAGATAGCCTGGGAATACCCGGAAGTCGGACACGCGGATTCATCGGGGGGCATTCTCGCTTTTGGAACAGGTATCTTAATTTTCGGGGCAGATGACGGAATGATTGCAGCACTGGATTCCTCCAATGGGAAACTTCTTTAGGAATTCCAGACCCATGTTCAGATCAAGGCATCCCCAATGACCTATGTTTTCGATGGCAAGCAGATTGTCGCGATTGATGCAGGCCAGACTATTCTTGCGTTTGGTTTGTCCGACTGAATACAGCACCGAATCTGGACAGGGTGCTCAACGAGGCAGTGATCGGCTTTGTTTTTTCTGTTTAGATCGTGAATGAAAGACGAGTCGCTAAAGACCTAGATCCAGCGATGCAGGTATCCCTCTAACCGGGGCAAAGATTTCTCTACGCGCAAGTGGAGTGGCGTTCGCAAGAAGGGTGGATCGGCGCCCATAAGCGATGGCGCCGGCAACACTCGTCCTTTAAGATGTGGCGCCGTCGCAGAGTTTTCAGAAACAGCGGTATGGAATGCTGGTTGAGCAGCCATAGAAAATATCTGTCCAGATTAGGCGCTCAGGCAATGAGCAGCACCACGGCAACCTTCATCGAGCAGCGGGGAGGCTATTCGTAGCCTCCTCTGAGGGAACTACCAGGAGGGATCAATATGGCGAAAAAGCAGCACACGGAGGAGCAGATTATCTCCGCGCTGAAGCAGTGTGCGAAGGCATTCCACTTTCACGATCGCTTCAAGTTCGAACTCCACGCGCAATCTTCAACGTTCTAAATAATGCTGGAGTGGTAGCTCAGAACTGGCATTCTGGCGCCACAACGTTTGGGCGCATCACCACGCTCGAAGCACCGCGTGTTGCACGCCTGGGCGCAGAGCTAACTTTTTGAACTCCCCTCAGTTTTTGAGCTGACCACCTCTGTCGGTGTCATGCATTATGGATGAGCATGAATTGTCGGGCGGCCTTGCTAATAAGAAAATGCGAAGAGGGAGTGCAAATGCGCTCAGCGCTGGGACTGATGTTAGGAGCCGGTTTAGCGGCTGTTGGATTCTCTCAGGTAGTTCCGCACCAAGGAGACTGGCCCGAATATGGCCGCGATCCCGGAGGTTCACGCTACTCTCCGCTCACGCAAATCAATACGACGAACGTCGATCATCTCGACCGCGCCTGGACCTATCACACGGGAGAGAGTGGAAGATCCTTTGAGGCAACGCCCATCCTGGTCAATAACGTTTTGTATTTCTCGACGCAGAAGCATAATGTCGTCGCTCTCAATCCGGAAACTGGTGCGGAGATTTGGAAGTACAATAGCAACGCCAAGACCCCGCTTCGAGAGAGTCGCGGAGTAGCTTATTGGCCGGGCGACATGCAGACACCACCGCGGATCTTGTTTGGCACCGGAGATGCTCGGTTGATTGCTCTCGACGCGAAGACGGGCCAGCTCATCACCAGCTTCGGTGTGAATGGCAGCGTAGATCTGCGCGTTGGAGTTGCGGACAAGTTTCCCAAGGCAAGTTATGGGATTAGTTCTCCGCCAACCATTTTTCGCGATGTCGTAATTGTTGGGCCGGCAACACAGGAAGGGCCGAGCCTTGGGCCAAGCGGAGACCCGCGAGGTTTCGACGTGCGAACCGGAAAACTCTTGTGGACTTTTCATACCGTTCCGAGGCCGGGCGAACCGGGCAACGAAACTTGGGGACCCAACGGATGGATCGATCGCTCTGGTCCAAGTCAATGGGGACCGAGCACGGTGGACACCAAGCTCGGCATCATCTATATGCCCACCGGCAATCCGGCGGACAGCTACTATGGCGGCGATCGCCCTGGCGACAATCTCTACTCTGCCAGCATCATCGCTCTGGACGCTCTCACCGGAAAGCTGCGCTGGGCTCGCCAAATCGTTCATCACGATCTCTGGGATTACGATATGAGCGCTCCGCCGGCACTTATCGAAGTTAAGCGTGATGGCAAGATGATTCCCGCAATCGCGCAGATTAATAAGCAGGGTCTGCTTTTCATCCTTGACCGACGGACCGGCGAGCCGGTCTTCGGAATCGAAGAGCGTCCGGTTCCCAAAGGCGATGTACCGGGCGAATGGTATTCGCCGACAGAGCCGTTCCCGCTGAAGCCTCCTCCACTTGCTCCAATGAGTCTGGATGCGAGTGATCTAAGCAAGCGTTCGCCTGAAGCGGAGAAGTACTGCAGCGACTGGTTTGCGACGCTGCACAACGACGGCCCCTTCACGCCGTTCGGAACAACTCCAACTGTGTTGATTCCCGGAAGCATGGGTGGTGGGGACTGGGGCGGCGTTTCGTTTGATCCGAAGCTTGGCCTGATCTTTACGAATACGAATAGTCTGGCCGGCGTGGGTCGAATGGTTCCGCGGAAAGACGGAGTACTTCCGTATCGCAACGATGGCGGCGCCATACGATTCATCGATCAACAGGGATATCCGTGTACGGCTCCGCCATGGGCTCGGCTGTCCGCGATTAACGCGAATACGGGCCAGATCGTGTGGCAGTCGGTGCTCGGTAGCTATGACGAACTCGAAGCCCAGGGATTGAAGAATACCGGCGCGATTGCGATGGGCGGCCCGATCGTGACAGCCGGACACCTGGTGTTCATTGCAGCGACCACTGACTCCAAGTTCCGCGCATACGATTCGCGCAATGGCAAGGAACTCTGGGTAACGCGATTGGATGCATCCGGCACGACAGTCCCGATGACCTACATGGGCACCAACGGCAAGCAATACGTTGTTGTGGCAGCCGGCGGTACCAACAGGTTCGGAATGATTGCCGGCACAGCGGGACACAACGCAGACGCTCTGATCGCCTTCGCTCTCTCGAACAAACCCAGGAGCGCTCCCACACAAGCGGCTGCGACTCCGAGTGCTAAGCCTGTGCCTACCGCTCAGCCTTCGTCCGGCCCGCCTGGTGCAACTGTACCTTTCCCGGGGAAGGGTGCTCCCCAAACTCCGGCCGAGGCAGCCGCTTCATTGCCGGATGGCGATGGGAAGGCCGTTGTCCTCACTACTTGCACGAAATGCCACGGAACAGGTAACTTCACTTCAATTCGGATGAGCCGCCAAGGTTGGGAAGATGAGGTCAACTCAATGCGGGCCAAAGGAGCCATCGGAACAGATGACGATTTCAAAAAGGTGATCGACTACTTGACTCGAACTTTTCCCCGTCGATAAGAGAATGGGCATACCAGCCCGCAAATGCCATCCCGGGCACGGAGGTTACTATGAAGAATTTTTGGATGATCTTGGCGTGTGCTTTTCTAACGGGCACTGCAGCCGCTCAGTCGCTCAACTGCACGACAGATGGAGGCTACAAGCCAGCCGAAGGCATGAAGGCTGAGACAAGAGATGGCATTGTCACGCTCACCTGGCCTGGCGAAAACGGAGCGACGTTGCGTGCATCATTCGACATTGAAAATGGAACTCCGATGGTGAAGGAGTTGGCGGCTCGCCAAGGTGGATCCTGGACGTTGTTGGGGAAGAATCTGGTTCCCGATTTCCAGGTGTCGACCGGCAAGCGTCGTATTTCACAGGCACAGCGAACCCAGCTCACAGCCCTTGGCAAAGACACTCCGGAGGAGGAAACGCGACGTAAGTGGAACACGTTCTGGGACGCACCGCTGGTGATTCCTGGACGCGGCGATACCACCGACTTGCCGCGCACGGAATCAGAGATCACTCACTCTTCGTCAAGCTTCCAGTCCAGCACCTGCAAACTCGGGACCGATGGCAATCAGCTGATGGTGACTTTCGACGGCCTGAAGCTGGGTATTTTCTCCGGCGACCTGAGATTTATTGCGTACAAGGGCACCAATCTCCTGCGGCAAGAGGCAGTCGCTTCGACTCAGGAACCATCCGTGGCCTACATCTATAAAGCCGGTCTGAAGGGTTTCCCAATAAGCGACCAGACGAAGCTGACGTGGCTCGACTCGGCAGAGCATCACCAGGAAGAGTTCTTTGGAGGTGCGGTGAATGAACAACCGGTGAACCTGCGAGCCCGCAATCGTATTGAGATCCTCGACGTGGGCGGCGGCTCGCTTGCCGTTTTCCCTACACCGCACAAGTTCTTCTTCGCCCGTGAGGACGAAATCAATGATGGTTATGTCTATTACCGCAAAGACAGCAACGGATCGTTTTCATTGGGAGTGATGTGGCCAGAAGTTGGAGACGGCTATCACCCATGGGGCGTAACCGACGAAATTTGGAACAGACGCGCGCGCACTTCGCATGGCCATGCTGACAACTACGCGCTCTTCAATGCCCCGGCCGGAAGCAAGCAGCGCATGTCGGTGTACTACTACCTGAGCACGAAGAGCGACGCGCCGACGCACGACGCCATTCTGGCCTACACGCATGACGATGTTTTCAAGCCAGTGCCCGGCTTCAAAGTGATGACAGGGCACTTCCACATGGATTTCAACGAGCAGTTGCGCGATCGCAATAACCTCGATTACCAACCTCCGTGGGTGGCCGTCTTCCGGCACTTGGGCATCAACATTCTATATCTCGGAGACTTTCACGACGACTCGCACCCGAATGATCCTGGGCCGATCCGGTTCAAAGAAGAGAGGGTGTACTTCGAGGGAACAGCACGCGTTTCAGATAAGAACTTCCTCGTAATCCCCGCGGAGGAGCCAGATGCTTACGTCGGCGGCCATTGGTATATGATGACGCCGAAACCGATCTACTACTCGCATACCTCGGGTTTGGGGGACAGGAGAGCCGGTGCAGTTGCCGGCAACAACCGCCCCGCAGGCCAGCCGTTCGAAGAAGATCTGCCCGAGTACGGTCACGTGTATCACCTCGGCTCGCGAGACGATGTGCTGCGTTTTCTCAACGAAACGCACTCCATTGGCTGGACCACCCATCCTGAAACCAAAAACTCCGAAGGCTACCCAGAGGCGTATCACGACCAGCCGTTCTTCCAAAGCGATCGTTGGGTTGGTGCATCGTGGGAGTCGCTGCCAGTGGATCTTTCCGAGAAAGAAGAATGCGAACGCCGCTGCTTCGACGTTGAGGACAATATGAGCAATTGGGCGCCGCAACCTAAGGCCATGATCACCGAAGGCGATACCTATACGAAGTGGCCCGACGACGAAACCTATCCGGAACTGGCCGTCAACTACATCAAACTCGATAAGGTCCCCGCATATAACGAGGATTGGACGCCGATCCTCGATGCAATGCGGCACAACGAACTATACGGCACCAATGGTGAAGTTCTCTTCCACAATTGGGCCGTACAGGGCAGCGGCAACAATGCAGTGTACACAGCCTCGATCGAGTACACGTTCCCACTCCAGTTTGCCGACTTGGTCTGGAGTGATGGCAGCAAGGTCCATCACAAGTATGTGAGCCTGTCGGATACCATGCCGTTTGGAACGAAGGAACTGAAGATTCCCTTCGACGCGACTGGCGCGAAGTGGGCGCGGCTCTCGGTGTGGGACACGATGGAAAGCGGGGCCTGGAACAACCCCGTGGAGATCAAATGAATTTCTGAGGGGCGCCAACCTTACATAGACTCTTGTTGTAATGCGAACGGATTCTCGATAGCGGATATGGCGATGACTATTCGGCTGCTCAGGAAGTGGAATACGTGAACGGTCCCGCAACTTCGCCGATGGGCAAACTGCGCTCGGCCAACGGACATCCCGAGCCCTTTAAGGTACGTCTCTGGGTGCATAGGGAGCGAGATGTATGGCTTCTGGCTGGCTGGCCACATGTCAGCGAATCAGTACGCTGAGAAGCACAACCGCATCGTCAAAGCGATGAGGAAAGTTGACCCTACGATCAAGGTAACCTCAGCCGGCGCAACTCCCGCGGAACTCTCCATGATGACCCAGGAGAATATGCAGTTCATTCCGAACTTCTGGTGGCCCCCCTTCCCGAATGATCTACCGCACAAGTTCGAAAGCATCAACGATTACGACTACTGGATGCTCAAGAACGAGGCGGACTACATCGATCACGTATCAGAGCACACCTACTGCTATCCCGAGCTGTCATTCGATTGGAAGAAGCAACTCTTTGTTGATCTCCATGATCCCCTGCAGACGCAGGCACGTCGCATTACGAATCGCATGGGTCAGGTGTTCGAGTCTTGGGAGATCTATAAGGAAAAGCTTCCCGAACTGAAGTCGAAAAACATCAAGTTCATCTTCGATGAGTGGGGTACTCGCTTCCTCAACGCGTACGGAACAGGAATGACGCGGCGAACCGGCATGGTTATGCCGATGAGTTTCGCCTTGTTTCTCCACGAAATGTTCCGCCACTCGGACATGATCGAAGCCAGCACTCCGACATTGTGTTTCAACCTGATCGTGACCGACGGCACGGGCGATGGCGTAGGCCACACCGCGGCAGGGCCGGTTATCAACTTATGCGTGCTCACTTCGCGGGTGCACGACCTGTACTGCTCGGCGGCAACTCACCGCAGCCCATGGTGAGTGGAACTACTTGGGTGGACATCGGCACAAAGCCTACGGGCAGCTCCACTTATCCGCTACACGTTCTCGCGGCTTTCTCACCCATTACTACCGCATCGGGCAGCGCCGCGGAAGTGCGGAACAGTTGCTGACTCCAGATCCCAGGCTCGACGACGCACTTGCAAGAATGCGTGCGTCCTCGAAACAGAGTGGAATTCCCTAGCGAATGTGCGAGATCTCGGCCAACAAGATAGGTATTATCCATCACCAGCGTCTTCGCATCGGCGAACTGGCCAAATGCGCCGTTTGAGACATCTGCAGCCTGAAACGGCCCAGGACGATTTCGAAAGAGGCGAGGCCGAGTGGCGTACTTGCCCAACGGAGACGGAATAGACCGCATCGCCATGGGCCTGGCGAATATTCCGGTTTCTCTCAATCAAGCTGATACAGGATTTGCCGGCGCTTGGATCCAACGTTGCCCGGCGGGGGGTATGGTGGCGACGATGTCTTCACCATTCCCGAGCATGCGCCTATTCCGCCTGGCCAGGACTTGCCTGACGCACTTCAGCGCCGCGCCGATCCCGGTTACTCCCACGATGTCACTATAGGCAGGGCTGGGCTCCTGAACGCAGGCATCAAGCCGTTATTGCCGTCCCCGAAGCAGCGTACTCAAATGCTTCTCGAATTCGATCTTCGCCAATTCCCGACGTGACTCTGCTTTCGTTCTGCATTCGTGCTCCGGCGAAAACGTTTTACCCAGTTCACGGCTAGCGACTTAGGTGCATGTTGGCCCAAGCGTTCCGAGGAGTTTCCTCCCGAACGAACTATCTTAGAGACGGGCAGCCGGTTGTTGGGATCTAAATCGCTGTTCGGCGGTTGCCGGTTACCAAGCGGAGTAGCCAAGTCAGCAAAACTGCCCCGATCGTGGCAATGATGATGCTCATTATCATGCCGTGCTGGTTGATTCCCCCACCACCGAGATGAGTTGAAATGAAGCCGCCCACGAGCGCTCCAATCAAGCCAACTATCATGTCCATCCAAAACCCGAAGCCTGAACCCTTCATGAGCTTGCCAGTAAGCCAGCCGGCAACCACTCCGATGATTATCCAGGCGATAAATCCATGTCCTGTATCCATAAGACGTACTCTCCTTTTGCACGTTTGATGCGGCTGAGAATGGTAATGGGCCTATACCCGTTTACTTTGACCCGAGATCCAAAAATGAACTTGGGAACAAGTCCCGCTACAGGCGTGCAACGACTCTCTGGAGGTCGGCATCAGAGCGGAAAGCTCCGTAATGGAGCTATGGCTCCTCTAGGGAACACCAGAGTGGCGAATTCCGACGAGTTAGGCCGCCATCCGGCGGTCTCGAGGTTTAACCATGCAAATTCGAAATACGGGGCTCTTATGGGTCCTATCTTTCTTGATGTCGCTGATTATTGCCGCACCGGTCCGCACGCATGCTCAGGACCAGGCGAAACCGCCGTCTTCAACAGCCCCGGATAATTCGGCGCGCAACAAAGCCCAGTCAAAAACGGCGGACAATCAGAAAGAGAACACGTCAGACCGTACCATCACTCAGAAGATTCGCAGATCCATCACTGCGGACAAATCACTCTCAACCTATGCTCATAATGTGAAGATCGTCACGCAGGATGGGCAGGTCACCCTCACGGGACCGGTACGCAGTGAAGATGAAAAGCAGTCGATCGCTTCCAAAGCTGCTGAGGTTGTCGGCGCCGAAAAGGTAACCAATCAGCTGACAGTGAAGCAGCAGCAGTGATCTGTCAACGCAGCGCAGCACTAACACTAGATAACCAAGGAGTTCAATTATGGCAGGTAAGAATACAGCAGCATTCGCCATCTTCGCCTCTCGGTCCGAAGCCGAAATCGCAGTTAACGAGCTCACTGCGGCCGGCTTCTCCAGCCAAGATGTGTCCGTTCTGATGGCCGACAAGTCCGGCACGCGAGATTTCGCCACTGAAAAGAACACCAAGGCGCCTGAAGGTACGACGACTGGCGCTGGCGTTGGGGGTACCGTTGGCGGCGCCATCGGGCTTCTCGCCGGCATTGGAGCCATCGCGATTCCCGGCGTCGGCCCCCTGATCGCGGCAGGCCCAATCATGGCCACACTCGCGGGAGTAGGGGTCGGTGGCACGGTAGGTGGCGTTATCGGAGCCCTCGTCGGAATGGGAATCCCGGAATACGAAGCCAAGCGCTACGAGGGTCGGGTAAAAGACGGCGGCATTCTCGTTTCCGTTCACTGCGATAGTTCCGACGAAGTATCGCGCGCCAAAGACATCCTTAAGGCAGCCGGCGGAGACGACGTCGCCTCTTCTGGAGAGAAATCCGTAAGCAGCCATACAGTAGGTTCCGACAGACCCGCAGACTTTGAGAGAACAGGAACCTCTATTGCCAAGGAGCCTCGATCAGAGACACTTGATACGGTCTCGAGAGATGACGAGATCCTCGATGATGACATCCGTTCTAAACGGCGAGCGGTATAAGCCTCGAGCAGCAGCTTGGCACGCGACCTGCGCAACAGTTTTTGCGCAGGTCTATTCTTGTCTAGAGATGAATCCGAGCAGCCTGTCTATGTTGATCGACGTGCAGCCTATCAGATCTCCAACTTCGCGGGGCGTACACGCAACTACGGGACAGAACTCCTTGGAACTTGGCGTAAGACGCCATTCACCGTCACGGGGACTGCGGTTCTCAGCAGCACGTGAACCCGTGTTCACGATATATCGGGCGGCATGGGGCATGGGATTCACTGGAAAGCGGTGAGCATCGCCGAGGTGGCGAATTTTGTCCAGAACTGGACCGACCGGCCTGTTGTGGAAGGTAAGGATAAGCGACTAGGTCCCAGAACGAGACGTTGATCGCTCCTCAGTTCCCGCTTCAGTGCAATCGGCAGATGGGTTGCACCTCAGACATAGGATTCGGTAGTGGCGCCCAACCTTCAACAATTTTGTCGGCAACAGATGTACCATCTATTACTCGGTCAGCTATTTGGAAAGTGAGCTAGTCCAGAATTCCCTCTGTTTGGCGCTCAGGCATTTCGGCCACCTCTGGATTTGTAGAGCATTGCTGCGGTAGCAGCACAGTAAAAGTGGTTCCAGCCTGGCTGCTTTCCACCTGCAGTTCTCCGCCATGATCCTCTGCAACCCGCTTTGCAATCCAGAGCCCCAAGCCAGTCCCTTTGTCCTTCTTGGTCGTAAAGAATGGCTCGAAGATGCGATCGAGATGGGCGGGCTCGATTCCATTGCCAGTGTCAGAGAATCTGATTCGCACCTGCCTTGATTCTTCCTGCTCCGCGACTTCGGCGTTAACTCGAAGTACGCCACCTGAGGCCATCATCGCATCCATTGCATTTGAAATCAGGTTGCTGACCAATTGTCGGAGTTCGTTGCGCAAAGCCGTGACTTCAAGATCTGGTGCGACCTCGTTTTCCAAGCGAATTCCGGAGTTTTTTGCCGTCGACTGATACGACTGAAAAGCCGAATCGATCAGATCGCTCACGGTTAATTTCGTCTTCGCACGTTCAACCCTTATCAAGGAAAGCGTTCGCTTGCTGGCCTCAGCGGCACGTGAGATCTCCACTTGGGCCATTTCCGCCAGATGCCTCGTTGTCTCTGAAGCAACGTCGTCTCTGCTGATGAGGAACAGAAGATTCGCGAGAGCTTCAAGCGGATTATTCGTCTCGTGTGCGATGGTCGCTCCGAGCTTGCTTGCCGTCTCCAGCTTTTCCAAGCGTATCAGCGCCTTCTGAAGAAATCTCGATTCTGTGACGTCTCGAAATACCAGAACGGCACCTACGGTATCGCCACGCGCGTCGCGAATCGCTGCGGCGCTATCCTCGATGGCAATCGCCGTGCCGTCGGGCCGTAGCAGCACCGTATCTTCGGCGAGTTCCGCGACTTGTCCTCGCTCCAGGACCTTCTTCACGGGACTGTCCACCGTCGTCCGGCTTATTTCATTAACGATTTTGAAGACCGATTCCACGGGAAGCCCAGCCGCGCTGGTGAACTTATGTCCAGTCGCTTCTTCTGCCGCCGGGTTCATCAGCGTGATTCTGCCCTGCGCGTCGGTCGCAATCACCGCGTCGGCGATGCTCTGCAATGTGATGGAGAGCTGGGATCGTTCCTTATCCAAACGGCTCTGTAACTCCCCCACGCTACCAATCAACAGCGCAATTCCGCTGCCGGCAAATACAAACACCGCAATTCGCATTGCATCATCCCAGGACGCGACAAGCAGTGAGAAGTTTGGCGGGATCGCAAGAATATTGATTAGTACGCTCTCGGTCACGGCGACCAGCCCCGGCCTAGTTCCACCGAAAATGCTGACAAGCACCACCGCCAACGAGAAGAGCGGGAAGGACGGTCCGCGATCCGCGCGCACCGTTGGAGCTGTGAGCAGATATGCGAGCAGCGGAAACAGCAGAGCCAAGCTGTAACGTGCAAGTACGGGACGCCCTGTGGCGCCCACAAACATCTTGCCTAGAAATCGAGTCGCTGACATCACGACAACCCGGTCGATCGGGACTGTTCACCGTCCCCGGGGAAGGGAGGGCTGTGTCACGTCTCCGAAAAGACTCACATTTCAACAATGCGTATTACAAGTTCCATACATATAGGTACTCATCATCGGCCGCCGTGCCTACGGATTTGCCAACCTTGCGAGTCGCGCGGCTCAGAGCCGAGCGGACATTGACCTTAGTGTCGGAGAGCTCATCAAGCGGAATCTTCAACGCTGTGCCGTCCTCCAAACCTTCGAGGTCATTCAGTATTCGGGTCACGATGCTTCTATGTTTCCCGTGGCGACCGGTGGGCACATCAGCCCGCGCAGTCGTGTTGAATGTCCGCACCTTCTTCTCTGGCATGAGTTTTCTTTCAAACCGTATCGCTAACGAGACGCTAACGAACAGTTTCGGAAACTTATTACCTTAGTATCGTATCATTAAATTAAATTCACTTTCTTGCTATCAGCGATCTAAATAGACGGTAAGTCCCCAACTATCTATCAGTTAAAGGCTCGCAAAAGAAAAGTCCCCGTATCGATTAGTTCGGACTACTGTTGGCTCAAGGAGCAAATAGATGAAGAGAACAACCAGACAATTCGAGGTCGTGCCTGTGGCTGTTGTGCTCCAGAAAGCTCGACTCCTTGAAGATGCCAACTACGCTAAAGACGCGTTTCAAAAGCGGTGCACGTCCGCAACGGATCCGTCCAGAAAAGCTCCTCCGCTCAGGCAAGGCAAAGACAGGCAAAAAAGTGATGCGTAGACTAATATTCGTTGTGGATGATGAGACAATC
>Ga0310811_10005590_pt1 | contig 15940 bp, 13 predicted proteins | sample YCmetagenome_FD_207642 | JGI IMG/M metagenome (GOLD analysis project Ga0310811, IMG submission 207642) | Soil microbial communities from experimental microcosm in Duke University, North Carolina, United States - YC | ecosystem: Engineered > Artificial ecosystem > Soil microcosm > Unclassified ...
GGTGGCCCTGCAATTGACGGACCCGACGACGGGGGAGACGGCCGATGGATGGTTTACGAACCGCCAGCCCAACCAGTATTTTACGGTAGGGCCGAGGCAGAGTGCGGTGGTTAGTTTCCCGCTGGTTGTACCCTTCCAGTACAACCGGCCGCTGACCTATCGGGTGGTGGCGCAGTCGAAGAGTTATAGTGATGGGGAGGAGGCTGTACTGCCGGTCGTCAGCAATCGCATGCTGGTCACCGAGACGTTGCCGCTGGACATGAAGGGTGACGGGACGAGGCAGTTTACTTTCGATAAACTGCTGCATAGCGGCGGCAGCGAAACGCTCAATCACCATGCGCTGACGGTGGAGTTTACGGCGAATCCAGTTTGGTACGCTGTCCAGTCGCTCCCCTATCTGAGCGAATATCCGTATGAATGTGCGGAACAGACTTTCAACCGGTGGTATGCCAATGCACTTGCGTCCCGGATCGTGGGGTCTTCTCCCCGCCTGAAGGAAATTTTTCATCGCTGGGAGACACAGGACACGGCATCTCTGTTGAGCAATTTGCAGAAGAATCAGGAGCTGAAATCGGTGCTGCTCGAAGAAACGCCGTGGGTATTGCAGGGGAAGACCGAAGAGCAACAGAAGAAAAATGTCGCAAGGCTTTTCGACATGAACAGAATGAGTACGGAGCTCGCGACGACTTTTGACCGGCTGAAGGCTATGCAGTCGGAAGACGGCGGATTTGCCTGGTTCAAGGGGGGAATGAATGACCTATATATCACGCAGTATATTCTCACGGGGATCGGGCATTTGCAGCGGCTGAATGCGATACCTGAATCGCTGGTGCAGCAGGTGGCGGGGATTGTGAAGCCGGCGCTGGCGTATGTGGATCTGCAAATGAAGAAGAAATATGAGGAGCAGATCAAGGTGCGGCCTTCGGCTGGCGCGAAGACCGTGATGCCGTGGATTGGGGAACTGCCCGTGCAGTATCTGTATATGCGGAGTTTTTTCAACGACTATGGTATTCCGGGCAATATACTGCCGGCCGTCAGCTACTACCGCAAACAGGTGCAGGGTTCGTGGGTCAGCCGCAGTAAATATATGCAGGGCATGATCGCGCTGGCCCTGTTCAGAACGGGGGATGTGCAAACGGCGAAGGACATTATCAAATCGCTGAAGCAGAGCGCCATCTTCGACGGAGAAAGAGGCATGTACTGGAAGGGTATGGAAGGCGGATATTACTGGTATGAGGCGCCGATCGAGATACAGTCGTTGCTGATAGAAGCTTTTGGCGAGATTGGAGCGGACAAGGCCGTCGACCGGGACCTGAAGACATGGCTGCTGAAACAAAAACAGACGCATAGCTGGAGGACGACGAAAGCTACGGCGGACGCGTGTTATGCCCTGCTGGTGGGCGGGGTTAGCTGGATCAGTGAGGAGAGGACTGTTACGATTAAGTTGGGGGAGAAGGTTGTGGAACAGGTGCCGGGGGAAGCGGGGACTGGGTACTTTAAAAAGGTTTTTGATGCGCCGTTTGTGAATCCTACTATGGGTAATATAACTGTAACCATGAGTGGCGGAACGACTGGTAACGCGGGTTCGCCGGCCTGGGGATCGGTCTACTGGCAGTATTTCGATGTGCTGGACAAGATCACGCCGCCTGGCGGCAGTAAGGCGCCGCTGACGCTGACCAGGCAGTTATTTATCGAACGACTGACTGGGGCCGGCAGGGTGTTGGAGCCTGTGGCCGACAATGGGGTGCTCAAGGCTGGTGACAAGGTGATCGTGCGGATACAGCTGAAGGCGGACAGGAGTATGGAGTATGTTCATATGAAGGATATGCGGGCGGCTTGTATGGAGCCTGTCAACGTGATCAGCCAGTACAAGTGGCAGGATGGGTTGGGTTATTATGAGAGCACGAAGGATGCGAGTACGGATTTTTTCTTTTCGTTGTTGCCGAGGGGGACTTACGTGTTTGAGTATGCGCTGACGGTGGGGCAGGCTGGTAGTTTTAGTAATGGGATCACGAGTGTGGAGTGTATGTATGCTCCGGAGTTTTCGTATCATAGTGAGGGGATACGGGTGAGTGTAGAGTGAGGCGGGGGGCTCGGGGGAGGCCCGCGGGAGGGATGGCCTTACAGCGGGAGTCGTTTTACGGAGCGGCCGATGCCTTTGATGAAGAAATAGTTGGTGGTGCCGCCGACGACTGCGCCGACGAGGGGGATGAGGCGGCCGCCGGCCCTGGCGCCCATGCGGACAAAGAGGCGCTCGGCGATGTGTTCGAGTACGCCGCGGGTCATGATCAGGCCGGCTTCGACGCCGACGCTGATGGCGACGATGGACATGAACTCGTCGAAAGCGATATTATAGGTGCCGCGGCGGTGGTAGATGACGCCGAGGGTGACGCGGAATTGCTGGGTAAGACAGTTGATCATATCGGCGGGGATGCCGATGAGAAAAGTGACGGGACCGCCGAGGCCGGTGACGGCGCCGGTGCCCGCGGCCAGCCGCGCGCAGTGTTCGATAAAGGCGTCGATGCCCATCTCGTCGACGCCTTTTTTTATGCCGTACTGATTGATACTCTCGTATACGCGTTTGAAGCCTATTTGGGCCAGTCGGCTTGTTAGGCGGCCGCGGCCGCCGCTACGCTGAAAACGTAAACCCAGCATTTTATTTACTTTTACCTTTTTAGTATAGCAAACTTCGAACCACGACAACATGTCACAGCAGGTCAATACACTGATCATCGGACAAGGGATTTGCGGGAGTTTTTTGAGCCTGGAGCTGGAGGCGGCGGGTATCAGCCATCTGGTGATCGATGAGGCCCGGCCTTTTACCGCCTCGAGGATTGCCGCGGGGCTAATCAATCCCGTGACCGGCCGGAGGCTGGTGACGACCTGGATGATCGACGAGCTGCTGGCCTCGGCCCGGGAGGCGTATGGGCGGTTGACAGGGATCCTGGGGCGCCCTTTTCTGGCAGAAACCAGTGTGACCGACTTTTTTCCCAGCGCCCAGATGCGGCTGGCCTTTCTCGACCGGCTGGCGGAGGATGCGAGCTGGCTGCAGTTGCCGGCGGATGAGGCGCGGTGGAATTCCTGCTTTTACTACGAGCTGGGGTATGGGGTGATCAGCCCGTGCTACCTGGTGGATCTGCCGGGGCTGCTGGCCGCTGCGCGTCAACGGATGGTGGGGATGGGGCTTTTGCTGGAGCAGCGGTTTGAGCGGGGAGATTTGGAGGTTTTTTCCGACTATGTGCAGTATGGGGATATCAGGGCAGAGCGCGTGGTTTTTTGTGATGGGATCGGAAGTTGTGATAGCCCTTGGTTTTCGAGACTGCCGTTTGCGCCGAATAAGGGGGAGGTGTTGATTGTGGAGATCCCTGAATTGGGGGGCAATTGCGGGGGTGATGGACGCGGCGCGGGTGGGGAGGGTTCCGGTGTGGGTGGGGGATCCGGCGCGGGTGAAGAGGGATCGGTCTTTAAAAAGGGGATCAGTCTCGCGCCGTGGCGGGAGGGGTTGTACTGGGTAGGCTCCTCTTATGAGTGGTCGTTTGAGACGGATGCGCCGACGGCGGCATTCCGGGAGAGGACCGAAATGTTGTTAAAGAATTGGATAAAGCTGCCGTTTCGGATTGTGGATCATTTCGCCTCGGTGAGGCCGGCGACGCTGGAGCGACGACCGTTTGTGGGGTTTCATCCGGTGTACCCCCGGGTGGGGATACTCAATGGGATGGGGACAAAGGGGTGCTCTCTGGCTCCTTATTTTGCAAGGCAGTTGGTACAACATATCGTTGTGGGTGGACCAATACGACCTGACGCGGATGTTAAGCGGTTTTCGAAACTTCTTTCGCGGTAGTTGGTGTGTTTGCGGTGATTTTTGCCTTTTCGGAGATTTTTGCTTTTGTGGCCACGGGGCGACGGATGATCGTCGTGTTGCCGGCAATAAAATTGAGGGGGTCCTGGTTGAGGACGCAGGCCATGGCCTCGTACAGATCGGGCATTTCGTGGCGGAAGGCGACGGGGCTTTCGAAGAATACTTCGACTGCTACAGCCCAGAACTCGTGGTAGTTGGTGGCCGCGTAGTCACCCAGCAGATTTTTGGCGCGGGGCTCGCCTTGTTGCATGGAGGTGAAGATCGGGCGGGCTACTTTGGAGAAGTTGGGGAATTCTTTCTTGAAGTGTTTGTCTTCCTCGGTTTGGGTCACGAAATTGACGTAGGCGAGGGCGTGAGCCATCTCGTGGAGACCGACGTTGCAGTTGGCGGTCTGGCCGGAGATACCCTTGATAAAATTATCCCAGGAAAGATAGATGCCTGTCTGGTCGACGTGGCCCATGAAGGGACGGGAATAGTACCCGTAGTGATAGTCATCGCGGAGGATGAAGATGTCGTCGAAATAGTTGAGCTTGAACTTTTCGAGCCCGAAGGTCAGCTGCACGGCGGCGGCGCTGACGAGGATCGGCATCTCGGCGGAAGGTTCTACCTCTATATAGTGGAAGTTCTTGGCGTGCTGAAAGAGATACGTGCGAAAAAGGAATTTTCGCTGTTCTTCGAGACCAAGGCGGTTGTAGTACCTGAAATGACGGGAAATAACGGAGTGGTAGAATGTCTCCCGGGCAATAAAACGTTTGAACTGATGCCTGGTGTACAAACGCTGACATAGAACTGTGACCGGGCGATTCAGAAGAAGAATTCCAATTACCAATGAAATAATGACAACGATTTCCATAAGGTTCATTTTTCTAACTTTTCAAATGGACGATCGGCGAACACGTCAATCGGGTCTTAACATTGGCTGTTGGATACGGAACTCGGCTTTCAGATTAGAGTGGAAACCTAGTAGCGGGTTTAATCAAGAGGAATGAATCGTACGGATAGGCAAACAAAATAAAAAGAATTTTTGAAAATGAGAAGTGTTGTGGAAATGTTTTATTTTATCTATATAATTAAGTGATATATAAATAGTTAAATATAAAGAACCGCGGTGGTGGGCGGATGTAGGGAGGGACGGATCAGGACTGGGGTTCGGCTTCCAGGATCTTGCCCGCGGTAAGGGGATCCTGGTTGAGGAGGGAACAGAGGGCGAAGTAGAGCTCGGGCAGCTGGCGGCGGAAGGAGCAGCTGCGCTCGAAAAAGGTCTCGATACAGACGGCCCAGAACTCCTGATAATTGGTGGCAGCGTATGAATTGAGAAGGTTGGACTCGCCGGCCTGCATCCGCTCGAAAATGGGGCGGGCGATCAGGGAGAAGTCGTTAAAGTGATGGTAAAAGGAATTGTCGCGGCCGTCCTGGACGGTAAAGTTGACATATGTCAGCGCGTGGGCCATCTCGTGGAGCCCGACGTTCTGGCCGTCGGAATAGTCGTCGAACTCCCGCATAAAATGGGCCCAGGAGAGGTAGATGCCGTCCTCGCTGACGTGCCCTTCGAACGGCATATTGTAGAGGCCGTAGCGGTATTTGTCCTTTATTATATAAATGGTGTGAAAATAGTCCAGCAGGAAGTGCTCGAGACCGAAGGTCAGCTGAACCGCGGCGGCGCTGACCAGCAGCGGCATGGATTCCTGGGGCTCGAGGTCGATGTATTCGAACTTCTTCATCTCCATAAACAGCAATACCCGACGCAGGAAACGTTCCCTGCCCGGGCGGTCCAGACTTTTAAAATAGGGATTGTAGCGGCAGAGCAGGCTTTCGAAGTCGCTGTGTCTTTCTTCATAGACCCGTACGATCTTCTGTTTCTTCACCCATACCCAGAAATGGGGGAACAGCCGGGTCAGGCCAACCCCAAGCAGGATAAAGCCGATCATATTGACAGCGCCGCTGGACATCGACGCGAAAAATACTGAATTTTCCCGCATCATCCATACCTTTGCTCCTCTTACAAAAAATAAAGGCATGTATCGAACTCATACCTGTGGGGAATTAAGGGCCGCAAATATTGGACAGTCCGTAACGTTGGCCGGCTGGGTGCAGACGGTGCGTAAATTTGGCAGCATAACGTTTGTGGACCTTCGCGACCGTTATGGTCTTACACAGCTGCTGTTCGGCGAAGAACTGAACAAGGAGCTCGCGGACAATCCGCTGGGACGGGAGTTCGTATTGCAGGTAAAAGGAGAAGTGAGCGAGCGCACGGCGAAAAATCCGCAGCTTGCCACCGGGGATATCGAACTGAAGGTCGTTTCTTTTACGGTCCTCAACAAATCCGCTACCCCACCCTTCACCATACAGGACGATACTGACGGAGGCGATGACCTGCGGATGAAATACCGCTATCTCGATCTTCGCCGCCAGGCCGTAAAAAAGAACCTCGAGCTGCGCTATGCCGTTAACCGCGCCGCGCGCAACTATCTCCACGAGAACAGTTTCATGGACCTGGAAACGCCGTTCCTCATCAAGTCTACGCCGGAAGGCGCGCGCGACTTCGTGGTTCCCTCGAGGATGAACCCAGGCCAGTTCTATGCTTTGCCGCAGTCTCCGCAGACCTTCAAACAGCTGCTGATGGTCAGCGGCTATGACCGGTACTACCAGATCGTGAAGTGTTTTCGCGACGAGGACCTTCGCGCGGACAGACAGCCGGAGTTCACGCAGATCGACTGCGAGATGAGTTTTGTAGAGCAGGAAGATATTCTCGCGATGTTCGAAGGCATGGTCAGGCATATCTTCAAAGCGGTAAAAAATATCGACTATACGGAGAAGATCCAGCGGATGACCTGGGAAGAGGCCATGTGGCAGTATGGAAATGACAAGCCCGATATCCGGTTCGGCATGAAGATCCTCAATCTCAAATCGGCCTTTACCATCGGCGGTGAAAAACCCGCCAACGGGGAACTTATCAACGGCGCCGGATTTGGCGTGTTCGACGACGCGGAAACGGTCCTTGCCATCGCCGCCCCCGGCTGCAGCGAATATACGCGAAAGCAGACCGACGAGCTCACCGAGTGGGTCAAACGCCCGCAGATCGGGATGAAGGGTCTTGTCTATATCAAATACAATAGCGACGGCAGCCTGAAAAGCAGCGTCGACAAGTTCTATTCGGAAGACAAGCTGAAAGCTATCGCGGAAGCCGCGGGCGCCCGGAAGGGCGATCTCCTTTTGCTGCTGGCCGGCAAAGAAGAAAGGACGCGCAAGGCGACCAGCGAGCTTCGCCTCGAGATGGGCAAGCGCCTGGGTTTCCGCAAGGACAACGAGTTCAAGCTGCTGTGGGTACTGGACTTCCCTCTCTTCGAATACGCTGAAGAAGAGAATCGCTGGGTAGCCCGTCACCATCCGTTCACGTCCCCCAAGCCTTCGGATATCGAAGTCATGATCAAGAATAACCCCGTCATCGAAGACGCCGACAAATACCTCGAGCACCCCTATAACCATATCAAGGCGAATGCCTATGACATGGTCCTGAACGGCAACGAGATCGGCGGCGGATCCATCAGGATCTTCCAGCGCGAGCTGCAGGAGAAGATGTTCGCGGCGCTCGGGATGAGCCCGGAGGAGTCTCTGCATAAGTTTGGGTTCCTGCTCGGGGCCTTTGAATATGGGGCGCCTCCGCACGGCGGGATCGCTTTTGGATTTGACCGTCTCTGTTCCATCCTTGGCGGCAGCGAGAGCATCCGTGACTTTATCGCGTTCCCGAAGAACAACAGCGGCCGCGACGTCATGCTCGACGCACCGAGCACCATCGATGATAAACAGCTGACGGAACTTTCGATCCAACTGAACGTGAAAGGAGAGAACGCATGAAGACTGCCCTAAAAATAGCGACCATTCTGACCTGGTTCAACCTCCTGTTCTGGAGCGGATTTCTTTTGCTGCTTGCGCTGTCGGCCTTTGCTTCGCAGCAGATGCCCCTGCTGATCGTCGTCGTATTGCTTAGCTGTATCCCGTTGAACTGCTATGCCGCGGTTCTCCTGCACCGGAGTATCCGTAGGCCGGGGAGCAAGCTGAGCAGCCAGACGCCCACCGGGATCCGCTTTGTCGGATTTGTGGCGATGTTCTTTGCGATCATGTTTGTGGTCAACGGTCTTACGTTTGCGGGGAAAGCTTCGGAAGCGGTGAAGATGTTCAAAGACGGGATGGCGCAGATGAAGGACGCGGACCCGAGGTACCTGCAGTTTGCTACGACTTCTGTTTTTCGGAATATTGGGTATACGATCGTCGTTCTGGGGGTCTGTGTTGGAATCAATGTGCTATTGAATTTCCGGCTGCTGCGGTGGTATTTTCTCGTGAATCAGAGTGATGTGAGGCAGGGTGATGAGGGGAGACCCGAGGATGGGAGACAGGGTGAAGGAGAGTGATGGGGTCGGACCCGATGACGGGGTCGGCCAGATGGATGGGGCGGGCCGGGTGATGGGTTCGGATCCGATGGGTGGTGGACGGTGATGTCAGGCCGGGCGGCGAGCCCTGATCACGAAGACAAAAGCGGTCAGCGACAGAAGGATGGTGCTGATAATCAAGATACGCGTAACTGGCTCGAGGGAGCCTCTTCCCTTGCGGATATTTTCCTGACAATTGGCGATATAGCTGTATAGCCCGGGGTAGTGACTATTGTACTTCTCCGTTTCCTCGAATTTACTGAGGGCCGCGCGGTAGTGCTGCTGCTGCCAGGCCGATAGTCCCTGGGAGAAGAGGCGGGTCGACCGGCTGATCCCCGGATTGATCGTGTCGAGAAACTCGTAGAGGATATTGACCGGAACGGCGAAATTGAGGCCCGCGGCGAGGCCGCCGGTGTTCTCGAGGCTACCGAATGTGGTCAGCCCGATGACTTCCCCCCTTTCATTACATACCGGACCACCGCTGCTGCCGTGGTTGATATTGGCGTCCATCTGGACCAGGGGCCAGCCGCCGACGGATTTTTTTATCGCGCTGACGATGCCGGTGGTCATGGTGGGCTCGATCGCCGAGGCAGAAGAGACGAAATCGTTGTTCGTGACGGGACCGGGATACCCATATACAAAGAGCTGCTCCCCCACCTGCGGTAGGCCGGACTGGGTAAGGCGAAGTACGGGCATGTCCTCATCGGCCGCGATCTTAAGAATGGCGATATCTTTTCCCGGCATCGGCTCGCCTTTGGCGATGACGGCCGCGGGCTTCTTGACCGTGTCGGTGTGCAGACTGCTCTTGTCGCTGCGGTAAACCACGTAGATATCCTTCTTCAGGTCGTACAGGATCATGGAGAACAGACGGGAGTATACGGAAGCGTAGGTGTTGTAGAGCAGGCTGCGCTGCTGTTCGGTAAAATGGGTGGCCCAGGAAGTTTCGAGCGCGGCGATGCTGGCGTCGGTGATCTGGTGAAAGGCGGAGAGAATGAACTGTCTGCGGATAAAAGACTCTTCGCGCTCGATCAGGTGACAGTTGGTGGCCACGTAGCCGTTGCCGGTGAGGAAAAAGCCGGTACCGGTAGCCGTGATCTGCTCGGGTTGTTTGATATAGTCGAAGGTTGTGACGAAGAAGCGGGCGGGCCGGCTGTTCATTTCCTTCAGCACGATATCGAGCTTCTGTTCGGCGGTGACGCCGCCGCCATGGTCCAGCTTTTGAATGGAATCGAGGAGGGCGTTGAAGGCCCTGGAATCCATCTTCATGCTGTTGACGTAGACGTTGGCGGAATATTCCGTACGGATCATGACGATACCCGGACGGTTGAGTGCATAGTTCTCTACGCCGGAGAGTTTGCCGGACTGAGAGGAAGAAAGGCTGGATCTGCTGTAGGCGTCGGAGCCCGAAGCGGCGCTGCCTTTACCGGGTTTGTGCGATGTGATCGGATTTTCGGAGGAGGCAGGTTCGTCGGAAACGATGGCCTGAGCCCTCGCCCCCAGAAATACGAACAACATTAAAGTTAGTAGCCCTCCCCTCATGGTGAACCGATTTGTCTCTCAATTTAAACATGAAAACGGGTAACTTGTTGTACTATTGTCACTTAAAATTTTGTTATGGCATCGACGCGAGCCCCTCTGGCAGAGCGGCTAAGGCCGCAGACCCTGGATCAGCTGGTCGGTCAGCAGCACCTGACCGGCAGGGGGAGCGTGCTCCGTACGGCCATAGAGCACGGTAAGCCGCCCTCCATGATCCTTTGGGGGCCTCCCGGGACGGGTAAAACGACGATCGCCGGGATCATCGCCAATTCGCTGCAGGTGCCTTTTTATACCCTCAGCGCCATCTCCGCGGGGGTAAAAGAAGTCCGGGAGGTGATCGCCGAGGCAAGGGACCATGAAAAGGCCATCCTCTTTATCGACGAGATCCACCGGTTCAATAAGGGCCAGCAGGACGCCCTGCTGGGGGCCGTGGAAAAAGGGATCGTGACCCTGATAGGGGCCACCACGGAAAACCCTTCGTTCGAGGTCAACAGCGCCCTGCTCAGCCGGTGCCAGGTGTATGTTCTGAAGTCGCTTACGGAAGAAGACCTGACCCGTCTGCTCCACAACGCCCTCCTGGACGACGAGGAACTCCGCGAGTCCGGTATTCAGCTGAAGGAAACGGCTGCGCTGATCAATATCTCCGGCGGGGACGCGCGCAAGCTGCTGAACCTGCTGGAAGTCGTGTGCGACGCTCTGGGGAAAGGCGCGGAGATCACCGATGAAAAAGTGATGGAGATCGCGCAGCAGCGCATCGCGCTGTACGACAAAAAAGGAGAACAGCACTACGATATCATTTCCGCGTTCATCAAGTGCATCCGCGGCAGCGATCCCAACGCCGCGTTATACTGGCTGGCAAGAATGATCGAAGGCGGAGAAGACGTCAAATTCATCGCGCGCAGAATGCTGATCCTCTCGAGCGAGGATATCGGCAATGCCAATCCCAACGCACTGTTACTTGCCAACGCGTGCTTCGAGGCGGTGAATAAGATCGGGTATCCCGAATCGAATCTGATCCTCTCGCAGTGTGCGATCTATCTCGCCACTTCGCCCAAGAGCAATTCGGCGACTACGGCGATCGCTGCGGCGCAGGCGGCGGTGAGAAATTTTGGAGATCTGCCGGTGCCGCTGCATGTCCGCAATGCGCCGACGAAGCTGATGAAGAATATGGACTATGGCAAGGGCTATCAGTATAGCCATAGCTATGAAGGCAATTTCTCCGCGCAGGAGTATCTGCCGAAGGAGATTTCCGGGACGAAATTTTATGATCCTGGAAAGAATTCACGAGAAGAAGAGCTCCGCAAGTTCCTGAAAGGATTGTGGGGTGAAAAATATGGATACTAAATTTCCGGGAGACCCGGATGAAAAATGCAACTAAACCATGACGACCTGGAGCTGTAAGAAATTCGAAGCCTTAACCACAAGAGAATTGTACGCGATACTGCGATTGCGTAGTGAAGTGTTTGTGGTTGAGCAGAATTGTGTGTTTCTGGATATGGATAACAAAGATCTTTATTGCTATCACCTCATGGGTTGGGAAGGCGGCGAACTCCTGGGATATTCACGAGTCTTAAATGCGGGAATTTCCTATGAGGAATCTTCGATAGGTCGTATCGTAAGTTCCCCTGCTGCGAGGGGCCGTGGGATTGGGCGCGAGCTGCTGGTCCAGAGTATCGATACCTTATATACGCTGTTTGGAAAACAAGATATCCGCATCGGCGCGCAGTACTACCTGAAAAAATTTTACGAATCTTTTGGGTTTGTCCAAAAAGGAGACATCTATCTCGAAGATGGAATCGAGCATATTGAAATGCTATTACCTATTGAATCTTAAGGTAAATGCCTTAGGTTGTCTTGCTGTGGATAAAATTGTTGGAGTTTGATACACAATTAAACGCCCTTTTTTCGTTTCTTACACAGAGTCCCCTTTTTCAATTTGGTTGAAAAACGGAATCCAAACCATCGGAAAACTAAATCTAATATCAAATGAAACAGAGTCTACACTCCTTATCATGGAAGTGTTTGTTCGTGTTAGCCGCTACTCTATGTCTGAGTTCTACGTCATACAGCCAGGAAGAGGCCAGGAATAACACCGAAGTGGGCCTAACCCTCGGACCCATGGTGTTTCTGGGTGACCTTGGAGGTCACGCAGGCAAGGGAACAACCTTTATCAAAGACTATAACATGTCCACCACCAAGATCGCGGTGGGCGCCTATGCCACAGCTTATCCCATGCAATGGTTGGGTTTTCGTTTATCACTGAACTACGGTACTCTCGAAGGAGCCGACAATGAGATCAAGCCGAAAGGCGGCGATGAGGTGTCCCGTCTCAACCGTAATCTGGATTTCCGCAGCAAAATAATAGAAGGTACTCTGATGGCGGAATTTTATCCGACCGTTTTCCTCGAAGAAGACCCTGAAGATATTACCGCCCGTCTGCGTCCTTATGGCGTGATCGGTCTGGGTATGTTCCATTTCAATCCGCAGGGCAGCTACAGAAGCCCTAACGGTGATACCTACTGGGTAGACCTGCAGCCCCTCCACACGGAAGGCGAAGGGTTCCCCGAGTATCCCGACAGGAAGAACTACAAGCTGACGCAACTGAACATCCCGATCGGTGTCGGTATCAAATATTTTATCAGCGAGAATGTGAACGTATCCTTCGAGATCATCCATCGCAAGACGTTCACGGACTATGTAGATGACGTGAGCACGAAGTATGTAGATCCGAGCCTGTTCTACAAGTATCTGTCTCCTTCGCAGGCTCCGATAGCAGCCGCGATGGCGAACAAGACTCCTGCCGCGCTGCAGCCGCAGGGCTACCGCCCGGGTAATAAGAGGGGTGATCCTTCGCAGAACGACGCCTATTTCTCGGCGCAGTTCAAGCTGGGTATACGTTTGGGTGGGAATAGTGCTTCCCGCTGGAGAAACTCTACCCACTGTCCTTTGCTGAGATTCTAGTTAGTTTTAGTTGTTGATCGTACCATATTTTGATCGTTGTTTTTGATTTTGTTTACTTGTTTTAAGTTGTTGTTGATCCGTACCCTATCTTTTTTATTGATTGAATGAAATCAATGGAGCTATGATGAAAACTGTACCCCTTACGAAAACATTTCTTTCTTCTAAAATGCTGAACGGACTGGCCGCGCTTGGCCTGGTCCTTTGCATTCAGACATCGGCCAATGCCGGCACCTCTCCGGCAGGCGGACACCATCCTTCGGGATACGATACTATCCACAGTATCGAGGTGAATAAGTCCCTGAGTAGCAAAAAACACAAGATTAAGTTGTATCCTGACGCCAGACAGCAGGTGCTGTTCTTCTCGGCTAATGGCGAGAATGGAAAAGTCTATCAGCTCTTCCTGTTCGACATGGACGGCAGGCTAGTATCCCAAACGCAAATCCGTAACCGTGAAACGACGGTTCTGACCAATATTTCAGAAGGTAATTTCCTCTTCGAGGTGTTTACCGATGATGAACGTATCGAGAATGGACAGTTAAAGGTGAGGTAATCACTGGACTGGACGTTCAAACGACCAACCAATAAGCAAGCAGGGAAATTAGTAAAATCCGAATATCCGAAGGTTAAGTAAAACCTGATCCGTTCCCTATTCTAGGTACCCTTTACAAACAAAAGATTTTATTGATCACTCCCTGCTACCGCTTATTGGATTTTTAGTGCCGGGGCGCCGGTGACGGTCCCGGCCCGCAGTGGTGACGGCCCCGGCCGGAAGTTGTGTTGGGACTTCGGTGCAGGCCTATTTTAGAAAGATTTCTGCGGCCTCTTTCCAGTTGTTGATTCTGTCATAGCCGATCACGTCGAGATTGTGAGCGGCTGTATACATGTAGGGCTTCCCTTTGAAGCCCTTTAGGTTTTTTACGTGGTCGTCGATCATGAAGTCGCCGAACACGAGGTCCTTGCTGCCGGTGAGGGCAATTTGTTTCCAGGTCAGAAAGGGGAAATGATCGGTCAGCCATTCGAGCTTGTCCTTTAGGGAATTGGGGAATTCCATCGCCGCAGAGACGATGAATACCTCGTAGGCCTTGTTGAGTTCGCGCAGTACGTCCACGCTGTCTTCCATGACGGGAAGGTGGCGGAAGAAGCCAGGGGACTTCAGCCGATCGAGGATCATCGGCTGGTCTTTTTCGGGAAAGCCCAGCAGCCAGCTGCCGTCCATCTTGTCGTAGTCGACGTCGCCGCCGTGTTCTTTGCGATACCATTCGATCATGTCTCCCATCGGGTCGGCGATCACTTCGTCCATGTCTATTATAATACGTTTCATCGTTGATTAGCCTTTTAGTTCGTCTTTTAGAAATTTTGCCGTGTGGCTCTCTTTGTTTTTTATGAGGTCCTCGGGTGTACCTTCGAAGAGGATGCGGCCGCCGCCGTCGCCGCCTTCGGGGCCGAGGTCGATGATGTGGTCCGCTACCTTGATCACGTCCAGATTGTGTTCGATGACGAGCACGGTGTTGCCCCGGTCGACGAGTTTGTTGAGTACGTCGAGCAGGTGACGGATGTCCTCGAAGTGCAGCCCCGTAGTGGGTTCGTCGAGGATATAGAAGGTCTTGCCGGTATCTTTCTTGCCGAGTTCGGTACCCAGCTTGACGCGCTGTGCCTCGCCGCCGCTGAGGGTTACGGCCGACTGGCCCAGGGTGATGTATCCCAGCCCGACTTCCTGCAGGACCTTGATCTTGCGGTAGAGGTAGGGCACGTTCTGGAAGAACTCCACGGCCTCGTCGACGGTCATATCGAGGACGTCGCTGATCGACTTGCCTTTGTAGCGGATCTCTAAGGTCTCCCGATTGTACCGCTTGCCGTTGCATTTCTCGCAGTGGACGTATACGTCGGGCAGGAAGTTCATTTCTATCACGCGCATCCCGCCTCCTTCACAGACGTCGCAGCGTCCGCTTTTTACGTTGAAGGAAAAGCGACCCGCGTTGTAGCCCCTGATCTTTGCCTCGGGAACGGACGCAAACAGTGTGCGTATATCGGTGAAGAACCCGCAGTAGGTGGCCGGATTGCTTCTGGGCGTGCGGCCGATGGGTGACTGGTCGATCTCGATGACCTTGTCGATATTCTCGAGGCCTTTGACGCTCTTGTACTCCAGCGGAGTGACCCGCGACCCATAGGCGTGTTTGCTGAGGATGGGATAGAGTGTTTCGTTGATGAGTGTGCTCTTACCGCTGCCGCTGACGCCGGAAATGACGATCAGTTCGCCCAGCGGGAATTTTGCGTCGACGTTCTTCAGGTTGTTGCCTTTGGCGCCTTTCAGCTCGAGGAATTTACCGTTGCCTTTTCTTCTCTCTTTTGGCACCTCTATTTTGCGGTGACCGTTGAGATAGGAGGAGGTCAGTGTATCGAGTTTGAGCAGCGCCGGCGGACGGCCCTGGGCGACGACACGGCCGCCGTGGAAACCTGCTTTCGGCCCGATGTCCACGAGATAGTCCGCCGCGAGCATGATGTCCTTGTCGTGTTCGACGACGAGGACGCTGTTGCCGATGTCGCGAAGGTTCTTCAGCGCCTCTATCAGCCGGTGGTTGTCGCGCTGGTGGAGGCCGATGCTGGGCTCGTCGAGAATATAGGTGATGCCCTGCAGCTGCGAGCCTATCTGGGTCGCCAGCCGGATGCGCTGTGACTCGCCGCCGCTGAGGGTGCGGGACGCGCGGTTCAGCGTAAGATAGGTGAGTCCTACGTCGGAGAGGAACTGCAGGCGCTCTCTGATCTCCTTAAGGATATCTTTTGCGATGATGTTCTGTTTGTTGCTGAGCTGTTTGTTCACGCTGCCGAACCATTCCATCAGGTGGTTGAGGTTCATGGCGCTCAGTTCGGCGATGTTCTTGTCCCCTACCCTGAACCAGAGGCTCTCCCTGCGGAGACGGGTACCGTCGCAGGTCTCGCAGGTGCGCAGTTCCATGAACTTTTCGACCCACTCGCGGAGTGCGTCGGTGGTACCGCCGGAGAACCAGCGCTTCAGCGCGCTGATGATGCCTTCGTATTCTGCTGCGTACATCTGGCCCGGCGCCGCGTTCTCGTCGTAGTCGAGGTCGAGCGAGGTCTCGCCGGCTTCGGTGCCGTACAGCACGAGATTGAGGGCCTTTTTGGGCATGTCCCTGATGGG
>Ga0310811_10005591_pt1 | contig 15940 bp, 11 predicted proteins | sample YCmetagenome_FD_207642 | JGI IMG/M metagenome (GOLD analysis project Ga0310811, IMG submission 207642) | Soil microbial communities from experimental microcosm in Duke University, North Carolina, United States - YC | ecosystem: Engineered > Artificial ecosystem > Soil microcosm > Unclassified ...
TGAGATTTTTTCTGGCTTGAGACTGTGGAGGACACCGTCGTGGAAAAAGCGCCGGACGCTTTCCGAACCATCAGCGAAGTCGCCGATGAACTCGATGTGCCGCAGCATGTGCTGCGCTTCTGGGAAAGCCGCTTCAATCAGATCAAGCCGATGAAGCGCGCCGGTGGCCGGCGCTATTATCGGCCCGAGGATCTCGAACTATTACGTGGCATTCGCCATCTGCTTTATGGGCAGGGTTATACGATCCGCGGCGTGCAGCGCATCCTCAAGGAGCAGGGCGCGAAATTCGTGCAGGAGGCTTGGCAGAACACGGCTTGGCAGAGCAAAGCCGGCCAAGACTCACCGGACCAGGATTCGTCCGACGAGGACGACGCGCAAATCGAAGCCGATGAGGACGCCGTCGAGGATGCATCCATGCAACCGGCAGCCGAGCAGGGCGGCTTGCGCGAGAAACTCAAATCGCTTGTCGGCCGCGATCTTGGCGATCCGATGGATGATGCGCGCGCGCGTCCCGATCCGCCCTTGCATGCCACGCCGTTCCCGCGCATCACGCCGGAAGATCGTCCGACAGGGCGCTCTCCGCGCGATCAGCGGACGACAACCCCACCGGTCGCGCGCGGGCCTGCGGATGTGACGGGACCGGAAATCGGTCCCGCCGCGCGCAGCGTGGCGGGCAACAAGGGGCAGCATCAGGACGTCGAACACGCGCCGCTCAGCCGGACCTTGCTCGACGCCGCCCTGATGCAGGACGCCTGAGCAAGGCGCGACGCATTGGAATGCAATTGCGGCGCGGGGAGAGCTTTAAGCGCTCACGGCCTGGATGTCGGTGGCGAATGCCTTGATCTGCTCTTTGATCCGTTGGGTCTGATGCGTGACGCCGGCCGCAGCACGGCTGAGCGTATCCATGGATTGCGCCGTCTGATGTGCGACCGTTTCAATTTCCCCGATCGCATCATTGACATGAGCAACCCCTGTCGATGCGGCATACACATGGGCGGCGATATCGCGGGCGGCGGCGGCTTGCTGCTCCATGACGGCGGCGATCCGCGACGAGGAGTCGTCAAGCTCGAGAATTGCCCGCGAGACCACCTGGATCGCTTCGACAGAGCGCTGGGTGGCCGATTGCATGGCGGCGATCCGTCGCCCGATATCCTGGGTGGCGAGGGCGGTCTGTCCCGCCAGCGCCTTGACCTCCTGGGCCACCACGGCAAATCCGCGGCCGGCGTCTCCAGCCCGTGCCGCCTCTATGGTCGCGTTGAGCGCCAGCAGATTGGTTTGGCCCGCGATCGCGCTGATGAGATCAGTGACCTCGCTGATTTCGAGCGCCACGACGGCGAGTTCGTCGATCGTCTGGTTTGTCTTCATCGCCTCGTTCACGGCGCTCGATGCAAGACTGGACGACCGGATGGTATTGGCGCCGATCTCGGCGATCGTCACGGCCAATTCTTCTCCCGCCGACGCCACTGACTGCACTTTGTGCGCTGTATCCTGTGAGGCCTTGGCGGCGGTGACGGTCTGAGCATTGGCGTAGGATGCGGTCTTGCCGATGGTATCCGTGCTCGAATGCAGTTCCTTCGCTGCCGTATGGAGGATTTCGGTCGCCTGCGACATTTCCGCTTCGAAACGTTGCAGCAACTCAGAGATTTCCCGCTGCCTGATCAAGGTTGCCACAAAATCCTTTTCACGCAGGAGAACGGTGGCTTGCTGATCCGCCGCTGCCTTCTGTGCAGCACCCTGTGACGCGTCCGCCTCGATGAATGAGGCGCGGATGGCGCGCCCGATCCAGAGCAGCATCGCCGTCTCGACCACCACAAACAGGGCATGCACCAACACTCGTCCAAAATCGCTCCCGCCCGGAAATAGAGCCCAGGGAATGAGAGCGTTGAAGGTCACGTGATGGACTGCGATCAATCCTGCCGCGGCGATCAGAAGCGTTGCGTCGCAGAAGCCCGCGATCATCGCCAGGATGGCGAAATAGTAGAAGTGCATCTCGATCTGCCAGGGCTGACCGGCAAGCAGGGACACGAGCAGCGAGGTCTGTCCGACGAGGGCGACCGCGATGGCAAAGCGGAGGACTTTGACGGGACGGTGTCCAATCAATGCGAGGACCGGTGCCGCCGCCAGGACGGTCGCGATGGCGGTGTTGGACGCGACGGCGCGATCTTCCATCCAGGCCGTTAAAACCAGGATCGGCACCTGCGCGGCGACGAGGGCTGTCAGCGCTCGCGCAACGATGGCCTGGAAATGCGCGAGGCGCGTCACGGATTATATTCCTCGCACCGCGTCGCCACATCCGGGTAATGTCCGCGGATCGGCAACAAGCCACGCTCCGGTCTTGTTAGCGCGCGCGACGTAATCTGCGTTTTCCGGAACCACGATAGCCACGAAACGCGCACCGCCGAAGCCGACAAAGCGTGCGCCGGGCGCAACCGCGCGCGCGACCACGTCCTTGGCCGTCGTCCACGGCGCAAAAATCACGGCGACGCCGCGCGACGGGTCGCGTGGTGCGAGATTTTCTTGAACGCTGAGTGCCAGTCCGAGAAGTGAGAGAGCTGTAAGGACGGCACAGTCCAGAATGCAACTGCGGGAGCCATGAACGGGCGACAAGGAGGCATCTCACCAAGGACCGGAAACGAGCCTCACATTTATATGCATATATCTTAATGAAGGCTTTGTGCGATGCGCATTCTGCCCTTGTTTTTCAGGGATAAAAGTGGGATTGCGATGCACGCAAAGGTGTCGCAGGCAAAGGTTTTTTTAATAACTCCATGACGGCAAAAATAATCGACGGCGTCGCAGTCGGGCGTAAAATCCGTGCGGAGTGCCGCGAGCGCACAACCGCTCTGCAAAAATCCTATGGAATGACGCCGGGTCTCGCGGTGATCATCGTCGGTGAAAACCCGGCCTCGCGGATCTACGTCCGCAACAAGGTGCGGGCGAGTGCAGAGGTTGGCATTCGGTCCACGGTATTTGCCTTTCCGGTCGGCGTGGAACCCGCCACCATTATTGCCAAGATCGGCGAACTGAATGCCGATCCGCAGACCCATGGCATCCTCGTGCAGCTTCCGCTGCCGCCGCAGATCAGGATCGACGAAGTGCTCGGCACGATCAGTGCCGAGAAGGATGTCGACGGCTTCCACCTCTACAACGTTGGCGGACTGGTCATCGGCAACACGGTGTTTCCGCCGTGCACGCCTTACGGCGTCGTCCGCCTGCTGGAGCACGAGAACATCCCCATCGAGGGCCAGAATGTCGTCGTGGTCGGGGCCAGCAATATTGTCGGCAAGCCGATGGCGCTGATGCTGATGCAACGCGATGCCACCGTCTGCATCTGCCATGCGAAGACCCGCGATCTGGCGCAATTCACCAGCCTCGCCGATATCCTCGTGGTCGCAGCTGGCCGGCCGAACCTGATCGGGCCTGAAATGATCCGCGACGGGGCGGTGGTGATCGATGTCGGGATCAACCGGCTCGCGGACGGCCGCCTGGTCGGGGACGTCGATTTCGAAGGCGTGCGACAAAAAGCGTCCTACATCACGCCGGTGCCGGGCGGGGTGGGGCCGATGACGGTCACCATGCTGCTCGTCAACACCATCGCGTCGGCGGAACGGATCGCCCGGCGCGAGCGAAAATTCGATCGCGCGGTCGGCGGCCTCTGAGAGAAAGTAACAGCGCAAGCGAGGCGTTTTAAGGCAGTGGAAAGGGCCGCTGTCTAAAGATGAGCGGCCATGTCCGCATTGCAAAAAAAGCTGCTGTTGTCGATCGCGCTTCTCCTGGTGCTGCAAACGGGAATCAATTTGGCGCGGTATTTTTCGGAGGTCACCGACTTCGGCGGCGATTTCTTCGGTTTTTGGCAAGCGGCGCAGCGCGTGCGCCAAGGCGACATACCGGCCATCTACGATCCTGACGCCTGGCGAAACCTGCTGTCAGTCGGCACGCCGGACAATCTCTATTGGTTCGTCTATCCGCCTTTTGCGTTGTTCGGCCTCTGGCCGTTCGGACACATGACGTACAACGAAGCGGTTTTGGTGTGGTCGCTGGCGCCGTTGCCGTTTTACTTCGGCTTGATGATTCTTCTGGCGAAGCGTTCGGATCTGGGACGTGAGACCAAGCTGGCAGGGCAAAATCCGGCATCGCCGGTGCAAGCACATGCCGTTCTTCTGGCCATGGCGTTACCGCTTCTGAGCGCCAATCTGTTCAGCGGACAAACCGGTACGTTTGTCGCGGTATTTTTTCTCGGTGCTGCATATTTCTGGCGGCGTCATTCGATTCTGGCCGGGATCTGCATCGGTCTTCTGGCCGTCAAACCGCAGATGGGGCTGCTGCTGCCGTTCGCGCTCGCCGCGGCGGGCCAGTGGCGTACGATTGCCGCCGCGGCCGCGACGATCGCCGTTCTGGTCGCCGCCGCGACCGCGTGGCTGGGGACTGCCATCTGGTTCGATTATCTGCACATGACGCAGGTCTTCGGCAATTTCATCGGTCAGGGCTTTAGCGGCATCAGGCAACTCGCGCTGAGTCCCTATGTCTCGTTGCAAGCCGTCGGGGTGCATGCTGGTTTTGCCGCCATGCTGCAGGCGGGTATCGCTCTGACGGCGCTGGTCACGATCATTTTCGTCTTTTGGCGAAACGCAGTGAACCGGGCAGGTGACGATGAAATGCTCGATTTGCGCCTGGCACTGCTGATCACGGGCACCTTGCTCGCGACGCCCTACGCGCTGTCTTACGATACGCCGGTCCTGATCTTGGCGATTCTTCCCCTGATTGCGCGCGCTTGGCGCGAGGGGTGGGATGCGCTCGAACTCGCCGCGGTCACTGCGCTGGTGGTGCTGCCCTACGCGCAGCCGATCTTCGTAAAGATCCATGTCCCGTTCGGGTTTTGCGCCCTGTTGCTGTCGTTTTGTGTGCTGTATCGCCGTTATCGCCGGGACGCGACCGTTTCCGAGGTCCGCGTTTCAATGTCACACAGCGGTGTCAGCGGGCAATGAGGTCGGTTGCGTCGCGGAGACGGCCTCACTATAGTCCGCGACCTTACGGAGCGTAGCGCAGCCCGGTTAGCGCACCAGTCTGGGGGACTGGGGGTCCCGAGTTCAAATCTCGGCGCTCCGACCAATCAAATCATATTAGAGCGGCACGGTGGCCTGCGCTGCGCTGGCCTGCCGCGCGGTCCGTAGCGGTCCGCGTGCCGCAAGAACCGCATAGAGCACCGCGCCGACCAGATAGACGGCGGCGTAAAACGTGAGATAGCCGACGATGTCGGCGCCGCGCAGCGCGCAGAACAACGTCGCAATCGTCATCGCCACGGCGGAGAGCAGCGCCAGGCGCGACAGTTCCTTGAAATAACCGGTGTGCAGCAGCACGTAATTCGACACGGTCTGCAACGCATTGGCGATCAGCAACACGATGATGATCGGGGTCGCTGCGGCGGGCATGGTCGCGGCCGGGCCCAGCAGGAATGCGAAGAAGCGGTCGCCCGCAAATAGAAGCAGAGCAGCGAGCACCAGCGCCGGCAAGGCGCACAATGCGCCGGCGGTCAGTGTCGCGCGGGTCAGCAGCGCGGCGTCGCGCGCGGCATAGGCACGGGTCTGCTGCATCACCATGCTGTCGCAGGCTGCGCCGTAGATAAGGCCGGAGCCGCGCACGATCTTGAACGACGTGTCGAGGATGATCGTCGGTGCGCCAAGCCCGAGCCAGAGCGGCCACAGCACATAGGGAAAATTGTAGATATACAATTCGCAGGCCGCGAACGTGCCACTCTGCCGGATCTGGCGTCCATTGCGCGCGACGAAGCGTGTGAAATCGGCTGCAATCGATTGGATGCGAAGGGTCATGGCGCCCCGGCGCTGCAATCGCATGATGGCGAGGGTGAGCAGGATCGCCCATAGCGCGACAGCGGCCGCCAGGAATGCCGTCAACGGCAAGCCCGCGAGCAGCGAGACGAGCATCGCGATATGGCCGACGCGCCGCATGGCTTCGAGCGTCTCGAAATACAGGAATTCGTCTGCTGCAACGCTGACATTACGCAACGCGAGCCAGACGAGATTGAGCGCGCTGAAGAGGAAGAAGGCGGAAAACTGGGCGGCTTCCACTGTCGCGATATGTTTTTGCGAAGCCGTGACGGCGAAGCAGATGAGGCTACCCGCAACAACGAGCAGGAAATAAACGCCGACGACGCTGGTGTTCTGGCGCGCGACGTCGCGATCCGTGCGGTCGGTCAGCCACCACTCCCGCGTTTTGACGAACAGGATTTTTGCGATGCCAAAATCGAACAGCCAGAGCGAAATCCCGATTGTCCCGACCAGGATGAACATGGCGAAACGGTCCGGGCTCAGCACGCGCGCGAAAACGAAGGTCTGGACGAAGCCGAAGAGAACGGCGCCGCCGGCCGTCGTCATCCGCAGCAGGAAATAGCGCAATGATAACCCGCTTCTGAAGGCTGTCATGGCGCGGGTCTCGGATGCAGTGCGCCCACGCCGCGCGGACCTTCATCGAGCAGAGCCAGATATTTTTCCGCCATCGCTTCGTAACTGTAGGCGGGCGACAGCCGACCCAGCGCGGCAACGAAGGCTTCGCGCAGCGCTGGATCATCAAGCAGCGCCTGCGACATCTGAAGCCAGCGCGCACCATCGTCCGTTGACAGCACGGCGTTCTGCGCAAGATAGGGTGATGTGCGAAACATCTCGCGGAATGAGGGGATGTCGGCACACAACAGCGGTGTCCGGCAGTGGATGGCTTCGATCGCTGCGAGGCTCAGGCCTTCGAACCGTGACGGAAACACAACGATGTCGCAGGCGCCGTAAAACGAGCCGATGTCCTGCGGATCGACGGAACGCACGAACGTGACGCGCGAAGCCATGCCGAGCGCGTCGGCGCGTTCGCGCAACATGGCCTCATCAGGACCGGAACCGACGAGCAGCAGGTGGGTCTTCGGCAGCGCGCCGATGAGTTCGAGCGTGAAGGTCTGATTCTTTTGAAATTGCAGGCGGCCGATCTGTCCGATCACGCGCGCATCATCGGGCAGCGACAGTCGCGCGCGTGCGGTAGCGCGGGTCCAGAGGACTGGCGCGTGCTGGCCGTTTGGAATTGCAATCAGGCGGCGGGCATACGCCGCGCCATTGTCGCGATACGTGTCGGCGACGGACTCGGCGCATGCGACGATGCGGGTATAAAGACCGAACCGACCGGCTAGACCATCGACGGCAGTGAGACAGCGGTTGAGATGATGTTTCGGATTGTGATGCGTGGCGATGCGGTTTGCCACACCGGTGAGGAGCCCCGTCAACGCGCCTGCGAGGTTGGACAGGGTTTGCAGGCCAATGATCACGTCCGGCTTCGTGTGGCGCAACGCAGTGTAGAGCCGCGTCAGGACACGCATCATGACCAGCGGCGATGAGGAGCGCGGATGATCGCACAGGACGCGGACGCCAGCCGGAACGGCGCCCTCCTGCGATCCGAACAAAAACCATTCCTCGACGCGATGTCCGCTCGCACGAAGACGCTTGGCCAGAGCATCGGCGAAAAACGAACTGCCGCCGTTGTCATGGGCCGTGCCGAGAAAGACGATCGTCTTGGTCATGATGGTGCCGCTACGCTTCGGCCGGCATAGGCACAGGCGGTGCGCGGCGTCCATAGTTCACCGTGGCGGCACTCAGTCCCCAGACGAGGCCGGCCAGAAGGTACCAGTGTCGCCAGTGATCGGTGTCGATGACGGCGGATTCAAATGCGTTTCCCGTCCAGGCAGCAAGGCAGGCGCAGTAGAACGGCTGCCACGGCGTGCGGATAAATACACAGCGATAGCCGACGAAGAATGTCATGAACACCAGTGCGAAATAGCTCGCCCCACCGGTCCAGCCATAGGACGCGAATGAATTCACATAGGTGTTGTGTGGCGCCTGAGTGAAAAATTTGTCGAACTGGAGAGGTCCGAATCCAAGCGGCCGATCGAGCAGCATGTTGAGGCTGGCGAGTTGGTTGGCGAAACGGCCGCTCGAACCTGAATCATATGATTGCAACAGCGTCGCGCGTTCCCGGAAAAAAGTATCGAGCGAACTGAATGACAACAGAAAGAGAACGATGACAACCAACACGCCGACGATCAACGCGCCGACGATGATGAGACGCGCGCGGGCGCGCGCCGTTTCCGCCGTCAGGAACATGAGGACCATCATGAGCGCGGTGCAGAAGATGAAGTTGCCCCACGCCGCACGTGAAAAGCTGAGAAAGAGGCCGAAAGTCAGGATTCCAAGCGGAATAAGATAGCGCAGGCGGATGCGTTCGAGACAGAGCTGGACCAGAAACAGCATCGGCAGCACCAGGAACGGCCCGAAAACGTTGGCGTCCTTGAACGTGCCGCTCGCCCGCTCGAAATGCGTGAAAATATCGGAGCCGGGAAAAAGGTGGAAGAAGCCGATCGCGCCGAGGATCGATGCACTGATCGCCGAGGGGATGTAACCTGCGCGCAAAATCTTGAGGCGGCGAACACAGTCCTGCGAAAATAGCGCGGCGAACATGATTCCGTTGATGGCGAGATAGATCGACGTCGCCATGAACGGGTAAGTTTCCTTATCGTCGGCGACGGGAAGCATCGCCATGGCGCCACTGAAATTCCAGGCGAAAAGAAGAATCATGAACGGCACGACCTTTCGGTCGATGGTCACGCCGGAAACAAAGCAGACAAGCAGCAGGATCGCGGAGAAAAACTCATACGGTGAGGGTTCGATGAGGACGACCGAACTCATGAGGATCGTGATGAACAGCGTCACGCGCAGGAGCTTGCCTGCGAATGTGCCCGGCGCGCGCCGCACGCGGTCCTGTACGACCGCGGTTTCGTAGGCGATCGTCAATACGCGTTCTCTGTCTTGAGCAGCGCCAATGGTGTGCGCGCCAGGATGTAGATGTCGAAGGCGAGCGACCAGTTCTCGATGTAGTAGAGGTCGTGCTCGACGCGCATCTGGATTTTTTCGGACGTGTCAGTTTCGCCGCGCCAGCCATTGATTTGCGCCCAACCGGTAATGCCCGGCTTGACGCGATGGCGTGCAAAATATCCGTCGACAGCCTCGTCGTAGAGGCGCTGTTCGGCTTTAGCGTTCACGGCATGCGGGCGCGGGCCGACCAGCGAGAGATTGCCCTTGAACACGACATTGATAAGTTGCGGAAGTTCATCGAGGCTCGTCTTGCGGATGAAGCGGCCGACCCGGGTGACGCGTGGGTCATCCTTGGTCACGAGCCGGGAGGCCGTCGCATCCGTCATGTCGGTGTGCATCGAGCGGAATTTGAAAATCTCGATCAGTTCGTTGTTGAAGCCGTAGCGCTTCTGGCGGAACAGGATCGGTCCACGGCTGTCGAATTTGACGGCGAGGGCGACGATCAGCAGCACGGGCGAGAGCATAATGAGCAGCCCGGTGCCGACGATGCGGTCGAACAGCCACTTCATCACGACGTCCCAGTCCGCGATCGGGCGATCGAACACGTCGAGGACAGGCACGCCGCCGACATAGGAATAGGAGCGGGGACGGAAACGCAGCTTGTTGATATGCGCCGACAGCCGGATGTCGACCGGCAGCACCCAGAGCTTCTTCAGCATCTGAAGAATTCGGGTCTCGGCGGTGATCGGCAGCGAAAACAGAACGAGGTCGACGCGAGTGCGGCGCGCGAACTCGACGAGATCGTCAACCGTTCCGAGCTTGCGCTGGCCGGCGACATCGTCAGGCGAACGCTCGCTGCCGCGATCATCGAACAGGCCGATGATGCGCACATCGGATTCGGGATGACTGGCGAATTCGCGGACCAGGGATTCCCCGAGCGGGCCGCCGCCGACAACCACGGTGCGGCGCGTGAGCCGGCCTTCGTCGGCCCAATGCTTGATGAACGAGCAGAGCATCAGGCGGAAGCCGACAAGACCGACGAGGCCGATCGCGTAGAAGCCGAGGACCCAGGCGCGTGATACGAAATCGTGCCATTTTCCCAGGAAAGCCACCGAGCAGGCAATCAGGAAAATAATCGTCCAGGCGCTGAACAGCCGCACATATTGCGAGCCGCGGCTTCTGAACGCCGGCACGCGATAGATGTCGGACATCTGGAAGGCGAGGATGCTGGCTGCCGCAATGGCTACGATGCCGATCGGGTAATCGAGCAAAAGGCCCTCTCTTGGTACGACGTAAATCCAAAAGATGGCCAATCCGATCAGTGTGATGAGAAGCGCTTCGATCGCCCGGACAATGCCGACGATGACGACGGGAGAATAGGCGGAGGGGAATTTCTCCAAAGCGGCCTTTGTCGCTTCCGCCGACAGTTCATGTGGCGTCGCTGCGCCGCGCGGTGCGGCGCCGCCAGTGAGTTGTGCCGGGCTGAATTGGAAGGAGCTTCCTGCGTCGATCTCGGACATGGTTCTGCAGAGGCTTCAGGTTGGGCAGCGGCCAGCCGCCGAAGGCAAGTCCTCGCTGACGCGAGTCGTCGCAAACGAAAATCTTGGCTGTTGCAAGTCTTCGCTAACGATGGTCTCAGCACTATTAGTAAAAAGCCGTCAAAAAACCCTTAGACCCCCTGAAGCGTTTCGCGATAGGCGCGCAACACTCCGTTAACCATCGTGTCAATGGAGAACTTGTCGCGGATGCGGTCACGCAGCCGCATGGATATCTCCCGCGTCTCCTCGGTATGCGCCTTGGCATAACGGATGGCATCCACGAGCTGGCCCGAGTCGTTCGGCGTGACGAGATGCGACGACTCCGGACCGTAGATTTCCGGGATGCCGCCGACGGCCGTGGTGACGAGCGGGATACCCGCGCCGATCGCCTCGAGGACGATATAGGGAAACGACTCGGAGCGGGACGGCACGACCATCAGGCGGCCGAAACTGAAGGCCTCGCGTGCCGGCGTTGGCGGGAAAAACCGGACAGACTTCTCCAAGCCGAGCGCTCGGGTCAAAGAATGCAGTTCATTGTCCGACGGGCCGCCGCCGACGATCGTGGCGGTGATCGGCTCTCCCTCCCGATGCATTTGATGGATGGCTTGCAGCAGGATATCGATTCCCTTCACCGGGCGCAGTTCGCCGATGAAGACGATGTCGGTCGCATCGCTGGCTGCACTGACGAGTTCGAGGTCGGCCGGTCCGATGCCATTGTGAATGACGCGAACGAGGCCGCGCGGCTCGTTCAGCTTGGCGCGGAAGACATTGGCGCTGTATTGGCTCTCGAACAGATAGAGATTGCCCCAGCGTGCAAGGATCGCTTCAAGCGTCAGATAGAATTTTCCGGCAACGGCGTTCGGCTTGAACAGAAGGCTCCCGCCATGCGGCGTATAAGCCCGTACGGTGCCTTTCGGCGCCCGCGCCAGCCGCGCGAAGGCGCCGCCTTTTGCACCATGGCCATGAATGACCTGGGCCCCGGTCTCGGCCACGCGCTGCGACACAAGCCGCACGCCGGTCATGTCGCTCAACTTCAAATAGCGGTCCACCGGCATCCGCATGACGCCATGTGCGAGGTCTTTCTCGATTTCAGCGAGTGACTGCAAGGCGCGCTCGCCGCCGGTCGTGCTGTCGGCAATGAAGCCGACGCGATGACCGCGTTCGATCTGGCCGCGGCTCAGATCGAGGACGTGGCGATAGAGTCCGCCCACCGGAGCGCGGAACACATGCAGGATGTCGAGCGGCTCGTCGGTCATTCCTAAAACCATCTCTCGTGGATGCGCAGGGTGTCGCCGGGGCGGAGCGGATAGCTGAGCGGCACGTCGGCCTTCACGGTCTGCCCGTTGAGCAGACGCGTGACGGTGATGTCGGATTTCGCCGCGCGTGGACCAAACCCGCCGGCAATGGCCACCGCCGTCTCCGCCGTCATGTTGGGCACGAAGGCGTATTGGCCCGGCGTCGTCACCTCACCGAGGATGAAGAACGGGCGATACTGCTCGATCTGCACGGTGACCTGCGGGTCTCGGATGAAGCCGCGCTTCAGATGCTCGGCGATGGCGCGGGCGAGTTGCTGGGGCGACAGGTTGCGCGCCGGCAGCATGCCGATGAGCGGCAGCGTGACGTTGCCGGACGCATCGACCGGATAGGTATTGGTCAAACCTTCCTGGCCGAAGACGGAGATGCGCAGCCGGTCGCCGGCATCGAGCGTGTAGGCCGCCGGCGTTTCCGGCGCGTAGGCGGACGGCGCCGCCGCGATGACGAGGGGCGCCCGGCCGGCATAGGGATTGGGCAAGGTGCGCGGCGCGGCGGAAAGGCCGGGGCCCTGCATGCAGCCGCTGACCGTGCCGGCCAGCAGTGCGAGCAAAGGCAGGAGAGACAGGCGCATCGGCCGCATCGGCAAGGTCCACGCGAAGGCTGAAAAGAGAGAAGAGCGATGTGCTGATTTGCGCCTCGCATGGTTAACAATTGATGACCTGGGCGTGCGCCCGCGAAGGCGCGCAACCGCTTCGTTAACGCAACATCAACCATAATGGGCAAGTAATCGGGCATGCCCCGCCGTTGCGTGGTTTGGAGTCGACAATGCAAGTCAGTTCGCCGGTTTTAGCGCGTGGCGCGGTGCCCGTCAGCGAAGACATCGATCTTCGTTCTCTCGGCCGCGGCATGTGGCGCCGGCGCTTCCAAATCATTGTGCCCGCGATTCTCGTCGCCGTGATGGCGTTCGTGACAGTCCAGCTCATAACACCGCAATATCGTTCGGAAGCGCGCGTTTTCCTCGAAAGCAAAGACAATATCTATCTGCGGCCCGAGGCCGAAAAGACGCTGGATCGCAATGTCATCGACGAGCAGGCGGTGGCCAGCCAGGTCCAGGTCATTCTATCGCGCGACATCGCGGTCGAAGTCGCAAAAAAACTCAAATTGATGAACCAGCCGGAATTCTCCGGCGGCGCTCATTCGCCGTGGCGCGCGATTGCAAACGCATTCGGCCTTTTCCGGCTCTCTGAGTCGCAGGTGATGGATCGCGTTCTCGAGGTCTATTACGGCGGCCTGACCGTCTATTCAGTCGACAAGTCGCGCGTCATCGCTGTTGGATTCCAGTCGACGAATTCCGCTCTTGCCGCGCGTGTCGCCAACGCTGTCGCCCAGACCTATCTCGAATTTCAGAAGCAGGCGCGTCAGGACCAGGCGCGCAATGCCAGCGAATATCTGTCCGGCGAAATCGACAAGATGCGCCAGAAGGTGGCCGACGCCGAAGCGAAGGTAGGGCAATATCGCGCGCATTCCGACCTCTATCAGAGTTCGAGCAATTCCACGCTCTCGACGCAGCAACTCAGCGAACTGAACAGCCAACTCGCACAGGCGCGCGGACAGAAGGCCGATGCCGAAGTCAAGGCGCAGGCGATTCGGAACATGTTGCGCAATGGCCAGCCGCTTGAAGCATCGGATGTGCTCAAGTCCGACATCATTCGTCGACTCAACGAGCAACTTGCCTCCATGCGGGCGCAACTCGCTGAACAGTCGGCCACGCTGCTCGACGGACATCCGCGCATCAAGGAGATGCGGGCGCAGATCCGCGACCTGAATTCCCAGCTTCGCAATGAAGCCGTCAAGCTCGAACGGGCGCTCGAGAACGACGCCAAGATTGCGGACGCGAAAGTCGCTTCGCTGAACAGCACGCTTGACGTTGCGAAGCAGCAGATTGCCCGTGGCGGTGATGAAGAAGTCGAACTGCGGAGCCTTGAGCGAGAAGCAAAGGCGCAGCGCGATCTGCTCGAATCCTACCTCGCCAAATATCGTGAGGCTGTCGCGCGTGACAGCCTCGACGCTTCGCCCGCCGAGGCGCGCATTGTGTCGCGCGCCGTGGCGCTGCCCACTCCGGTATTTCCGAAAAAACTGCCGATCATCATCGTGGCGACGCTTGCCGCGCTTGTCCTTGCCGGCGCCTATGTGGCGACGACTGAAATCCTCTATGCCGGGGAAGGGGAGCCGGTCGTCGTCGCGCCGCGTTCGCGCGCCGTCCGCGTGGACGAGCCTAAAGAGCCCCTCGTTGCAGAAGAGCGCGTCGTCGCAAGGCATGTTTTTGTTGCTCAAGAACCGATCGGTGCCGAAGAACCTGACGTCGCAGAGCATCGGATCGGATATCCCGGAGACCGGATTGCCGAATCCGCAGTTGACGCGGAGGAGGCCGGTCGCGCCGAGTCGCCCGGTCTGGCCAGCCGGATTGCGTCAATTCTCAAGCGCCGTTCCAAAGCACCTACCGACGCTGCTGCTGCGGCCTCGCCTGGTCTCGCAGCACGGATCGCGTCGACTCTCAAGCGCGGCCGTTCTTCGAGGATCGAGCCGGCGTTTGTCGATCCAAACGATTCCGATGCGCCTGTCTCTGCACCGCAGATCGCCGTCGCGGAGAAAAGCGATGCCGGCATGCAACTGCAAGCCTCCAAATACCGCGAGTTCAAGAAGGACGAACTCAAAGACCTGTCTGCGAGGGATGAATCCGAGAAGGCTTCAGCGTTTGTCGCCCAATCAGAGGTGGACAAGCCTGTCCAGTTGAAGAGCGAGCCGGTGATTGCCGAACGCAGCGCGCCGGTTTTCCACGCCGCCGCGCCGGAGATCGGCGCTGCTGTTGCAGCCCACGACGCCGCGGGTGCTGCGCCACGCAATGCTGATAATGATGATGGCAACTCGCTCGATGCCATGGTTCGCGCCATCCGGCAGAAGCATAACGAAGGTGGAAAGATCATCTTTGTCGGCGCATTGCGCAATGTCGGCACGACACACGCGGCTCTTGCCATCGGACGGGCGTTGAGCGCGGACGAAAGTGTGCTTCTGATCGATCTTGCGTTCGCGTCTCCGAGCGTGCCGCTGGTGTCGACCGAACCGTCGGCGCCCGGTATCGCCGATATCGTCCGCGGCGGTGCGACGATCTCGCAGGTCATCACCCGCGACAAGTTTTCCCGCCTGCAACTCGTCGCTCTCGGATATCTGGAAAGCGATGCCGCGACTCTGCTCGCGTCTCCCGGACTGAAGCGGGCGATCGACTCGCTGGCGCGCGCCTATGATCACGTGATTGTCGATGCCGGCGCCGTCAGTGCGTTCGCCGTCGATTGCCTGGGGCCGTTGACGTCACAGGCCGTATTGGTCACGGTCGACCCGTCCAGTGCCATGACGCAAGCCGCGCGCGAGCGCCTGATGCTCGCTGGCTTCGGAGATATCTCCGTCCTCAAAGGGCATCCGCGCACGGCGGAAGCCGCCTGAGGCGTGCGCGTTGCCGTCAGTCTGGAGCGACGGGCGTCGCTCGGCTGCGCCTGAACTTCTTGACCAGCGCCATCATCATCTCGTTCTGTTTGATTGCGCCTTTTGTGCGCGCGGTCATGCGTGAGCAGGCGGAGATGAGGCGGCCGCGCAGCGTGAGCGGCAGGAAGCTGTCGAAAAGCATTTCCGGTTCTTTGCAGAAAAAATTCTTGTAGCGCGCTTCGCCGACGCCGAGATCAAAAACCTCACCGCGCTGTTCCGCAAAAGAGCGGATCATATGCGAGAGCAGGATCAGGCCGGGACTGTGTCGCGACAGGTCGGACAACGTGTAGGTATTGAACATGCCGGAGAAGCGGCGGCCGTCGTTCGTGCCGCCGAACATCGCGATCATCTCCTCGTCCGTTTCCAGCACGTGCAGTTCAACCGGCGCATTACCGGAAGCCCGCAAGCGACAGATTTCACGCAGATAAGCCTCGTTGCCAGGCTTGGCAAAAATGTTCGGCAGGCCCTGTGCTGAAAGGCGTGTGGCCTTGAGACGGAAGAACACGTCAAGGATGCGGTCGATGTCGGCCGTCTCGGTCAGGCGATGATAGCGGTAGCCCGGATGTGCTTCGAGCCGGCGTTCCTTTGCGGGGAGACGCTCGCGCTTGACCGATTTCGCAACCGCGGCCAGCGCCGCCTCGACCCGTCCGACGATCGTCAGCTTGCGGCTGTGGCTCGGCGCGGCCTGATGCGCCAACCGTTCGAACGGATTTGCGACGTCGTCCCATACATGCGGCTGACGCTCCAGCA
>Ga0310811_10005592_pt1 | contig 15937 bp, 15 predicted proteins | sample YCmetagenome_FD_207642 | JGI IMG/M metagenome (GOLD analysis project Ga0310811, IMG submission 207642) | Soil microbial communities from experimental microcosm in Duke University, North Carolina, United States - YC | ecosystem: Engineered > Artificial ecosystem > Soil microcosm > Unclassified ...
CATAAACGGTATCGAGCGCGTTCTTGAGCACCGCACTCATGCCGTGATTATATTCCGGAGCGACCAGGATATAGCCGTCCGCGGCACCGATCCTTTCCGCCCAGGCGCGCTGTTTCTCGCCCGTATAGCGCCCGGTCGCGGGCGGATTCGGCTCGGCGAACATCGGCAGATTCCATTCGGCCAGGTCGAGCAGTTCGGCATCGAACTCGCCTCGCGCGCCGATCCGATCCATCACCCACTTGGTGATCGGCAGCGAGATGCGCCCTTCGCGGACGCTGCCGACAAGTACCGAAATCCTGAGCTGCGCCATGATCACCTTTCCTTTAGCGGCCCGTCATCGCCGGGCATCGCCAAAGGATCAAGCGTCAGCCGCTGTCAGGCATAAGGCCGGTCGTCGCCGAGGCGCTGTTCGCGTAGCAGGCGATCGATCGTGCGGCCTGGCGTTCCGGCCTCGCGCTGCCAAGGGGCGAAGGGTAGCAATAGTCCCGCCAGTATTTCCGCATCGGCGAGCAAGGCGGCGGCATCGTAATGGGGTGCGGCGAACGCCGCCTTCAGCCCTGCTCCCAAGGATTCCTTGGCGACGCACGTTTCCGCGGTGAAGACGCGCAGACAAACCCCATAGCCGCCCTGGATCCACGAAGCCCATTCGTCCCGTGCCGTGGCGCATGCCGCGTCAGGATCGACCGCGTCGCCCGAGAAGCAGGAAGCGAAGCCGACCTGCGCATATCGCTGATGGCTGAGCGCCTTCGCGAAACGATCCGCGAAAGTGTCGCGCAGCATAGCCGCCGCCGCCGCTGGCGAGTTCCCGCCACGCGTCGCCAGTTCCGCCTGGCGCAATCCCCAGGCGGCACCGGGGCTGAACCAATGCTCGCCCGCGGGCGCTGCGCCGTCGGCGCCGAGCGCGCTCCACCAGCCATCGGCGCCCCTGGCATAGATCGGTCCCGGTGCGCATTCGGCGGCGATCAATTGCTCGATCCGCACCGGCGTCACGCCCACTGCCTGGGCGAGATCGTCGAGCGTCCAGAACCAGCGTTCGACATAGCGGCGGGCGTCGTCATCAGCGTGCATGGGTCTTCCCTTGAAAGGCTTTGCGGATAGCTGAGCCGCGTTGCCCGATGCTTTGGCACCCGCCGAATGATGGCGCACATGCCCACGCCCCTTCCCGCACCGCACAAATTACGCTATGCGCGCCCCCGAACCCGCCTTCGGGCGCCCCAATCAGGATATCTCATGAGCCTCCGCAACGTGGCGATCATCGCCCACGTCGACCATGGTAAGACCACTCTCGTCGACCAGTTGTTCCGTCAGTCCGGCACGTTCCGCGACAACCAGCGCGTCGAGGAACGCGCGATGGATTCGAACGACCTCGAAAAAGAGCGCGGCATCACGATTCTCGCCAAGTGCACCTCGGTCGAATGGGCGCCTCCGGGCGGCGGCGAACATACCCGCATCAACATCGTCGACACGCCCGGCCACGCCGATTTCGGCGGCGAGGTCGAGCGCATCCTGTCGATGGTCGACGGCGTCATCCTGCTGGTCGACGCATCCGAAGGCGCGATGCCGCAGACTAAGTTCGTCACCGGCAAAGCGCTCGCCCTCGGCCTCCGCCCGATCGTCGTCGTCAACAAGGTCGATCGTCCCGACGAGCGCATTCAGGAAGTGCTCGACGAAGTGTTCGACCTGTTCGTCAGCCTCGAAGCGACCGACGAACAGCTCGATTTCCCGGTGCTCTACGCCTCGGGCCGCAACGGTTACGCGAACGAAGACCCGAGCTTGCGCGAAGGCACGCTTACCCCGTTGTTCGAAAAGATCGTCGAGCATGTCCCGCCCCCCTCGGCCGATCCGAACGGGCCGTTCAAGTTCCTCGTCACCCTGCTCGACCGCGACAATTTCCTCGGCCGCATCCTGACCGGCCTGGTCTTCTCGGGTTCGGTCAAGACCAACCAGCAGATCCACGCGCTCGATAATGACGGCAACGTCGTCGAGACCGGCCGCGCGTCGAAGATCCTGACCTTCCGCGGGCTCGAACGCGTGCCGACCGACGAGGCGCAAGCGGGCGACATCATCTCGATCGCGGGCCTGACGCACACCACGGTGTCGAACACGATCTGCGACCCCGAAGTGACCGAGCCGCTCCACGCGCAGCCGATCGATCCGCCTACCTTGTCGATGCGCTTCGCCGTCAACGACAGCCCGATGGCGGGCCGCGAGGGCACCAAGGTGACCAGCCGCATGATCCGCGACCGCCTGTTCCGCGAGGCCGAGAGCAACGTCGCGATCAAGGTGACCGAAGCCGCCGACCGCGACAGCTACGAAGTCGCCGGCCGCGGCGAGCTCCAGCTCGGCGTGCTGATCGAGACGATGCGCCGCGAGGGGTTCGAGCTCGGCATCAGCCGTCCGCGCGTGCTGTTCGGCGAGGACGAGAGCGGCAAGAAGACCGAGCCCTACGAAACCGTCATCATCGACGTGGACGAGGAATATTCGGGCACAGTTGTCGAGAAGATGGCGATCCGCAAGGCCGAGCTGACCGACATGCGTCCGTCGGGCGGCGGCAAGACGCGCATCACTTTCTCGGCGCCCAGCCGCGGCATGATCGGCTATCACGGCGAGTTCCTGTCGGACACGCGCGGTACCGGCATCATGAACCGGCTGTTCGAGAAATACGGGCCCCACAAGGGCAATATCGAGGGCCGCAAGAACGGCGTGCTCATCTCCAACGGATCGGGCGAGGCCAACAGCTACGCGCTCGGCCCGCTGGAAGAGCGCGGCATCCTGTTCGTCGGACATGGCGAGGCGCTGTACGAGGGCATGATCGTCGGCGAGAATGCCAAGCCGGATGACCTCGAGGTCAATCCGATGAAGGCGAAGCAGCTGACCAACTTCCGCGCCTCGGGCGGCAAGGACGATGCGATCCGCCTGACTCCGCCGAAGAAGATGACGCTGGAACAGGCGATCGCCTATATCGACGACGACGAGATGGTCGAAGTGACGCCCAAGTCGATCCGGTTGCGCAAGCGCTATCTCGATCCACATGAGCGCAAGCGCGCCAGCCGGGCGAAGCAGGCAGCGTAGGCGAAGGTATAGGCGGCCCTTCCACTCCCCTCCCGCGAGCGGGAGGGGTCGGGGGGAGGGCATGTCGATACTGCCCGAGACCCAAGGGACACGCCCTCCCCTAAACCCCTCCCGCAAGCGGGAGGGGAATGCACTACATCCCCTCGAACAGCTTCCACACCTGCGGGCGCCCGGTCGGCTTGGGCGTGCCGTCGAGCCGTTGCGCGCGGATGATCGTCACCGGCTTCACCAGCATCTGGCCCTTCATCGCACCTTCGCCGCCGGGGCTGGTCGGCATCGCCAGGATCTTCTTGACCACGTCCATGCCGCCGACGATGCGGCCGAACACGGCGTAACCCGGCGATCCGGGCCGCGCGTCCATGTTCGGGCTCGCGCCGACCATCAGTGAGAAATTGGCCGTGCCCGAATTGGGGTTGTCGTAGCGCGCCATCGAGATCGCGCCGTCGACATGATGGAGTCCGGTCTTGCTGGTCGGCTCGAGCGGCACCGGCTCCAGCCGGCGGCGCGCGTCGGTGTCGATCCCGCCCTGGACGAAGCCGAGATTGGGCGCGCCCTTGCGCCGCGCCGCGCGATAGAAGCGCGTGCCGTCGAGCCGGCCGTCATCGACATACATCAGGAAATTGGCGCCGGTCTTGGGCGCGTGCCGGACGTCGATGGCGAGCGTGATCACGCCGGCGGAGGTGGTCATCCGGACCCGCACGATCGGCGGTTCCTTCGGCGCGGCGGCCTTTTGCGGCGCGGCCGCGGACACGCTCGCGCCCAGCGCCAGAGCCAGGACCGTCAGCTTCGCGAAGCGCACATCACCTCTCCCAAATACGCAGGAGCCGCCCGATACCCGATCTCGCGCCGCCGGAAACCCCCAATCGGTCGCTAAACCAGCGCGTCGCGCCTGATGAGTTCGCGATACCAGGCAGCACTCAGCTTGGGGATGCGCTGCTGCGTCTTGAAGTCGACATAGTGCAGCCCGAACCTCTTGCCGTAGCCGTCGGCCCATTCGAAATTGTCCATCAGGCTCCACAGGAAATAGCCGGCCAGCGGTAGTCCCTCCGCCGTGGCACGCTGCGCTTGTCCGATATAGTTGCGCAGGTACATCACGCGGTCGGCGTCGTCGATCCGTCCATCCGTCACCGGGTCGTCCGCCGAACAGCCGTTTTCGGTGATGTAGATCGCTTTCGGCTTCCACAGTTCGGTCGCATTACGCACCGCCCAATAAGCGGATTCGGGCCCGACGCGCAGCCAAGGCGACGCCATATGCGGTGACGACGCCAGCATCGGCAGGACCGTATAGCCCTGCGCATTGGCATCCGCCCGGACGAATTGCGGCGCGTAGACGTTGATCCCGACGAAATCGAGGCGGCTGCCGATCGCCTTCATGTCGCCGTCCTCGACCTTCGGCGCCGCCGCGCCCTGCGCCGTCAGGTAGCTGTCGAGATAGCGCCCCTCCATCACCGCGGTCAGCGCGGCGGCATTGACCTCGCGCATCGCCTTGCGTGCCGCGGCGATATGCTCGGTGGTCTCGATCACCGGTACGGTGATCGAGGGATTGTCGGCGAGCCCGACCTTCGTTCCAGCCTTCGCGCTCGCTCGAATCGCTTGGACGCCAAGACCATGCGCCAGAACGCCGTGATGGCGCACTTGGTTGACGCCGGCGGGATCGAGTTTGAGCCCGGGCGCGTGAATACCTTCCTTGTGGCCGAGATCGGTGAAGCACGCGAATTCGTTGGTCGTCATGAAATGTTTCACGCGGTCACTGAGCTTGCCCGCCATGAACCCCGCATAATCGGCAAAGGCCTTGGCGGTGTCGCGCGACTGCCATCCGCCGGGCAATGCCGCGGGCAGATCCCAGTGGAACAAGGTGACGTACGGCGTGATGCCGTTGGCCAGCAGGTCGTCGATCACCCGGTTATAATGGTCTATCCCCGCCTGGTTCGGTTGGCCGCGCCCTTCCGGAAAGATGCGCGACCAGGCGAGCGACATCCGGTAGGTCGAGACGCCCAATGCCCTGAGCAGCTGATGATCCTCGCGATAGCGATGATAGCTGTCGCAGGCGATGTCGCCGGTATCGCCATTCGCGACCTTACCCCGCGTGTGCGAGAAGATGTCCCAATTGGTTTCGCCGCGGCCGTCTTCCTTGACCGCGCCTTCGACCTGATAGGCCGCGGTCGCGCAGCCCCATTTGAATCCCTTGGGAAACCGACGCTGGGCGAGCGATCCGGCGGCCAGTGCGGGGCTTGCCGCCGCCATCGTTGAGAACGTTCCCAATATCGCGCCGACCTCACGCCGGGAAAACTCTGCCATGCGCCTCTCCTGTTCTTGGAATGGCGCGCAGCCTAATCACGGCCGGCGGCAAATGCCAGTGGCAGCGGGCGCCCGGCGATCGGGCGCTCGTCCGATTCAGGCCAACGCGGGTTCGCGATAGCGCTCAGCGACCGCGCGGTTGCTGAGCTTGCCGGCCAGAGAGGCGCGCGATGCCTGCATCGCTTCCCATTGCGGCAGATCGGCATCCGCCAGCGGCGGGATCGTTACGGCCTCGCGACGATCGAACCCGATCAGCGCCGCGTCGACGAGATCATCGACATCCATTACCCATTCGGGCGGGAAAGCGTCGACGTCCTTGCCCGACCGTTCCCAAATCTCGGTCCGCGTCGCGCCCGGCAGGACCGCCTGCACATAGAGACCCTTGGCGCCATATTGCGCCGTCAAGCTCTGGCTCAAATTGAGCAGAAAGGCCTTGGACCCGGAATAAACGCCGTCGAACATCTCTGGGATCAAGGCGAGGACCGAGGCGAGATTGATGATCGCACCCTCTCCGCGCGCGACGAACGCCTTGCCCGCGGCGCCTGCAAGCACGGTTGGAGCGGTGATGTTCAGCGCGACCAACCGCTCGATTTCGGCCGGCTCGACCGAAATCGCATCCCCCGTCATCGACAGGCCCGCATTGTTGACCAGCAAGGTGATTGCCGGATCGCTGGCAAACCGCTCCGCCACGCGCGCCAGATCGGCGCGATCGGTGAGATCGGCGCGGACCACCTCGATCGCGCGGCCGGTTTCGCCGCGCAGCCGTTCGGCCAGCGCCTCCATCCGTGCCTGATCGCGGGCCACCAGGATCAGGTCATAGCCGCGATGGGCGAGGCGATCGGCATAAACCGCGCCGATGCCGGTCGACCCGCCGGTGATCAGCGCGGTCTGGTTGAGAGCTTGAGTCATCGAATTTCTCCTTCACGCCCGGCACCGAGTCGAGCGACTTGCATTTTGATAGTAATGTGACTATCATTTTGCAATGGACATCGAGAAATTATCCTTTGGCATCTGCCCGGTCGGCCGCGGACTGGCTCGGGCAGGCGATGCGTGGAGCATGCTGATCCTGCGCGACGCGGGGCTCGGCCGAACGCGGTTCGACGATTTTCAGAAGAGCCTGGGGATCGCACCCAACATCCTGACGCGGCGGCTGGCTACGTTGGTCGAGGTGGGAATGCTGGAGCGCCGGCGCTACAGCGAACGCCCGCCACGGGACGAATATGTCCTGACCGAGGCAGGCCTCGATTATCTGCCCGTGCTGCAGGCGCTGGGCGGCTGGGCACGCAAGCATTTCGGCGAAGGACCGATCAGCGAGTTGGTCGATGCGCGCAGCGGCCGGACGATCACGCCGCTGGTCGTCGATGCCGAGACCGGCGTGCCGCTATCGAAGATACCGGTGACGCTGCGCCAGCCCGGCGACGCCTGATCAAGAACTGGCGACGGAACTGCCGAAATTGGAGGAAGGCAGCCCCGTCTAGGCCTTCAACGATCGGGCGCGCCCTGCCCTTCGTCGGGCGCGTTCGATGGTAATGGCTGGCCAGACTGCGACCGCATCGCACGACGCTGCAACCACCATTGGCGGCGCGCCTGGCGTCGCTCGAACCGTTCTTGCGGCGTAAGCCGATTAGCCATCGCGGTGCCCGGCTCGATCACGCGTCCGGGAAGTGCCGCGTCCGGCTTGACCGGATCGCCTGCGGAGGCAGCCAAGGCCGACTTCGCTTCCAGTCGCCTTTCCACCTGCGCGGCGACGCGCGGGTGGGTGGCGAGATAATCGGCCTTGAGCTTGGCGATCTCTGCCTTGCGCTCGGGCGGCGGCAGTGCCCTGATCCGTCGCCATTCGGCCACTGCTGCCTGACGCTGCGATACGGGCATGGCGCGGAACCGGGCCATCAGCGCGCGGCGCACCAGCGGCCGATTTATCGGCAACCCCGCCGCGATCCGTGCCTGGCGCTGCGCGCGCCACCGGTCGAGCGGCGCCGGGTCGGGCGACACTGTCGGTTGAACTGTCGGTTGAGGCTCGGGAACCGTCGCCAGCGCCTGTGCTTGCCCGACCTTCGGCTTCGGCCTTTCCGCACGCACCACATGCTTCGGCTTGGCCACCACCGGCTCGGCGACGGTGCGGGTAATGCCTGGGATCGCGATCGGCAGCTTGCCGAACCAGCCGGTCGCCGCCGCCGTCGCGCTGGCCAGCACCAGCGCACCGGCGCCGATCAAGACGCGGCCATGCGCCCGCCAGCCCACGCGCGAGGTTCGCCGCGGCGGAACGCGCGCGCCGGCAGTTGCCGCCGACACCAAGTCCGCGGCGAAACCGGGGCGCATCGCCGGCACCGTGAAGCGATCGAGCGCCGCACGTTCGGTGGCGGTGAAATCCATCTCGTTCGCGCTCATGACGCGGTCTCCCCGGTCAACGAGGTCAGCCCTCGCGCCGCCAATGCCGCGCGCATCGCACCGCGCGCGCGCAACAACAGCGACTCGAACGCCTTCAGGTTCATCTCCAGCGCCTCGGCCGCCATCGAATTGGGTAACTCCTCGTAATAGGTCAGCACGATCGCGGCGCGATGCCGCTCGCTGAGATCGCCCAGCGCGGCCCGCGCCGCGCGGCGCAATTGCTCGTCTTCGACCTGGGCCTCCGCCCCCGGCGCTTCGTCGGCGCGTTCCGGCGGCTCCTCGTCGCTGGCGAAACGCCGTCGCCTGAGGCGATCGAGGCATTGGTTGACCGCGACCCGCGTCAGCCACGCCGCAATCCCCGCCTGCCCCGGCCGCCAGCGTTCGGCCGACGCCCATAAGCGCAGCAGAGCCTCCTGCGCGATATCCTCGGCCTCCGCCGCGTCGCCGATCATGCGATAGGCGATGCGGTGGAGCATCGCGGCATGGGCATCGACCACGCGGCCGAACGCCACGGCGTCGCGCCCGGCGATGCGCGCCATTACCGCATCGTCGTTATCGGCCGGCGCGGCGTCCCGCGCGGCGCTAGTGAACCGCATGAGCACGTATCCAGTCTGGCTCCTGCCAGCTTAACGCGCGATGGCGTCAAACCCTTCGCGCAGATTATTCCGGCCCATACCGTACGATCGCAAAGCCTTCATCGGCATGCGGCGGCACGAAGTGCGCAGTGAACTGGTCGAATTCGGCATCGCTTGCCTGATAGGCATGCGTGCCGGCGGCGTTGCGCGCATGAAGGCGTTGCCGGCACAGATCGTCGGGCAGATCGAGGAAGTGCAACGTCGCGGTGATTCCCGCCGCATCGGCTAATCCACGCATCCACGTCCTGCTGGCGACGGTGTTCGCCGGAAAATCGAGTATGATGGTCAGCCCACGCCGCAGCAGATCGACGATCAGCGGCGCGATGGCGGTGCGCAGCCGCTCGCTCTCACGGCGATAATCGTCGAGCGACGTGATCCGCGCCGGATAGAGCGTCGCCAGCCACTGATCTTCGGCCAAGACGAGCCCGCCCGTCTCGGCCGCTAGCTTCGCGGAAAGCGTCGACTTTCCAGCGGCGATCTTGCCCGTGATCAGATGCAGGGCGCCCGCGCTCACCCCTGCGCCATTTCCATCAGCACCGCCCATTCATCGTCGCGCACCGGCGTCACCGACAGCCGCGACTGGCGCAGCACCTCGATTTTCGCGAGGCGCGGTTCGGCCTTCATTTCGGCGAGCGTGACGTGATGCTTCAACGGCCTGACCGGCTTGACCGCGACCGACGCCCAGTCGCCCTTCTCGCCATCGGGTTTCCAGGTGCGCGTGATCTCCATGATCCCGGCGCACGCCTTTTCGGTGTTCGAATGATAGAGGATCGCCTGGTCGCCGACTTGCATGTCCTTGAGGAAATTGCGCGCGGTGTAATTGCGGATACCGTCCCATTCGGTGCCGCCGTCGCGGACCAGATGATCCCAGCCATAGACTTCGGGCTCCGACCGCAGGAACCAGTACGCCATCCGCTATCTCCCTACCTAAATCCCAAGTGAACGCCCGTCTCAGCGGCCATTCAGAACGACTCGCATAGAAGGATGCAACAGGCTCGGACAGTCTGCGTTTGATGCATGGTTTCCGAGTGCTTGACGATGGAGTTTCACATGAACAAGTTCCTGACCAAGGCGGTGCTTGGCACCACGCTCGCAGCCACTGCCCTGACCGTCGCTGCTCCGGCCGACGCGCAGCGTTATCGCCGCTGGCATCACGATGACGACACCGGCGTCGCGATCGCGGGTGGCATCGTCGGTCTGGCACTGGGCGCGGCGATCGCGTCGTCGGCCAACGACCGTTACGACCGCGATTATTATTATCGCAGCCGCGGCTATCGCCCCGATTACGATGACTATTATTATCGCCAGCGCGGCTATTACCCGACCGACGGCTATTATGCCTATCGCTATCGCGACTATCGCCATTGCTGGGTCGAACGCCGTTACGACCCCTATTGGGATCGCAATGTCCGGGTCCGCGTCTGCAACTAAGCCGACGCAGGCATGACTGGAACGGCGCGGGAAGCTTCTGCTCTCCCGCGTCGTTTGCTTTTTGAAGCAGGTCGCGGCAATAGCCCGCGCCATGACCGATACACCCCCCGATCATTTGTCGAGCAATCCGCGCAGCCCCTTCTTCGACCAAGAGGCGCTGCAGCGCGGCGTCGGCATCCGCTTCAAGGGTTCCGAACGCACCGATGTCGAAGAATATTCGATTTCGGAAGGCTGGGTCCGCGTTGCGCTCGGCAAGAAAGTCGATCGTCACGGCAACCCGCTGACGATCAAGCTGACCGGCCCGGTTGAGGCCTATTTCCACACCGCGGCGGACTCGGACGAGGGCGCCGACGAAGCCGAATAAGGCATCGTCATCGAAGCGTAGCAACCGCGTCCTATCCGCCCCGGATGAAGGGGAGACGATGATGAGGATGCGCGCGCTAATCGGACTGGTCGCCGGACTTGGCGCGGCGGCATCGGCCCAGCAATTGCCGACCGGCCAGTCGCTCTCTCCGCTCGCCGCGCCCGGCGCGGTGTTCCGGCCATTGGTGTCGCGGGTCGGCCCGCACCCCGATTATGTCGCCGACGGCGCCGCCGCGATCGCGGTCAGCCCCGATCGCCGCGAGATGCTGGTGCTGACCAGCGGGTTCAATCGTTTCAACGGACCCGACGGCAAGATCGTCGCGGCGCAATCGGGCCAGTACGTCTTCGCCTATCGCATCGATCGCGCCAGCGCGCGGCTCGAGCAGACATTGGTCGTGCCCAACGCCTATTCCGGCATCGCCTGGACACCCGACGGCCGTGGTTTCGCGTTCATCTGTTCCGCCGCGGCAAAGCGGGGTTCTTCCCCTCGGGCACTCCGATCAAGCTCGGCCACGCGACTGGCAATGGCGTCGACGTCAAACCGCAAGCGGCCGGCGTAGCGATCAGCCCCGACGGCAAGCGCCTGCTGGTCGCCAATTATTACAACGATTCGGTCACGCTGATCGATCTCGCCACGCGCACGATCATCGCCGAACAGGATTTGCGACCGGGCAAGATCGATCCTGCCGCCGCCGGCCAACCCGGCGGCGAATTCCCCTTCGCGATCGTCTGGCGCGACAATAATCGCGCTTATGTCTCGGCGCCGCGCGACCGCCAGATTGTCGCGCTCGATATCGCCGGCCGCGCGATCCGCGTCGCCAAGCGTATCGCCACGATCGGCGAGCCGACCGCGATGCTGATCGCCCCGCGCACGCACCGCCTCTACGCGACCGAGGACAATGCCGATCGCCTGGCGATGGTCGATCTGGCGAGCGACACGCTTGCCGGCGAGCCAAGGCTCGGCCTGCCCGACAGCCTGTCGGCAGGGCCGCTCGGCAAGGGGCTCAATCCCAACGGCCTCGCGCTCACGCCGACGGGTACTTTGCTGGTCACTTATGGCGGGATCAACGCGCTGGCGATGGTCACGCCGGGCGCGTCGACCGCCGAGGTGATGGGCGTCGTGCCGACCGGCTGGTATCCCAGCGCGGTCGCGACCAGCGCGGACGGCGCGCGCGTGTTCGTCGTCAATCGCAAGAGCCCGCCCGGCCCCAACCCGCGCGGCTGCGCGCCCAAACTCGCGGTCGAGAAAGCGCAGCCGAGCGCTTGCGGCGCGGCAAACCAATACATCTTCCAGTTGGAAAAGGCGGGGCTGTTGCAGTTCCCGATGCCCGACGGCCGGGCATTGGCGAAGACCACGCTGCAGGTCGCCGACAATATCGGCCTGTCCAACGCCACGGCGCGCCGCGCGGCGGAGGCGCGGATGGCCGAGGTCGCCAAGCGCATCAAGCATGTCGTCTTCATCGTGAAGGAAAACCGCACCTATGATCAGGTGCTCGGCGACCTTGAGGTCGGCAATGGCGACCCGAGCCTGGCGATCCTGGGCGAGGCGCTGAGCCCCAACCATCACGCCATGGCCCGCGATTTCGTCACGCTCGACAATTTCTACGATTCGGGCGAGCAATCGAGCACCGGCTGGACCTGGACCACCGCCGCGCGCGTCCCCGACCTGCTCGAAAAGACCGCACCGGTGAATTACGCGGCGCGCGGTCTGGCGTACGAAGCGGAGGAAGCGGACCGCAACGTCGCGACCAGCCTGAGCCTCGCCGAGCGCCGCAAGGCCGATCCGCGCCATCCCAACGATCCCGACCTGATGCCCGGCCCTGCCCTGCTCAACGCGCCCGATGCCGACGACGACAAGCTGCCGGGCCAGGGCTATTTGTGGAACGCGGCGATCCGTGCCGGGCTGACCGTGCGCAATTACGGTTTCTCCGACGCGTCGGTCTATGACAGCGCCTCACCCGGCTTCGTCCCGCTGCTGCGCGAGCCGTTCAAGGACAAGCACATTATCTGGACGCCGGCCGACCGTGATCTTGCCAGCCGCAGCGATCCCTATTTCCGCGGCTTCGACCAGAAACTGCCCGATTATTGGCGCATGCTCGAATGGCAGCGCGAGTTCGACCAGCAGGACAAGGCGGGGACGATGCCCGCGCTCACCCTGCTGCGTCTCAGCCACGATCATTTCGGCGACTTCAAGGAAGCGGTCGACGGCGTGAATACGGTCGAGACCGAGATGGCCGATAACGATTATTCGATCGGTATGGTGTTGGAACGCATCGCCAATAGCTCGTTCAAGGATTCGACCCTGGTGTTCGTGATCGAGGACGACGCCCAGAATGGCGGCGACCATGTCGACGCGCGACGCAGCATTGCGTTCGTCGTAGGGCCGTATGTGAAGCAACACGCCCTGGTCACCACGCGCTACACGACCGTCAGCATGTTGAGGACGATCGAGGCGGTGCTGGGCCTGCCGCCGCTCGGGCTCAACGACGCGCTCGCGGCTCCGATGGCGGATGTGTTCGACCTGAACCAGAAGGACTGGACGTTCCGCGCGAAGGCGGCCGACGTGCTGCGCGGGACCAAGCTGCCGATCCCGGCCGACCGCTTCGTCGCCGCGAAGACGGCCGCGAATGCCTGCCCCCCGCGCGATGCCGGCTGGTGGGCGGCGGCGATGCAGGGGCAGGATTTCACCGGCGAGGACCGGCTCGACACGCCGCGGTTCAATGCCGCGTTGTGGAAGGGGCTGGCGGACGGGCCGGAGCCGCAAGCGCGGAGTGGCGCGGATCTGAGGGGCGATCGGGCGAGCTTGCTGCAAAGAGCGTCCGGCAGGCGGGTTTGCCCGGCGTCGTAGGATGGTTCCCCTCCCGTTTACGGGAGGGGTTAGGGGAGGGCATGTTTCTTCACCGCCTGTCGCGACAAGCCCTCCCCCGACCCCTCCCATAAACGGGAGGGGAGCTAATCCGGATTGACCAGGAAGGTCACATAGCCTCGAAAATACGGATTAGCCTCCAACCCCGGCGTCGGCTGCCACTCGCCTCCCTGCAGCAGGCCGATCCGAAACGGCAGCTTGAGTCGGTCGAGCTTCGCCAGATATGCCCGATACCCGGGAATGACGTGTCGCCCCTGATAGATTTGCAGCACCGCCTCATCGACCACGCCGGCCAACGCATCGAGCCCCTTTGGGTCGCCGTTTGCGCTCCAGTCGAGCAGGCCGGTGATCCCCAGCCGGCAGTCGCGCGGCAGGCGCGCGTGTAATCCGCGAAGGAACGCGGCATATTCCTCCAGATGCCGTGTCCGCGCGTCGAAATCGATTTGCACGCCGACGACGCGATTTCCCCCCGCGCGCCAGCGTTCCAGCGCCGCGAGCAGCTGGTCATAGATGGCGGGCGACCAGGCGAGCGTCTCGACCCGCACCACCATCCAGACGTCGCGATTGCCGAGGTGCGGAGTCGCCGCGCGCTGCGCCACATAGCGGACCGGATCGGTTGCCTCGACCTGCCCCTGGAGCAGGTACAGGCGCCTCGCCGCCCCGAGCGCCGGCTGCGCCTTCACCCCTGCCCACAGCCACACCGCGTCGTAAACCGGCACGACCCGTCGGTCGCGCGCGATCGGCACCGGCAGCAGGGTGATCCCCAATGCCGCAACGGCGAGGACGGCGCGGATCACCGCCTACCAATAATAACGCAGCTCGCGCGCCCAACGCGACTTGGGGTAATCGCTCTTCAGCCGGGCGAACCACGCCTTGCGCACCGCCTTGTCGACATCGGTTCCGCCGCACGAATTGTTACCCGACGGCGCGTAGCAATTGACCGCCCGGAACAGGGCATAGGCCTTGTCGTCCGCCGGCGCCTTGGCGTCGGCGGCGATCGACTTGTAGACCTCCAGCCGCGAATAGACCGGCCCGGCGAACAGCGTCTTCGTCCCGCCGAGATCCTGCTTGGGCGGTTGGCTGTCGAGCACGAACTGGTCGAACCCATTGGCGCGAAAGAAGTCGGCCAGGCAAAGCCGCGCATGCGGGCTGCCGGGCGCGGCCGCGAGATCGGCGGCGGTGCGCCTCAGCGTCGGGCAATCGATATCGGTCGGCTGGGTCGGCTTGAGGAACAGCCCGAGCGGCAAGGCTTCCGACCCCAGCAAATCGTAGAAATTGGTGTCGCTGGCGGCACCCGCCGGCACCAGCGCGAGGTCGGTGCCGAAATCGCGATACGCGCCGCGGCTCAATTCCTTGTAGAGCAGGGTGAACAGCGCCAGTTGGCGTTCGCGCGCCGCCTTCGCCCCGGTCGCCTGTTTGCGCAGCAGCCCGGCATCGGCGACGTTCGTCAACAGGATGCCGCGCAGCATCGCGTCGTCGACCGGTGAGTCGGGCGCGAACACCCGCGCCAGCCCGCCGGTCCGCTCGTCATGCCAGGCAAGCGCGAGTTCGAGCGCGGAATGCTGCGCGTCGAGCTTCGCGCCAGGCAGCATCTCCAGCCAGAAGCCGCGCGCATTGCGATCGCCGACCGCCTCCAGCGCCATGCCGCGCAACATCTGGCGGCTGAACTGCACTTCGTTGAAGCTCGATTGGCGCGCGGCGTCGGGGATCAGCTTGAGCACCTCGGCCGGTTTCCTGCCGATATAATATTGGTGCGCGGCGACCAGATAGTCGAACAGCGCCTGATTGCCGGCGAAGGCCGCGCGCTGGCCGTTGATCTCGCCGAGCGTGATCGGATCGGTGCAGCAGCCGGCGCTGACCTCGTCGTCCGCCATCCGCATCCGCTTGAGGTCGAGCACCGCGAGCAGGGTCGTATCGCGCGTATCGCCGATCGTCAGATCGGGCAGCAACTTGGTGTCCATCTCCTCGGCGAGATCGACGTCGTTGAGCCCACGCGCTGCCGCCGGCTGCGCGAATAGCGCGACATATTGCTGGGCGAGCAGATCTCGCTTGCTGCCGAACCAATAGACGCGCCGCAACAGGCCGCGCGCCGACCCCGCATAGAGCCCGTTGGGATAGTCCTTCAGATAGGCGCGCAACCCCGCATCGGCCGCGGCGACCACCTTCTGGTCGACCGTCTTGAAGTCCTTGGGATTGCCATATTCGTCGAACAGGCCGACCTGGATGCGGTTCACCTCGACCCGCGCCGCCATGTAGCGCGCGGTCTCGCGCAGCCAGCCGTCACGCGCGCCGCCCAGGCTGGCGAAGCGCGTCCCCGCCGCATCGAAATCGCCGTCGTAAAAGGCCTGCGCGCCGGCCAGATAGGTGGCGAAAGCCTTGCCCGCAGGCGACTTCACTTGCCCGTCGAGCGCCGCGCTGACGCTCGCGCCGGGCTTGGCACAATCGGGATTGAGGGACTTGCGGGCGGCGATCAGCGCCGCGCCCTCGCCGCCCGGCAATCTGGCCACGTTGACCGCCGCCTCGAACGCCTCCGCGCCGCTGCCGTTGGACCGGCAGCGCGACCCTTCGCCCGAGGAATAGTCGCTGTCGCCATTGTCGGGGCGAGCCGCCAGCCAGCCCGACAAGGTGCGCCAATCGAACAAGGCGCCGAGCGGTTGCGGCGGCGCGCCCTCGCCCGGCCTGGGCAGCGACCCGCGGCGATCGAACAGCAGCATGGTGAGGTTGGTCCGCGTGTCGTTGCCCGGCCCGAGCATCGCCATGTCGTCGCAGCCGGTCAGGTTGGCGTGGTTCAGCCGCCAGGAGGGCGAACAGCCGAAATCGCCGCTGGCATCGGCGGGAAGGGGGACGGCGAAGGCAAGCGGAGCAAGGGCAAGCGTGGTGGCGG
>Ga0310811_10005593_pt1 | contig 15937 bp, 14 predicted proteins | sample YCmetagenome_FD_207642 | JGI IMG/M metagenome (GOLD analysis project Ga0310811, IMG submission 207642) | Soil microbial communities from experimental microcosm in Duke University, North Carolina, United States - YC | ecosystem: Engineered > Artificial ecosystem > Soil microcosm > Unclassified ...
ACTTCAATGTATCGGCAATGCACGACGTGCCCGCTCCCGCATTACTTACCACCGCGCCGCCGACGGTGCCTGGCACGCCCGCGCCCCATTCCAGCCCGGCAAGCCCCTGGGTCGCCAGCGCATTCACCAGCTTTGGCAGGTCAACACCGCCATCGGCGGTGAGCAGCGCATGCTCGCCATCCACCTCATCGAGATGCCAGGCGGCGCTGTTCATGCGGGCGACGATGCCACGCGCGCCCGCGTCGGCATAGAGGACGTTCGTGCCGTTGCCAACCAGCATGAGCGGCCACTGCCGGTCGTTGGCCAGCGCCGCCAACTCGATGAGCGTTTCTTCCCGCTCGATAGCCAGCCAAACATCCGCTGGACCACCAACGCCAAATGTGCCATGGCGTGAGAGCATTTCATTTCCAACCACGCCCGCACCGAATCGCTGGCGTAGCTCGCTGAGCATGATCTGTGTGTCGTCGCCTACTGCCATCTATTTCCATCACCCCACTACGCTGGACAAGTTATCTGGGCACGACGCGATGCGCGCCTGGACAGGATCGTATCAGGGGCAGTATACACGCCGACATGGGGTGCGCGACAGCAAAACAGGACGATGTTGCCGTAGAGGTAAACGCGGCTGGTGGAGCGCTCTCGGCCATAAATGGCCGGAGTAAATTGAAGATGGGCCATGAATGGCCGCCCCGTAACCATAATGGGCGATTACGCCCTCCGTCAGCGGTACTCCGGCCTTTCAAGGACGAGATAGCCTCTAGATGACGCACCGCATATCAGTCTACCGGGAGGGCAGGGTATAGGTGTAGTCGCTGGGCAGCAGCAGAACGGTGCGTCCGGTAAACATGCTGTTGAAGACGCTGAGCGGCATGTAGGTGACATAGTAGAGCGAGGAGTCTACCAGCCGCAGCCCCTGACTGTCACCCGCCGTCATCACCAGGAAGTGGCCGCCGGAGAAGAAATGGTAGAAGCCATAGCTAATGCGCACGTTGACGATGAGCGGCAGATGCAGTGTGTTGGTGATATACATCATCTGCTTATAGCTCAGATTATCCCGGAAGTCCGACCGCATCCGGTGCAGCGAGGCGACATTCTGAAAGCCACTGTAGCTGAGCAGACCGCCGTTTGGCGAAATATTCGAGCCAAGCTCATCGATCATGCGCCCAATGGTCGCGCCTTTTACGCCCCATGCGGTCAGCGTCTCCGCCAGCACCGCCGCGCTACAGGCCGCTCCCCAGTATTCGTTATATTGCGCCACAGAGTCATACTGATTCACCAGCTTGCCCTGTGTCAGCGGCTTTACCAGTGCGGCGATATTTTGCGCGTTCGCCCCCGCCGCCTGCGCGTTGTAAAAAGCCATCAGCGGCTGCGATGGCTCGCCGACGCCGGCGATCGAGAGCAGCAGCGTCACACCAATCGCGATCAGCGCCAGACCAATACGCGAGACCGACCAGGGATTCCGCCGGGCCGTCTCGATGGCGCGGGTATAGACGGGCTTGCGCTGCGCGGGCATTGGTGGCCGCCATGCGACCAGATCGGGCACGCTATCGGCGGGAACCAGCCCTCGCGCGCCGCCGGGGTACTCTTCCTGCTCGTCCTCGACCAGCTCTTCGATGCGCGCCAGCGCCAGTGGCCGCGCGACCGAATGGGCGCGACTTCGCCCCGTATCGTAGGTATCCTCTTCGTCGTCGGAATAGCCGAAGGCGGACCAGTCCTCGCCATTCTGCGCGTATTCATCCCAGGATGATTGCCGATTTCCGCGGCGATGGGAGGTGCGGTCGCTTAAACTATGTGCCGAGCGGTGGCGCGTGCTATCACGCGATGTGGCAGGCATAGCGGGAACCGATGGGAGGGTCAGGTGAGGCGGCATCGAGGGAGCCTGCGCGTCACGTGCGGAGTAATCTGGCTCGAAGTCGTCGCGCCGCCGCACGGGTGTGCGTGGGTCGGTGGCGTCCGCCAGCGTGCGTGCCTGGCGCGCACGGCCCTGCTGGCTCTGATTGCGCGCATTGCTCTTACTCGAACTCGCCGGATCTTTGCGGGAAGATCGGGTCTTTTTCTCCATGCGTGGTGCATCCTCCCTGCGTCCCCGGGGGCAATCTTGGCCCACCACACCGCTGCCAGCATATGGAGACACCGACAAAAACGAGCAAGCCCGGCGCCCCTGGCCCGTAGCGAGAATAGTATACATCTCAGCCATGGCCGTCAAGGTGAGCCGCCAGAATTGTCTATGCCCGCTGGGGGCATCTGGCCTATTTTGGGGGCTTGACGCTTGTGTGACTTTCCGGTATAACGGTCGCAGCCGGGAATATGGATCTGCGCTCTGGTCTTATCGCACCTCTCAACACCCATGTTGCCGGCCCTTTTCTTGCGCGCTGGCCACTCCCCCAGCGCGCTCCTCCCTGTGCGGTACAATGCGACGACACCGACAACGGCACGCATACCCCCAAGAAGGATCGCCCATATGTCCCAGACTCCCGTAGCGCCGCTGGCAGGCGTGCGCGTGCTCGATCTCTCGCGCCTGCTCCCCGGCGGCTACACGACCCAGATGCTCGCCGACCTCGGCGCCGACGTGCTCAAAATCGAGGAGCCAGGCTCCGGCGACTATGCGCGCACCATGCCACCCTTCGCGCGAACGGTTGGGCAGGCGTTTCTGGCGGTCAACCGCGACAAGCGCAGCGTCGCGCTCAACCTGAAGCATCCGCAGGGGCGCGAGGCGCTGCTGCGGCTGGTGGATGGCGCTGATGTGCTGCTGGAGACCTTTCGCCCCGGCGTGATGGCGCGGCTCGGGCTGGACTACGCGACGCTGCACGCGCGCAATCCGCGGCTGGTCGTCTGTAGCATCTCAGGCTACGGCCAGGACGGCCCCTATAGCCAGCGCGCCGGGCATGACCTCAACTACATCGGCTACGCGGGCCTGCTGGCGCATCTGGCGCGTCCGGGAGAGCCACCCGTGCTGCCGGGCGCGCAGCTCGCCGATATCGCGGGCGGCTCGCTGATGGCTGCCACCGGCATTCTAGCGGCACTGGTTGGCCGTGCCGCGACCGGCGAGGGCCGCTACGTCGATGTCTCGATGACCGACGGCGCGCTCTCGCTGCTGCCCCTGCTGGGCACGCGTGTGCTGAATGGCACGCCGGAGCCAGGACCAGGCGAGGCGGAGCTGACCGGCGCGCTGCCAGGCTACAACATCTACGAGACCAGCGATGGCCGCTACCTCACGGTGGGCGCGCTGGAGCCGAAGTTCTTCGCGAACCTCTGCCAGCGATTGGGGCGGCCCGATCTGGCCGCGCGCCAGTTCCCGCGAGACGCCGCCGACCGCGACGCCACAATCGCCGAGCTGGCGGCGATCTTTCACACGAAGACGCGCGCCGAGTGGCTGGAGGAGCTGGCGGACGCCGATGTTTGCGTTGGCCCAGTCAATACAATCACCGAGGCGCTTGCCGATCCGCAGCTGCGCGCGCGGAACATGACGACCCACGGCAGCTATGGCGCGGTGGAGGGCGAGGGCGACGCGCTCCGCTATACGCCAGTGGTCAGTGATGCGCCATTCACCCTGCGCCAGGGGCTACCCGCCCTAGGCGCGGATACCGCCGACATCCTGCGAGAGGCGGGCTACACTCCTGAAGAGATCGCTGCGCTGGAAACGGCGGGGGCGATAGCGCTGGGCGAGTAATATCCAATGCCCGATAGACCTGCGGACTACTCGATACGCATTGGTCCACGCCGCACGCTCTCGCGCATCACGTCAAGCTCGCCCGCTGGTACATACTCCACCCACCAGGTGACGCCTGCCTCGGCCAGCGAGCGCATCAGCGCGCGATCCTGCTCCCAATCGTCGGAGCGGCTGCGTCCTCCCAGCTTGATCTCATAGGGCTTGGCGCGCTCTTCTTCGCGACGGTGGCTCTCGATGAACGCTTTGAGCGCGCGTACCTCGTCGGGCGTCCAATCGCTCCACTCCCCAGCGGCGTGATGCTTGTAGAGACAGCAGCCATCGTAGCGCGCCGCACGTAGCGATGGTCCCTTGAGCGGCCAGCCGCCACCCACCAGAATCGGAATGCGCGGCTGCTGCACCGGCGTCGGCAGGAAGGTCATCTCGCGCACCTGGAAGTACTGGCCGTCATAACTGAACGGCTCGCCGCTCCACAGCCCGACGATGACATCCAGCGCCTCATCGAGGATCTTCGCGCGCTCCTTCGCGTCCCGCACCTCGTTGACCCGGCTGAAGCCTGCCTCGCCACCATCGCCGGAGCCAACGCCCAGAATAAAGCGCCCGTTCGACAACTGGTCCAGCGCCACCGCCTCGCGCGCCACCTTCCACGGTCGGCGGCGGTTGAGCGGCGTCACCGACGTGCCCAGCCGGACCCGATTCGTGCCGACGGCCATCGCCGCGAGCGCGATCCACGGATCGCATGTCGGCACAGCGCCGTCACTCTGGTGGACAATGTAGTCTTCGACAAACACACCATCCCATCCGGCCTCTTCCGCCCGACAGCCCAGATCCGCCAGCACCCGCGCATCGCCACAGACGCCGCCATTGGGCAGCGACAGACCATACTTCATAGCATCCTCCTTTAACGGACCGCATTAAGCGTGCTATGAATAGTCTGATCTGGCATCTTGCCATCTATTGTCATATTTGATGGCATATCGTCCCTGGATGCGCGCAATCGCTGTGCGCCGCAATGAGGGCACTATAGTTTACAGCCCCAGCTCGTCGCGCGCCGCCGCGAAGGCATCCGCCGCCGCCAGCAGGTCGTCTTCGGTGTGCGCCGCCGAGACCTGCGTGCGGATACGCGCCTTGCCCTGTGGCACGACTGGATAGGAGAAGGCGATCACATATATGCCCTTCTCCAGCAGGCGGTCCGCCAGTTGTGTCGCCACCTTCGCATCGCCGAGCATCACCGGCACAATCGGGTGGTCGCCGGGCAGGATGTCGAAGCCCAGCGCCATCATCCGCTCGCGGAAGAGCTTTGTGTTCGCGCGCAGTTTCGCCCGCAGGTCGTCCGACAATGTCAGCAGCTCCAGCGTCTTGAGCGAGGCTGCGACGATGGCCGGAGCGACCGTGTTGGAGAAGAGATACGGACGCGACCGCTGTCGCAGCAGGCTCACAATTTCCGCGCGCCCGCTGGTGTAGCCGCCACTGGCTCCGCCGAGCGCCTTGCCCAGCGTGCCAGTGATGATGTCCACACGGTCCATGACACCGTGTAGCTCCGGCGTGCCGCGCCCCGATGGGCCGACGAAGCCGACCGCGTGCGAGTCATCCACCATCACCATCGCGTTGTAGCGCTCCGCCAGGTCGCAGATCTCCTTGAGCGGGGCCACATAGCCGTCCATCGAGAAGACGCCGTCGGTCGCGATCAGTCGGCGGCGCGCGCCCGATGCCGCCTTGAGCTGCTCCTCCAGGTCGCCCATGTCGCGGTTGCGATAGCGCAGGCGCTCCGCCTTGCAGAGCCGGATGCCGTCGATGATGCTGGCGTGGTTCAGCTCGTCGGAGATGACGACATCCTCCTCGGCGAGAATCGTCTCGAAGAGGCCGCCGTTGGCATCGAAGCACGAGCTATAGAGAATGGTGTCCTCGGTGCCGAGGAAGGCGCTGATGCCCTGCTCAAGCTCTTTGTGGATCTCCTGAGTGCCACAGATGAAGCGCACCGACGCCAGCCCAAATCCCCAGCGATCGAGCGACTCCTTCGCCGCCGCGACCAGCGCCGGATGATCGGCGAGGCCGAGGTAGTTGTTGGCGCAGAGGTTCAGCACCTCCTTGCCGTCGGCCACGCGCACGTGCGCGCCCTGTGGCGAGGCGAGGATGCGCTCGTTCTTATAGAGGCTGGCCGCTCGAATTGCGTCGAGCTCGCCCTTGAGTTCGTCCCGTACCGTCGTGAACATGGCTTTTCGCTCCTTCTCAGGCTGGTTTCAAGCTGTTGGCTCGGCCCAGCGCAGAATCACCTTGCCCGCGTCACCGCTGCGCGCCGCCAGGAATGCCTCTTCGTAGTCTTCGTAGTCGAAGCGGTGCGTGATGACCGGCGAGATATCCAGCCCGGATTGTAGCATCACCGACATCTTGTACCAGGTCTCGTACATCTCGCGTCCGTAGATGCCGCTGATGGTCAGCATGTTGAAGATGACCGTCGTCCAGTCAATCGCGTACTCCGTCGTCGGCGTGCCCAGCATCGCGATGCGCCCGCCATGCGACATATTGGCGATCATATCGCGGACGGCGCTCGGATTGCCCGACATCTCGAGGCCGACGTCGAAGCCCTCGGTCATTCCCAGCTCCTGCTGCACCTCAGCGAGGCTCGTCTGGCGGACGTCGATGGCCCTCGTGACGCCCATCTTCCGCGCCATCTCGAGCCGGAACGGATTCAGGTCAGTGATGACGGTGAAGCGCGCGCCCGCGTGGCGGACAACAGCCGCCGCCATAATGCCGATTGGCCCGGCGCCGGTAATCAGCACGTCCTCGCCAAGCACCGGAAACTTCAGCGCGGTGTGGACGGCATTGCCGAAGGGGTCGAAGATGGCGGCGACATCGAGGTCAACGCCGGGGAAGTGATGCCAGACATTCGTCATCGGCAGGGAGATGTATTCGGCGAAGGCGCCGGGGCGCTGGACGCCGACGCCCTGGGTATGCGCGCAGGCATGGCGTCGCCCGGCCATGCAGTTACGGCAGCGCCCGCAGACGAGATGCCCCTCGCCGCTGACGATATCGCCGGGATGGAAGTCGTTGACGTTCTCGCCAACTTCGACCACCTGGCCGACGAACTCGTGGCCGATCACCATCGGGACGGGGATCGTGCGCTGAGCCCAGGCGTCCCAGTTGTAGATGTGCAGGTCGGTGCCACAGATGCCCGCGCGCAGAACGCGGATGAACAGATCGTTGATCCTCATCGTCGGCTCGGGGACATCTTCGAGCCACAGACCAGGTTTGGCCTCTTTTTTGACCAGTGCCTTCATTGATGTATCTCCGTTGATAGCAATCAGGCAATCATCAGCGCGCTGGGAGTCTCTGGCGGCTCCTGGTCGAACATATGGACATTCGAGCATACGCGACGCTGCGCTGCATGCCTTTCATTCTGCCATTGCCGTCCAGCGCCGTCAACTTGAGTGACGACGCTCTATCGCTTATCAGCGTGGGAAGTGGGGTTGGTGCGCGCGGCGGGCGCCTGTGAACTGCCGGAAGGCCAGCACGCCGAAGCAAGCTGCCATCACCAATGCCGCAACAACCCCTACCACCACATCAATGATATCCGACGCTCCCAGCGTATCGGCGATAAGGGCAGCGAGAACACCAACCACAACGATGTTGATCGCGGCAACGAGGTTGGGAGTGCCCGCGATAATGCGGACAAGACTGAAGCGAACGCCCGGGCCGTATGTCTGCATGATGCCAGCCGCGTCGTCAAAGCGCCCGGTCACAAAATAGGGCTCCAGCTCGGGCGCAAGCTCCAGGTAGGCGTGGCGCAGCCGATTCATCCCGATTACCAGCCCGAAATCCTCGGCATTATCCTCGGCGAGACGGATGACCGTTGCCACGCCCACCAGCAGCACGACAGGCAGCACCAGCAGCGCGAAGAGGCGAAATCCCGGCCCAAAGGCGGTTGCCTGGGCAACCAGGGCAAGCGCCACCACCGAAGCCGAGAGCACGGTGATGAACATCGAGGCGCGGCTGAAGACCTCATTCCAGGTCATACTGCGGGTGGCAAGCAGGCTCCAGTGCTCGGTCGCCAGAATCTGGGCGCGCACGGCGTCTGTCACTCCGCTACGGTCGGAAAGCGGTGACGTGGGGGTCAGCGGGTCGTTCATGGGTCGCCTCCTTTGGCGCTCCGCTGGAGTTCTTCGGGCCGCAGGCAAACGCCAGCCTGACACAAGTCTGGATCACCAGGGTGCAGGGAGTCTGGCACCTCTTCGCGTCAGAGTACCACTTTGTCACGGGCCTGTTATATCAGCATTACGAGGAGGCTTGTCGCCTGATACCGCGGCTATCTACGCCATGCAATTGGCGGCACGCTGAGCATAGATATAGGCAATCAAATCGTCCACGCTCTCATCTTCTGGCCAATCCGAAAATGCCAATGTGCGCAAATCATAGATCGGCGCAACCTGCTGCTCACGGATGATCTCATCAATCGAGCGCGAATTCCAGAAGTTCTCGTTGGCGCGGTCGATCGCTTTCTCGTCAGGAGCCAGCGATTCGGTGAGCCGACGCAGAATCTCGCGCTGGTCGTGAGGAGGGAGGCCACGAACTGCCGCAAGAATGTCCTCGACATCAGATGCCATGAACCTACCTCCCTTACCTAAACGGAAAAGCCTTGCTTGACGCTTGGTCAAATCCAGCATAACACACCCAGCGACCAGCTAGCTTGTCACCGTCACTAGCGTCTCACGCACCCGGCGCAGCGCGTCGAGATGCTGATCGAGCGACTGGAAGCCCATGCCCATCGTGTTGATGCCCAGGTGTGTCGCGCCAAGCGCCTGCCAGTCGGCGGCGTACTGCTGCCAGCCCGGTTCAGCCGTCCGGGTGAGCGTGAGCCGCGCCTCGATGCCTACCGCGCTCTCCTCGCGCCCCGCCTCGCGGATATAGCCATGCAGCGCCTCCATCAGCGCGCGGGCCTGGTCGTTGGGTGGCATCTGCGGGAACCAGCCGTCGCCGATGCGCGCCACCCGGCGGAGCACCACATCGGCCGCCCCGCCGATCCAGATGGGAATACGGCGCTGCGCGGGCAATGGATTGATGCCCGCATCCTCGACCGTATGCCAGCGGCCCTGGAAGGTAATCGCCGACTCACCCCAGAGCGCGCGCAGCAGCGCGATCTGCTCCTCGATGCGCGCGCCACGGTTGCCAAAATCCTCGCCGAGCGCCTGATACTCGACCGCGTTCCAGCCGACGCCGACGCCCAGGCGCAGCCGTCCGCCGCTCAGCACATCCACCGCCGCCGCCTGTTTCGCCACCAGCGCCGTCTGTCGTTGCGGCAGAATCACCACGCCCGTCACCAGCTCCACGCGCCGCGTGACCGCCGCCAGGTAGCCGAAGAGCACGAATATCTCGTGAAACGGTGTCTCGCTGCTATACGGACCGCTCCAGCCGGGGCGCGACGCCGTACTCGCGCCCAGCACGTGATCGTAGGTCAGAATGTGCTGATAGCCCATCGCCTCCACCGCCTCGGCGTAGTCGCGGACGGCGGCGGGGTCGTCGCCAATCTCAGTCTGTGGGAAGATTGCTCCAAGTCGCATAAGTGACCTCCTTTTGCGCTCTTGAACATATGCCATGTGTTCTTAGTTCTCTGATAGCTGCTTTAGCCAGGGATGATCTGGATGCGCCATGGTCAGGGCGTCTCTGAGCCACTGGCGGCGATCCTGATTTAATGCGGGCAGAGTTTGTTTGAAATCCGCTTCGTCTTTTGGGCGACAACCCTTGGCTTTGTACAGCAGTTGAATTTCAGGCGCCAGATAGGGGATGCCCTCTATGGTGATACCCCCTATAGTTTCTGTTGGGCGGCCAATGGTGGGCATGCGGCGAAATTGCCACTGCTCGCCATTTGTATCTCCAATCATGAGCTGGAGCGCCCACGGCTCTATCGCGGTAGGGCGACACCAGACGTCATGGATGGCCAGATCGAGTGCCTCATCGCGGCGCCAGGGACGAAACGGCCAGGTTTCGTCGCGAGGTGGAGGGAGCGCGGCCTGTGCATCCCATGTGCCCAGGAGCGCTCGTACCACATGTTGATCGCGGCGGAGCACCTGCACATCGATATCCTCATGCTCCCGCGTATGCCTTCCCAGGAATAGATCGATGGCCCATCCGCCCGCAATCCACCAGGGAGCGTCCAACTCAGCGAAGAATGCCGCGACCTTGCGCGGATGCCAGGGCTCCCATCTCCCGTACGGCTGCGTATCATCTGTCATAGCAGTGGTTCTCCCGAAACATTGGTTTTACCGGCGACGGCAAGAAGAGAAGACAGAGCATTACCCAATTGAAGAATGTAGCACTCCGCCTACGCGCGCTGCTTACAATCCTTCGCCTGGACGTTTCGCTGCGGAATCCGGCGAGCGCAGCCAGAGCGAGATATGCGCGGGCTGCATCGTCTCCTGCACAACCGTCATCAAGTGCTGGCTCAACGCATTGAGGTCCACCTCACTGCGCTGCCGCGCGCTAAATGCGTTCAGCGTTCGGCTGGCGTCATACTTGTGGCGATAGAAGCGGCGGTCGATCATGGTCTGGAGTCGGCGGCGTAGCGGCTGGAAGAGCGCGGCGATCACGAGCGTGGTCACGACAATAAGGATAGGCGAAGGCTCGCTGGTCTGGCGCTGGGTGAGGGCGTTGACGATGGCCTGCGCGCCCACCACGCCCGCGACATAGATCAGCGCGAGAATGGCGGTGAGCGAGCCGTAGACCAGCGTCCGGTTGATGATGACGTCGATGTCATAGAGCCGCGAGCGCAGAATGGCGATGCCGATGGTAATAGGCAGCGCAAGCAGGACGACCGGATAGTTCAGGAGCCCAAGAAACGTGGATGCAACGGTATTGGGCTGATTAAACGCCGGGATGAACGCTGAGAGAATAGGGATCGGCAGACTGATGCCGACCATCACGATGACGATGCCGAAGACAACCCATTTGGTCTGCTGGCGCTCGGTCGGCGTCGATACCTTGCGGTAGCGGTAGATCTGCGCGCCGATGACGGCGGCATACTGCGGAATGTTGATGAGCGGATCAAGCCACGTCGGCCCATTGCTGCTGAATTGCAGATTCGGGAAAGCAGTGGTAATAGCCCCGAAGGCGCCCAGCACCAGAATCAGCGCCATCCAGCGGGGCACGAGCCGTCCATTGGGGAAGAGCACCAGAAAGGCGATGATGGAGTAGACACCAAGCGCGCCCAGTATGCCGATGGGGACGCTCAACGCGGGATAGGCAAGCGCCAGGGCTGTAATCGGAAAGTCGGGATAGGTCGTGTTGAAGATCACCAGGAACAGCGCCGTGAAGAGCGCGAACCAGTCGTTGGGCCTGCGCCAGAAGATGAGGAAGCCGATGCCGCTCCAGACGGCAACGACGAGCGTATAGAAGGCAGTCAGCAGGGCTGCGTAGCTCTGCGCCGAGAGGCCAAAGGCGGCAAGCTGCTGGAGGCCTTGCGCCGTCAGCGCCCCAGCAACGTTGCATGTCGCGGAATCATTGCAAGGCTGTTGGATCAGCGCATAGTACGCGGGGAGGCTGGCCGCGAAGAGTCCTAGCGCGAGCACGGCCAGCGTCAGCCAGAGCGCGCGCAACGCCCTCATCCAGTTAATGCTCGTCTTAGTGCTCGCCCGCTCAGCGCTGATCTTGTCCATGTCACCCATCCTCACTGGCAATGGGCCACCATCATAGACTTCGCTGCTACGAATTATGGCATAGACACGTTCCGAGAACGTCACGAAAAGCGTTACAGATCAAGCATGTTTCAGCGGCAACGTGAGCCAGGACGAATGCACAATTGCTAACTCCGCTGTGCTTGCTCTAACACTTTTCTGACACAACTCCTATACGCCTCTAATATGATGCCTACACCGCTCTAACGCCTGATGCGCGATACTCATCGATGGTAGTCGCGGGCAGCGCCTGTTGCCTGCGCGGGCCAGATTCACCCCACATGCATCGCATACACCCGCATGATTGGGCTGGATGCCTGGCTCATTAGAAACATCGCATATCCCCGATGAAACAGGAGGGACAGCAGCGTGGCAAGCAAGATTCGCCCGGTAGGCGACCGCGTCGTGGTACGACCCAGCCAGCGTGAGGAAGTCACCAAGAGCGGCATTGTGATCCCTGATACGGCCAAAGAGAAGCCCCAGGAAGGCACCGTCATCGCCGTCGGCAAGGGCAAGGTGAGCGACAAGGGCGACCGCGTCGCGCTCGAAGTCAAAGAGGGCGACCGCGTGCTCTTCGCCAAGTATGGCGGCACCGAGTTCAAGCTCGACGGCGAGGACCTGCTGGTCCTGCGCGAGTCCGATATTCTGGCGATTATCGAAGGCAAAGAAGAGAAATAACTCGCGCGTCCAGCAAGTATCTGGATCGTGACAGCATGTGATGAGGAGTTAGAAACAGCTTATGGCTAAGCAACTCGTATTCGACGAGCAGGCGCGCCGCTCCCTGAAGAAGGGCATTGATATGCTGGCGAGCGCCGTGAAGACCACACTCGGCCCCAAGGGCCGCAATGTCGCGCTCGACAAGAAGTTCGGCGCGCCGACCGTCACCCATGACGGCGTCACTGTCGCCAAAGAGATTACGCTCGAAGATCCCTTCGAGAATATGGGCGCCCAACTGCTGAAGGAAGCCGCCACCAAGACCAATGATGTCGCCGGCGACGGCACCACCACCGCGACCGTGCTGGCCCAGGCCATCGTCAACGAGGGGCTGCGCAATCTGGCGGCGGGCGCCAACCCGATGCAACTGCGCCAGGGCATCGAGAAGGGTGTCCGCGCGGTCGTCGCATACATCAATGAGGTGTCCACGCCGGTCGAGGGCAAGAAGGAAATCGCTCAAATCGCGACCGTCTCCGCCGCCGACCCGCAGATTGGCGACCTGATCGCCGAGGTGATGGAGCGCGTCGGCAAGGATGGCGTCATCACGGTTGAAGAGAGCCGTGGCATCAGCTTCGAGACGGAATACGTCGAGGGCATGCAGATCGACAAGGGCTATAGCTCGGCCTACTTCGTCACGAACTCCGACCGCATGGAGGCCGTGATCGAGGATGCCTATATCCTTATCACCGACAAGAAGATCAGCGCCGTCGCGGACATCCTGCCCGTGCTGGAGAAGCTGACCCAGATCGGCAACCGCAATATCGTCATCATCGCCGAGGATGTGGATGGCGAGGCGCTGCCGACGCTGGTCGTCAACAAGCTGCGCGGCATCCTCAACGTGCTCGCGGTCAAGGCGCCGGGCTTTGGCGACCGCCGCAAGGCCATGCTGCAGGATATCGCCATCCTGACCGGTGGCCAGGTCATCAGCGAAGAGATGGGCCGCCGCCTCGAGAACACCACGCTGGAGGATCTCGGTCAGGCGCGCCGCGTCATTTCCCGCAAGGACGACACGACCATCGTCGAGGGTCACGGCGCGCAGGCGGACATCCAGAACCGCATCAAGCAGATCAAGGCGGAGATCGAGAACACCACCAGCGACTACGACCGCGAGAAGCTGCAGGAGCGTCTGGCGAAGCTGGCCGGTGGCGTCGGTCTGATCAAGGTGGGCGCTGGTACCGAGGTCGAGCTGAAGTTCCGCAAGACCCGCGTGGAGGATGCCCTCTCGGCCACCCGCGCCGCCGTCGAGGAAGGCTACGTGCCGGGCGGCGGTGTCGCGCTGCTCAACGCCATCGACGCGCTCGATAAGGTCAAGGTGGATGGCGACTCGGCCACGGGTATCCAGATTCTGCGTCGCGCGCTCGAGGAGCCGCTGCGCACCATCGCCACGAACGCTGGTCAGGATGGCGCGGTGGTCGTCGAGTCGGTGCGCCGGGCGCAGAAGGAGCAGAAGAACAAGCATATCGGCTACAACGTCCTCGATATGAAGACCGAGGATATGGTTGAGGCCGGTGTGATCGACGCCGCCAAGGTGACGCGCTCCGCCCTGGAGAACGCCGCTAGCATCGCGGCGATGATCCTGACCACCGAGGCGCTCATCACCGACATTCCTGAGAAGGACAAGCCCGCTGCCCCGGCGATGCCGGAGTACTAGGCCGCTAGCTTGCCTTCCGGCTCCCTGGCGCCAGGGAGCCAGTGGGGAGATATGTTCAACGTCGAGCATATCTCCCCTTTTTTTGTGCCTGCACGCTACGAACACGACGGGTATACTATCCTATCCCATCCGCGCGATGAGACTGGCTCGATTCTTCCAGGCAATAGTGAACTTTGGATCCAATTCCAGCGCGTGATCATAGGCGGCGAGGGCATCTTCTAGCTGATCGAGGCGTTCGTATGCTTGCCCAAGATTATTCCAGGTATCCTGTGAACGTGGATCATGGTCAAGCGCATGCCGGTAGGCATCCACAGCATCCTCAAATCGACCGAGTTTGTCGAGGGCGCATCCCTGGTTAAACCAGATTACTGGGTTCGATGGGTCAATAACCCGCGCGCGGTCATACGCGGAAAGGGCATCATCGTAGAGGCCCAGCCGATGACAGGTAAGTCCCTTCTCGATCCAGGCGAAGACAGACCTCTTATCGAGAGCAAGCGCTTCCTCGAATGCTTGAAGCGCGTCGTAAAGGAGTGATCTGGCACGTAGTTCTCTCCCTTTTGTCAGAGCCTGTTGGATAGCGTCACGAGTACTTCCATGTACTGATCTCTCACCTCGTTCTGATGCTATCTCCTGGAGTGTCTTCTTTGCCGCTTCGATGGCTGGTTGACCACCATTGTCTCTACGACTGATCCACTTGAAGTCGCTTAACTCCTTGAGTTCCTTGGGGATTTCACACTTACTGGCTACCACCGGGAGGATAAGGCGATTTCGCTGCCGTTTATAATAGTCAAGCGCAATCCCAAATTCTTTGCGTACCCAGGCCGACTCAACCGCATGTGGAGAGAGCACTACAATGAAGAACCAATGGCTCTCAATCGCCGCTACGATTCGCTCACTGAGTGATCCATGGGTAAGATCGTGCTCATCGTACCAGACTTCCTGCTCCGTTTCCCTGAGTTTTGCCACAAAATCTCGACACCACTCGGTATCGTGGTGAGAGTGGCTCACGAATATCCCGTCCATTGCTAACCTCCGTCGCGTCCGGGCCAGGATAAACGTGCAGGAGCTTTGCGCCTGCTAGACTCCACTTCTTCCGTTCGCCCTTGTCGCCTCGAAACGCCTCCGCCCAGTCCTGGAAGGCGCAGGTTATGGCTCGCGTGGTCCGGCGCTTCCATCGATGCGCAGCCGGGCGGGTCGTTCATTATCCCAGATGTAGATATAGCCGCCGCCATCGCCGCGCGCCAATTTCAACGTCTCATCGAGTCGTCGTTTCAAGGTCAGCGATACCTCATCTTCGTTTGGCCGCTGGCGCGCCAGATCAGCATCGAATTCCACAACGCTCAGACGAGTGGAAATCGGCACTTTGATAGGATCCGCGCCTGTCGCAATTGGCACGGAATCGCTATCCAACTGGTAAATCCTGTTGAGAGTGTGCTGAAGTCCGGCGGCCTTATCCTGTGCTTCGGTAAAGGACGTGCCTCGCAAAATGAGGTAGAAGCGATCAGCCCAGATGCGATAAGGAGCAATGGTCTGCGTCTGTGCGGTAACCCAATCATCGATGTTTTTGCCTACCTGGCGAATCACATCACGGATTGCCTTGCCCCCATACTTTCCAGCGCTAATGGTGACTCCGTCGATATCGACACCAATCAGCGCGGTGGAGGGGGCTGACGTCTGTCCGGCCGGCCTGTTAGCCGTCTTGTACTGTCTGACAATCGTACCCAGATCCCGCATGAAGGCGTTCTCTGACCCAAAGGCAGGCAGGTCCGTAAAGAAGCTATCCAGCACTTCAGGGCGCTGTATGACCGCGGGCAAATCCGCGGTGAGACGCTGTTGCTCCTGTTGCGCGGCGACAAGCTCTCCGATGACACGACCAACGAGGCGAAGCAGCAGAATGTCGTCATCGCTAAACATATTTTCTTCATCTGAGGTCACATAGAGGATGAGTGACGGATCCTCACGCTCTCCATCGACCGGTACTGCTATGCGAGACTTTACTCCCGGCTCGTCTCGTGATCGGTAGAGTTCGATTCCCTCACCCAACTGAGTAATGACGCTGCCACTGCGATACGCATTCAGTGTGACAGCCGATGCGGTTGGAGGGACTTTCACGTTGGTATCGTGCGGCGATAGATCGCTGAACCCAATCACTTCGAGACCGCGCATGTGGTAGGGAATGGAGCTATCATTCGGCGCGAGCAGGGTACAGAAATACCAGCGCGGTTTTTTGGTAGACTTGCT